>Ga0310811_10006177_pt1 | contig 15272 bp, 13 predicted proteins | sample YCmetagenome_FD_207642 | JGI IMG/M metagenome (GOLD analysis project Ga0310811, IMG submission 207642) | Soil microbial communities from experimental microcosm in Duke University, North Carolina, United States - YC | ecosystem: Engineered > Artificial ecosystem > Soil microcosm > Unclassified ...
GCCGCCACTTTATTTTCCGTTCCAGGCCAGTCGAGCATCGTCATCTTCTTTCCGCTAGAGCCAGTCACATCGCCTTTTATTGGCAAGCTTCGCAGGTGGGATCGTCGATCGCACAGGCCTTGCCCCAGGGCTCGGGGGAAGCTTCCGGCGCCACGCTCACGGCCACCGCGTTGAGCTTGCCGTCGGTGCCGCGCAACGTCGATTTCTCGACATGGGTCGCCGAACGGGACCGCAGATAATAGGTCGTCTTCAAGCCACGCTCCCAGGCCAGCCGGTAGAGCGCGTCCAGGATCCGGCCCGACGGATTGGCGATGTAGAGGTTGAGCGATTGCGACTGGTCGAGCCATTTCTGCCGGCGCGCGGCGGCCTCGATCAGCCAGGCGGAGTCGATTTCGAACGCGGTCGCGTAGAGCGCCTTCAGATCATCGGGAATGCGGTCGATCGCACCGATGCCGCCATCGAAGTATTTAAGGTCAGAGACCATGACCTCATCCCACAGCCCGCGCCGCTTCAGGTCGCGCACCAGCGCCTCGTTCACCACCGTAAAATCGCCCGACATGTTCGATTTCACGAACAGATTCTGATAAGCCGGCTCGATCGACTGCGAAACGCCGCAAATGTTCGAGATGGTCGCCGTCGGCGCGATCGCCATGGTGTTGGAATTGCGCATGCCGATGCGCATCACCCGCTCGCGCAAGCCGGCCCAGTCGAGCCGCGACGAACGATCGAGGTCGAGGCCGCCGCGCGCCTGCGCCAGCAGCTCGACGGAATCGATCGGCAGCACGCCCCGCGACCATAGCGAACCTTCGAAGCTCGCATAACGGCCGCGCTCCGCCGCCAGATCGACCGAAGCGGAAATCGTGTGAAAGCTGATCGCCTCCATGCTCTCATCGGCAAAGGCCACGGCCGCCATCGAGGCATAAGGCAGGCGCAGCGTCTGCAACGCATCCTGGAAGCCCATGATGCCGAGCCCGACCGGACGATGCAGAAGATTGGAATGCCGCGCTTCCGGGATCGTGTAAAAATTGATGTCGATCACGTTGTCGAGCATGCGCATGGCGGTCTTCACCGTGCGCGCGACGCGCGCCTGGTCCAGCCCGGCCGGCGTGACATGCGCGGCAAGATTCACGGAGCCGAGATTGCAAACCGCCACCTCACCCGCCGAGGTGTTGAGCGTGATCTCGGTGCAGAGATTGGAGGAATGCACCACACCGACATGCCCTTGCGGCGAGCGGATATTGCATGGGTCCTTGAACGTCACCCAGGGATGTCCGGTCTCGAACAGCATGGTCAGCATGCGCCGCCACAAATCCGTCGCCCGCACGCGCTTGAACACGGTCATCTCGCCGCGCGCGGCGCGCGCTTCATAGGCCTCATACGCGGTCTTGAAGGCGGGGCCGTAAAGATCGTGCAGGTCCGGGGTCTCATCCGGCGAGAACAAGGTCCAGGCCGCATCCGCGGCGACGCGCTGCATGAACAAATCCGGCACCCAGTTGGCGGTGTTCATGTCGTGCGTGCGGCGGCGGTCGTCGCCGGTGTTCTTGCGCAGATCAAGGAACTCTTCGATGTCGATATGCCAGGTTTCGAGATAGGCGCACACCGCGCCCTTGCGCTTGCCGCCCTGGTTCACGGCAATCGCGGTGTCGTTGGCGACTTTCAGGAACGGCACCACACCCTGGCTCTCACCGTTGGTGCCTTTAATATGCGCGCCGAGCCCGCGCACCGGCGTCCAGTCATTGCCGAGCCCGCCGGAATATTTGGCGAGCAGCGCATTGTCCTTGATGGATTTGAAGATGCCGTCGAGCGAATCCGGCACGGTGGTGAGGAAGCAGGACGAGAGCTGCGGGCGGCGCGTTCCGGCATTGAACAATGTCGGCGTCGAGGCCATGAAGTCGAACGAGGAGAGCAGGTCGTAAAACTCGATCGCCTTGGCTTCGCGCTCGGTTTCGCGCAAGGCCAGGCCCATCGCCACGCGCATGAAGAAAGCCTGCGGCAGCTCGAAACGCGTGCCGCGCACATGCAGGAAATAGCGGTCATACAGCGTCTGCAGCCCGAGATAATCGAATTGCAGGTCGCGCGCGGGTTTCAGCGCGGCGGCGAGGCGCGGCAGGTCGAAACGCCCGAGCTCCGGGTCGAGCAGTTCGGCCGCGATGCTTGCCTTCACATAATCATGGAAATAGGCACCATAACGCGCCGTCATTTCCGTGTGCGTCGCTTGCACCGGCTCACGGCTGAGAAAGCTCAGCGCTTCGCGGCGCATTTTGTCGAGCAGCAACCTTGCGCTGACCTTGGCATAGTTCGGCTCGGTCTCGATCAGCGTGCGGGTGGCGAGAATCGGCGCCAGTGCCAGCTCATCGAGCGAGATGCCGTCATAGAGATTGCGCTGCGCTTCCTCGAGGATGGGCGTGGCCTGCACGTCGTCCAACCCCTCGCAGGCTTCCACGACCACGGCGGCGAGCCGCGCGACGTCGAGCGGCACCAGCGATCCGTCCGCCGCCGTCATGCGCAGCGCCGGCGCCGCCACCGCCACGTCCTCGGCCTCCCGGCGCGCGCGCTCTTTGGTCCGCTCCTCGCGGTACAGCACGTAGGCGCGGGCGACTTTGTGGTGCTCACCCCGCATCAGGGCCAGCTCAACCTGGTCCTGCACAGCTTCGATATGGAAGGTGCGGCCGGCATCGGCGCGGCGCGCCAAATTGGTCACCACCTGTTCGGTGAGGTCAGCCACGATGTCATGCACGCGACGCGAGACGGCGGCATTGTTGCCCTCGACCGCCAGGAAGGCCTTGGTCATCGCCACCACGATCTTGGAAGCGTCGAATTCGGTCACCGCGCCGTTGCGCCGGATCACCTGGTAGGGCGGGGCCCCCAATGCTGCGGACACGGGACGCTCGGTTTCGGCAGCTACTGACATCGACTCAACCCCATCTGTTGAGAACGCGGCACGGCATTCGCCCAGGCGGCATCACGGCGCGGCGGCCATTGCCCACAAGCGATCACCGGACACCCCGTCCGCGGAAAATTGCTGTGGCCACACGACCTCCCAGTGCGGAAACGGCGGCGGCGCGCCTTCGGCACACCGGCCAACCATTCCCGAATCACTTTTCGAGTCGACCACCTCAACTAGATATTGTGGCAATTACGCCAGTGGCGTCAATATGCTGTAGCGTCGCAGCCCTGCGAGCGGTGCGGACCGCCCGCTGCCGCCGTTTAGGGCGCCGCAGCTTCCGATTGCGCTTCAACCTGCTGAGCGGCAGCGGTGGCAATCTTGGCATCGTTTTCACTGTTCATGCCGGCAATGCCGATCGCCCCCACAACCTGGCCATTCACGCGAATGGGCATGCCGCCGCGCAGCGACAAGAAGCCGGCGGTCACGAACGCCGTCCGCCCCTTATTGACGTTGTCCTCAAGCTGTTCGCTGGGCCGCTGCAGCAGCGCCGCGGAGCGCGCTTTGCCAATGGCCAGGTCGATACTGCCGACGCGCACGCCGTCAGGACGCTCGAACGCCAGAAGATTGCCGGTCGTATCGACCACGGCAATCGCGCCGGGCGCCTTGAGGGCGACCATCATATGCTCCGCCGCCTGCACCGCGACCTGCGCGCCTTCATGGGTCAGGACCGGATATGTCGTCGTCAGGGACGTTGCCGCATGGGCACCGAACGTCATCGCGCTCAAGGCGAAAACGCCAAGACACAAGCGGGTCGCGAGCACGGGGATCAATTTACGCATGGCGAAGTCTCCAATAGGATGGGTCATCAACCATGCGGGACTGCCAACGGCACACCGATAAGGCAAATATATTCTTGCCATATTCCACATGCATCGGGGCGATAAGCCACCTCCTAAACAAGGTGGTCCGATGCGGCGAAAGCAGAAAGACTACCCGGCCAGCCGCACGAAATGTGGGCCCAAAGCGTCCAGACGGTCGATCCCAAGCATGGCCATGTCGCGGGCGATCTCCATGCGCAGCAATTGCAGCGCGTGGCGCACCCCCTCCGGCCCGGCCGCCGCCGCCGCGAACAGGAACGGGCGCCCGACGAACACGAAATCAGCGCCCAACGCCAGGGCCTTGAGAACATCCGTGCCCCGGCGGATGCCGCCATCGACCATCACCGTCATATCGCCGGCCTGCGCCGCTGCCTCCTGCAACACCGCCAGGGGCGCGATGGCGCTGTCCAACTGCCGGCCGCCATGGTTGGAAATCCATACCCCATCCACCCCTTCCTGCCGCGCCAGCGCCACGTCGTCGGGCGCAAGAATGCCTTTGATCACGAGCTTGCCCGGCCAGCTTCGGCGCATCAGCGCCAGATGCGTCCAGGAGAGCCCGTCCCGCGCGCCGAGCGCCCGTTCGACGGTGCGGGACAGGATCGCCGGGCCCCGGAACGCATCCATGTTTTCAAAGCGCGGCATGCCCTGCAACAGCGTCCGCCCGAAAGTCCCCAACGACCAGCGCATATGGCTCATGCCGTCCAGCAGCAGCCGCAAACTGGGCTTGAGCGGCATCGAGAACCCGGTCCTGGCATTGTTCTCGCGGTTGGCCGAGACGGGAACGTCCACGGTCAGCACCAGGGTTTCAAAACCCGCCGCCGCCACACGGGCGAGCATAGCCTCGATCCGCTCCGGTTCGCCGGGCAGATAGGTCTGGAACCAGCGCGCCCCGCCCTCCGCGCTCAGGCGTTCCAGCGGCATGAGCGAGGTCGCGCTCGCCACCATCAAGGCCTGCTCGTCCCTGGCCGCCTGCGCCAGCACAAGGTCTCCCTGGAAGGTCGACAACCCGGAAATGCCCATCGGGGCGATGCCGACGGGCAGGCTGTAATTGCTGCCGAACAACGTCTTCGCGGTCGAGCGGGCGCGCGTGTCCACCAGCACGCGCGGCAGCAACGCGAAGCGCTGATACGCGTCCCGGCTGGCCCTGAAAGCCGCGCCCGTCTCCGCCGCGCCGGCATAATAGCCATAGATCTGGCGCGGCAGGCGCCGGCGCGCGACCGGCTCGAAATCCTCCAGGCACAAAAAGCGGCGCAGCGATCGCGCGACCTGCGGCGCGGCGCGCGTCTCCGTTTTCACGCCGCGCGCCGCAACAATTTTCGCCGAAGACACGCTCATGGCTTGCCTCCCATCGCCGCGCGCAGCCGCAGCAAGGCGCCCAGCCCCTGGTCGCGCTGCCGCGCCGGCTCATCCATCCGCAAGGCACGCAATTCATCTTCCACGCCGGCAAACAGTTGCTCGCGCAAAGCCGGCGTCAGCGGTGAGGTCCGCAGCGTGGCCCATCTGGCTTCCTGCGACGGGCCCAGATGTTCCAGATAATGCCGGTACCCGCCCTCCCCGCCGCCCAGATGATATAAAAGATGCGGCCCCATGAAGGCCCAACGCAGCCCCGGCCCCTGGCAGATCGCCGCGTCGACATCCTCCACCGTGGCCACGCCGGAAGCGACCAGGTCGACCGCCTCGCGGTACAAGGCCGCGGTCATCCGGTTGGCCACAAACCCCGCCTGCTCGCGCCGCACATGAATCGGGTGCTTGCCGATAGCGGCAAAGAATTTCATCGCCCGTTCAACGGACTCCGCCGCCGTCAGCCGGCCAGGCACGATCTCGACCAGGGGAATGAGCGATGGCGGATTGAACGGATGCGCCCCCAGCACACGACCAGGATGCGCCGCCTGGCTCTGATAATCGCTCGGCAGCAGAGAGGAACTGCTGCTGGCGATGATCACCTCGGGCGCGGTCATCGCATCGATCTCCGCGATCAGCGCCGTCTTCGCCGCCACGCTCTCCGGCCCGTTCTCCATGATGAACTGCGCACGGCTGCAAACCTCGCGCAGCGGCGCGAAAGCCACGGCAGGCGGCGCGCCACCGATGCGCACCAGCCCCGCCTGTTCCATCGCCGGCCAGATATCCGCGACGGTCGCGGCAAGGCGCGCCTCAGCGCGAGGATCGGGATCGAAGGCCGAAACCGCGAACCCCTGCGCCAGAAAATACGCGGCCCAATGAGCGCCGATCAGCCCCGCGCCGATGATGCCGACATGGTCAATCCCGTTGCTTGCAGACTCCATGTGCCCTCTTCCTCCCATTATATTTCGCGGCAGTTTTGGGCATCTTGTCTGACTTATCAAGGGAGGCGGCGTTAAGAGGAAAAAAGCGGCGCAAAAACTTTTGTTTACGCTGGGCCATGGGCTGTGTCGGCGATAACGCCCATGACCCAAAGTCATAAATTTTTTTTTGCTACTTTTTGTTCACAAAAAGTAGCGCTTTCTTGCCTGCCTTCCTTTCCTCACGCCAGCGGGTTCACGCCGATCAGCCATCGATGCAGCCAGACGGCGAAGGCGAACCAACCGATCACCCCGACCGTGATCGCCGCGACATCTCCTTGCCGCGAGCCGGGAGGATAAACCGTCCCCGCGCGGCGGTCACGGATGCTGGAAACCACGAAATCCACAAGTGCCCAGAGCAGAAAGGCGCCGAACAGCACGACATCGCTCAGCGTGCCGACGGCGAGCAGATGACCGAACGCCCATATCGCCACGCCCGCCAGCATCGGATGGCCGATCCGTGCCTTGATGTGGTTGCCGGGTATGTAAGCTGCAGCCACCAGCACGAAGGCAATCAGCGTCCAGAGCATGTTGAGATGCCGGAACCAGTCGGACGGCGCGTAGATCAAGACCGGCGTCGTTCGCGCTTCTCCGAAGCCGACAATGATCATGACGAAGCCCACCAGTGACGCCAGCGCGAAACGCCCCTTCCAGCCTGGTGCGCCGAAATGCAGAATCTGGCGTTGCCGCCAGTCTTCCGCGAAAATACCGAGCGAGTGGACGCCGAGAAAAATGATCAAACCCAAAATCAGCAGAAGCATGATGGCGCTGCGACTCCCCACCCACCTTCATTTCGCTTTCGCTTGTATCTGAGATACGACGGAGGAGCAAAACGCGCTTCACCCCGCCTGCCGGGTCGGGATTTCACGCCGCGGCAAAAATATTTCGTCCCTGGCAGGCAGGACCGCGGCTTCAATGTCGCCGAGGCGGGTACCGGAAATGCTCTCATGAGCGAGCAGCTCTGCGGCGCCGTCACGCAGAAGCGCGAAATTCTGCTTCAGGATCGCGCGGGCCCGGCCATAGGCATCGTCAAGCAGATCATGAATCGCTGTGTCGATGGCAGAAGCCGTCTGTTCGCTGTATCGTCGGGGCCGGTAATCCACCATGCCGCCTGACGTCAGTATGGGGGAAGGCTCGGTTTCGTAGGTTACCTGGCCGAGCTTCTCATCCATGCCATAGCGGACCACCATGCTGCGGGCGATTTCCGTGGCACGCGCCAGATCGTCGGCCGCGCCTGTGGAAATATCCGCAAACACCAGGGATTCCGCCGCCCGGCCGCCAAGCAGAACGGTCAGGCGGTTGATCAGCTCACCGCGCTCCATGAGGAAACGGTCTGTCAGCGGGCGCTGGATGGTGTAGCCGAGCGCGGCGATGCCATGCGGGATGATCGATATTTTTTGCACCTTGTCGACATCCGGCAGGGCCATGGCGGTGATGGCGTGCCCCATTTCATGATAGGCGACGGCGTTGCGTTCCTTCGGGGCCAGCAGGCGGCTGCGCTTTTCCAGGCCGGCGACGATGCGCTCCAAAGCCTGGTTGAAATCTTCCAGCGTAACCGCATCAGCGCGCCGGCGGGTCGCGAGCAAGGCGGCCTCGTTCACCAGGTTGGCAAGGTCGGCACCGGTGAAGCCGGGGGTCATGGCGGCGACATCCTCGATCGAGACGCCGGGCGCGAGGCGCACTTTGCGAATATGCAGCCGCAAAATATCGGCCCGGCCGCTGCGGTCCGGCCGGTCGACCAGCACCTGACGGTCGAACCGGCCGGCGCGCAGCAAGGCGGGGTCGAGGATCTCCGGACGGTTGGTGGCCGCCAACAGCACCACGCCGCTGGAGGGATCGAATCCGTCCATTTCCGCCAGAAGCTGATTGAGCGTCTGCTCCTTCTCGTCATTGCTGCCGGGAACGGCGGCATTGCGGGCGCGGCCAAGGGAATCCAGCTCGTCGATGAAAATGATCGCCGGGGCCCGGCGGCGCGCCTGCTCGAAGAGATCGCGCACGCGGGCCGCGCCGACGCCGACAAAGAGCTCCACGAATTCCGAGCCGGAGATCGAAAAGAACGGAACCCCAGCCTCGCCAGCGACCGCCCGCGCGAGCAGGGTCTTTCCGGTTCCCGGTGGACCGACCAGCAGCACGCCCTTCGGAATATGCGCGCCAAGCCGGCCGTAATCGGCAGGCGCTTTCAGAAACTCCACAATCTCCTCGAGCTCAGCTTTGGCCTCATCCACGCCGGCGACATCGGCAAAGCGAACCGGCACGTCATCCTCCGCATAAACCCGGGCACGGCTTTTGCTGATGGATAGGACCCCACTTGCGCCCCCCAGCCGGCCACCTGAGACAAAATAGAAAACCGCGCTGAAGAGCAGAATCGGCAGCAGCCAGCCGAGCAGCGTGGCCAGGGGCCCGGAGGAGGGCTGGCCGGTAAAGGTGATTTTGCTTTTCTCCAGCATGGCGGCCAGCGCCGGGTCCACCCGGTCGGTGACGAACCGATCCGATTGGCCGGGGCTGGGGTGTTTCAATGTGCCGCTGATCGTGTTGGGGCCGACGACGAGATTTTCCACTTCGTTGGCGGCGAGCAGCGATTGAAACTGACTGTAGGGGACCTCGGTGGAGGGGGGCGATAAAAAGAGCGGAAGCAACCCAAGCACCAGCAATAAAGAAACCATGGTACCCAACACCGTCAGAGCGGTCTTGATGTTCAACGGCGGGCTGTCGCGCGGCTCGGCCATGGGATGCGCGTCAGTCGCGCCGGTATCGGCGCGTCTCTTCAACCCTGATGCGCCGCGGCGCGGGCGCCCGGGTCTGGCGCATCCCCACACAGAGGAACGAGACGAGACAGATCATTAGAAACAGCGTCATGTTTTTGCTCCTTCCCGAAAATTGCGCGCCGGCGCGGGAACCCAGGGGCTGAGATGCGCGACGAGCTGGTCGTCCGCCGTCTTCACCAGATCCTTGTTGATTGTGCCGCGAAGAATGGTTTTCACGGCGCCGCTGAGTTCGCTTTCGATCACCGCGGCCGTGTCAGGCAAGGCGACGATGAGCAAGGCGTCAAACGCGCCCCTGCCTTCCATGCCGTTCAGCTGCCGAGCGACGAACCGGGCAAACTGCGTCTTCTCCAATTCGTGGAGATCGTGTCGCGGGGTGAACGCATGGTGAGCCGTTGAATCGCTATGGAACGAGGCACCGGGCGCATCCGTGCCCAGATCGCCCGACCGCTTATGGGCGGCGATCGAATCGAATGTCTGCTCCGTCCTCAACACGCCATGGGCATCACGGCGAACCAGGCGGGCATGTTCGCCATCGGCCAGCATAATCACCAGATTGAACCGCTTCGGCATTCTTTGCCTCCTCACCGCCAGCAAAAGCCTTCATCATCGTATTTCAGCTCTAAGTCCGCCCGGGCAGCGCCGATATGACGCAGGTCAAACCTGGTCGCGTGAAATGATCCGCCCGCCGGTGGGTGGCACTTTGCGCCATATCAAGGAAGCCGCCCTGTCCTGCCTTTACGGTCAGCTCACACGGAGGCGTGTTGGCAAATGATGCAGAGTGCGGCGATCAGGCTTTGGGCCGGCAGACATGGATGAAATCCACCCCACGGAACCGCGCGATCGTCCCGCGCCGGCGCCCCCCCGGCCCTTCCTGCCGCCACAACAGCGGCGAAGACTGGTTCTCCCCGCGCTGTTCGCCCTGGCGGCGGTCGCGGTTTTGGCCGTGTGGCTCTGGCCCGGTGCCCGCAACGCGGTGTTCGGCCCCCGGCCGGTGGCCGGCCTGTTGACGGTCTCGGGCAACATCGAGGCGCATGAAAGCCTGCTGAGCTTCACCCAGGTGCAGGCGCCGATCGTCTTCCTGCCCTTCGACGAAGGCGCAAAGGTCGCCGCCGGAACCATCTTGGCGCGGGTCGATGACCGGCTCTACCGACAACAGGTGCAGATCGATGCCAGCAATCTGCAAGTGCAGATGGCACAGGTGACGCAGAGCGAAAATAATCTCACCGCGGCGCAGAGCAATGTCGCGAGCGACCACTACGATCTCGCGCAGAAGCAGAGCGACGCCGCGCGGGCGGCACGGCTGGCGCAGAGCAACGCGGTCTCGGTGCAGGAGCGCGACCGCGCGGAGACCGCCGCCCGCCAATCCGCCGCCTTGCTGGCCCATGACCAGGCGATGGTGCTCGCGGCACAGGCGGCTGTCGGCTTGGCCGAAGCGAACGTGGCGGCGCTGCGCGAGCGGCTGCTGCTGGACCAGATCACGCTCGGCTACACCGTGCTGCGCGCCCCCTTTGCCGGCGTGATCGCGGTCCGGCAGGCGGAGCTGGGCGAACTGGCCGGACCGGGCGTGCCGATCTTCAGCCTGGACGATCTCGATCATGTCTGGCTGCGCGCCTATGTGAACGGGCCGGACCTGGGCAAAGTGCGGTTCGGCCAGGCGGTGGACGTGACCACGGACACCTATCCCGGCCATGTCTATCATGGCCGCATCAGCTTCATTTCCCCGCAGGCGGAATTCACGCCGAAGACCGTGCAGACCTTCGCCGAACGGGTGACGCTGGTGTACCGGGTCCGCATCGATATCGACAATCCGAGCCATGAGCTGCTGCCGGGCATGCCCGCGGATGCGAAGATCCGCCTGCTGGGGCCCGCCAAGCCATGAGCGGCGACAGCGCGATCTTCGCCGCGGGGCTGAGCCGGCGCTTCGGCCCTGTCTGCGCCGTGCGCGCGCTCGGGCTCAGCGTGCGGCGCGGCGAAATCTTCGGCCTGGTCGGGCCGGACGGCGCGGGCAAAAGCACGACGATGCGCATGCTGGCCGGCGTGCTGCCGCCGGATACCGGGCGCATCACCATCGCCGGCGTCGATGTGGTGGCCAGTCCCGAGGCGGCGAAAGAGAAACTCAGCTACATGCCGCAACGTTTCGGCCTGTACGAGGATCTGACCGTCGCCGAGAATATTTTTTTCTATGCCGAAATGTTCGGCGTGCCGCGCGCCCTTAGGCAGCGGCGCGAGGGCGAGCTTTTAGCGGCGGCCAATCTCGGCGCGTTCCGGTCGCGCCTGGCCGGCAAGCTCTCGGGCGGGATGAAGCAGAAGCTCGGCCTGGTGTGCGCGCTGATCCACACGCCCGAGGTGCTGCTGCTGGACGAGCCGACCACCGGCGTCGACCCGGTCTCGCGCCGCGATTTCTGGGCGATCCTGTATGGCCTGCGCGACAGCGGCGTTACCACACTGCTCTCCACCGCCTATATGGACGAAGCCGAACGCTGCTCGCGGCTGGCGCTGATGGGGCACGGCGAGATCCGCCGTTGCGACACCCCGGCGCGGCTCAAACAGATGATGCCGGGCATGATGCTGGCCGTGAGCGCGGCCGACCCGCGCGCGGTGAAGGCAGCACTCGAGGGCGCGCCCGGCGTGCTCGGCCTGCTGCTGATGGGCGACCGCGTGCATGTGCGCGTGGATGACGCGCCGCGCCGCCTGCCCTGCCTGCAAACCTGGCTGGCCGCGCGCGGCGTGGGCGGCGCAAACATCTCTCCCATTCGCCCAAGCATCGAAGACGTGTTCGTCGCGCTGGACACGGAGCCGGCTTCATGAGCGCGATCCTCGCCCGCGGCCTGACCAAGAAATTCGGCGCCTTCACCGCCGTGAACCAGCTCGATCTCGACATCGCCCCGGGCGAGGTGGTGGGCTTCATCGGCCCGAACGGGGCGGGCAAATCCACCACCATCCGGCTGCTCTGCGGCCTGTTGCGGCCCAGTGCCGGCACCGCCATCGTGGCCGGATTCGACATCGCCCGCCAGGCCGAGGCGGTACGCGCGCATATCGGCTATATGTCACAGAAATTCTCGCTCTATGCCGATCTCACCGTGCGCGAAAATCTGCGCTTTTTCGCCGGGCTGTACCGCGTGCCGGAAGCCGAGTTCGAAAACCGCAGTGCCTTCGCCATCGACATGGCGGGGCTGGCGGGGCGCGAGGACGCGCTGGTGCGCACGCTGGCCGGGGGCTGGAAACAGCGCCTGGCTCTGGGCTGCGCGATCCTGCACCGGCCGCCAGTGCTGTTCCTCGACGAGCCGACCTCGGGCGTGGAGCCGCAGGCCAGGCGGCGCTTCTGGGACCTGATCCATGCCCAGGCGGCAGATGGCGTCACCATCCTCGTTTCGACGCATTACATGGACGAGGCGGAATATTGTAACCGCATCGCGCTGATCGATGCAGGGCGGCTGGTCGCGATGGGCAGCCCCGGTACGCTGCGCGGCCGCCATCTGGGCGGGGCGCTGTTCGAGCTGGAGGGCGCGCCGCTGGGCGCCGCCCTGGCCGCGTTGCGCCAGATGGCGGGCGTGATCGACGCCACGGCCTTCGGCGACGGGCTGCATGTGCTGCTGCGCGACCCGCAGGACGCCCCTGCTTTGCCGGAAAAACTGCGCGCGCAGAACATCACCGCCTCCGCGCCACGGCCGATTATGCCCAGCCTCGAGGACGTGTTCGTGCAACTGGTCTCGCACCACGCGGCGACGCCATGAAGCTGCGCCGGCTCTTCGCCATCGCCTATAAGGAAACGCTGCAGGTCTGGCGCGACCCGCGCAGCCTCGCCGTGGCGCTGCTGATGCCGGCGATGCAGATGGTGCTGCTCGGCTACGGCGTCAGCCTCGACATCCGGCATGTGCCGCTGTGCGTCTACGACCAGGAACAGAGCCAGATCAGCCGCGCGCTGGTCGCCGATTTCACCGATGGCGGCTGGTTCGACATCGTCTCCTATTTGCCCGACGAACGCGCCTTGCGCGCCGCCATGGACCGCGGCACCTGCGCCGGCGCGTTGACGATCCCGGTGGATTTCACCCGGGTGTTGACCAGCACCGGAACGGCGAATGTGCAGACCGTGTTCGACGGGACGGATGCCAACACCACCAACATCGCCACCGGCTATGCGCAGGCCATCGTCGCCCAGGCGAGCGCGGATTTCCAGTCGCGCTGGGGCCAGGCGCATGCGCTGCCGGCGCCGACCCGGGGCGTGGTCGATTTGGAGCCGCGCGTCTGGTTCAACGAGGGGCTGGACAGCCGCAATTTCATCGTGCCCGGCGTGGTGGCGGTGATCCTGGCGCTGGTCGGCTCGCAGCTCACCTCCCTCACCGTGGCGCGCGAATGGGAGCGCGGCACCATGGAGCAGTTGATCTCCACGCCGGTGACCGCGCTGGAACTAATGTTCGGCAAACTCGCGCCGTATTTTCTCATCGGCATGCTCGACGCCGCCTTCTGCCTCGCCGCCACCGTCTTTTGGTTTGACGTGCCCTTCCGCGGCAACCTGCTGGCCCTGACCGTCACCACCGGACTGTTCGCGCTGGTCGTGCTCGGCATCGGCTATCTGCTCTCGGTGCGCATCCATAACCAGGTGGGAGCGAGTCAGGTGGCGCTGCTGGTAACGCTGCTGCCCACCACCATGCTCTCCGGCTACACGTTTCCGATCGATCAGATGCCGTTGGCGGTACAGGCCATAAGCCTGATCGTGTTCGCGCGCTATTACGTGACGATTTTGCGCGCCGTGTTCCTGAAAGGCAGCCCGCTCGCCTGGCTGGCGGCACCGGTCTTCGCGCTCATCGTCACAGCCTGCATCATCATCTGGCTGGCGGCGCGCTCCTTTCGCAAGAGGTTGGATTGAGCATGATGGTTTACGATCGACCACGCTTAGGAAAGCGGAAGGAAGCGCTTCTTTTTGTGAACAAAAAGAAGCAAAAAAACTTTGTTTACTTTGGGCCCATGCCGGTTCAACGCCTCAGGCCCAGCATAACAAAAAGTTTTTGCGCCGCTTTTTTCAAAAAGCGGCCACTTTCTTCAATCATCATCCTGAGGCATTAACATGTGGCAGCGCCTCCAGGTCATGCTGATGAAGGAGTTCCTGGAACTCAGGCGCGACCCCTGGGCGATGTTCCGCCTGGTGATGCCGCTGGTGGCGCAGGTGCTCATCTACGGCTATGCCGCGACCTTCACGGTGAATCATGTTTCGACCGTGGTGCTGGATCTCGACCACAGCCAGGCCAGCCGCACGCTGATCTCGTATTTCACCGGCAATGGGCGGTTCGACCTCGTGGATATCGCCTCGACCCAGGCGCAGGTAACCCGTGACATCGACCGTGGCGACGCGGTGGCGGCCATCATCATTCATGCCGGTTTCGCGCAGCACCTGAATGACGGCCAGACCGCGCCGCTGGCGGTGGCGGTGGATGGCACGAACTCCAACACCGCCTTGATCGCGCTCGGCTATATCAGCCAGATCGTCGCGCAGTATCAGGCCGACATGGCGCCGTCCGCCCCGGCTGCCGGCGCCGCGCCGGGCAGCCTCACCATCACGTTGCAGCCGCGCCCCTGGTTCAATCCCGGGCTGGAAGACCGCTGGTTCTTCATTCCCGGCGTCATCGGCACGCTGACGCTGATCCAGGTGGTGAGCCTGACCGCCTTTGCGATCGTACGCGAGCGCGAACTCGGCACGCTGGAACAGATCATGGTGAGCCCGATCACCCCGCTGGAATTCATCCTTGGCAAAACCGTGCCATTTTTCATCATCGGCTGCGGCGATGTCGCGCTGATCACGGCGCTCGGCGTGCTGTGGTTCAACATCCCCTTCGTCGGCAGCCCCTTGGTGCTGATGCTCGGCGCGGTCTTGTTCCTGCTCGCCGCAATCGGCTTCGGACTCCTGCTCTCCACCGTGTCGAAGACTCAGCAGCAGGCCTTCGCGCTCACCTTCTTTCTCGTAAACCCGCTTTTCATCCTCTCCGGTTTCGCCTTTCCCATCGCCGCCATGCCGCGGATTTTGCAATGGTGCACGCTGGTCAACCCGCTGCGCTATTTCCTCATCGTAATCCGCGCGGTGTTCCTGAAAGGTGTCGGCGTGACGGTGCTGTGGCCGCAACTGGCGGCACTGGCGCTGCTCGGCGCCGCCATGATGGGGGTGAGCGTTTTGCGCTTCCGCAAGTCGCTGGATTAAGGCCAGAAAGCGCTACTTTTTGTGAACAAAAAGTAGCAAAAAAACTTTGCTATGCTGGGCCATGGGCGTTGTCGCATACACAGCCCATGGCCCAGCATAAACAAAAATTTTGGGGCTGTCCCAGATGTTAGGTTGAATAGTTTCTGACCCAGCTCTTGAGCTGCTTCAAGAGCTGGGCTGGAGAGCCGTTGTTGAACCTCCACTCGCATTCCTTGAGGAAGAGATGGAAGTTGG
>Ga0310811_10006179_pt1 | contig 15269 bp, 15 predicted proteins | sample YCmetagenome_FD_207642 | JGI IMG/M metagenome (GOLD analysis project Ga0310811, IMG submission 207642) | Soil microbial communities from experimental microcosm in Duke University, North Carolina, United States - YC | ecosystem: Engineered > Artificial ecosystem > Soil microcosm > Unclassified ...
CCAGCGGGCATGTTCGCGCCCGGATGCGCAGCCGCGTCACGTGGGTCGAGTCGATCCGCGCGGCGCTCGACACCGGCCGCTTCGAGCTGCTCGCCCAGCCGATCGTCGACCTGCGCGGCGAGCGAGCGCGACGCTACGAACTGCTGCTGCGCATGCGCACGACCGACGGCGACCTCATCCCGCCGGCGGCGTTCCTGCGCATCGCCGAGCACCTCGACCTCGTCCAGGAGATCGATCGCTGGGTCGTCGCCCGCGCGACGGAGCTGCTCGTCGCCCATCCCCAGCTCAGCCTCGAGGTCAACCTGTCGGGCAAGTCGATCGGCGCGCCGGCGCTGCTGGAGCTCACCGAGCGGCTCCTGGACGAGACCGGCGTCGACCCCGGGCGGCTGACGTTCGAGATCACCGAGACGGCGGCGGTCGCGAACATCGCCCGCGCGCGGGCGTTCTCCGAGCGGCTGCGCGCGCTCGGCTGCCGCTTCGCGCTCGACGACTTCGGCGCGGGCTTCGGTTCCTTCTACTACCTCAAGCACCTGCCGTTCGACTACCTGAAGATCGACGGCGAGTTCGTCCGCAACTGCGCGAGCGATCCGACCGACCGGCTGCTCGTGACGGCGGCGGTCGACATCGCACGCGGCCTCGGCAAGGAGACGATCGCCGAGTTCGTCGGCGACGATGCGGCCGTCGCGGTGCTGCGCGACCTCGGCGTCGACTGGGGCCAGGGCTTCCACCTCGGGGCGCCGGCGCCGCTCGCGGACCAGCTGGCGAAGGCGGGCACGGCCGGTCCATAGACTCCCGCCGCATGCCCGTCGAACCACGCTTCGTTCCCCGCTTCGTCGCCGAGCCACCGCAGGAGCCGCTGCCCTACGGCCGCTGGGCGGACACGCTGAGCCGCCACTTCCTCGGCGCCTGCGACGCCATCGATCCCGGCGACGACGACCTCGGCGGGCCCGGCGAGGTGACGTTCTATCCCGACCGCACGTGGCACGGGCGCACGTTCGTGCCCGCGACGGCGATGACGTCGACCGGCCTCGAGCTCTTCGGCTACGTCTCCTTCCGCCCCGGCGGCTCAGAGCGCGAGCCGACGGAGTTCGCGGCCGTCGCCGACTACACCGAGGACACCGCCGAGGCGAACCCGGACTGGAAGCTCGACCTCTGCGACGAGGTCGTCGGGGTCTGGCGCGGCGAGGCGGGCAACAGCGCCGACATGACGCTCGTCTGGGGCCGCCCGCTCACGCGCGGCGGCGCGATCGTCACCGCCGAGCTGGCGGATCTCGCCGTCGACCAGTGCGTGCTCGTCGAGGACCGCTTCACGCTGCTCGCACCCGACGGCTACCGCGGCGACACGCTCGAATGCAAGCTCTTCGACAAGGGCGGCCGCGAGGTCGCGCGGGAGTCGCTCTACGGCGAGGACGAGGACGACGAGGCGCCCGCCGACGAGGACGAGGTCTCGGGGCCGTTCTGACCGTGGAGCTCGAGCAGGCCATCCGGACGCGGCGCACGCACAAGGCGTACGCTGCCGAGCCCGTCGAGACCGCGATCCTCGACGAGCTCTTCGAGCTCGCCCGCTGGGCGCCGAACCACCACCTCACGAACCCCTGGCGCTTCCGCGTCCTCGGGCCGCAGGCGCTGGAGCGGCTGAAGGCCGCGACGGAGGATCCGATCGCCGCGGCGAAGTTCGACCGCGCGCCGACGCTCGTCGTCGTCTCGGCGACGCAGACCGGCGACGCGCTGCAGGACGAGGAGGACGTCCTCGCGGCCGGCGCCGCGGCCTTCATCGTCCTGCTCGCGGCGCACGGGCGCGGGCTGGCGGGCTACTGGCGCACGCCGGCCGTCCTGCGCGCGCCGGCCGGCGCCGCCGCCGTCGGCGTCCCGGCGGGCGAGCGGGTCATCGGCCTGCTGCACCTCGGCCACCCGCGCCAGGAGCCGCGCGTGCCCGAGCGCGCGCCCGTCGCGGACGTCGCGACGTACCTCGACTGAGGCTAGGCCTGCCAGACGGTCTCGGCGAGCGGCCGCGTCGTCAGCGTGATGCCGTCGCGGACCGTCGCCTCGCCGCGGCGGCGCCAGTACTCCAGCAGCGCCTGCGGCAGCGGGTGCTCGTACATCAGCGCGATGACGACCGGACGGCCGGTGAGCGTCGGGTACGTGCTGACCATCTGCCCGTCCTTGACGTAGCGCAGGTACGTCGCGAGCTTGCGCTTGAGGCGCTGGCGCTCGGCGCCGTCGGCCGTCCACGGCCCGCGCTGGACGATCGACAGCAGCGCCGCGCCGTCGACGTCCTCGGCGATGACGTCGATCTCGTCGGGGGCGTCGATGCCGGGCATGCCCTGAAGCGTACGGCTGCTCAGGCCCCGAGCGGGTAATGACACGCCGCGGCGCCGCCGGCGGCCTGCGCTTCGAGCGCCGGCTCCACCACGTCGCAGTGGCCCGGCACCGCCCGCGGGCAGCGCGTGTGGAAGCGGCAGCCGGGCGGCGGGTCCGTCGGCGAGGGCAGGTCGCCGCCGAGGATCTGGCGCACGCGGCCCTTCGCGGCCGGGTCGGGGACCGGCACCGCCGACAGCAGCGCCGCGGTGTACGGGTGGCGCGGGCGCGCGTAGAGCTCGTCGGCGGTCGCGAGCTCGACGATCTTGCCGAGGTACATCACGGCGATGCGGTCGCACATGTGCCGCACGACCGCGAGGTCGTGGGCGATGAAGACGATCGTCAGCCCGAGATCGCGCTGCAGCGCGCGCAGGAGGTTGAGGATCTGCGCCTGGATCGAGACGTCCAGCGCGGAGACCGGCTCGTCGGCGACGACGAGCCGCGGCCGCAGCGCGATCGCGCGGGCGACCCCGATGCGCTGGCGCTGGCCCCCGGAGAACTCGTGCGGGTAGCGGTTGTAGTGCTCGGGGTTCAGGCCGACCTGCTCCATGAGCTCCTGCACGGCCCGCCGGCGCTCGCCCTCGCCGCGTGCGAGGCCGTGGATCGCGAACGGCTCGGCGAGGATCGCGCCGATGCTCTGGCGCGGGTTCAGCGACGAGTAGGGATCCTGGAAGACCATCTGCATGTCGCGCCGCAGCGCCTTCAGACGCCCGCCGGAGAGGTGCGTGATGTCCTCGCCCGCGAACGCGATCGAGCCGGCCGTCGGGTCGACGAGGCGCAGCATCAGCCGCGCCGTCGTCGTCTTGCCGCAGCCGCTCTCGCCGACGATGCCGAGCGTCTCGCCCGCGCGGACGTCGAAGGAGACGCCGTCGACGGCATGGACGACGCCCGCGCCGCGGCGCGCGGCCCCGCCGCCCGCCGGGAAGTGCTTGACGAGGTCGCGGACCTCGACCAGCGCGTCGCCGGTCACGCGCGCTCCGGCGTGCGCAGCGCGGCCCACAGCCGCCGCCGCTGCGCCGGCTCCAGCAGGCAGGCGACGACGTGCGCGGGGTCGCCCGGGACGGGCTCGGCGCGCGGGTCGACCTCGTGGTGGCGCGGCTGCGCGTACGGGCAGCGCGGCGCGAACGCGCACCCGCGCGGCAGGCCGAGCAGGCTCGGCGGCGTGCCGGGGATCGGGACGAGCTCCTCGCCGCGCGGCGCGTCCAGGCGCGGGATCGAGGCCAGCAGGCCCCACGTGTAGGGGTGCTCGGGGGCGCCGAAGATCCGCGCGACGGGAGCGTGCTCGACGATCCGCCCGGCGTACATGACGGCGATCTCGTCGGCCGTCTCGGCGACGATCCCGAGGTCGTGCGTGATGATCACGACGGCCATCCCGAGCTCGTCCTTCAGCCGTCCGACGAGGTCGAGGATCTGGGCCTGGACCGTGACGTCGAGCGCCGTCGTCGGCTCGTCGGCGATGAGCAGCGCCGGCTCGTTGACGAGCGCCATCGCGATCATCACGCGCTGGCGCATCCCGCCCGAGAGCTCGTGCGCGTAGCCGTCCATGCGCCGCCGCGCGTCGGGGATGCCGACGAGCTCGAGCAGCTCCAGCGCGCGCGCCCGGGCCTGCGCCCTGCTGACGTCGCGATGCGCGCGGACGGCCTCGGCGAGCTGGTCGCCGACGCGGTGAAACGGGTGCAGCGACGAGAGCGGGTCCTGGAAGATCATCGCGATCTCGTTGCCGCGGACGGCGCGCATGGCCTCGGGGTCGAGCGCCAGCAGGTCGCGCCCGCCGAACTCGACGCGCCCCGAGATCCGCGCCCGCTCGCCGTCGACGAGGCCCATGATCGCGAGGCTCGAGACGCTCTTGCCCGATCCCGACTCGCCGACGATCCCCAGGACGCGCCCGCGCTGCAGCTCGTAGGAGATGCCGTCGACGGCGCGCACCGTGCCGTCGTCGGTGTCGAAGTGCACGCGCAGGTCCTCGACGCGCAGCAGCGGCGCGGCGGCGGTCATCCGTACCGGACGCGGGGGTCGAGGAAGGCGTAGGCGATGTCGACGACGAGGTTGGCGACGACGATGAAGAACGCCGCGAACAGCACCGTGCCCTGGATCGCCGGCAGGTCGGCGGTCCGGATCGCGTCGTAGGCGTAGCGCCCGACGCCGGGGATGTTGAAGACCGACTCCGTGAGGATCGAGCCGCCGAGCAGGACCCCGATGTCGAGGCCGAGCACGGTCACGATCGGCGTGATCGCCGCGCGCACGCCGTGGCGCCAGACGACGCGCCGCTCCGGCAGGCCCTTCGCCCGCGCCGTGCGGATGTAGTCCTCGCCCATGACCTCGACGAGGTTCGCGCGCAGCAGTCGCGCGTAGAACGCCGAGAAGCCGGCGGCGAGGACGAGCCACGGCAGCAGCAGCGACGCGAACCACTGGACCGGATCCTGCGTGATCCCGACGTACGTGTTCGCGCCGTCGAAGATCGGGATGACGCCGATGTCGCTCGCGAAGAGATACAGCGCGACGAGCGCGAGCCAGTAGACCGGCGCCGAGATCGCCAGCAGCGCGCCGGTCATCGTCACGCGATCCAGCAGCGAGCGCCGCCGGATCGCCGAGATGACCCCGATCGGCAGCGCCGTCGCGAGCCAGATGACGAGCGCCCCGACGGTCATCGAGATCGTCGCCGGCAGCCGCGAGACGATCGCCGCGCGGACGCTCTCACCGCTTTGATAGCTGAAGCCGAAGTCGAAGTGCAGGACGACGTCCTTCATGTACGTCCAGTACTGGACGACCAGCGGGTCGTCGAGTCCGAGCCGCGCGCGGATCTGTGCCACGAGCTCGGGCGAGGCCTGCCGGCCTGCGCGCAGCACCGCCGGGTCGGCCGACGGCAGCGCGTAGAAGATCACGAACGTCACGGCGGAGACGAGCGCCAGCAGCACCACCGTCCAGCCGATGCGCCGCAGGATGTAGCGGGCCACTTACTTCAGCGACGTGTACGCCAGGTCCCAGGAGGCGATCCACTGGCCGACGACGCCCTGGACGTTCTTGGACGTGATGTTCGCGACGTTGTCGAACAGGAACGGGACCGCCGCCACCTTGTCGACGAGCCGGCGGTCGATCGCGCCCCAGGCCTTCGCCCGGTCGCCCGCATCGGCGATGAGCGCGGCCTTGTCCATCGCGGCGTTCACCGCGGGGTCGTCGAACAGCGATGCGTTGCTGTTGTTCACCGCCGTGATCGACTTGCCGTAGAAGTTCGCCGTGAGCATCGCGTAGGGGTCGCTGAAGTCCGGCAGCCAGCCGGCGAAGCCGCAGACGTCGATCTTCTCCAGCTCGGTCCGGACGCCGCAGAACTTCGAGTACAGCGTGCTCTGGTCGAGGAGGCGGAAGCTCACGTCGAAGCCGAGCGACGCGATCGCGTCGCGCGTGATCTGCGCGGTCTCCTTCGCGGGCGAGTCGTTCTCGCCGAGCATGACGACCTTCTCGCCGTTGGCCTTGCCGCTGGGGAAGCCGGCGAGCTTCATGTACTTCGCCGCGACCGCGGGGTCGCCGCTGGGGTTGGCGAGGTAGTCGGCACCGGTGCCCTTCGCGCCGCCGGCCTCGTCGTAGCCGGGAATCGTCGGGGGCAGGAAGTGCGTCGCGAGCTGGCCGACGAGCGGGCCGCCGCGGGCGAGCAGCATCGCCCGGCGGTCGAGCGCCGCGGCGAACGCCTTGCGGACGTTGATGTCGCTGAACGGCTTGCGCTGCGTGTTGACGCCGACGAAGCGGTTGCCCAGCGGCGTGAAGGTGATCCGGTCCTTGGCGCGCGTGGCGAAGCGCTTGACCGCCCCCGCCGTCGGCGTGTCGGCGTTGGCGAGGCCCGTGCCGCTGAAGATCTGGCGGCCCGCGACGTTCGGGTCGGCGTCGATCGTCCATTCGATCCGGTCGAGGTAGGCCGGCTTGAAGTCGGTCTTCGGATCCCACTGCGGGTTGCGCACAAGCGTGATGGTCTTGCCCGCCTTGTAGTCGGAGATCATGTACGGGCCGGTGAACGCCTGGCGCTCGGGCTGCGCGTCGTACGGGTTGGGCTGCTTGGCGTCCAACGGCGCGACGTAGGACTTCGGCACCGGCACCGTGAGCGGCATGACGAGCGCCCGCGCGGTGGTCGCGCCGAACGGCTTGGTGAGCTTGAAGACGATCGTGTGGGCGTCGGGTGTCGTGATGCCGGAGATCGGCCCGCCCTTCGCCTTGTCGGCGCCGACGAGCGGGAAGTACACGCCCTCGTAGCCGTTGGCGACGCTCGGGTTCAGCCCCCGCTCGAAGGCGTACTTGACGTCGGCCGCCGTGACCTCCTTGCCGGTGATCGCCGTCTTCTTGTTCGTCCCGTAGCGGATGCCGGACTTGATCTTCACCGTCACCGTCTTGTTGTCCGCGGAGACCTGCGGCGGGCCGTCGGCGAGATCGGGCACGGCGGTCTTCGGATCGTCCGGCTTGAAGTAGTACAGCGGCCGCTGCGTCGCGTACGTGACCATGTAGTCCAGCTGGAAGTACGACCCGCCCGGGTCGAGGTGGAAGAAGCCCTCCGAGCCGAGGAGCTTCAGCGTCCCGCCGCGCTTCTGGCCGTCGGTCGGCAGGCCGCTGGCAAAGCCGCCGGCAGCGACCTTCTTGTCGGAGCTGCTGCCGCCGCAGGCCCCGAGAACGAGCGCCAGCGTAGCGACGCAGCCCAGCAGCAGCGGCCGCGAGGGCAGCGGGCGGCGCGCTCGCCGGAGACGCAGATCGTTCATGGGAGACCTTTCATCAACTGGGGTGGTGGAAGCGTTGTACCTCACTTGCGGGCCTTCGGGTGCAGCGCGTCCTCCAACCCCTCGCCGACGAGGTTGAAGGCCAGGACCGTCAGCACGAGCGCGGCGCCGGGGAAGAACATGAACCACCACGCGTCCTCGAACTCCGCGGAGGCGTCGGAGATCATCTGGCCCCAGCTCGCCTGCGGCGGCTGCACGCCGACGCCGAGGAACGAGAGCGCCGCCTCGAACAGGATGTTCTGCGGCAGCACGAGCGTCGTGTAGACGATGATCGGCGCGACGAGGTTCGGCAGGATCTGGCGGAAGATGATGCGCCGGTCGGAGGCGCCCAGCGAGCGCGCGGCCTCGACGAACTCCTTCTCGCGCAGCGACAGGACCTGCCCGCGGATGATCCGCGCGATGTACGGGAACGTCGCGATCGCGATGACGACCACGACGACGCCGAGCCCGGGCTGGATGAGCCCGAGGCAGCCGTCGCCCAGCGAGCAGGCCGACGCGAGGCCGATGCCGAGCAGGAGGATCGGGAACGCGAGCAGGACGTCGAGCGTCCGCGAGATCACGGTGTCGACCCAGCCGCCGTGGTACGCGGCGAGCATCCCGACGACGACGCCCGCGACGACGGCGCTGCCGGTCGCGAGGATCGCGACCTCGAGCGACACGCGCGCGCCGTAGATCACGCGGCTGAAGACGTCGCGGCCGAGGTTGTCGACGCCGAAGAGGTGGTCGGCGCTCGGGCCCGTCGCGCTGCCGAACGTCGGGTCCAGCGCGTCGGTCGAGCGCACGTTGGGCGCCGGCGCGCCGGCGAGCTTGACGACGAGCGGCGCGAGGACCGCGACGAGGACGAGCAACCCGATGAAGATCAGCGCGCCGAGCGCGACGCGGTCGGCGCGCAGGCGCCGCCAGAAGAGCTCCAGCGGGGAGCGCGCCGCGATCGCCCCGGCCGCCGCGGGCGGATCGCCGCCGGGCGGGGTCACGGCCGCAGGGACGACGGAACTCACGCCCGCCGCATCCTAGCCCGCTTTATGATCGGCCACCGTCGCTCGGGGCCCCGATAGCTCAGCTGGATAGAGCGACTCCCTCCTAAGGAGTAGGCCGCTGGTTCGAATCCAGCTCGGGGCACTGCCGATCCGCCCGGATCGTGATGGTCAGCCGCCATCCGCGGCGGCGGCCTCGGCGGTCGCCCCGTCGATGACGCGCCCGACGGCGGGCAGCCATGCGGCCGCGACGTGGCGCCCGGCGCCGACGAGATTGCGCGCCTCGGCGAGCGACAGCCGGTCGCCGCTGACATCGGCGCTCGTGCGCACGCGGACCTGGCCGAGCTCGAGGCTTGCCTCCAGACAGCCGATCGGCAGGTCGAAGTTCGCCAGGGCGACGAGGCGGGCGAGCTCGTCGCGGCGCTCGGGCGGGCAGAACCGCGGGAGGATGAGATAGACGATCGCCTGCCCGGTGGCCTCGCGCGCGACCGCCAGCCCGAGCGCGTCGTCGCTGCGGAAGTTCACGATCCAGTCGCCGTCGCCGCGCTCCTCGACGCGCGCTTGGATCCCCTCGGCCTCGAGCGCGGCGGCGATCACGGTCGCCATCCCGGCCGGCGGCGGGTCGGCGCGCCAGATCGTGCGCAGCCCGGTGCGCAGCTCGCCGCCGACGCCGGGCGGCGGCTCGACCTCGCGGGTCGCCTGCAGCGCCCACCAGCTGCGCTCGTCGCGCAGCCGATCACCGGGTGCACCTTCGCGCAGCGCTGCGGCGATCGCCCCGGCGTCCGGTTCGCCGAGATCGCGCATGACGATCGTGTCGAGCACGGCCTCGATGCGCACCGGCCCGTCGAAGCCGCCGCCGAGCGCCGGGCCGCGCGCGCCGGGGTCGAGGTGCATGAGCGCGCCGGCGTCGATCCGCGCCCAGGCGAGCTCGTCCGCGAGCAGCTCGATGACGACCGCGCCGTCGCCCGCGTCGACGCGCTGGAGGTCGACGGTGATCGAGCCGCCGCCCGGGGTGGCGAGCGTGACGTCGCCGTCGCTCGCGCGGCTGTCGTCGCCGGCGCGCATCGCCGCGGCTACGTCGCCGCCGTCGGTGTCGCCAGCGCGGGCGTCGTCGTGGGCGTGGGCGCAGTCGTGGCCGCGGGCGTCGTCGCGGGTGGCGGCGTCGCGGCCGGCGTCTGCCAGAAGACGATGCTGGCGATCTCGTGCTTGTGCGTGCGCTTGTCGCCGTCGTGCTTCCACTGGAAGCGCAGCCAGCGCTCCTGCGTCTTGGCGCTGAACCGGCCGGAGACGACGGCGACGTCCGCCGCGTACTTGAACCCCTTCTCCTCGGCGATCTGGAGGTTGATCTCGTAGGGCTGCTTCTTGCCGGCGGGCGTCGGCGTCCACTTGCAGTCCAGGACGACGCCGAGCGTGACGAACCCGCTGACGCCCGGAGCGATCGCGGACTTCGCCTTGCCGGCCCACTCGAACGGCTTGCTGGCGACGTCGGCGACCTGGAGGAGGTCGGCCGCGATGTCGCCCGCTCCGCGCAGGGCGCTGCCGAGCTCGCGGCTGTTCTTGTCGGCCTTGGAGAGCTTCTTGTCCTCGTCGGAGACCTCGGACTGCGTGCGGATGAAGTTCATGACGGCGCTGACCATCGCCTCGAGGTGCAGCAACTCGAACAGCTCCCCCGTCAGCGCCTTGTCGAGCGGCAGCTTCACCCCGAAGCGCCCCTCGACCTTCGCCTCGCGGAAGTGCGACGGGACGAGCGAGTCGCGCCCCTTGGTGATCCGGTGGAACTCGCCCTTGATGGCCATCGTCGCGACCGTGATGTCAGCCTCCGCCGAGCCCTTGACCCAGACCGTGCGCTCGCCGCGCGCCGCCTGCCCGGTGAAGTAGGCCTCGGGCTTGCTTGCGGCGCCGAGCCCCGGCCGCCGGCCGGTGAACTCGAGGATGATCTCCTTGATCTGCTCCTCGCTCGGCTCCGCCTTCGGGTTCGCAGCCTTCATGCGCTTGTCGAGCTTGCGGACCTTGTCGCGGATCGCCCCGAGCCTGGCGGGGGAGACCTCTGCGACGCGGGCCGCAGCGAGCATCCCCGCGATGTGGTCCGTGTCCGCGTCGGCCATGAAGCTCAGGAAGTAGGCGATCTTGTCGATGTCGGCGTCGCTCAGGCCCTTCTTGCTCTTCGCCCCCGCGACGGCCGTGATCTTCGCCGCGTCCCAGCGCTCGCCTGCGCCCGCCTGGATCTGCGCCTTGGCCTTCGCCGCGACGGCACCGGCCTGGAAGCCCGCCTCCCCCATCGCGCCGACCATGAGCCCGATCTCGACGTAGGCCTCCTTGTTGGCGCCCATGACGCCGGTCTCGACCTTGCCGGCCCAGCGCTCGGCGTTCGCGTAGCCGGGATCGGTCTGCCACACGCCGCCCCAGAGGGCGTTGACGATCCAGCGCGGGACGTCCCACTGCTCGCGCAGCGTGCGGTACAGGCCGTAGGAGATGAGCTGGCAGAGCTGGGTCGCGTCGCCGCCCTGCACCTCGAGGTAGCCGCCGATCTCGAAGCGCGCGCGGCCGACGTTCGGGATCTTCGCGCCGGCGGTCAGCGTGCACTCCGCCCGCGCCTTGATCTTCGTCTCCTCCTGGCGGTCGGTCTCGAGCTTGATGCGCAGGCCGACGAAGCCGACCATCGAGGGGTCGACCGCGAGCTCGATCTCACCTTCGATCTCCGCCTTCGTGCCCGCGGTCGGGGAGCCGATGTTGATCAGCGGCGCAAGGTGCTTGAAGGCCGAGTGCATGTCGCGCGCCGTGATGTGCTCCTTGAGGCGCGTATCCGCGCCACCGCCCCGCCGTACGGCCCGGTACGCGAGGAGGTCCGCGTCCTTCTTGGCCTGCTCGGCGAGCTCGCGGATCGCGTCGCCCGCCGCCAGCAGCGCCCCGTCGGGGTGCGTGTCCAGCCAGCGCTCCGCGTCCTCGGCGAGGAGCGTCGCGATCCGAAAGCGCTTGAAGTCGTTGGCTTCGGTGTAGCCGCGCTCGTTGTTCTCCGCGGTGAGCTTCTGCCACTGCTTCAGGCGCGTGATGATCTGCTCGACCGCCGCGTCGCGCTTGACGCCCTTCAGCTTGGCCTCGGCCTTGAACGCGTCGACAGGCGGGAGGTAGGCCCGCGCGAGCACCGGCCCGCGGGCGCGGACCGATCGGGCGAGCAGCGCGGCGAGCGGATCGTCGTGGGCGCGGTCGGCCGGCGCGCCCGGCATGCCCGGCTGTCCCGCGACGGCCGACTGCACGGCGACCGATGCCGGGGCGGCGACCGACGCCTGCACGGCCGCTGTCGACGTCGGCCGCGCCGCCTGGCGCGGGGCCGGCTGGCGATCCTGCTCTGCCGGAGCCTCGAGTGGGATGGGCCGACATTAGCGCCAACGGCGCCGCCCGGCAGGCACATTTCGCGACCCCAGCCGACCGGAAGATTGACTGTCGCGCAGTGCCGGGCGCTGTCGCGTTGCGGGCCGTTCGGGGGGATCATTCGTCCAGCGCGCGCGACCGCACGAGGACCGCGCGCGTTCCCCCACCATGAAACGCGTCACGTTCGCAATGGGTCTCGTCACGGCGCTGAGCACCGCGACGCCGGCGCTCGCCGCAGGCCCGTGGTCCGCGCCGCAGCCGTTCACGGGCGCCGCCCTCTCCGGTCAGCAGCTGCTCGCGCTGCCGGGCGGCGGCGTCGCGGTCTCCGCCAACACGGGCCTCGGCCTCCTGACGCATCCCGGGGCGAACCCGACGATCGTCGCCCCGATCGGGTTCACGGCGGTCGTCTCGCCGGCCGGGGTCCTCGGCGCGCCCGCAGCGCTCGGCGACGGCCTCGCGGTCAACGCGCTCATGCCACTGGCAGACGGCCGCACGGCCGCGATCGGGACGATCGGGCCGAACAACCATCTCGTGTCGGCGGCCGGCGCGGCGGGCGAGCGCTTCGCCGACCTCGGCGCGCTGGGCGTCGCGCGGGGCTTCGTCGTCGCCGCGCGCCAGGGGGCCGTGCTCGTGCGCCGCTGCCTCGGGCGCTTCTGTGCGCGCGTCGATCTCGTCGTCGTGCGCCGTCGCGGCGGTCGCTGGGCGACGCCGCGCGCGATCACGCGGCCCGGGACGGCGACGGGCGTGCGCAGCGGCGATGTCGCGAAGCTCCCCGGGGGTGAGCTCGCATTCGCCTACGAGCGCGAGCACGCGATCTACGAGCGCCGCCTGACGCCGTCCGGCCGGTTGTCACCGGCGCAGCGCGTCGGCGCCGGCGTGCAGTCGCACCCCTCGATCGCCCCCGGCGGCGGGCACCGGGTGATCGTCGCCTGGGGCTGGCAGCGCGTCAGCGAGGGCGACGCGCTCTCGCCGTTCGCGGCACGCGTGGCCTGCTCGAGCGCGATCGGGCATTTCGGCGGGCACCCGCGCGACCTCGGCAGCGTCCCCGTCACCGGAACCGGCCGCTACGTCGACGGCCCGGGCGTCGTCCTGCGCCAGGACGACGCCGGCCGCAGCACGCTGGCGTGGACCGGCTATCAGGACGGGCGCTTCGTCGTGCGCACCGGCCCGCTGAGCCGCACGTGCGCGATCGCGCCGCAGACGATCGCGGTCCCCGGCGCCGACGTCGTGCTCGGCGATCTCGCCGTGGGACCGTCGGGCAGGGCGACCCTCGCGCTCGTCGCGGGCAGGCGCGGTGCCGACGCGCCGAACGGCGCGCCGGCCGAGAGCGTCTTCGGACTGCTCGCGGCCCAGCGCGCGGATCCGGCGGCGCCGTTCTCCGGTCCGGCGCTCGTCTCGGCCCCCGGCGCGTTCGCCGTCGATCCCGCCGTCGCGATCGATCGCGCGAGCGGCCGCAGCGTGCTCGCCTGGCGCGACGTCTCGACCGGGGTCCAGCTGTCGACCGCGCCGTGAGCGCGACCGCCGGGCCGGTTCTCGGTCCATCGGCAGGCTCGGCCGTGCTTACACTGGCTGGGTGCTGCACCGGACGTACAGCGACCAGGACTGCTCGGTCGCGCGGGCGCTGGAGGTCGTCGGGGAGCGCTGGACGATCCTCATCCTCCGTGACGCGTTTCTCGGCATCCGCCGCTTCGACGACCTGCAGCGAAGCCTCGGCGTCGCCCGCAACGTCCTGCAGACGCGGCTGCGCCGGCTCGTGGACGAGGGCCTGCTCGAGCGCCGCCGCTACCAGGAGCGCCCGGTCCGTCACGAGTACTGGCTCACGCCGCGCGGCGAGGACCTCTGGCCGGTCCTGCTGGCGCTCATGGAGTGGGGCGACCGCCATCTCGCCGCGGGCGCCCGCCCGCCGCGGGCCCTCCACCGCGGCTGCGGCGGCGAGCTGACGCAGCGCTGCTCGTGCAGCACGTGCGACGCCGAGATCGGCTCGGCCGCCGACGTCGAGTTGCGCTACGACGCATCCGCCGGCACGCAGGCCGCGTAGAGCCAGCGTGGCCTCCTCCGATCGCAAGCGCCGCGTCGTCACGGCGCTCCAGGTCAAGGTCCTCAACCCGCCGATGCGCGCGCTCGCCCGCCGCGGGCTCGTGCCCGGGGTCGCGCTGCTGGAGACGACCGGCCGCAAGAGCGGGCAGGCGCGCTGCACGCCGGTGACGAACGGGCTGCAGCGCGGCACGCACACCTTCTGGCTCGTCGCCGAGCACGGGCGCAAGGCGGCCTACGTGCGCAACATCGAGGCCCAGCCGCGCGTGCGGGTGCGCATCGCCCGGCGCTGGCGCAGCGGCACGGCGCACGTCCTGCCCGACGACGACCCGCTCGCCCGCCAGCGCACGCTCCCGCGGCTGCACTCGGCGACGGTCCGCGCCATGGGCACCGAGCACGTGACGGTCCGGATCGACCTCGATCCGCCCGAGGACAACTAGGCCGGACGCTCCGGGTAGACGTCGTCGATCGTCGTGAGCGCGACGTACGGTGCGCCCGCCGCCGCGGCGATCCGCTCGCCGCCGCCCATGAGGCGGTCCAGGACGCTGACGACGCCGACGATCTCGTGCCCGGCCTCCTGCAGCGCCTCGATCGCCTGGATCGTCGAGCCGCCCGTGCTCACGACGTCCTCGAGGACGATGCAGCGGTCCTCGGGCGCGAGCAGCGGGCCCTCGATCCGCCGTGCGAGCCCGTGCGCCTTGGTCTCCTTGCGGATGAAGAACGCCTTGACGTCGGCGCCGCCGGCGAGGGCGGCGCAGGCGACCGGGTCGGCGCCCATCGTCAGCCCGCCGACGGCCGTCGCATCCCACGCGCGGACGAGATCTGCCAGCAGCTCGCCGAGCGCGTGGAAGCCCGCGGGCAGCAGGATCGCCCGCTTGGCGTCGACGTAGTACTGCGCCGTCGCGCCGCTCGTGAGCGTCACCTCGCCGAGGATCAGCGCATGCTCGCGCAGCTGCTCGGTCAAACGTCCACGGGCGCTCATCGGCTCCGTACCTTAGAGCCGTGCTCGAACGCCTCATTCGCAGCCTTGCGATCGTCCTCAGCCTGCTCGTCGCGGCGAGCTTCACGCTGTTCGCCATCGACGACTTCGGGCGGGCGTCCCACGCCTCGCGCGACAAGCTCGCCGGCAACGCGCGGCCCGACCCGACGCCCGTCGACGAGCGCGCACGCGAGGCGAGCAACTCCCGTGCGCGCGAGCTCATCGACGACGCCAACGACGTCCTCCTGCGGCCCTTCGCCGGGGTCGTGACCAACAACCGCAGCCGCTGGGCGCAGCGCGGCATCCCCGCGCTGCTCGGGCTGCTGGTCTACGGCTTCGGGCTCGGCTACCTCGCGCGCTTCACGCGCGGGCACGGCGGACCGTCGCTCACAGGTATACGTCGACCGGCGTCCCGATCGTGATCCAGTTGTAGAGCGCGATCGCGTCGGGGATCGGCACGCGCAGGCAGCCGTGGCTCGCCGGGTAGACCGGCACCGAGGCGTAGCCGTGGGTCGCGTAGCCGTTGTGGAAGTAGGACGAGAAGACCATCCCCTTCGCGTTCGTGCCCGGCGTCTTGGAGTAGACGCGGAAGGCGCCGAGGACCGTCGGCGTGCTCGGCTTGCCCGACGAGATCGGGTAGATGCGCACGACGCGGCCGTGATCGATGAGCGCGATGACCTGCAGCGAGAGGTCGGCCTCGATGTGGCGGCCGTGCTCGGGGTGGCGGATCCGGAACGCGCCGCGGCCGCGCGCGAGCGCGCGCATGACGGGCGTCGAGGCCTCCGACGTCCGCGGCATCCC
>Ga0310811_10006181_pt1 | contig 15268 bp, 15 predicted proteins | sample YCmetagenome_FD_207642 | JGI IMG/M metagenome (GOLD analysis project Ga0310811, IMG submission 207642) | Soil microbial communities from experimental microcosm in Duke University, North Carolina, United States - YC | ecosystem: Engineered > Artificial ecosystem > Soil microcosm > Unclassified ...
GCCCGCATGATGATGATCAAGCTCAAGCCGCTGACCGTCCGCAAATCGACCCCGGAACAGATCATCCGCCGCCTGCGCCCCAAAGTATCGCGCATTGCCGGGGTCAATGTGTTCCTGACCAATCCGCCGGCGATCCGGCTGGGCGCGCGCATGGCCCGCTCCACCTACCAGTATACGCTGCAGGGACTGGATCTGGCCCAGCTGCAGGACTATTCCGACCGGCTGATGGATGCGCTGCGCAAGCAGACCGGCTTTGTCGATATCACCTCCGACAATGAAGCGGCGATGCCGTCGGTGCAGGTCAAGATCAACCGCGACCGGGCCGCCGCCTTCGGCGTGACGCCACTGCAGATCGAAACCGCGCTGGGCTCGGCCTTTGGCGGTCAGCGCATTTCCCAGATCAATACGTCATCGAACCAGTATGAAGTCATCATGGAGCTGCTGCCGCGCTATCAGAGCGATGCATCCGCCCTTGACCGGCTCTATATCACCGGCGCGGGCAATACCCTGGTGCCGCTGACCGCGGTCACCGACATGACGTCCAGCACCGTGCCGCTGTCGGTCAACCATTCCGGCCAGATTCCGGCGGTGACCATTTCCTTCGACCTGGCGCCCGGCAAGGCCCTGTCGGATGCGGTCAGCGGCATCCGCCAGGCCAGCGAGTCCATCGGCATGCCCGAGGCCATCCAGGGCAATTTCCAGGGCACCGCTGCGGCCTTTGAAGACTCCACCAAGAATATGGGCATGCTGCTGATCATCGCCATGGTGGTGGTCTACATCATCCTTGGCATCCTCTATGAAAGCTTCATCCACCCCCTGACCATCCTGTCGGGCCTGCCTTCGGCGGCGGTGGGCGGTCTTCTTACCCTTTGGATCGCGCATCTGCTGTTCCTGGCGGGCATCACGCCGACGGACATGTCGCTCACGCTGTATGCCTTTGTCGGCATGATCATGCTGATCGGCATCGTCAAGAAGAACGCCATCATGATGATCGACTTCGCGATCAACCGGCAGCGCAGCGACATCAATGTCCCACCCGAGCAGGCGATCTATGAAGCGGCCATCACCCGCTTCCGCCCCATCATGATGACCACCATGGCCGCCTTGATGGGCACCTTGCCGATTGCCTTCGGCAGCGGCGCCGGCGCGGAATCCCGTAGGCCGCTGGGCCTGTGCGTGGCGGGCGGGCTGCTGTTGTCCCAGCTCCTGACCCTCTACATCACGCCGGTGATCTATTCCTATCTCGACCGCTGGAGCACCCGGATGCAGCGCGGCAAGGTCCGGCGCACCGGCCCGAGCATTGCCCCGGCTGAGTAGCGAGCATTAGAAGCAGAAGGTCGTGGAAGGTCCCGACAGGCTGGTCACACCGGCCCGGGAGAAGAAAGTATCCCGGCAATTGGGCAGGTTCGCCTGCCGGCGCTGAAAATCATCGAGATATACGATCATCTTGCCGTCGGGGCTGATGTCCTGGCGGCGGGCATGCAGCTCCGCCCAGACGCGATTGGTCTTGCAGATCGCAGGTCCGGCCAGGCGCGAGCCGGGGAGCAGCTGCGGCACGCGGCAGGTGATGGAATCGGGATCGCCTGTGCCGGTCGGATTCAGCGCCAGCGCCGCTTCCTTGGCGGCCGGCGGCAAAGCGGGCGCAACAGGCTCGGCTGTGGCCGAGACCACCACCGTCGGGGTGGCCGGCGCGGGCAGCGGCACCGACGTTGCCGGGACCATGGCTTGCGATGCCTCCGGCTCCGTCATCGGCAAAGGCGGCAAGACCGCCGCCACTTTCACCTTCAGCCGCGGCAACTCCTTCACCATCACATGTTGGACAGGAGCGATGCCGATCTCTTCCGCGACCGCGGTGACCGCCCGCTCGGCCGTTGCCCTGGCGGCGATCACCTGTTTGACCGTGACCGTCAGCGGCGTGTTCTGGAAACCCGCCATCACCGGCAGCGCGAGCGCGAGCACAGCGGTACCGGCCAGCAGCAACCGCTGGATGGCATGTACATCCGCGGCGGCCTCGGCGCTCATGATCTGGCGCACGCGCTGTTTCAAATCCGCTCCGGAGGCGCCCGAAGCGCAAGCCAGCGGCGACTGGATGCAGAATTTGCAGACTTTGAGGATGCCGCCGGCATAGACCTCCGGATCATGGCCGGATGCCACCACATTTTCATCGCAGGCCCGTTCGCGCTCGGCGATCAACCGCGCCCCGATCAGCCAGACCGGCGGATAGAACCAGAACAGGGCTTCTACCGTCATATGGATCGCTGCCGTGACATTGTCGCGGCGGCTGAGATGACTGAGTTCATGCGCCAGGATGGAGGCCTGCTCCTGCTCCGACAGCCGCGCCATCAGTCCCTGCGGCAGAAGCACCACCGGCTCCACAATACCCACCAGGCCCGGTTCCAGGAGTGAGCTGGATGTCTTGACCCGGACCGGCATCGACGCGGGCAACGACACGTCCTGCGCATTTGCCATCACCGCGCGCAAGCCCAGCCAGCGCAACAACCGCAGCATCGCGATTGCGGCCAAACCCAGTACCCACACGCCCACCAGCAGCGGGACCGGATCGGCGCCGGCATGGGGCGCGACCAGCAGCTTGGCCGGCGCCGACAGTTTTTCCGCCGCCGGCTGGATGGCCAGCAGGGAAGACGGCAGGGCAGCGGGAAACTGGCGGGATAGATATTCGCCCAAAGCCACCAGCCCCGCGAAGGGCAGCAGGAATTTCACCGAGGCCGCAAACCACAGCCAGAAGCGCACGGCTGCGCCATTCCTGCGGAAGAACAGAGTCAAAAGAGCGATGCCGCCCGCAAACAGGGTAGACTGCCAGAGATGGTCCAGCAGGCTGGCGATCATGCGTCCTTCTTCCTTTTGGAGGCGAGGTCCTTCAGCAGCTTTTCCGCATCCGCCACGTCCTTGGACGTGAGATTGCCCGCTTCGATCAATTGGGCCATCACCGGCTGCATACGCCCGCCGAAGATGGAAAGAAACTCATCCACCAGCCGGGCCTTGGCGGCATCGCGCGAGATCACCGCTTCAAAGATATGGGCGTTGCCGATCTTCTTGGCCCGGCGCAGCGCCTTCTTGGCCTCCAGCCGGTACACCATGGTCTGCACGGTGGTATAGGCGGGCCGGTTCTTGGGGCCGAAGCTTTCCTGAATCTCACGAATGGCGGAGGGACCGGCGGTCCACAACACCTCCATGATCTGCATTTCCAGCTTGCTCAATTTGGGAAGCCGCATCACCCTATCCTACTACATACGTCAGAAATCCTACGCCCGCTTCCCGTCGGCGGCAAGCCGGGTTTTTGCCGGGCGCTAGTGTCCCGATTCCGAAATTCGCATGATCTCTATATTGGGCTCCAGCGAATTTCGGAATCGAAGGACACTAGCAACTTATTGAATCTAGTGTCGTGTTGTTTTGAATTTGGGCTCATAGGGCGATATAGATTTTTTTGGGGACTTCGAAACCACGACACTAGCGATCGACCGGCGCGCCCACATTGCGCGGACGCAAGGAATCGAACGGGGCGCACAACAACAGGCCGGCCAGAAAACCACCCAGATGCGCCTGCCAGGCGACCAGTGCGCCTTCTCCCCCCACGCCAAAACCGGTGACTGCTGTCATCAGATTGATGGCGGCCCACACCACCGTGAACACCAGAATCTGGCGGGACAAAAGCGGCGCAAGCGGTGCCTCGCTCTGCGTCACCCACGGCGCCTGGCCGGGCAGCATCCGAAGCGCGCCTGCCATCAATCCGGATATCGCACCCGACGCCCCAACCACCGGCACGGGGCTGCCCCAATTCAGGGCCAGATAGAAGGCCGCTGCCGCCAGGCCGCAAACCAGAAAGAAACAAACAAACAGCAGGTTTCCGAAGCGGCGGGCCACGATCGGACCGAAGGCGAGCAGCCACAGACAATTGATGATCAGGTGCGTCCAGCTTCCATGCAGTCCCATATAGGAGACAAAGGGTATGGCGCGCTCCCACAAAGTGCCGGGATTGGCCATGTGGCTTTCCAGGAAAGCGTGGCTGTAGCGCAGGGGATAGAGACCATACTCATAGACCATGGCATCGGCCTGATTTTCGGGCCGGGATATGCGCGCAAGGTGCAGCGCCACCAGTCCGCCGATGAGCCAGAGCACAACCGCAGGGGCGCGAAAAATGGGCTGGCGCGGAGGCGCCGATTGCAGGAAAGCCATATGTCTATCTAGAGCAAGCCGAGGTCAGATTAAACCGCCACCCCGGCGCTTTGCCTTTTGCCCGGCGAGAGGGTATTTCCGGACCCTGATGAGCGCCCTTCCCATCGATTTGGCCGCTTTCGAAGCCGCAACCGTGGCGCGTGAGCCGTTTGCCTTCGCCATGGTGCCGCATTTTGTCCGCTCCGAGGCGATGGCCGGCATCAATGCGGATTACCCGCTGGTCACCCATCCCGGTTCCTTCCCGCTGCCCACGCTGAAATACGGCCCGGCCTTTGCCCGGCTGATCGAGGCCATCCAGGGCCCGGAATTCACCCGCGCGGTGGAACAAAAACTGGGCGTGAACCTCAAAGACCGGCCCACCATGGTGACGGCGCGCGGCGTGTCGGCAGCGCGCGACGGCCAGATCCATACCGACTCCCGCACCAAGCTGATCACGGTGCTGATCTATATGAACAATGAGTGGGAAGCCAAAACCGGGCGGCTGCGCCTGTTGCGCTCACCCGACAATCTGGAAGATGTGATTGCGGAAGTGCCGCCCGATGAAGGCACCATGCTGATCTTCAAGAACGAGCCGAATGCCTGGCACGGTTTTCACGCCTTCGAAGGCCCGCGCCGGGTGATTCAATTGAACTGGGTTACCGATATGAGCGTGGTTCGGCGCGAACAGTTCCGCCACCGCGTCAGCGCATTCTTCAAGCGGCTTCGCGGGAAGTCGGCGCCGGAACGGATGTAAGAACTTTACCCTCCCCTTGAGGGATTCTTGGGCTTTGCCCAAGAACGGGCGCGCGGCCAAGCGCGCCCCGTGGGGTCGAAATTGGCGCAATGAATGATGGGGGCCTGGACAAGTTCGACCCCACTGCCGCTCGCCCAAGCTCGCGGCGTTCGTTGCTCGAAATGGTTCACCGAACCATTTCGTTCGCCTGCGGCGAACCGCTCCTCACCCCTCAAGGGGAGGGCGGATATGGATGCCATACCCCGCGCCCGTCGCGGATGCGGTGGCCGCTCTCGGTCTTTTCGACATTGGTGGATTCCAGCGGCACCTTGCCAAAGCCGCCGGGAATATCGAGCATATAGACCGGCATCGCCAGCCCCGACAATTTTGCGCGCAGTTCGCACACCAAAACCAAACCTTCTTCGATCCCCAAACGGAAATGCGATGTCCCCGGCGCCAGATCGGGATGGTGCAGGTAATAAGGCTTGACGCGGTTTTCGACAAAGCCGCGCATCAGATCCGCCAAGATCTCAACATCGTCATTGACGCCCTTGAGCAGAACCGACTGGCTGACCAGAGGCACGCCACCGTCGGCCAGGCGCGCGATCGCCGCCTTGGCATCGGGCGAAAATTCGCGCGGATGATTGGCATGCACCGCCACATAGGTGGTGGCTCCGGGTGCGTGCAGTGCCGCCACCAACTCGTCCGTCACACGATCGGGATCTGTGACAGGCACGCGGGTGTGCCAGCGGATCACCTTCACATGCGCGATGTCCGCGAGCCGGGTGGTTACCTCGGCCATACGGCGCGGGCTGAGGATGAAGGGATCGCCACCCGTCAGGATCACTTCCCAGATTTCCGGATGGGCGGCGATATAGGCCAGCGCCGCTTCGAAACCCTCTTTCGACAGCGCATTGTCCTTGGCGGGCCCGATCGTCTCGCGCCGGAAGCAGAAGCGGCAATAAACCGGACAGGCCGCGACCACCTTGAACAACACGCGATCGAGATGACGGTGCACAATGCCGGGTACCGGGGAATGCACCGCATCGCCGATCGGATCGGCGCGTTCTTCGGGCAGGATCGTCAGCTCGTCCAGGCTGGGCAGAAACTGGCGCGCGATCGGATCATGGGGATCGGCGGGATCCACCAGTGCCAGAAGATGCGGCGAAACAGCCACCGCGTAACGGCGCGCAACCTGTTCAAGATTTGATGGCGCGATTTGGTCACTCGCTGCGCTCTCTCTCAAATCGCGCGGGGCCAAGCTCATCTGTACTTATTTCTTCGTTTTGAAGTTCGGCAGGAACACGGTCAGCAATCCCAGCAGCGGCAGGAATGCGCACACCTTATACACCGTGGTGATGGAGGTGGCATCTGCAAGTGCGCCCAATACGGCGGCGCCGATACCGGCCATGCCGAAGGAAAAGCCGTAGAACAGCCCGGCGATCATGCCGACCTTGCCGGGCAAAAGTTCCTGGGCATAGACCACAATGGCGGGAAAGGCCGACGCCATGATCACGCCGATGAACACCGACAGGACGCCGGTCCAGAACAGGTTGGCGTAAGGCAGGATCAGGGTGAAAGGCAGCATCCCCAGGATGGAGAACCAGATCACATATTTGCGGCCGAACCGGTCACCCAGCGGCCCGCCCATGAAGGTACCCGCCGCCACGGCGCCCAGGAAGAAGAACAGATGCACCTGGGCGACCTGGACCGACACGCCAAAGGTGTGGATCAGGTAGAAGGTGTAATAGCTGGTGATGCTGGCGAGATAGAAATATTTGGAAAAGATCAGCAGCAGCAGGATGACGATGGCGGTCACCACTTTGCGGCGCGGCAGGTTGGTGGCGACAAGCTCTTTGTTGGCACGGCGGATGCGCGCCAGGCCATGGTGCTTGTACCAGCTGCCCACATTGTAGAGCACGACAATGCCCAGCAGGGCAGCCGCGGCATACCAGGCCACTGCATGCTGGCCCCAGATGGCGACCAGGAAGGCAGCGCTCAGCGGTCCCAGGGCGGAGCCGGTATTGCCGCCGACCTGAAACAGCGATTGCGCCAGACCGTGGCGTCCGCCGGACGCCATGCGCGCCACCCGGCTGGATTCCGGGTGAAAGACGGATGATCCCAATCCCACCAGCATGGCGGCAATCAGGACCACCGGATAACTGCCGGCGGTGGAAAGCAGGATCAGCCCGATCAGGGTGGCGACCATGCCGGCCGCCAGCGAATAGGGCATCGGCTTCATGTCCGCGAAGTAACCCACCGCCGGCTGCAGCAGCGAGGCGGTGCACTGGAAAGCCAGGGTGATCAGGCCGACCTGCGCGAAGTTGAGATGAAAATCGGCCTTGAGATTGGGATAGATGGCCGGGATCACCGCCTGCATCATGTCGTTGAGCAGGTGACAGAAAGCGATGGCGAACAGCACCGTGAAGGTGGTCTCCTGCACCAGTTTCTGGGGCGCGGTGGTGTCGGTCATGGCGGGCGAAACCTAGTCCTTGCCGGACTTTTGACCACCCTTTTTCCCACAAAGCCGCTATGCGCCTTATGGCCGTCCGTTGCGCCATCCCTGCCCACCCGGCATGCTGGCGAAAAACGGGGAAAAACCAGGATGATCCGATACTTCGGTCTTGCCGCATTGTTGCTGGCGGCAGCGCTTTCTCCGGCCTTTGCAGAACCCGGATGGACCCTGGCCGACACCTATCCCGACACAGGGGGCCGCGCCCCTGTCGCGCATGGCGGCAAGGTGCTGCCGCCGGGCAGTTCGCCGCTCAGCGTGCTGGCGGGCTGCTCAGGCGACATTGAGAAACTTTGCAACGGGCGCTCCGGCCTGTATGCGGCGCTGGCCTGTCTGCGCGAAAACCGTTCCAGGATTTCCGCGCGCTGCGTCGCCGATTTGAACGCGGTGCCGCCCTCCAATGTACCGGCCTGCAGCCGCTCGCCGGTTTGCGACAACCGCCTGGGTCCCACGCGCGAACAGCTCAAGCGCGTGCTGTGGAAACAGACCATGGGTTACAAGTTCGACTATCCCTTCGACCTGCCGATGGGTGGCGGCGGCGCGAGCGGTGTCGCCATCGACTCCCGCGGCAATATCTGGGTCCTGCAGCGCACCGCGCCGGGCCAGCCGCAACTGTTCCAGTTCGACAGCAATTACCGGCTGGTGCGCTCGGTGCCGGATTCGGTGATCGGACGGCTGGAAAAAGGCCATGGCATCAAGGTGGATGGCCAGGACAATGTCTGGATCAGCGACGCCAATGGCAGCATCCTGCTCAAGCTCAGTCCGGAGGGGAAATTGCTGCAAACCCTGGGCGTGCGCGGCAAGCGCGGCGACTGGGATGAAGCCAAGGGCCAGCGCCTGTTATGGCAACCGCTGGACGTGGCCTTCGCCCGCAATGGCGATATTTTCATCGCACAAGGTCATGCCAATGAAAGTCCCAATGATGCGGGGCTGGCAGGCGGCAACAGCGTCGGCGCGGCGCGCATCCTGCATCTGGACCGTAATGGAAAATTCCTGGGCCAGTGGTATGGCAACCAGATCGGGCCGGGAAAGTTCAGCATGGCGCATGGCATCGCGGTTGATCCGAAGAACGGCGACGTATGGATCGGTGACCGCGAGGAATACCGGCTGGTGGTCTACACAAGCGCCGGCAAATTCAAGAAGAGCATCCAGATGCGCAACCTGATGTGCGCGGTGGCCTTCGATTCAAAAGGGGATTTGTGGGTCTCCACCGGCCGCGACGGCCAGCTTTTGAAACTGGACCGTGATGGGCATGTGCTGGGCGCGGTGGGCAATGGCTCGGGCATCGGCACCGGCCAGTTCATCGAAGCGACCTATATGGCCTGGGACAAGGACGGCAATGTCTATTCCGGCGACACCAGTGTGGGCCGCGTGACGCGGATGGTGGCACCGCACTAGTCAGGCAAGCGGCGTCCAAAGGACGTCATTGATGTTCGGGGCACTCGTCGCCAACATCAGCAGCCGATCGAAACCTAGCGCCACACCGCTGGCAGGCGGCATGTGCGCCAATGCGGCCAGGAAATCCTCGTCCAGCGGATAGCGCTGGCCATAGACCTGTTCCTTCTTGGCCATGGCGCTTTCAAAACGGGCCCGCTGCTGGACGGGATCGGTCAATTCGCCAAAGCCATTGGCCAGTTCCACCCCGCAGGCATAGAGCTCGAACCGTTCGGCCACCCGGGCATCACGCGGACTGACCCGCGCCAGGGCAGCTTCGCACACCGGATATTCGTACAGGATGCAGGGCCGGTCCGCGCCCAGCCGCGGTTCCACCCGAAGGGTGAGGATCTTGCTGAACATGTCCGACCAGTCGTCATCGTCGGAAACCGAGATGCCGCCGCGCCGGGCGCGCGAACGCAAGGCATGGGCATCGCCTTCGCCCGACGGCGACAATGTGGCGAGAAGGTCGATGCCGGCGAAATGGACAAAAGCATCCGCCACCGTCAGCCGGTCGGCTTGTGCGCGCGGATCGCATATCACGCCGCGATAACAAAACTGGCCCACTTCGGCCACGTCCGCCGCCAGCTTCATGATCGCCAGGCTGTCGGCGATCACCGAGTCATAATCCTCAGCCGCGCGGTACCATTCCAGCATGGTAAATTCCGGTGCATGCAGGCGGCTGCGTTCCCGGTTGCGGAACACGCGCGCGAAATCAAATATCCGCTGCTCCCCCGCTGCGAGCAATTTTTTGGCGGCAAACTCCGGCGAGGTGTGGAGATAGAGAGAGTGACTTTCCCCATCCGGCCCCGTCAGCTGGGTCTCAAAGGCGTGCAAGTGGGTCTCATTGCCGGGGGACACGACCAGGGCGCCGCATTCCACCTCAGTGAAGCCCTGGGCCTCAAAATGGGCCCGGATGGCGGCCTTAAGCCGCCCCCGCTTCAGGAGCAGGGGGCGCCGGTCGGCATGGTTTTCGGGGCTCCACCAGGGCATTTGCGGTCCTCAAGCCTCCCTGCTATAGCCCCCGGCTAATCCCCGTTCTATAGCCGTTTTGAGAGGTTTTCCGTGGTTTCGGTTATCGCCAGCTCTGTGCGCAAAGGCAATGTCCTGGAAAAGGACGGCAAGCTCTATCTCGTGATCGGGGCCGAGAATATCCATCCCGGCAAGGGCACGCCCGTCACCCATCTGGAAATGCGCCGCATCAGCGACGGGGTGAAGACCGTGGAACGGCTGCGCACCACCGACAGCGTCGAAAAGGCCTTCGTCGAACACCAGGACTTTCAGTACCTGTACCAGGACGGCGAACAATATGTGTTCATGCAGCCCCAGACCTTCGACCAGTTGCATGTCTCTGGCGACGTCGTGGGCGATGCCGCGCCTTACCTGACCGAGAACATGGATGTGCAGCTGCAATTGTTCGAGGGCAATGCCATCTCCATCGAAATCCCCCAGCGCGCCACGTTTGAAATCGTGGACACCGAGCCGGTGGTCAAGGGCCAGACAGCTTCCGGCTCCTTCAAACCGGCGATGCTGTCTAACGGCGTCAAGACCATGGTGCCCACCCACATTACCGTCGGCACTCGCGTGGTGGTGATGACTGCGGACGGCGCTTATGTCGAGCGGGCCAAAGACTGATGAGCCGCTGGGTCGCAGCCCTGTTGCTAGCGGCCTCGACTTTGATGGCAGTGCCTGCATGGGGCGCCGACCCGTCCGTGCGCTATTGGCGCGCCATCGCCAGCTCCAATCTGATCGTCACTGGCCAGATTTCGGTGCCGCCCGAAATACAGGGAAAACCGGCAGATTATATTTCACTCCGGATTCAGTTGGACCGCACTCTGAAGGGCGATCCCGGCGGTAGAGAGATCGCTGTTCGCTACTTTCCGTCGGAAGCCTCCTATGCAGTGCCATACAAACGCCTGCTATCACTCGATAAACAGCGCGTTATTGTTTTTCTGGAGTCCGGGCGGGTCGAATACAAAACGGATTGGTATTTCGTGGCATTTAGTGGGGTCGAGCCAGAAAACGGTCAAGCCACGGCAGAAATCCAAGCAGAAGTCACACGCCAGGAAAATGTCCTACGCGATTGGAAGCCCGGCCCAAGGAGCAAGTACACAGGCACAGTAAAGCGATTGATCAATCAAACCACCAAAGCAAAGGAAGAAGAAAAAGCATTCCGTGACTTGGAAGACCTGGGAATGGCTGCCGTGCCAGACATGATCGACATGATGGACGACAGACGCCCTCTACCGAATCCGGGAATCACTTTGCGCAACCCGCCGGGCGCTTTTGAGGGCGTCCGCTATTATGGACCCAAACAGGTGGTTGATGCGCTTGCCGCCATATTGAATCAGGTAGCCGGCTATAGCTTTGGCTTTATCTACAGTGGTGGCTCAGACCAAGAACGCGACCATTCGGTTGCTGGCTGGCGCATCTACTCAGACATACTTCGCAACCATCCAACCGTTATCCCTCACTAACAGTTGCATTGCCTTCACGGTGGCTGTCAGCAAGGCGGTACGCTAGGCTCTGGGGCGCGATTGCTTCGGAGGCCTCATGCCCAAACGCATCGATCCCAAGGATGTGCCAGTGCAAGTCGGCACCTTTTACCCACCACCCTATGACCAGCCATGCCGTGCGCGGGAGCGCCGCAAGTTGGGCGACGCCGCCGGCCTGACCCAGTTCGGCATCAATCTGCTGCGGCTCAAGCCTGGCGTTTGGTCCAGCCAACGCCACTGGCATACCGGACAAGACGAGTTCGTTTATGTGTTGGAAGGCGAAGTCGTGCTGGTCACCGATGCGGGCGAAGAAATCCTGAAGCCGGGCGATTGCGCCGGCTTCAAGGCGGGCGACAAGGACGGCCATCACCTGCAGAACCGCGGCACAGCCGACGCCTTGTTGCTGGAGGTCGGCACGCGCGTAACCGACGATGGCGGGGAATATCCTGACATCGATATGGCGTTCCAAATGGGCGCAACTCCCAGCTACACCCGCAAGGACGGCACGCCTTACACCGATATCAGGCGGCGCGGACCGGAAGACGACTGATTTTGATGGTCGCGCCGGTCGCACGACGCTGCCGCTAGCGACCCTCCGCGGTGCTACGCACCGCTCCGGTTCGCGGTCGCTCAGGCGTTGCGGAAATTGATCTCGACCAGGACGCCTTCGGGATCGGGCACGAAAAGCTGGGACAGCCGGCCGCCCGGCACCACCCGTTCCTTGAAGGTGACCCCGGCTTTCTGAAGCCGCTCGCGCATGGCCTGGAAATCATCGCCCCGGAAGGCGACATGATCGAAGGACCCCGTTCCTTCCTCCGGATCAGGGATGACAATGTCCCGGCCCCAGGCCCCGGCGCTGTCCGACGCCTCGACCAGGTGGACCACCGGGATACCCCCCAAATAGAGCCAATACCCCCGGAAGGGGAAAGCCGGGCGGTCGCCCTCGGTCAGGCCCATCAGTTCGACATAGAAGTCGCGGGTGCGCTTGAGGCTCGCACAACGGATGGTGACATGCTCCAGCGCCTGAACCGTCATTTTCGTATTCCTTGCAGTAACTACCGGGCGGCCGGGGACGAACTTACCAACTCTGCCTTAACGCGCCAGCCGGGGCATGATAACGTAGTTATCTCAATTCCCTGGGCGCCCCATCTCGAGGACAACAACATGAAAAAACTGCTTGTGATTGGCCTGTTGGCGGCTTTCTCAGCCACCCCCGCCTTTGCCGCCCTGAAGGTCGGCGACGCAGCCCCTGATTTCACCGCCGCCGGCAGCCTGGGCGGCAAGGATTTCAGCTTCAACCTCAAGACCGCGCTTAAAAAGGGCCCGGTCGTGGTGTACTTCTATCCCAGCGCCTATACCGGCGGCTGCGACCTGGAAGCCCATACCTTCGCCGAACAATCCGACAAGTTCGCCAAGGCCGGCGCCACCATCATCGGCGTGTCGGCAGACGATCTGGGCCGGCTGCACCAATTCTCCGCCGATCCCAAATTCTGCGCCGGCAAATTCCCGATAGCGTCCGACGCCGATACCAAGATCGCCCAGTCCTACAACCTGAACGTCACCCCGCCCCGGGCCGGCGCCAAGGACGTCAACCAGGTCGAGATCAACCACGCCTTTATCGAGCGCGTGACCTATGTGATCGGCAAGGATGGCAAGATCCTGGCTACCCTCTCCTCCAAAACCGACGGCCTGTCGCCCGATCAACATGTGGATAAGTCGCTGGAGATCGTCACGGCCGCGAAGTAGGACCCGATGATTCTCAAAGAGCCCGGCGCTCCCCGCGCCGGGCTTTTTCATGCCTGCCGCATGGTTGGGCAGACATGTCACCTGCCACAAATTTGATCGGCGGTGACTTGAGTTACCGCTGTGTAAGGGCGATGTGCCGCAGTGATGCTGCATCGCACCACAACGGAATAAACCAAGCAATTCCAAGGATTTAGTGTTGCTGAAATGCCACGCACCCCGTGGCAATGATACGTCTTTGTGACAACTTGCAATATTGGTTTATTTCGACCGGTTGGGTCCAAGAACCGTTAAGCCCCTGCCGGGCACAATCGGCAGGATGAACGAAAAACAAAGCGTTGGGGTCTTCTTGCCGAAACGGCATCACCTGTTCCTGAGCCTGACAGCGGCTGCCATTCTGGCATCGTTGTCGTCTGCGCCTGCTCAGGCGGCGCCTGAGCGCCCGCTTTCGGATCTGACCCATGAGATTGTCAGCTTCTTCGGCTTTGGTCCCGACCAGGCCAACAATCCGACCGATCCCCAGCCTGTCGCCGAGCGCCCCAAGGCCGAGCTGATGCCCCGGGACATCGCGCCCATGCCGGTAACGGTTTCGGACATGCCGCCGCCGCGCCTGCCGGTGGTCGCTGCCATCTCGCCGCCCTCGACGGAGACGCCGCTGCGCCGGCTGTTCTGTGTGGAATATGCCCGCATGCGCTCAGGCCTGGCGGTGTTCGGCGACGCCAAGACCTGGTGGGCGCGCGCCAAGAATCTGTACGCCCGCGTTTCCCATCCGGTGGAAGAAGCGGTGATGGTGTTCGCCGGCTCCAAGCGGCTGAAGCGCGGCCATGTCGCGGTGGTGACCCATATCGTTTCGCCGCGCGAGATCATCGTCGACCAGGCCAACTGGCAGAACAAGGGCGAGATCGACCATGCCACCCCGGTACTGGATGTGAGCCCCAACAATGACTGGAGCCAGGTCCGGGTGTGGGATATCCCCTCGGCCACTTTCGGCGGCCGGGTCTATCGCATCTCGGGCTTCATCGCCAAAGAGCTCAAGACCGCCTCGCGCGAGTAGTGCGGCTACATTAGGCTGAGGTTCCATGACCCCGGCCGTTTCCATCATCACCCCCACCTTCAATCGCCACGCCCTGCTTGCGGCCCAGCACGTTCATTTGCTGGCCCAGACAGAGCAGGATTTCGAGTGGCTGATCCTGGATGACGGGCCGCAAGCATCGGCCTATTTCACCGGCCAGTCCGATCCGCGTATCCACTATCACCATCTGGCGGGGCCCAAGATGAAAGTCAGCGCCAAGCGCAACTGGCTGTGCGAGCGCGCATCGGCGCCGGTGATCGCCCAGTTCGATGATGACGATTATTACGCGCCCAATTACCTCGCTGTGATGCTGAAGCGCCTGGCCGAAAGCGGCGCGGATATCACCAAACTGTCAGGCTGGTTCGTCTATTCGGCGCAATTAAAACGGCTGGGCTGGTGGGACACGGCCAACACGCTGGGCCTGCATTTCACCTTCGGCCCGGAGCCGGTGCTGAATGCCTTCTTCAACCAGACGCCGCCGGACAGCATGAAGAACAACTATGCCGGCTATGGCTTCAGCTATGTCTTCAAGAAAACGATGTGGGAAAAGGCACCCTTTCCGCATGTCGAGTATGCCTCCGACTACGGATTTGTCGCGGCGGCGCTGGCGAAAGGCTGCCGGCTGGACCATTTCGCCGACACCCAGGGCCTGTGCCTGCACATCCTGCGCAAGGACAATATGTCCAAAAGCTTTCCGCAGTATCTGCTGCCGGATTTCATGCTGGAAAAGCTGTTCCCGGCGGATCTGTCCGTGCTGCTGGAGCGCTGAAAAAGCAAAAGCCCCGGTCACTTTCGTGACCGGGGCTTTTTGAATTGTGTTGGCGGGGTGAGGTCGGATCAGCAAAAGGTCCGGCGGACCTTTTGCCCGGCCGAACGCCGCAGCGTCGCGCGCCCAAGCGCGACGCGAGGCCGGGACATCCGTGCGTAAAAACAAAAAACCCCGCCGGATTTCTCCGGCGGGGTTTTTGCGAATTGTTCGGGCGGGTTCTCTTATTTCTGTCCTTGGCAGACCTGGCAGCGCTCTACTCTCCCGCGGCTTGAGCCGCAGTACCATGGACGCAGAAGGCTTTGACGGCCGAGTTCGGAATGGGATCGGGTAGAATTCC
>Ga0310811_10006182_pt1 | contig 15267 bp, 13 predicted proteins | sample YCmetagenome_FD_207642 | JGI IMG/M metagenome (GOLD analysis project Ga0310811, IMG submission 207642) | Soil microbial communities from experimental microcosm in Duke University, North Carolina, United States - YC | ecosystem: Engineered > Artificial ecosystem > Soil microcosm > Unclassified ...
TCGCGGAGACGCTCGTCCCCGGCGATGTCGTCGGGGTCGATCCACGCGAGGTTGAACCAGAGCGCCAGGTCCACGAAGTAGTCGTCGGACAGCAGCTCGGGCCGGCCGCGCGCCGCGAGGGCGAGCTGCAGCAGCCGGCGATATTCGTCGTGCAGCGCGATCACGTTCCCGTGATGGATCGAGAAGAATCGCGCGAGCATGTGATCGCGTTCCTCCGGGGTGAGCGTCCCCTCGACGGTACGCATCGTCACCCGGGTGTCCTCGTCGTCCGCTCCGCGCGCGTAGTCCTCGAGCTGATCGCGGAGGGACGGGACCATCGTGAAGTTCACCTTGACCTTGGGGAACTCGTTCAGCAGCCGGGCCATGTGCAGGTAATCCTTCGACGCGTGGAGACGGACCCAGGGCAGCACGAACTCGCTCGTCTGAGGATGCTTGTAGTACGGCTGATGCATGTGCCAGATGATCGCCACGGCGAGCTTCCCGTTCATCTCGCGCGCGCTGCCTCGGTCATCCGCTGCTTCACGAACGCGGGGTCGAGCGTGATCAGCAGCCACGCCGCGCGGGGTCCGTTCTGCTTCCCGATGAACGAGTAGTAGAGGGCCTCGAATGCGGCCTTGCTCACCTTGCCCTCCGGCGTGGTGAGCCCGACTTCCTTCGCGATCTCGTACAGCCGCTCCTGCATCGCCTCGGGATCCGTCACCCGGCCGATCTCAGCGGTGGCGCGAGTGAGGAACTCGCGCTGCGGGCCAGAGAGCATCGCCGCCGCCGGCGGGAGCGCGGGGGCGACCGCGAAGCGGGCCTCCTCGGGCGCCCAACGCTCGAGCCAGACCTTCGCGAGCGCGATCCGCCGGTCGAGCTCGGCTGTCTCGTCGGCCGTCAACGGCGCCCTCTTGCGTTTCGCGGCCTCGGCGTGCGGCTCGATGCTCGGGATCTGGAGCCAGTCAGCGACGGTGCCGAAGCGAACGCGGAACACGATCGGCTTCGCGTCCTCGGTGACCTGCGACAGCCTCCAGCTCTTGCCGAAATCGCTCCGCGGATCCTCGAGGTACGCGTCGGCGCAGCGGTCGTACTCGTCGTACAGGCGCGGGAGCGTGTTCCCGGCCGGATCGAACTCCACCGCGCGCTTCGGATGCGTTCGCAAGAGCAGGAACCGGACGATCTCACCGGGATACAGCTCGACGAGCTCGAGCGCGGATGTGCCGACGCCTTTCGACGTCGACATCTTCTTCCCGCCGATATTGAAGAACTCGTGCTGAAGCCCGGCCGGAGGCTCACGCTTCCAGATCTCGCGGTACAGCTCGTTGGCGCGATCGCGCGACCCGCCGGCGGTCAGCAGATCCTTGCCGCCTTCCTCGTAGGTCACATCGAAGTAGTCCCACATCGCGCACCACTGGAGGTTCCAGGGCAGCTTCGCGTTTCCCTTGAACGGCGAGACCCGTCCGCTGTGCCCGCAGCCGGTGGCCCAGGTCACGTAGTCCCTGCGGCATTCGTACGCGACCGAGGTACCGTCGAAGTCCGTCGCGTGGGTCGTCCCGATCTTCCCACAGTTCTCGCAGATGACCCAGACCGGTAGCCAGCTGGCGTCCTTCTGGACGTGTGAGACCTCGGCGTAGACCCGCCGCACGGTGTCGGCGTTCCGCAGGACGAGCTCGATCTCGTGGTCGAGCTTGCCCGAGCCGTACAGATCGCGCAGCCAATGGATCTCCTGCGGGTGGATGCCGACCCGTTCGAACGTCGAGAGGAACCGCTCGGCGTGGTACCGCGCGAAGTCCTTGCCGGGATCGGGCGACGGGATCTTGAAGAACGGCTTGCCCATCTGCTCGGCCATGCCGGCCTGCTGCTTCATGGACGCCGAGTCCATCGGGTCGAAGTCGTCGATCGTGAACACGTAGCGCACGTCGAGGCCGTGCTCGCGGAACGTCCGGTACAGCGCGTCCGTGATGACCGGGCCGCGCAGCCCTGAGATCGGCACAGGGCCCGACGGCGTCTTCGAGTCGCGAATGACGTGCTTGGTGTCGCGCGGCAAGGACGCCGCGACCGCATCAGCCCAGAAGAGCTCGCGATCGGTCGAGGGCTGGGTCATCGCCTAACGTGCGGCCGGGCCCGGCTTCGCCGGCCCCGGCCGAGCCCCATTCAACGGACGGCGACGATCTTGAGCTCCACCTCGCCGCGCGGCACGGAAGCCCGGACGAGATCACCCTTCTTGTGGCCGATGAGGGCCTTCCCGACGGGCGACTCGTTGCTGATGCGGCCCTCGGCCGGCGCGGCTTCGGCCGAGCCGACGATGACGTACTGGTCGCGCTCGCCATCCTGCTCGATGGTGACGTGACTGCCGATCTCGACGACGTCGTGGTGCTCGTTCTCGTCGATGATCGCGGCGTTCTTCACCATCTGCTCGAGCGTCTGGATCCGACCTTCGAGGAAGGCCTGATCGTTCTTCGCCTGCTCGAGCTCGGAGTTCTCGGAGTAATCCCCGAACTGCATGGCCGCGTGGATGCGCTCCGCGACCTCCTGCCGCTTCTTGGTGCGCAGCTCCTCGAGCTCGGCCTCGAGCTTCTTCAGTCCGTCCGCCGAGATCGGGACCGGTTTGTCCGGGCTCATGAGATGCCTCCGAAATTCGTCGCGGATGTGAAAAAAAGAACACTGAAGGCCGCCTTGGCCCTCAGCGCTCTGCCGCGTACGGTGGTTCTGTGGCGAAATCATACACGGTCAGCTCCCGGCTTTTGGCCCACTACCGCCGCACGGCGCGGGATCTGCCGTGGCGGCGCACGCACGATCCGTACGCGGTCCTCGTCTCCGAGGTGATGCTGCAGCAGACGCAGGCGGCGAGAGTGACCCCTGCGTTCGACCGCTTCGTGAGGCGCTTTCCCACGCTCGAAGCGCTCGCAGCCGCGCCGTTGGGTGCCGTCCTGCGCGAGTGGTCCGGCCTCGGCTACAACCGCCGCGCCCGAGACCTGCACCGGATCGCGCGCATGTCGCCGCAGGGCCTGCCGAAGACCGTCGCCGAGCTCGACGCGCTCCCCGGCATCGGCGCATACACCGCCGGCGCCATCGCGAGCTTCGCGTTCGGCCTGCGAGTGCCGTTCGCCGATACGAACATCGAGCGGGTGCTGGGAAGAGTGTTCCTCGGCAGACCGGGGACGAACAAGGAGGCCATCGAGCTGGACGCCAGCGCGATGCCGAAGCGCTCATCCGATCTCTGGCACCACGCGCTGATGGATCTCGGCGCGACGATCTGCAAGCCGAAGCCGCAATGCGAGATCTGTCCCCTGAGCAGCGACTGCCGCTACGCGCGCGGTCCTGCTGGGACGGCGGCGAGTCTCCTTCGCGGCGCTGCCGGGGGTTCCCTCCGCAGAGGGGCCCGGCAGCGGGAAGCGAAGGGGACCGCCGCCGGCCGGTATCAGGACCGCCCGCTCCGGCCTGCCGCCTATCGGGACACCGACCGGCGCATACGAGGAGCGATCGTCAAGGCACTCGTTGGATCCGAGCGCGGCATGACCGTGCGCGCACTCGAGAAAGATATCGGTGATCCGCGCGTCGGCCGATTGGTGAGCGCGCTGACGGCCGACGGACTCGTCGAATCCGCCGGCCGTCGGGTGCGACTTCCGCTCTAGTGGACCGTGATCAGCAGGAAGATGCCCTGGTCTTCCATCCAGGTCAGCCCGTCGATGACGGGGCGCAGACGCAGCGGGTATGAGCCCGCGACGGCACCGCTCACGGTGAAGTTGAACGTCGCGACCTGTCCGGGTGCGACCGTCGCTTCGGTCTGAGCGGCCGGGCGGCTCCCGAGGAGCCAGTTCGAGGCGATGCCGAGCTGGCTCAGCGTGGCGTCGTCGCCGACCACGCCGATGCGCGCTTCGGTGCCGGTGCCCTTTACCCACGTCGCCGTGCCGGTGTTCTTCACCTGGACGAATGCGGGTGCCGTGCCGCCGACGCTCAACGTCGGATAGGCGCTCTGGGAGACCCACGCCGAGTGATATGAGGGCGCGGTCTTCGCGACCGGGGTCGGACCGCCCATGAATTCGCGGTAGCTGACGAAGACGTAGTTCCCACGCCACAGGTTCCCGGCCGAGGCGAACGGGCTGCCCCACCAGTGGTATTGGGACATGAACGTGTTGGCTGAGATGAGCCCCCGGAAGCCGGTGAACGGGTCCTGGCCGTAGATGCCGGTGACCTCCCCGGTCGCGGCATTTGCCTGATAGCCGTAGACGACCTCGGCGTGCGCGCCGGCCTCGGCGAAGATGACCACCGGTACACGCGCGTTCAGGCGGCCGACGAGCTCGGTGAGCGCGATGAACTTGTTGGTGTACATGTGGACCCGGCCCTCGCCGCCGTAGTACTTCATCAGGTAGCTCACGCCGGCCGGATCGAGACCGACCTCACCGCGGAGCGAGTTGCCCTGGTAGGCGATCTGGAAGGTCGAGAGCAACGGCTGAGAGGCCGGGATCACGAGGCCGAACGCCGACATGACCGAGAGGCTCGAGGCGGCCGCGCAGTAGGGCGTCGTGGTCGTGCGCCAACCGGCCGGAGACGGTTCGGTGAGCTGGCTGACGTAGGGGACGTTCGGGACCGTCATCGACACCGTGAGCGCGGCCGCGGCCGGCTGGCTGCCGGCCAGCATCCCGCCGAGGACCACGAGCGCACAGACGGCCAAGCAGGCGGATCGGCGGAGATACGTCACGGGCCTTGCTCCTTCCCTGTGTCTGCCCCGAGTAGGCGGTCCCTTCTGACATGCGCCGCGACACGGACCGACCGATGACCGGACAACTCCGTACGGTTAGCGCAACGGGTCCAGGGTGTCGATATAACGGCAGCTCGCTCGGTGATGCGATAGGACCATCGGCCTATGCGAAGCGAGCTATGAGGCCGCGGGGATCTCCGGGCCGGCGATCGCGAGGGCGTAGCGGTCGATCGGAAGGAGCGCCGATGCGATCGCGACGACATCCGCCTTGCTCACGCTTCGCAGCTCGCGCGGGTAACGCTCCAGGTGGTCGTCGCCCAGCCGGAAGAGCTCGGCCTCGAGGACCATGCCTGCCACGCCGCTCGGGCTCTCGCGACCGACCTCGAGCTCGCCGACGAGCTTGTCCCGGGCGAGGGCAAGATCGTCATCGGCGACCGCGCCGTCACGGATCTTCTTGAGCTCGGTGAAGGTGACCGCGATCGCGCGCTCGACGTTCTCAGGGTTGACCCCCATCCGAACGGTCCAGGGTCCCTGTGCCGCGGTGCCGGAGATGGTGCTGAACACGTAGTAGGCCAGGCCGAGCTCGTCGCGCACGACCTGTCCGGCGCGGCTCGCGAACGTATCGGCGGCGAAGACCATGTTCGCCACCTGCGCCTTCGTGAACCGTGGATCGGTCCGGGGCAGGCCCGGCCAGCCGAGGACGACGTCGGCCTGGGTCTTGTCCGGGACGACGACGGCACGGCGGCTGGCGCCATCGAGGTCGACCGAGCGCAGCGGGCGGTCCAGCGTGCCGCCCTCGGCCCACGGCCCGAAGGCACGCTCGGAGACCTCGAACGCCCGATCCGCGTCCAGCGCGCCGGCCAGCACGAGCACCGAGCCGGCCGCGTGGATGCCGGTGCGGTGGTACGCGCGGATCTCATCGATCGTCGCGGTCCGCACGACGTCCTCGTCGCCGATCGATCGCGTCCGGAACGGATGCCCTACTGGATACACGAGCTCGCGCCAGGTCTCGTCCGCCACGCTGCGGGTGTCCTTCTTGGCCTCCTCGAGATCCGCCAGGGCTCGCGATCGCACGAACTCGAGCGCCTCCGGTGCCAGCGCCGGGCGGAGCACCGTGTCGGCGATGAGGTCGAGGAACGCGCCGAGGTCATCCGCGAGGCATTGACCCGCGAAGACCGCCGCATGTGACCCGACGTCGAGGCGCGCGGAGGCCCCGAGGCCGTCGAGCGCGTCCGACCACGCCCGCGCGTCGCGCGAGGTCGTCCCGCGGAGCATCGCCTGGGCCGTGAGCCGCGCCACGCCGGGCCGGCCGGCGGGTTCGAAGAACTGGCCCGCTTCCATCGCGAGGAGGACCGAGACCGAGCGCAGGCCCGCGATCGGGATCGCGGCGACGCGCAGTCCATTCCGGAGGCTGCGGCGGCTGACCTCGATCATCCGGCCTCCGGGATGAAGTGCCCGACGGTGCGCGAGCGCTCGACGAAGGTGTCGCGCGCGCAACGCTGCACGTCCTCGGGCATGACCTTCGCGAGCGCGTCGTACCACGCTCCGATGGATGGCGCCGCGCCGGTGGAGAGGAGACTGCCGAGCCGGAAGGCGCGCCACGTGATCGTGTCGCTCGGGAATGCGACGCTCGCGAGCAGGCCGCGCCGGACGCGTGCGAATTCGGACTCGTCGATCGGCTCGTCGGCCAGGCGCCCAAGCTCCTGGAGGAGGGCGGCTTCCACCGCGGCGTGCGTCACTCCCGGTCGCACGGTGGCCTCGATCATGAACAGGAACGGGTCCTTGGTGAGCCCGAAGCTCGCGTCGACCTCGGTGGCGAGCTCCCGCTCGACGAGCCCGCGATACAGGCGCGACGAGCGCCCGGACGCGGCGTCCCCGCCGCCACCACCGGCGAGCGCCACGGCGAGCGCCTGGAGGGCCGCGGCCCGTGGATCCGAGGCCGCCGCGGTGTGGAAGCCGAGCTGCACGATCGGCAGGGCACCGCCCGCGCGATGTACGACGAGCCGCTTCTCGCCCATCTGCGGCGGCTCCGGCGCGAGCGGCGACGCGACGATCTCCGCCTGACCGACCCCGCCGAACGCGGTGGCGGCCTTCTCGACGAGCGTCTCGGCGCGATCGTCGCCGACCACGACCACGTATGCGTTGTTCGGCGCGTAGTACCTGCGGTAGTGCGCGTACAGGCCGTCGCGGGTCATGAGCTTGATCTCGAACTTGCTGCCGATGACTCCCTGCCCGTACGGATGGCGATCGAACGCCACGGCCTGCAGCGATTCGCCAAGCAGGAACGACGGATCGTTCTCGAGACCCTCGCGTTCGCTGACGATGACCGTGCGCTCGGCGTCGACCTCGTCCGCGGAGATGAGCGCGTTCCGCATCCGGTCCGCCTCGAGCTCGAGCGCGACCTCGTAGCGATCGCGCGGCACGGTCTCGAAGTAGCAGGTGACGTCCTCGTTCGTGAAGGCGTTCCACTGCGCGCCGTACCGCGCGAGGAGCCGGTCGAGGTCACCCTTCGGGTGCGTCGGGGTGCCCTTGAACAGCATGTGCTCGAGGAAGTGCGACATGCCCGTCGTGCCGGGGACCTCATTGCGCCCGCCGACGTGGTACCAGACCCACAGCGACACGACCGGCGCGTGCCGCGCCTCGAGGGCGTGGATCACGAGCCCGTTGTCCAGCCGGCGGGTCGCGGGGACGTCGATGAAGTCGGTCGAGGTGGGGATACCGGAAAGGCTAGCGGGTCAGGGCGTCCCTCCGAACTTCGCCGCGAACACGGCGCGCGAGGCGGCACCGGCGTCCTGCGACCCGAGCAGGCCCGGCTTCTCCTCGTAGACCGTCGCGATGGCGAGCTTCGGCCCGTCGTACGGGCCGAACCCGATGAACCACGCGTCGGGGTTCCCGGACGGCGTCTCGGCGGTCCCGGACTTCCCGGCGATCGCGGTCGGGAACCCGAGGAACTTGAAGTACACGGTCCCGTTCGGATCGCTCACCACGGCGCGCATGCCGTCGCGGATGAGCGAGAGGTCCGTCGGCGTGGTGTTCGCCTGGCCCAGGCGCGTGGCCTCGAACTTCTTCGTCGTCACCCCGTCGCGCGTGCGGAGCTCGAGCACCATGCGCGGCTTCCAGACGATCCCGTCGTTCGCGAGCGCGGCCGAGAAGTTGGCCATCTGCAGCGGCGTCGCGAGGAGCGCGCCCTGGCCGATCGCGAGGTTGGTCGCGTCGCCCGGGAACCACTGCTTGTTCTTCGGGCTCGGGACGTTGCCCTCGGCCTCGAGGACGAAGTCCACGTCGGTCGCCTTGCCGAGGCCGAAGCTCAGTGCCTCGTCGGGCAGCAGGCTGGTGTTCGTGTCGTTCAGCCGCTTCCCGAGCTCGTAGAAGAACGTGTTGCACGAGCGCGCGAGGGCGGTGCGCAGGTCGATCGTGCCGAGGTTGCCGGTCTCGTGGTTCAGCTGGACGATCCCGTAGCCGCTCCACGAGGCCGGGCAGTCGATCCGCTCCCCCGCGTGATACAGGCCGTTCTTCAGGGCGGCGGCCGCGGTCACGGGCTTGAACGACGAGCCCGTGGGGTACTGCCCATTGGTCGCGCGCGCGAGCAAGGGCTTCCTCGGGTCGGCGTTCAGCGCCGTGATCGCGGCGCTGTCGCCGCTCACGAACAGGTTGAGGTCGTACGACGGCCGGCTCGCGAGCACGAGGAGCTCGCCGCTCCACGGATCCTCTGCGACGATCGCCCCCTTCTGATCGCCCAGGGCCTTCTCGGCGGCGGCCTGCAGCGCTGGATCGAGCGCGAGGACCGCGTCCTGACCGGGGATGGCCGCGGTCTCGGCCAGCGTCTCGACCGGCCGCTCGTCGCTCTCCACGATCGAGAGCCGCCAGCCGTAGCTGCCACCGAGGACATCGTCGAGCTGCAGCTCCAGCCCGGTCTTCCCGATGAGGTCTCCGGCCGCGAACCCGCGCGCGCCCAGCTTCTGGGCATCGGCCTCGGTCGCCTCGCCCATGTACCCGATGAGCTGCGACGCGAGGCCGGTCGGGTAGCTCCGCACCCGCTGCGCTTGGATCTGAACACCTTCGATGACGCTCAGCCGTTGGCGGAGGCGGGCGTACGAGTCTCCGAGGAGTATTTGAATGGCCACGAAGCTGTCGGGCCGTACCCACGACGCGTTGTACTTCGCCTTGATGTCGTCGGGCTTGAGACCCAGCACCGACCCGAGGCTCGCGAGCATCCCGGCCTCGTTCTTGATCTGCTCGGGCACGACGCCCACGACCGCGGCATCGGCGAACGTCGCGAGCTCGGTGCCGTCGCGCGCGATGATCCGGCCACGACTGGTCGGCACGCGGGTCATCCGCACGAGCCGGCCGGTCGCAAGATGCGGAAGGATGGCCTCCGGCGTCCACTCGATCTTCCACGCGGCCGTGTCCTTGTCCCCGACCATCACGAGCGAGAGGAACGTATCGCGCTTGAAGTCGCCGACGCGCTGCGTGTGGAACGTCACGCTGAGCGGGACCGTCGCCTTGCGTGGATCGGGCGAGCCGTTCGCCCCGGCCGGGTGGACCGCCGCACCGGCGGTCGCGTCGAGCGACTTCAACGTCATCTCGTCGGCGATCCGGGGCAGCCGGGCGATGAATCCGTCCTGGCCGACCTGTGCCTTGCTCGCGTCGGTGAGGAGATCCCACATCGCCTGGTAATCGCCCTTGACCCACGCCGCCGCGTACGCACGCGCGGCCGGCTCGGCCGCGGGCGGCTGCGGCTCGCATGCGCCGAAGATCGACGCGATGACCAGCGCGGCAGCGAGTGACGCTCGTCGTGCGGCCGCAGTCAACGGCGTCATGGCCCTAGTAACCGGCCGCGTAGCCCTCACGCCGCGGATCGGCGCCGGCTGAGAACACGCCATTCTCGTCGACGGCCACGGCCTGCGCGCCACCGGTGACCTCGGCCCAGTCGTCCAGCAGCTGCAGGTCGTGTCCCTTGGCGCTCAGCCCCTTGCGCACCTGCTCGGAGATCCGCGACTCGATCTTGAGCGCCCGGCCCGCTTCATGGAACCATCGCGGAGCCTCGATGGCCTCCTGGACGCCGAGCCCATGATCGATCAGCCCGACGGCGAGCTGGAAGTTCGTCTGGACCTGGGCCTGCGCGCCCGGCGTGCCGTAGACGAAGCGCGGCGTCGATCCATCCAGGACCATGACCGTGTTGAGCGTGTGCACCGGGCGCTTGCCTGGCGCGAGGACGTTGGGCGAGCGCCGATCGAGCGAGAAGCCGGAGAGCCGGTTGTTCAACAGGATGCCGGTGCCAGGGACCATCGTGGCCGACCCGAACAGGCTGAACACGCTCTCGATGAGCGAGACGGCGTTGCCCTCACGGTCGACGACCGCGAGATACGTCGTGTTGGCCGGCAGGACGGCGGGCTCGACGCGCTCGGCGGCACGCCCGGCGATCGCGCGCCGCCGCTGCGCGACGAACGCGCTGTCCACGAGCTCCTCGACGACGAACGGCACGGACCGCGGGTCGCCGGCCATCGCGTCCCGGTCGGCGAATGCGAGCTTCTTGATCTCGACCATGGTGTGGATCTGCTCGGCGCTTCCCCAGCCCATGGACCGCAGGTCGAGGCCGTCGGCGATCGCGAGCTCCTCGAGCAGCACGTGGCCCTGGGAGACGGGCGGCTGGCCAACGACCCGGAGGCCGCGGTAGCTGGTCTCGATCGGCTCGCGCCGCTCGGTGGCGTGTGCCGCAAGGTCGTCGCCCGAGATCCACCCGCCGATCCCGGCGATGGCCTCCGCGATCCGCTCCGCGAGCTCGCCGCGGTAGAACGTGTCCGCCCCATTCGCCGCGATCGCCCGCAGCGACGCGGCCAGATCGGGTTGCTGGAGCAGCTCGCCCGCTCGGGGATGCCGGCCACGCGGGCTGTACGCCTCCGCTGCGGTCGGATCGGCCGCGATGCGGTCACTCTCCTTGCCGATGGCCGCCTCGAGCGCGTCGCTCACCGGAAAGCCCTCTGCCGCGTATGCGATCGCGGGAGACAGCACGCGATCCAGGCCGAGGCGGCCGTGGTCGGCCATCAGGTCGCCCCACGCGGCGACACACCCGGGCACGGTGGCGAGCTTCGCGCCACGATCGCCGAACCCGTGCTCGAATTCCGTCGCGTCGGCGGCGGCGGGTGCGGCTCCTGAGCCGTTGTACGCGGTCACGGTACGAGCCCGCGCGTCGTAGACCAGGGCGAAGACGTCGCCGCCGATCGACGTGCGCTGCGGAAGGACCACCGCGCACACCGCGGCGGCGGCGATCGCGGCGTCGACGGCTGAGCCGCCATCGCGGAGCGCCGCGAGTCCCGTGGCGGTCGCGAGATGGTGGCCGCTCGCGACGATGCCATTGGCGGCCCGGACCGTCGGGCGGTGGGTCATCGCGCTGATGTTAGGCGGCCGAGCGGAGGAGCAGCTCGATCGCGATCCGCCACACGAACGCGGAGAGCGTGGCCACGACGACGCCGATCGCGAGCGAGTTGCGCGGTCGCTGGACCACCGGCATGAGCGCGATCGCGAGTGCGATGAGCAGCAGCTGTGGCGCGTCGGTCAGCAGGATCCCGGCGAACAGGATGTAGCCGATGGCGATCCAGCCGAGCAGGCCGGGTCCGTTCGTCGCGACGACGAACGCCGCGACCGCCGCGGCGGCGGCCGAGCCCCAGAGCATCAGGTCGATCCCCGGATTCCCGAAGCCCCCGGTCTGCAGGTACGCGAAGACGGACATCGCGACCGCGTCGAACGCGGCGACCGAGGCGCGGAGGGTCGGGCTCATGACGGCTCAGTGTGGAGGAACAGGCGCGTGTAGCCCACCGCCTCGCCCGGGGCGAGCGCGGGCGGACTCGATCCATCGAGGTGCAGCAGCATCGCGTGCTCGTCGCACGCGAAGCGCTTCGGGCAGACCGGACACTCCGACGCGCTCTTCTCGGGCAGCCGGCCGAGGCTCGTCAGGGTGAACCCGCACTTCGTGAAGAAGTCCGGCACCAGCGTCAGCGCGAACACGCGGCGGAGCCCGCGGGCGCGCGCGCGCTCGACGCACGCCATCACGAGAGCCTTCCCCACTCCCTTGCCGCCCGCGCCGGGCGCGACCGCGAGCGAGCGCACCTCGGCGAGGTCGTGCGTCAGCGCGGCGAGCGCGCCGCACCCGAGGAACGTCCCGTCGTGGTCCGCGACCAGGAAGTCGGCGAGGTTGGCGCGCAGGAACGCGTCACTCCGCTCGAGCATCCGGTCCTCCGCGGCGTAGCGGGCGATGAGCGCCTTCATTCGTCCGATATCCGACTCGCGCGCGGGCCGGACGATCACGTCGCGAAGGCGGCGTTCGCCTCGGCCAGCGCCTCGCGGACGCGCTCCGGAGCCGTGCCGCCGGGCGAGCGGCGCGCCGCGAGCGACCCCGCGATCGACGTCGCGGCGGCCGCGTCGTCACCGAACCGCGCGTCGTAGGCACGGAGGTCGGCCGAGGTGAGCCCCGCGAGGTCCTTGCCCGCGCCGAGGCGGTCGCGGACGATGCGGCCGACGATCTCGTGCGCCTCGCGGAACGGCACCCCGCGCGTGGCGAGGTGGTCGGCCAGATCGGTGGCCGCGAGCATGCCGCGCTCCGTCGCCCGCTTCATCGCCTCGCGATCGAAGCGCAGGCCACCCACCACGAGCGCGAGCGCCTCGAGCGCGGGCGCCGCGGTCGCCGCGTCGTACAGGGGCGCACGCTGCTCCTGCAGGTCGCCGTCGTACGCGAGCGGCAGGCCTTTGAGCGTCGTCAGCAGCGCGACCAGGTCGCCGATGATGCGGCCGGCACGCCCGCGCACGAGCTCCGCGACGTCGGGGTTCTTCTTCTGCGGCATGATGCTCGAGCCGGTCGCATGCGCGTCGCTGAATGTGGCGAACGAGAACTCCGCGCTCGTCCAGAGAACGAGCTCCTCGGCGAGCCGCGAGGCGTGGACCGCGCTGAGTGCGGCGATGAACGCGAGCTCGGCGACGAAATCGCGATCCGACACGGCGTCGATGCTGTTGCGGAAGGTGCGCGGGAGCCCAAGCTCGTCCGCGACCGACGCCGGATCGACCGTGTACGGCGAGCCGGCGAGCGCAGCCGCGCCGAGCGGCGATACCGCGGTCCGCTGCCAGGCGTGGGCGACGCGTTCGCGATCGCGCCTGAAGGCCTCGACGTGAGCGAGGAGGTGGTGCGCGAGCGACACCGGCTGCGCGCGCTGGAGATGGGTGTATCCGGGAACGACGGTGTCGACCTCCTGTGCGGCACGGGCAAGCAGGGCCTGCCCGAGCACGCGCAGCGCGGCGTCGAGCGCAGCGAGGGCGTCGAGCGTGAACAGGCGCAGGTCGAGCGCGATCTGGTCGTTGCGGCTACGCGCGGTGTGCAGCTTTCCGGCCGTCGCGCCAAGGCGGGCCGTGAGCACCTGCTCGACCGCGGAGTGCACGTCCTCCGCGTCCGCCGGCCACGGGAACGAACCTGCGCGCAGCTCGCCGGCGATCGCGTCGAGCGCGCCGACCAGCGCGGCCGCGTCCGCCGCCGGGAGGATGCCCTGCCGCCCGAGCATCCGCGCGTGCGCGATGCTCCCGCGCACGTCGTGGAGGGCGATGCGCTTGTCGAGCTCGAGCGACGCGGTGAACGACCGGATCCGCGGGTCGAGCGCGGTCGCGAACCGGCCTTTCCAGAGGTCGGTCATGCGCGCCTGGTCCTGGATGTTCGGGGACGCGCATCGCGCGCCTTCGCCGGCTTTCCGGTCGCGACGTTCCGCGGGATCTGCAGCGTCGCCTCGGTGTCGGCGCCCCAGAGCGCCTGGACGCGCGATTGGTTCCGCAGCGGCAGGCCGAACACGCCGATGAATCCCTCGGCGGCCTTGTGGTCGAACGCGTCGCCCTTCCCGTACGTCGCGAGCGCCGTGGAGTACAGGGACTGGTCCGAGCGCCGGCCGACGACCACGGCGGTCCCGCGATGCAGCCGCACGCGGATGTCGCCGGTCACGAAGCGCTGGGTGCTGTGCACGTACGCGGCGAGATCCTGATGGTGGGCCGAGAACCACAGCCCGTTGTAGATGAGGTCGGCGTACTCGTCGGCCATCCGTGCCTTCGACCGCAGGGACTCCTTCGAAAGGACCATGTCCTCGAGCGCCCGGTGCGCGAGGTGGAGGATGACGGCGGCCGGGGCTTCGTAGATCTCGCGTGACTTGATGCCGACGAGGCGGTTCTCGATCTGGTCGATGCGCCCGACGCCGTGCTTCCCGCCGAAATCGTTCAGCGTCTCGATCAACCGGACGCCATCGACCGCGGCGCCATCGAGGGCGACCGGAATGCCCTGCTCGAAGCCGATGACGATCTCCTTCGCCTCGTCCGGCGCTTCGTCCGGATCCACCGTCCACTGGAAGACGTCGCGCGGCGGCGCGCCCCACGGATCCTCGAGCACGCCGGCCTCGATGGAGCGGCCCCAGAGGTTCTCGTCGACGCTGTATGGGCTCTTCTTCGTGACCGGCACCGGGATCCCGCGGGCCTTGGCGTAGTCGATCTCTTCGTCGCGGCTCATGTTCATCCCGCCGCGCAGTGGCGCGATCACGGTCAGCTCCGGCGCGAGCGCGCCGACGGCGAGATCGAACCGCACCTGGTCGTTGCCCTTGCCCGTGGATCCGTGAGCCACGAAGCGCGCGCCCTCCGCACGGGCGGCGTCCACGAGCAGCTTCGCGAGCAGCGGCCGGCCGAGCGCGGTCGCGAGCGGATACCGGCCCTCGTAGAGGGCGCCGGCCTGGAGCGCCGGCCAGAGGAAGAATTTCACGAACGGCTCCCGCGCGTCGTGGACGATCGCCTTCACTGCCCCGCTCTGGATCGCCTTGCGCTGGATCCCGGGCAGGTCCTTCACCGAGCCGAGGTCACCCGTGCAGGTCACCACCTCGAAGCCGTAGGTCTCGCGCAGCCACGCGACCGCGACCGACGTGTCGAGGCCGCCCGAGTACGCGAGCACGATCGTTTGCCCTTGCGTCGCGTGCTTCTTCACCCCGGCTTCCCGATGCCGTACTGCGCGAGCCGTTTGTTGATCCCGCGAGCGCGGGCTGGATCCCGCGCGGCGACGAACACCGTGTCGTCGCCGGCGATCGTCCCGACGACGTCGGAGAAGCCCGACGTGTCGAGCGCGATCGCGAGGGCGTTCGCCGTCCCGGGTGGCGTCCTCAAGACCACCATGTTGCCCGCGACGGCACCCTGCACGGGGTATTCCTCGCAGAATCGGCGGAGCCGCTCGATGCCGCCCGAGGCCGGGACGGTGGCCGGCGGCGCGTAGACGTGCGCGCCATCGCGCGCGACCTTCACCAGGCCGAGCTCGACGATGTCCCGCGAGACGGTCGCCTGCGTCGCCGCGAAGCCTGCCGCGCGCAGCGCGCGCACGACGTCCTCCTGGGTCGCGAGCCGCCTCTCTGCCACGAGGCGGAGCAGCGTGTGCTGGCGCTGCTGCTTGCGCACGTTGAGCTCGTTCACGCCGCCGCCTCGAACACCGTGCCGGCCTGCTCGCCGCCGAGCAGCGCCTCCACGGAATCGATGTCCCGCGCCGATACGATCGCCGCCCGGCAGCCGCTCTGGGCCGCGACGAGGCA
>Ga0310811_10006183_pt1 | contig 15266 bp, 14 predicted proteins | sample YCmetagenome_FD_207642 | JGI IMG/M metagenome (GOLD analysis project Ga0310811, IMG submission 207642) | Soil microbial communities from experimental microcosm in Duke University, North Carolina, United States - YC | ecosystem: Engineered > Artificial ecosystem > Soil microcosm > Unclassified ...
GGTATTTCCGTGGCTATCGCTATTGGCGCCTCCACTGTGGCGTTGTGGTTGTTCCTGCAACACACCAGTCCCTCGCAACGTATCTTGGCCGCCGTCGTGATGGGCCTCGCGGTTTCGGGTATGCACTATACCGCCATGCATGGGGCAGTGTTCACCGGCATCCGGCCGATGGGCAGCATGCCAAGCGATACCGGTCAAGTCCCTATAGCGCTTTGGGTCGCGGCCATCACCATCGTGATCCTTATTTTGGGGCTGGTGGCGGCGATGTATGACCGCCATTTGATTACGCTGACAGTGCGAGAATCCAGGGCGCTGCGCCAGATATTTGAGACTTCCCATCTGTACCAGACACTCACCATGCCCGACGGCACCGTCACCTATGCCAATACCACCGTACTGAACAGCATCAGGGCCAAGTTGGAGGATGTGATCAACCGCCCCATCTGGGAGACGCCATGGTTCACCGGAACCGCAGAGATGCCGGAAACCATCAAGGCAGCGGTTTCCCGGGTCGCGGCGGGAATTCCTGAGAATTTCAGCATGAGTTTGAACCTGCCCAGCGGCGAGCGGGCGTTCGAATTTTCCATGCGCCCGGTCAAGGACGAAAGCGGCAAGGTCGTAGCCCTTGTGCCGGAAGCCATCGACATCACAGCGCGCGTGAAGGCCGAACAGGCCCTGCATCAGGCGCAGAAAATGGAAGCCATCGGCAACCTTACGGGCGGCATTGCCCATGATTTCAACAATCTCTTGATGGCGGTGCTGGGCAGTCTGCATCTGATGCGCAAAAGGCTGCCTGACGATCCGCGCATCATGAAGCTTCTGGACAATGCAGTGGAGGGCGCCACCAGGGGTGCCGCTTTGACGCAACGTATGCTCTCCTTTGCGCGGCGTCAGGACCTCAAGCCCACTTCAGTAGATATTCCGGTCTTGGTGCATGGCATGAGCGAACTTTTGAGCCACGCTATCGGGCCGACCATTCGCGTGGAAACGCGTTTTCCTTTGGAGCTGGCGCGGGTACTAGCCGACAAGAGCCAGCTGGAATTGGCGATTCTCAACCTTTGCATCAACGCCCGCGACGCCATGCCGGAGGGCGGCACCATCACCATCGGCGGGCGTGAAGAAGCTGACCCTGCACACGAAGCGCCCATCGCGGATCAAATCCCGGATGAATATGTCTGCCTTTGGGTGTCGGATACGGGAACCGGCATGGACGACGAAACCTTGAAGCGTGCGGGAGAACCTTTTTTCACCACCAAAGGTCTGGGTCGAGGGACTGGTCTGGGACTGTCGATGGTGCATGGCCTAGCAGCCCAGCTTCAAGGCAGGCTGGTCCTGAAGAGCCGATTGGGCGAGGGCACGACCGCCGAAATCTGGCTGCCCGCAACGCATGTCGATGTCCTGGATGCCGAAGCTGAAGCTTTCCAACCGCAGGCGGCGCCTTCGGGATCTTTGGAAATTTTGGCCGTGGATGACGATTTTCTGGTGCTCGAAAATGTGGCAGCTATGCTGGAGGACCTAGGCCACAGGGTCACGACCGCACACTCGGCGCAAGAAGCGCTCAGTATCCTCAAGCAGGACGGAAAATTCGATCTGCTCATAACTGACCATGCAATGCCAGAAATGACGGGCTTGCAGTTGGCGGACAGGGCCGCGGCATTGCAGCCACGGATGCGCATCATCTTGGCGACAGGTTATGCCGAACTGCCAGCCGGACAGCACACGGATTTGCCGCGGCTGGGCAAGCCGTTTGACCAGACGGTGTTGGCTAAGACAATCGCAACTGTCATGCGGGACGATAAAGACCGCCGCGGCGCTCTGGTTGCTTTCCGGCCCAAGAGCGCATGATCGGTTCTAAAGTCTGCCCTGAATAAAGGGCATCAATTTGTGCATCAACTCGGTACGGGAACCAACATCCAATTTTCCGAAAACGGCCTTCAACTGGGTGCGGACGGTCTGCACACTGGTATGGCGTGTCTGAGCGATGGCTGCGGTAGACAAGCCCTCCAGCATCTGTACCGTAATCTCGATTTCCGCGGTCGTCAGACCAAATATTTCGTTCAGGGCCCGGCCAACATCTGGCGAGGGCCTTTCGCGCTCAAGCGCCACGACGGCCACGGGGCCAAAGCGCAGAGAAAATTGCTGCGCATGCAACGGCGCGACTTCCGCGATCCGCACGCGGCCGGTCGCGTTTCCGATCACCACGCTGGCGGCCTGAGAATGATCCAGCGTCGGCCAACGGCTACAGGCTTTGGCGATGGCGACTTGCAGCGCGGGATCGTAGCGCCGGACGCGGGCGGACAGCTGGCCCCGGCGCGCGGTCAAGAAGGTGGATTCCGCCAGCATTGCTTCCGCATGCCGCGACAAGGCGACGATATTTTTTCCGCTATCTAGGATAAAGGCCGCGCAGGAAATGGCATCCATTGTGCCGGCGGCCAGCCTTGCCGAATCCTGGTCCAGCGTTGCTCGCAATCGCAGGGCCGCGCTGAAATGCGGCAACAGGGACCCGAATGCCTCCAGTCTCTGGACGGTGAATTCCTGCCGCGAAGAGCGGGACACGGCGGCGGCAATGCGCGTATCGCCAATATCAGGCAAGCGCACCGAACACATATCTGCGCTGCCGGATGCATAAATGAAATCCTGCATGAATTCGCTGTCGGCCAGTTCCTCGGGTGTCGCCAGGTCCCTTTCCGTGCCGACCCGAAGTGTCGGCCTAAATAAAATGCGAGCGCGTGGATTGACGTCAGGGCTGTGGCCGCCGCGCAATTCGAACTCCGTCGCCAAATGCGACGGCAGCTCTTCGGAGAAGAAATTGAACTGAATGCCGGTACGCAGATTGACTCCCAGCGCCTGGCCGAACACGCCGCCCGCGGCCTTGGTGAGATATCGCAGGGCGCCGTTCCATTGCGCCGGCTCCAGCACCGCCGCTTCGATGCAGTGGATCGCCGCCAGCTGATCCCTTTCGCTCAGCGACATGGAATTGCGGTCCCCGGCTGCCTCGCCCGGACGCCGGCTGACCCGGCAAGATGATCAAAGGCATGCCTCCGGCCGGCCACGGCAAGGGGTGCAGCCAGCAGGGCCCCGTCCAACGCCGTCGCGCTGTTCCCAGAAAGCACAGTGATCTCGCCCATCCCCAGGAGATCGAAATGGTTTGCGGCCGCGATCGCAAGTGTTGTGATGTCGCGCTGGGCAGGCAGGGCCATGACAACCCGTTATGGTCTTAGAATAAGCGCCACGAGACGAGCCTGGGACGTGGCGCCCGTCTTGCGAAAGATCGCCTTAAGCTGACTGCGCACGGTCTGGACCGAGGCCGCGCGCGCCGCTGCAATGGCCTGTAAATCCGCGCCTTCTGAGATGGCTATCGCGATCTGCGCCTCGGCGGCACTGAGGCCATAACGGGCGTGCAAAGTGTGTTTTGAGGGCGGGTTTGTCATGCTGTCCTGAAGAGACAGAACTATCGGACAACGCAATTTGGCTGCATCCCCCAAATGGGGGATGCGCTCGCGGCCTGGGTGTTCGACAATTCCCAATCAATTGGCCGATCCGTACGAAGGCGGGTCGAAAGACACCAGATATTCCGTAAGGCCGAAGACACGGCCAATCGAGGGGGCATGGAGGCGTTTGACGAACTTCAGGGTGCGTGGGCAACGGTAGAGGGCCGGTTCATGTCGTCCCGGCCTATTCAAAGGTTGGCGGCCGGCAGTGTCGGTCCGAACCATTATGCAGCCTACCTCCGTGAAACATACTTCTACACCAGGGAGGACCCGCAAATTCAGGCGCTCGCCACCGCCTGGTTTCGCGGAGCCGACCGCGAAATGGTCAAGCCCTTTCTCCAACACGCCCTGGCGGAGGTCGGACATGATCAAATGGCCCTGGACGATCTGGCCATGCTTGGTTTCGACATTGGCTCCATTCCGTCGGAAAATCCCCTGCCAACGACCCTCGCGCTGATCAGTTTCCCATACTACGCGATCCAATACAGGACCCCGATATCATATCTGGGATACCTTTACTTCCTCGAGTTTTTGCCGACGTCCCAGGGTGCCGGCATCTCAGTAGCGCTTTCACACGCCGGCGTTCCTGAAGCGGCCATGTCGTTTCTCAAGGAGCATCGCACAGCCGATGTTGGGCACAACCGCCTGATGAAACGCTATGCCGACAAAATGTTGCGCAGACGCGAAGATGTTGATGAGGTGGCCTATGCGATGAACATCACCGCGAAACTCTTCAGCGGAATGCTCGAAGGCGCCTTCGAATCCGTTGACCGCGGAGAAAGCCAATTCTTGCCCAAGGCGAACCGCGCCCTGGAACCAGACCAGTGAGCCCAACCCCAATTCGACTGGCGGAAAGCTCAGACGAAATCAGGCGCAGACCCCTTACCAACAAGACCTAGTTGATGATGGCCGAAATGAACGCTGTTCAACTCTCGGTTTGCCATAGTCAGAAGGAACTCCAGGACCTGTTCGCGTTCCGGTACCGCGTCTATGTCGAAGAAATGAAGCGACCGCAAAAATATGCAAATCACGCGGCAAAACTTATTCGCGATCCGCTCGACAGTCGCGGCCGCAACATAATCGCGCGGGCGGGGGACGAGATTGTTGGCTGTGTCCGGGTGAATTTCTCCCGCGACGGGGATCTGGATTATTACGAACGTCTGCTTGCAATGGACAAAGTGGGACATTCGCACCCGACAGCCACTTCTTTGTGTACGCGGTTAATGGTGGCCCCCGACTACCGCAGGTCAACGCTGGCAGTGAGACTGGCGTGTGCGTCTTTCGACTTGGGTCTGCGCAATGGAATTGTCTGGAATTTTGTCGACTGCAATGACCATCTGGTCGAGTTCTTCACTCGCCTGGGCTACGAATGCACGCATCAGGCCGTTCATGAAGAATATGGGTTGGTGAATGTCATGAGGCTGAACATATTGGACGAAAATCATCTGAGAGACGCGGGATCGGTATTCTTCAAGCTGCTGCGGAATTTCAAGGCCATGCCTCTGGTAAGTAGCGGTGGTTGACGTTCTGAAGAAATGCGGCAACAGGATATCTAGTCATCCTCGACTTATCTTGCATCTCAGATTGCACGAGCCTGCAAGACTCGAATGAACATCGGCCTCTATCTCCTCCCGGAATGCGGTGACAGGAGTACGTGTCCCCGAGTTGCTGATCGCTTCGCCTTAAATAGATGCTCCCCTTTTGTCCTAGATTAGCTATAAGGCGGGCAGAGGAATTCGGTGACAGGAGCAATATTCCCCCATTCCGAAGACGCGTGCGCGTGCTTGATCGGGGACAGATGCTCCTGTCACCGTATTTCTGATTCGAACCGCGCTCTGGAAAAAGCGAACAAGGCTCCTGCAAACGCAGATCGGAATTTGGGAAATTCGGATCATCCCGGCGGAGACTGTGGCCGCGACAGGCGGCCGGCGGGGCTACATTGCGCGCAAATTATGCTCCCGCGCGCTGATAGCGTCGCTATCCGCCCGAAATGTCGGGAGCTTTTCGCGCCCGGGCAGGGCAGGCGCGGAGACCACACTGGGTGGCTGGGGGACTAGGATTCGAACCTAGACAACCAGAGTCAGAGTCTGGGGTCCTACCGTTAGACGATCCCCCACCAAGCCGCGGGGCCCGCCGGGACCGCCCCTTTAGACCAGCCGGGCACCCCTTGCAAGCCGGCCCTTGCAAGCCAAGCCCTTGCAATATCGGGTTTTCGACCGATTTTCTCCCTCCCCAAGCCGGCCTCGGGCCGTGCTAGCTTGGCCTCTCGCGGCGCGCCGCCGCTCATGGCTCTCAAATGCACGGAAAACCCCAGAAATCGAGAATGCCGGCGAGCGGCGCCCCGCTGCTGGCGGTGCTCGACTTGGGGACCAACAATTGCCGCCTGCTGATCGCCATGCCCGCCGCTGGCCGGGGCGGTCAGCCGGGCGGTTTCCGCATCGTGGACTCCTTTTCCCGTATCGTGCGTTTGGGCGAGGGGGTCAGCCGCACGGGCCTCCTTTCCGAAGCGGCCATTGACCGGACCATCGCCGCCCTCAAGGTTTGCGCCGACCGCATCGCCAAGCATCAGGTGCGCCAGGTGCAGGCCATCGCCACCCAGGCCGCGCGCCTCGCCGCCAACACCGACATCCTGATCCGCCGCGCCCGGGAGGAAACGGGACTGGACCTGCGGGTGATCTCGGCCGAAGAGGAAGCCGAACTGGCGGCGGAAGGCTGCGCGCCGCTGATCGGGCGTAAATATAAAGGCGCGCTGGTGTTCGATATCGGCGGCGGCTCGACGGAAATCATCTGGTTGCAGAAAAGCCCGAGCGGACCCAAGCAGAAACTGGCGACCTCGATACCGCTGGGGGTGGTGAGCCTTGCCGAGAATTACGGCGCCGCTTCCACCAGCCGCGTGGGCTTTGACCGCATGCGGCTGGACCTTATCGCCCGCTTCAAGCCGCTCGCCGAACAGATGGAGGCCGCGGGCGAACCGTTCGATGTTCGCCGGCATCATCTCCTGGGCACCTCCGGCACCGTCACCACGCTCGCCGCCATCGCCCTCAAGCTGCCGCGCTACAACCGCACCCGCGTGGATGGCAGCTGGCATGAGACCGCGCATATGCTGCGGGTGGTTGAACGGCTGGTCGGCCTGGACACCGAAGCCCTGGCCAGGATCGGCAGTATTGGGCATGAACGCGCCGACCTGATGCTGCCCGGCTGCGCCATCTTCGCCGCGATCTGCTCGCTCTGGCCTTCGCCCGTGCTGCGGGTGGCGGATCGCGGCTTGCGCGAAGGCATGTTGCGCCGGCTGACGCAGGAATTGGCGGGAGAGCTTGCATGAGTCAGGGTGACGCCTCGGGGCGCGGCCGCGTGCCGGTCAAGGTGAAGAAGGACAGAGGGCGCACGGCCTCCTCGCGCGCCTGGCTCAAGCGCCAACTCAACGATCCCTATGTCGCCGCCGCCAGGGCCAAGGGCTATCGCAGCCGCGCCGCTTTCAAGCTGCTGGAGCTGGACGAGAAATTCCATCTGCTGAAGAAGGGCGCCAGAGTGCTGGATCTGGGCGCGGCACCCGGCGGCTGGAGCCAGGTGGCCGCCGCTCGCGGCGCCATCGTCGTGGCCGCGGATGTATTGGATATCGAGCCGATCCCCGGCGTCACATTCTTTCCGGCCGATCTCACCGATCCCGATGTTCCGGCCATGCTGAAACAGGCCCTGGACGGCCCCGCCGATCTGGTGCTCACCGACATGGCCGCGCCCACCACCGGCCATCGCGCCACCGACCATATCCGCACCATCGCCTTGGTCGAGATCGCGCTGGAGGTGGCGGAAGATACGCTCAAGCCCGGCGGTGCCTTTGTCGGCAAGGTGTTCCAGGGCGGGTCCTCGAACGAGATACTGGCCCGCCTCAAGCAGGGCTTCCGTGAGGTCAAGCATGTCAAGCCCCCGGCCAGCCGCGCGGAATCGGTGGAGCTTTACGTGGTCGGGCTTGGCTATAAGCCCAAAAAATAATTTCCGGTCCCGGGAATAAAGCGCCTCTGGCGAAGGTCTTGTTTTGTCATGGATGACCGGCGCCAAAGATTTGAAGCCCTGGCCCTGCCGCATATGGATGCGGCCTATAACCTGGCGCGCTGGCTCTCCCGCTCGCCGGTGGAGGCTGACGACATCGTCCAGGACGCCATGCTGCGGGCCTTCCGCGCCTTCGACGGCTTCCGGGGCGGGGATATCAAGGCCTGGCTGCTGACCATCGTGCGAAATTGTTGGTTGAGCACGGTCGTGGGCAGCCGGCGGCGGGCCCATACCAGCCTGGAGGATCAAGAGCTGCTCGCGACCGATGCCAGCCCGGAAGACACCGCCATTCAGGCCGGTACCCAGCGCCGGATGGACCTGTTGATTGCCCAACTCGCGCCTGAATTCCGGGAAGTGCTGATCCTTAGGGAGATGGAAGACCTGAGCTACCGGGAGATCGCCGAGATCACCGGCACGCCCATCGGCACGGTGATGTCGCGCCTGGCCCGGGCCCGGACCCAGTTGCGCGAAAGCGCGAAGGAGTTCCTATGAGCTGCGACCACATTCTCACAACCCAGAGCTATCTGGACGGCCAGCTCGACGGCGCGCAAATCGATGCGGCCGAGCGCCACCTGCAGACTTGTGCCGAATGCCAGACCTTCGCGGCCCAGACGGCCGATCTTAGCGATGCCTTGCGCCGGACAACGCGCCATCAGGCGCCGGAATTCCTGCGCGCCAGGGTGCGGGCGGCGCTGAAGCGTGAGGCGGCCCCAACCAAAGCGCGCGCCTTCTGGTGGGGCGCCGCCAGTGGCGGCGGCGCCTCGGCGCTGGCCGCGGCCCTGGCGCTGTTCCTGTTTCTGCCACCGTCCGCCGCCGGCCTGGCCGAAGCGATCGCCGATGCGCATGCCCGCGCCCTGACCAGTGGCCACACCATCATGGTGGCGTCCAGCAATCATCATGTCGTCAAGCCCTGGCTTGCCGCCCATGCCGGCATTTCTCCGCCGGCGGCCGACTTCGCGGCCCAGGGCTTTGTGCTAACGGGCGGCCGGACAGATACGATCGCGGGCCGCCGCGCGGCCGTGTCGGTCTACGCCCATGGCAATCACGAGCTCGACCTTTTCACCTGGGTGGACAAGAGCGGATCGCTGCCCCAGTCCGCGACGGTTCGCGGCTTCCGCACCGCCTTCTGGAAGGAAGGCGACTTGAACTTCGCGGCCGTGTCTGACGTGGATCAAGCCGCGTTCCAGAAATTTATCGCCCTGGCGCGGGAATAAATCGCCGGCAACCCCAGTCTCCTCCATGAAATCTGGAGGCTGCAATGATGGAATCTTTTTCACGGCGCGAGACACTCAAATGCCTGGGGCTCAGCGCTGGTACTCTCTTCACCTTATCGGGCGGCATTCTCACCGCCATGGATCCTGCGCAGGCGCGAACCGAAACGCCCTTGTTTCTGCAGATCAGCGACACCCATATCGGCTTCAACAAAGAGGCCAATCCCGACGTGGCCGGCACGCTGCGTCAGGCGCTGGACAAGGTCAATGCGCTGCCGCGGCCGCCGGCTCTGGTGCTGCACACCGGCGATGTCACCCATCTTTCAAGGCCCGCCGAGTTCGATATGGCGAACCAGCTTCTGTCGCAGCTGAAGGGCGAACTGCATGTCGTGCCGGGCGAGCATGATGTCACCGACGGGCCGGGCACGGAATTCTTTGCGCGCTTCGGCAAACCATCGGGAAATCGCGGCTATTACAGCTTTGATATGCAGGGCGTGCACTTTATCGCCCTGGTCAATGTGATGAACTTCAAGCCCAACGGCCTGGGCGCCTTGGGCGACGATCAGCTTGCCTGGCTCAAGGACGACCTGGCCGGCCGCTCCGCCAGCCAGCCCATTGTGGTCTTCGCCCATATGCCGCTTTGGACCATCTATCAGCCCTGGGGCTGGGGCACGGCGGAGGGCGAACAGATCGCTGAGATGCTGCGCCGCTTCGGCTCAGTCACGGTGCTGAACGGCCACATCCATCAGATCGTGCAGAAGGTGGAAGGCAATATTCACTTTCACACCGCCCGCTCCACCGCCTACCCGCAGCCGCAGGCCGGCAATGGCCCCGGCCCGGGACCGCTGGTGGTGCCGCCCACCGAACTGCCGGGAATGCTCGGTGTCACCATGGCGGCGCGGGCAATGCCGCTGGCGCTGACCGACAGCACACTTGCCTAACAGAGTTTGGGCCTAGGAGAAAACCATGAAACCGTTTGTCACTATCTTGATGCTGCTTGCCGGCACGCAGGCCGCGGCAGCCGAGGATGTCTCGATCCTGATCAAGAATTTCGACTTCGGGCCGATGAACGTCACGGTCGCGCCCGGCACCACCGTGGTATGGAAAAATCTGGACGGCGAGCCGCATACCGTGGCGAGCGCCGATGGTTTGTTCCGGTCGCAGGCACTGGATCAGAATGACAGCTTCCGCTTCACCTTCGGGAAGCCCGGGACCTTCCGCTACATCTGCTCGATCCATCCCAACATGAAGGCGACAATCACCGTCAAGTAGACGGCAAGCAAAAAGCTCCGGCGGTCGCCCGCCGGAGCTTTTGCAATCAGAACCCGCGATTACGGCGCGGACTTCAGGGTGATCGAGCCGATACCGGCCGCCACGTTCAGGCCCTTGTTGCCTTCCAGCGAAAGCGGCTGCAAGGCGATGGACTTGTTGAGGCCGCCGACCAGGGCATTGGCGCCGACGCCGACACCAACCGTGGCCTGGGCGCTGCCACCGGCATAGGTGCCCGCCAAGGCGCCCGGTCCAACGTCAGAGGTCGGCGCAAACACGCCCCAGATCAGAACGCCGCCTTCGGTGTAGCCGATATCCACGCCGAACTTGTTGATCGTGCCGATATAATGCTCACGCGGATGGCCGCTGGGGCGGTAGGTGCAATGCAGGTCCTTGGACGAGCCGAAGATAAAGCCCCAGCCGCTGGACACGTTGCAGGTCAGGTCGCCGACCTTGACGCCGGCGGGCGCCGCATCGGCGGAAGCAATGGCAAGTCCGGCCACGGCCACGGCTGTGCCAAGCATCAGATGAAATGATTTCATGACTTTCTCCTTCAAAGGCAAATGGGGACTCACGGGGGTAATCGCCCGATTACTTCGGCATTAACGCGGGCCCGCCCCAACCAGTTCCCAGGTCTTCGTTAAATGCCATAGATTACAAGTGCTTAAGCCGCGGTTCCGCTGGCCCCTTGCGTCCGTTTGAGACCGCTGATACAGGCTCGGCGCTCCAGTGGGAGCGAACGAATGACCGGTCCAGACATCCGCGAAGCCCTGACCTTCGACGATGTTCTGCTGGTGCCCGGCGCCTCCGAAGTCCTTCCGACCCAGGTTGATACCCGCACCCGTCTGACCAAGACGGTCGAGCTGGGCATTCCGCTGATCAGCGCCGCCATGGACACGGTGACCGAGGCGGGTCTTGCCATTGCCATGGCCCAGGCCGGCGGCATGGGTGTGATCCACAAGAACCTGGATATCGAGGAACAGGCCGAACAAGTCCGCCGGGTGAAGCGCTTTGAAAGCGGCATGGTGGTCAACCCGGTCACCATTGGCCCGGGCGCGACTTTGGCCGATGCGCTGGCGCTGATGGGGCGGCATCACATTTCCGGCGTGCCGGTGGTGGAGAATCCGGATTCGAAGGGCGCCGGCAAGCTGGTGGGCATCCTCACCAACCGCGATGTGCGCTTTGCCGCCGATCCGCGCCAGAAGGTGTCGGAGCTGATGACCAAGGACAAGCTGGTCACGGTGCGCGAGGGCGTGCAGCCCGACGAAGCCAAGCGGCTGCTGCATCAGCACCGCATCGAGAAGATCCTGGTGGTGGACGATGCCTATCGCTGCGTCGGCCTGATCACGGTCAAGGACATCGAGAAGGCCCAGAAATATCCCAACAGCTGCAAGGACGAGCGCGGCCGCCTGCGCGTGGCCGCGGCCACCGGCGTCGGCGAAGACGGCTATGCCCGCGCCATGGCGCTGATCGAGGCGGAATGCGATGTGATCGTGGTGGATACCGCCCACGGCCATTCCAAGGGCGTGATCGACGCCATCCGGCGCATCAAGAAGGCCAGCAATTATGTGCAGGTCGCCGGCGGCAATATCGCCACCGCCGAGGCCGCCAAGGCGCTGATCGACGCCGGCGCTGACGCGGTGAAGGTTGGCATCGGCCCGGGTTCGATCTGCACCACCCGCATCGTGGCGGGCGTCGGCGTGCCCCAGCTCACCGCCATCATGGATGCGGTCAGCGTGGCGCGCGACGCCGGCGTACCGGTGATCGGCGATGGCGGTATCAAATATTCTGGCGATCTGGCCAAGGCGCTGGCGGCCGGCGCCGATGTGGCGATGGTTGGCTCGCTGCTTGCGGGTACCGAAGAGTCACCCGGCGAGGTGTTCCTCTATCAGGGCCGCTCCTACAAAGGTTATCGCGGCATGGGCAGCGTGGGCGCGATGGCCCGCGGCTCGGCCGATCGTTATTTCCAGGCCGAAGTGCGCGATGCGCTGAAGCTGGTGCCGGAAGGCGTGGAGGGCCAGGTGCCGTACAAGGGGCCGGTGGCGGGCGTGGTGCACCAGATCATCGGGGGCCTGCGTGCCGCCATGGGCTATACCGGCTGCAAGACCATCGAGGACTTCCACAAGAACGCCAAGTTCGTCCGCATCACCGGCGCTGGCTTGCGCGAAAGCCACGTGCATGACGTCACTGTGACCCGCGAAGCGCCGAACTACCACCCTGGCGGGCAGTAAAAGCTAAGTGCGCGGCGCGGCCCTGCTGATATTGGGCTTGGCGCTGGCGCTGATGATGCTGCCGGCGCGCGCTCAGCCCCAGGCGGCCGAAAGTCCGCCCGCCAAAGCTCCTGAAGAATGGGCGGAGATCGAAACCGTCACTGTGAGAGCCGAGCCCGGACCGGCCGTGTGGCGGCTGACGCGCGGGACTTCCGAAGTCTGGATCCTGGGTACCGTGGGCCCCCTGTCGCGAGAGATGGACTGGAACCGGGCCACGGTCGCCGACATGCTGGACGGGGCTCGCGCCCTGTTGCTGTCGCCGCGCGCCGATTTCAATCTGGTGGACATTGCCTGGTTTCTGCTCCGCCATGGCAGCGAGCTCAGCCTGCCGCGTGGCCAGCAGCTGGAAGACGGCCTGCCGCCCGACCTCGCGCTCCGGTTCAAGGCCGCGATAGCGGTGATCGGCGCGGATGCGGAGGATTACCGCACCGATATTCCCATCCGAGCCGCGGTGCGGCTAGGCCAGGATTTCCAGAAGAAGGCGGACCTTGGCTATCGGGAGCCGCGGGCGACGGTGGAGAGCCTGGCCTCACGCAAGCGCATTTCCACCGCGCCGGTCTATCGCTTCGAGGTGATGGACGCGGTGCGTGATCTGCTGAAGCTGACGCCGGATCAGCAGCGCGCCTGCCTTTCCCAGGCGGTTGAGGACGTCACCTGGGCCCGCGCTCATGCGCTGCGCGCCGCGCGTGCCTGGGCGGTGGGCGACATCCGCACGGTCAAAGATCATTACAGCGAATCCCGCCTGTTCGGCTGTGTCATCGCCCAGGTGGAACGGATCGGCGACATCAATGCCCGCGCCACCGCCGAAACTGTCGCGGCGATCGATGCGGCGCTGAACCAGCCGGGCAAGACGGTGGCACTGGTGGCGATGGGTCCGCTGCTCCGCCGGGACGGCGTACTGGCGCGGCTGAAGGCGCGCGGTGTTACCATCGAGGCGCCGGTGGAGTGACGCGCGGTTCTTTTGCGTCGTGAGTTCGTCGCGTCCATACGCTGTCGCTATGGACCGCTCGTGTACTTCTTGTACACGTCGCTCGTTGCTACGCTGTCGCTAGCAACCCTGCTCACGCCACAAAACTCCTCGCGCGTCAGGCTTCGAGCTTGGCCGCCTGCAGCAGCAGGATCGTTTTCATATCCACGATCTCGCCTTGTGCGATCAGGCCTACGGCCTCGTCCAGGGTCATCTCGAGAACTTCGATATCCTCGCCCTCATGTGCGTGGCCGCCACCGGCCTGGCGCGGCGCGGTAGAATCATAGTCCGCCAGGAAGCAGGAGGCCTGCTCCTTCACCGCGCCGGGGCTGACGAAGCAACGGCTTACCAGCCGGGCATTGCCGATGGTGATGCCGGCTTCCTCCATCGCTTCCCTGACAATGCAGACTTCAGGCGTGTCGCCATCCAGCTTGCCCGCGATGGCCTCGATCAAAGGCCGGCGGAAACCGGCTTCGAACACCGGCCAGCGGAACTGGCGGATCAGCAGCACGCGGCCGCGCGCGCGGTCCAGCGGCAGCACCACGGCGGCATCCCCGATGTCATAGCTCTCCCGCACCTGATGCTGCCAGGCGCCGTCGCGGCGCTGGAAGTCGAAGCTCGCCCGCCGCAGGGTGTAATGATTGTCGGAAAGGGTCTTCAGCTCGCGCAGCCGGACACGGCCGCTGATATCGTCTTTTGTCATTGAAGCGTCTTCATGCTCATTCGGGTTCGGCCGGTATTTCACGCTAGTCATGGATATGCACCACTGCAAGTTTGTCGGAATAGAAACGATGCCAGCCGGGGGTGGCGTCCAGCAGTTTCACCACGGGCTGGTTGGCGCCAAAGATCGTCCAGCGCGCATGATAGAAAGTCAGGGTCGAGGCCAGCGCATCCTTGTCGGGTTCGGTCACGGCCGCGTAGTTACCCAGAAAGATGTCGCCATAAAGATCGGCGCGGCTGTCGATGAAGGGCTTGACGCCGTTCCAGATCAGATAGCCGCCGAAGGCATAATCGTTCACCACCGGCGTGTCGCGCACAAAGCGCGGGATATGAGCCAGCGCCGTGGCGGGCGAGATCGGATCGTCACCGCGCACCGCCGGCAGCACCAGCCGCGCGATCAGCAGCAGCGTAAAGCCGATGACGGCCGCGCTTCCATAGGCGGGATTGCTGTTGCCCTGTGCGGCGGGCCAGGGATCGGCCAGGGCTGTCACCAGCAGGATGGGGGCGGCCACGCCCAGCAGCATCTGGTGGCGGCTGTGACTCAGCGCCAGCCACAGGATCGCCAGCAGGATGACAAGGCGTGGTCCGGCAATGCGGATCTGGCCCGAAGCGAAGGCGGCGATGGCAACCAGCAGCGCGATGGCGAAGGGCGACAGGGTGGTGAAGTCGCTGGCCTGCCATTCGCCGATATGACCGATGCCCGCCATCGCCGTCAGGTGCAATGGGAACCACAGTGTCTGCACGCCGAACGGTGTCAGCATGGACGCCGCGATGGCCGCGATGAGGAACAGGCCCCAGCGCAGCGCGGTCTGCGGGCGGTCGGCGGCCTCGAGCACGGCTTCGCCGGCCAGTGCCGCGGCCAGCGCAAGACCGAAAGCGAAACTGGCATGAAGATTTGCCCACAATGGCATGACCGCAAGCAGTGCCCAGGACGGCCCACCGTCTTCTTCGCGCGCCGCGGCCAGACCGGCCGTCCACAGCGCCAGCAAGGGCAGCGCCAGCATATGCGGCCGCGCCAGCAGCGAGCCGGTGACACAGCAAAGACCCAGCACCACGGCCAGCAGCGCGGGAAGAAAATCGACGCGCCGGCGCACGAACCAGCTGACGATGCCGGCCGTCAGTGCGGCGCAGGCGGCGAACAGAAGATGGATCGCCTGCCAGCCGTCCGCCTTCCAGGCCAGCGCCATCAGGATCTCGGCCAGCCATTCCTGGGTGTGCCAGGGCGCGCCCGCCGCGGTGTAGGAAAAGACATCGGCGCGCAGCAGCTGGTGATGCGCCAGCATCCATTGCC
>Ga0310811_10006184_pt1 | contig 15266 bp, 18 predicted proteins | sample YCmetagenome_FD_207642 | JGI IMG/M metagenome (GOLD analysis project Ga0310811, IMG submission 207642) | Soil microbial communities from experimental microcosm in Duke University, North Carolina, United States - YC | ecosystem: Engineered > Artificial ecosystem > Soil microcosm > Unclassified ...
GCCGCGCTTAAGCTCGGCAAGCCAGTCGTCACGGCGAACAAAGCGCTGCTCTCCGCGCACGGCGAACAACTCTTCGCCGCCGCCAAAAAATACGGCACGAATCTTTATTACGAAGCCAGCGTCTGCGGCGGCATTCCGATCATCAAGTCACTGCGCGAAGGTTTTGTCGGCAATCGCATCAACGCGCTTTACGGCATCGTCAACGGCACCTGCAATTACATCCTCACGCGCATGAAACTCGAGGGCGCGGACTTTGCCGATGTGCTCGCGGACGCACAAAAGCTCGGTTACGCCGAGACGCCGCCGGATCTGGATATTGATGGCCACGACGCCGCGCACAAAACCGGCATTCTCGCCTCGCTCGCACACGGCTTCTGGATCAACCCGAAAAAAATCCACGTTGAGGGCATCCGCCACGTTTCCGCGCTGGACATCAAATACGCCGGCGAACTCGGCTACACGATCAAGCTCATCGGCACGGTGAAAAAAGCGGACGACGGCTCCCGCGTGCAGGTTTCCGTTTATCCCACGCTCGTGCCCAATGCGCACGTCCTCGCCAGCGTGAACGGCGTGTTCAACGCGGTCTTCGTGCGGGGCGACGTGGTGGGCGATTCGCTGTTTTACGGTCGCGGTGCCGGCAAGGACGCCACGGCCAGCTCCGTCTTGGGCGACATCGGTGATGCAGTTCTCGATTTGAAAACCGGCATCAAAGACCGGCTGCCCGCGTTCGTGCCGCATGAATGCGCCGGGGCCGTCGCGCCGATCAGTGAAGTTGTTTCACAATATTTTGTCCGCCTTAACGTCGTGGACAAGCCCGGTGTGCTCGCCAAGATCGCCACGATTTTCGGCCAGGCGAACATCGGGATTTCTTCCGTCATCCAGCCCGAAGGCCACGAGAGCGAGAGTGTGCCGCTGATTTTCATGCTTCATTACGCGACCAACGGCGTCGCCGCCAGGGCGCTCGCCAAAATTGCGAATCTGCCAGCTGTCAAAGGCAAGCCGGTGATGCTGCGTGTGGAAAATTTTGAATAAAACCGACCACCGATGAACACCAATGGACACAGATTCCCTGATACGGCGCAGGCTGGAAAGCCAGCGCTACCTCCGTGTTTATTAATGCCAATCTTCGGTTAAAGCCAAAATGTCCCAGATCCTTTTTCATAGCACCAACGGCCAGTCACCCGCCGTCAGCCTGCGCGAAGCCCTGCTTCGCGGACAGGCGCCGGATCGCGGACTGTATTTCCCGACGCAGTTTCCGCGCTTCACGTTCAATGAACTCGCGGCATTCTCGCGGCTCCCTTATCACGAAATCGCGCTTCGCGTGCTATCTAAATTCACCGAGGACATTATTGCTCCGGACGAACTCGCAAAAATGTGCGCGTCCGCCTACAACTTTCCCGTGCCGCTGGAGGTCGTGAATTTCCGCACGTTCCTGATGCGGCTGGATCAAGGCCCGACGGCGTCGTTCAAAGATTTCGCCGCCCAGATGATGGCGCGGTTGTTCGGGAAATTTTTGCGCGAGGACGGCAGACAGGTGACCATCCTGACCGCGACGAGCGGCGACACCGGCGCGGCGGTTGCACACGCCTTCCACAATATTCCCGGCGTGCGCGTCATCGTGCTGTTTCCCCTCGACGAGGTGAGCGAAAGCCAGCGCAAGCTGATGACCACGCTCAAGGACAACGTCCGCACTGTGGCGGTGGATGGCAAATTTGACGACTGTCAGGCGATGGTGAAACAGGCGTTCGCCGATCCGGACCTGAAGCACATCCCTCTTTCGTCCGCGAATTCGATCAATATCGGTCGCTTGCTGCCACAGAGCGTTTATTATTTTTACGCCGCGTCACGCGTGGCGCAGGCGGGCGAACCGATTGTGTTCTGCGTGCCGAGCGGTAATTTTGGTGACATGATGGGCGCACTGGTCGCCCGCGAGATGGGGCTGCCCGTGCGAAAAATTGTTGCGGCAGTTAACGACAACGACGCATTCCCCAAATTTCTGGCGGATGGCAGCTACCAGAAAATTTCGCCGTCGCGCAATTCGCTTTCCAACGCCATGAACGTCGGTCATCCGAGCAATCTGGCGCGTCTGGTGGCGGTTTACGGCGGACAGATGGACGAGACGGGCAAAATCATCAGGATGCCCGAACTGGCCGCGATGCGGCGCGACATATTTTCCTCGTCCGTTTCCGACGAACGCACCATTGCGGGCATCCGTGATTTTTGGAACCAGTTTCAATTGCTGCTCGAACCGCACGGTTCCGTGGCGTGGCAGGGTTTTCAAGACTGGACCGCCGTGGAACCGCTGGGCAATTCGCCGGCGGTTATCGTTGAAACTGCCAACCCGGCGAAATTTCCCGAAGAAGTGGAAAAGGTCGTGGGCTGGGCGCCGGATGTGCCGACGAACATGCTGGCCTCGCTGCGCCTGACGGAAGATTTTGACCGCATGGGCGCGGATTACGACAAATTCAAAAGCTACCTGCTGGCGCGGCACTGAAAGCCGGCGGAAAACTGGTGGAATGGTGCTCCCGCCCGGAATTGAACTGGGATCAACGGTTTAGGAAACAGTTTAGCCTTCTCCTTAACGGTTAGCAGAAAACCGAACAAACATCGGTGTTTTATGAAATTGTAACGATTTCATTACACACCATCTGCTACCGGAATTTGATACTGTTTCCATGAAAGCTGAAAATGCTAAATCCGTCAGCCTTTGGACGAAGGCCCCGGTCGCAAACCTCGTCCGCTATGAACCTTCTGGCATTTATTTTACCCGCGCCAAGGTGCATGGCAAGCTCATCCGAAAATCCCTCGATACGAACATCCTTTCGGTTGCCAAACTGCGTTTGGCAGACGTGCTGGATGCTGAACATCGTGCCGTTGCACCATCGCAAACCAAGATTGTCGGGAAGATGACTTTTGGCGACGCGCTTGCAATTTTTAGAGAACGCCAAAAACACGCCACTGACATTAAGGAGAGCACCAAAGCCTACAATGAACGCGCAGCCTGCGACCTTCTCAAAACCTGGCCTGGCTTGGAACAAATGGATGTGAAGCGTATTACGAAGTTTGATTGCCTCGAATGGCGGTCGCGGTTTGGAAAGATGTATGCCCCTACGGTGATAAACGGAACACTTTCGGTTCTCCGGCGGGTTCTGGACATCGCCGTAGATTCGGGTGCGCGATATGATAATCCTGCTAAAGACAAAGATGTGAAACGCGCGCGAGTGCGCCGAAAAGAATTACGGTTGCCAGAACCGGATCAATTTCTTGACCTCGTTAAAGCAGTCCGCGCAACTGGCAATGGGTTTAGTCCACATTGCGGTGACGCCGTTGAATTCTTTGCCTACGCTGGCCCGCGTTTGAACGAAGCCGCCCGCATCTATGGGCGAGATTGCAGTTTTTTGAAAAATGAAATCGTCATTCGCGGCGACCTGATAACGGGAACGAAGAATTGGGAAATTCGCCGTGTGCCGATGATACCTGAAATGCGGAAACTTCTGGAACGTCTCAAAGTCGAGCGCGGCGAGCAGGAGTTTCTCAACAATCCAGTTCTCAAAGTTCACAAGTTCCAACGCTCATTGACAAACTGTTGCAAACAGTTGGGGCTGCATCATCTTTCGCATCACGATTTGCGACACCTTTTTGCGACACGCTGCATTGAATCTGGCGTGGACATTCCGACCGTCGCAAAATGGTTAGGGCATAAAGATGGCGGTGTGCTTGCAATGCAAACCTATGGCCACTTGCGGGACAAGCATTCCGCCAACATGGCAGAAAAGGTTATTTTTGGTGAAAGTGTAACTCCCAGCGCGGCGGCTCTGCCCAAGCCAAACCCGCCAGTGGTCGTTCCCTCCACGAATGGCAGCAAAACGGCGGCTCAAGTAAAAGCGACTTATTCCTATCCGTGGTGGGCGTCGAGTAATCCAGTCGAGGTTTTTTGGGGGCAGGCCAACGAGTCGGTTCAAATTTTGCCGGCGGCAAAATTTCTTGAGTCAGCAAAACAAGCGATGGGGCGAGAAGTCTTTGAACTGGAATTGGCAGAGCCGCAGACATTGCTTGATGAACTTGTCGAGCGCATCGGCACTGCGACTGTTGAGAGATTAAGGCTCAAGATTTCAGCGAGTCAGAAGCAGGGCGTCAATTAACTCTTGGCAAGACAATCATTCGGGCCGGAAATAAAAAGTCCCGGCCCGTGCTTCCACTGCTTGTTGCACCGTCAACCGGTCGGAAGGGTCACCGACAAAAAGCAATCGAAGACCGCTCAGATCAGGCTGCGTAGAAAGTGAAAGCGCCTCGATTACTATCCCTGCTGTAAATCGGCTCGAAACCCCTGTTACTGCAATGCAAAGAGTGTTAGTGCGAGATGCTGCCAATCTTTTTGCAAGCTGTTCTGCGGGAACCGAAGGATGTCCAGTCACCTCCCTAGTGTGCATAACCACCGTATCCGTCCGCTCGCCTTTAGACCCAATTGGCATCAGAACATATTGTGGCTGATCTTGGAAAACCTCGCGTGCAATAGCTTGTGCTTTGTCCATCTGGCTTTGGCTTACATGAGTTGTTGCACAACTTGCCAATAAAAAGCTCGTGGATGCCAGCGCAAGAATCTGCCAAATTTTACATGCCCTAATCATTCTTGGGTAATTCTGATGGTGGAAACGGAACAGGCCAATGGTTCGGATCGTTTTGATGACGTTCCAACTTTCTCAAATAGTCAAAACCATCCGTCGAGTAAACCTCGGATATGTCTTTTCGCCAAGAGGGAGTTTGAGTCGGCTTGTGTTCGGAATTGATGCCACGACGAAGACCGCGCGATTTCGGCAGGTTCGCCACAATCCAAATGGCGACCACTATTCCAATTCCCATGATGGCAAGGAATCCCGTCATGCGGAAATTTTAACACAAAAGCGGGCGGCTTTCACCTCAAAAATTCAAGCGTTTCGATCCCGACTTTTATCAAGCAAGCCAGCAACGGTTTTATCCCCTGTCGGATCATTGGGCGGAAAACCTGGCTGCTTCTTTTGCTCCTCTCTGTCGCGTTCGTGCGCCCGGTTGTTCATTTGCGCCAACGAACCAAGCAGCGAACTGCCGCCGTGTCCGTCGCCCATTGAAGATGTAGCCAGCGATTCTGTCGCGGCGGCGGTGGCTAACGCACCGGCAGCGATGGCACCTTTGATTCCGCCCGCGCCACTGTCGGCAAATGTGGTCGCGCCGACCTTTGCCGCTGCCTGCCCCGCAGCAAAAGCACCACTGAACAAATTTGAAGCGGCTGAACTTCCCGTGGCTATCGCCCTTTGAATTATCACCGGCGCGGCAATTGTGCTAAAAATTATCCAAACGCCAAGAAATGCCAGCCCCATGAAGTTTTGCAGTGTATAACCAATTTCACCGCTGACGCTTTGGGAACTCAAAAAACTATGGTCGGTCATAAAATCAATGACGCCCTGGGTAATCAATCCGGCCACACCCCAGCCAAGCGGCCAGATCATTATGCCAAGCAGATTGAGCAAATAATTGCGTCCGACATTTTGAAGCGAGGGAAACGCCAGCATCCCTATGAAAATGGGTGAAAGGGCATAACCGATGAACAAAATCGCACTTTGCAGAATGTATGCCCACCATTCAATCGTGCTGGCCAGCCAGCCCAAAATGATGAAGGCGACCGACATTAGGGCCTCGACTATTGAAGTGGAAAGATTGAAAAGTTTATCCCACCAGCTTTTATTTCCGTTGCTTGTTTCATGCAATTGGAGCGCAGCCTGATATTGGTCGTGGATTTTTGCCGGATCAACTTTCAGAACATTTTTCACCGTGTCGTCCACGATGGACACAATTTGATTCCCCCATGCCGGCAGGAAAACAATTAGCATGATGAGGACAATGGATTTGCCCATTGCCTGAAGCTGCGCGTTGCCGCTGCGGTGGTGGGCAATGGTCGAGGCCATCAAACCGCCGGTCATGAGTAAAAAGGCGATGGGCGTAAGCAGGGTTTTGAGCGAGAGGCATTGCGTCAGAAAATTCGGGAACATGGAATTGAAGTCGCCCATATAATTTCCTCACATCCGAATTTTGACGCTTCTGGCCGGCTTGGTCTTTTCACTCTCGACCGGTGACTGGCTTTCGCAACGCGCAGAAACCGCCCGCACCACCCGGCTGTGATTTTGACCCGGAAACTTTTCTGAGAGTTTTTGTTCCACGGTGGCCTCGATGTCTTTGCGGAACAATTGAAGCACCCCACGTTCGCTCTCCGCAAAATTTTGCAACAGGACAAAAGCGTTATTGCCGGTCATTTGCAGATCAGTTTCGCCACGGACGCGGGCATAAGGTGAGTTAGGGTCGAACTTTTCAACAACGCCGAATTGTGTTTTGCCATCCACATCCCGCGAGCAAAGCAACATCTCGCTCCGAGATGATTTGAACAAGGTGCGACGAACTTGCCAAACGCTCGTCGGCGTTCCACCCACGGTCAGGGAAGGCAGGCCGTGCGTTGATTGAGCAGCGACCTGTTCGGCGATTTTGGCGCTTTGGTTTTCGATTTCAGACAGGGTATTGGCTTGGTTGTTGAACAGTTGCACCTCCACCGCCACCAGCGGCACGGCCTCATTGTAGGCTTTGAATTCGCTCGCCGTCAGCAAGCCGGGATAATTTGGCACTGCGTGCTCGCAATTTTCTCCATGTCGTTTCAACATAAATTTTTATTCACTGTTCAAAAGCCGGTCAAGCTCAGAGCGGGTGATGAGGAATTTTCCCCGCAAGGCACGGCACGCCTTCAGCTTGCCGCGCTGGATGAGCCGATAAACGCTGAAATAATCAACGCCAAGCATGTCTGCCGCTTCGTGGATCGAATAAGCCAGCCGGTCTTCTCTTTCAATTTTTCGCAATTCCTTCGCGGCTTGATTGGGTTCGCTGATTTCCATAACGGTTGGCTTTGTTTTACCAGCGTTGCAGCGACACAGTTGTAATGATTTCATTACAAAATTTCGCGAAGGCAGATAGGCTTCAAACTCGCGTCATCGAAAATGGGGTCTGCTCCATCGGGAACAGCTTGCTCAAATCAACTTCAAGCGCGCGGGCAAAATGATGAAGGTCCCTGTCCTTGACGCAGTGGGTTTGCGCCTCGATCTGGGCGACACACTCCCGTCCGATGTCCAAACCTCTCAATTGAAGCTGCATGGCGAGCTTTGCCTGTGACCAACCGCGCCCCACCCTCAACCTCCGGATTTGCAGTCTTTGATTTTCGGTGAGTGATTGCATCAACAGCGAAAGCTGGTCTTGAAACCCATTCAGTTCTGACACTTGGGCGTTAATCATGTCGGGCGGCTCGAAGACGAATCCCTTCGAGACGTAGCCGCCTGCGCTCAACGAATTGAATATGATCAGGTCGTTGATGAAATATCCGTTTGGCGATTCTTCAAACATAATGGATGTGCCGGTTGATTTTGAAAATCCGGGGTGAAGCCGGAGCCTTTCAACCAGTAGTCGAGACAGTCAATGTCGTAACCTGCTGGTTTGCCCTGACGAAAGACGAAGACGTAAATGACGCAGAGCGTCAGCGGCACAGCCGCTAAAATCAGCGAACTGAAAATGCTCATTTTTAACGCGCTGAAGCAAAGCAGGAGAATCATCACGAAGGCGAACCCGCCCCCGACAATGAACCAGAACAATTCCCCCTCCAATCCCCACGTCCGGCCTTTGGAATCGTCAGAACTGTTCGTCTCCGTGAATCGAATTCCGTCTTTCATTGGAAATTACCCACGTCCACGGTTGAACTGCCGATGCCGAAGGCGGTAAACAACGCCTTCACGATGACGGGCGCACCCGCGATGATGAGTCCGCCAATGATGGAAAGCTTGCCGGTGTCGGCGTCCCCGCGCCGAATGGCGAAGCCGCCGCCGACAACGCAGATCGTTCCAAAAATAAATCCGATGAGCATGACGATGCCCAACGCCGATGAAGCGCCTGATGAAAGGCTGCCCGTGGTTTGCGCTAGAATGGGAGTGAGTCCCGCGAGTTTGGTTTGAAATATAATTTTCATACGCTGCTTTTTACCTTCTTTTGCTTTGGTAGGTTGTAATGAAATCATTACAACTTTTTTCCGGTGCTTTGGCAGGGTTGAGGCATGGAAAGCGCAATAGCCACAGAGGAAAAATCCGCTTCGGCACTTCATCTAAAGCTGCAAGGTCTTGAAAAAGTTTTAAGCCAGCGTATTCGTGGACAGCCGCATGTCATTCCGCGCGTGGTCTCCGTGCTGCAACGCGGCGAACTCGGATTGACCAAGCCCACCCGTCCGCGCGGCAGCTTTATGTTCCTCGGCCCGACGGGCGTTGGCAAAACGGAGATCACGCTGGCGTTCACGGAATTTCTTTTTGGAGCGGACAAGCTTTTCCGATTCGACATGAGCGAATATCAAACCCAAGAATCACTTGGCGTCCTGCTCGGCGCGCGGCTGGGCGAGCGCGGCACATTAGGCATGGCCTACGACAAATCGCCTTGTGGCACATTGCTGTTTGACGAAATTGAAAAGGCGCATCCGCGCGTGCTGGATGTATTCCTGCAAATTCTGGATGCCGCGCGCGTGACGATGGCGAGCGGCGACACGCTGGATTTTTCCAAGCATTACATTGTGCTGACTTCAAACATCGGCGCGGCGGAAATTCTGCACACGCAACATTCGACTCAAGCCACGATGGAGCGGCACGTTCTCACGCGAGCACAACAATCTTTGCGGCCCGAAATGTTTGCGCGCATCACGGAAAAACTGGTTTTCAACCGATTGAGTTACGACAACCAGCTTGAAATCGCCAGCCTGTTACTGGTGAATGAATTGAAGTTTTTGAAGGAAAAAGGCTGTGCGCTTACAGCGACCGAATCCGTCCTTCCGTTTCTGGTGCGTCGAGGGTTTCATCCGAAGCTCGGCGCGCGTCCAATGCGCGATGCGATTGAAAAACTGGTTGGCGACGCGGTCGCCGAATCTTTACTGAAGGGGGAATATTCTGGGGGATCACTCCATGTCAGCGAGCCGCATGGGTTGATTATTCGTTAAGCGGGGTTCCAGTTTGATTCACCGGTCAGCATGGCCGGCAATGCAGTGTCCGCAGAGCCACTCGCCGTCATCGTAAACTCCTGCTCCAATGTCAACGAGCTGCCCACACGATGCGCAGCGGGGCATGCCAGCATGTGGGACTGAGATACCCAAGTCGCGGAAAGGATGATGTGGGAACTGCGTATCCTGAATGTCTGCTGCCTGCTGTGGGTCTGGCGGAGTGGCAAAAGCACCGCATAGTGGGCACCACTGCCCGCCGTTGTGGGCGATAGTCGGTGTGATCCGGCACTTCGGACACATGCTAACTTCGGGTGACCCGCTGCTATCTGGCGCTATGCTCATCAGTGTTGGCAAGCGTGTGTTACACGACGCTTGGCTAATTTTATATTCGCTGTTTTTATCGTAGGTTTATGAAAACGGATTTGCGAATTTCTACCAAAAATTATCGCTGGCATAAAAACCTCAAAACAAAATCGGCACTCATTCCATTTGACGAGTTTATTGTAATTTTTGCTGAGCGTTTTGCTGCACGACTTTATTGAGGTCGGCCAACTTACCGCTCTCCATAACCACGCGGCTGAAATTCACTTTGGCCGTTAAGTTCGTGGTTGTGAATGGCTGGCTGCTGGTGATGACAAAGTTAAATTCATTTGTCCCTCCGGCTACAAGGCCGGCCTTGTTTTGATTTGAATTGATAACCCATTTGGCGGATTGCGCAATCATTACACCCTGATCATTAAGCAAAAAACACGAGGCGCGTGCGGATTTGATGTTCTCACTGAAATCATTTTTCATTTCCAGCGTTACGATGGCTTTCTGGCCAATCACTTTCGGAGGCGATACAGTGACCGACAATTGGGCAGAGACAACAGATGCGACAAAAATTAACAGTGCGATTGTAATAATCTTCATAGTAATACAGGAATTGGGGATTGGTTTTGGAGACATTTTCAAACAACTGGTTAACTTTCGCCCTTGAGCGATTTCCAAAACATTTCAAACCCCAAATTCAGACTTATCAAATGCTTACTTTCAGCAGAATCGCTCCGGTAAAAATGAACCGCCCCCTCTTGGGTGGAGCAATCTGAGAAAAAATAATCACCGCCGCCATCAACAGCAAAAGGGAAAAATTGTTTTGCAGCTAATTGTTTATTTAGAATCAACCGTTCGTATGTTTCTACAGCAGTTTTTTTGCGGTCGGATTTTATCGGCAGAAATTCTGTCACAACGGTATCAATATTTTCATCTTCATAAACATACGGTTCTGGAATGCCTCCGTTTGATAAAAGATAGAAACTCCGCATGGATAGCGGAAAAACGATGCCTAAAACTTTTTCTGCGCTCGTGATTTCTTGCGCGCTGATTTGCGGCTCTGAATTTGCGAATGTCATTTTTGGCTGTAATTGTGCCCGTGTATTTTGAGCAATGACTTATCCTCCCAAACATCTTCATATTTTCCGTCTGCTAGAAAACGCCGACCCGGCGGCAGTCCTAAAAATTTCAACGCCTGTGGACACCAGTCAACTAGATGCTCTGCGTGAAGCGGCACAAAAAAGCCAGGGTCATCCGAAAGTATTTCTCCGGCCCAAATATACCAACCGGAAGTATCACCTTCAGGTGGATGGCGCAGTCCGTTAAGAGGTTTCAAACCTTCTTTGACATTCAGTGCGATGCCAACCTTTATGTTGGAAGGCAGCGGCGAAAAAACTGCCCCGAACTTTGCGCACAGAATCTGCTGCGCCTCAATAACCGTGATGTCAAAAGCCATTTTCAAGGTTGGTGACGGTAACGCATTTTTACATCCAAAACAGCGCAGGTGTCAGCGGCTCGATGTAAAAGATCAATTCCGATTTGCGGAAGTGGAAACTTTCCAACAACGTCAATAACAAGCTGCCGGCCTGCTGCATCGGGGTAAGACTTCCAAATCTGGCCGCTTTCAATAAAACCGAAATAGGCATTTATCTTGGATTGCAATGCCAGCAAATGTCGCCCCTCATCTTGCCAGTCCCATGAATCCAATATGGTCAACATCGCAAACTCGCTGTTTTTTTCTATTCCAACAGCGTCAATTTCATTTGCATTATCTATTGCCATGATCATTGTTCGTTTGATCGTGGCTGGCTTGTGGTCGGTGGCCTCTCCAAATTGCTAATCGTTTCATCGCTTACGACCGGCGTCTTGTAGGCACTTTGTCGTATTGCCTCAACCATTTTTGTTGGTAAGCGAACATGATGTTCACGCACATAGTAAGCAAGGTCATCCGGCCAGAGCCATTTGCCGTTGGTTCGATACGAAAGTGATCCAACAAATTTTTTCCCTGTAAGCACACAGGGAAACCGGAGTCTGCTTGTTGTTGCGACCACTTGTGCGGTCTCCAAGTATTTCGCAAGCTGATCTTTATCATGATAATCAGGGGACTGTTTATCAATAAAATCGCGTATGCTTGGGCACTTTTCATGGGCAGCGCCGGATTCCATCCAAACACCAAACCACTCATGATTCCAATTTTCAAGACTGCTCATTGGTTTCCTCATGGCTTATCTGATGTTTGTTTAGCCATTGCTGCAAATAAGAATGTTTGCGCGGTTCTATTGCCTGTCCTTTGAATTGTATTTTAAGAGACCTCGAATTAAAAAATACAGAAACTTCTTCGGGGAAGCTGATAAATGGAATTATCATTTCCCGTGAGCAAGCAAGCTCATAAAGCGACACTCGCTTGAGATTTTGCGGATCGTTGTGGTTGTGATTTGCATCTGCACAACCTACAAACCAACCAGAATCATTTTGTTCTGCGTTCACGCGCGACATGATAAATCCACCAGAATCATCATGCTTTGAGCATACAATGACTGATTGTAAAATGGATGGAAATTTCAATGCCGCCGGTAAACTCAGGCTTTCAAATGCGTCTTTTTGCATTCGCAGGTGGCCAAGTGTATTATTCACAGAAGGATTGAATCTAATGGGCATCTCGCAAAAATCCGGTTCTTGCAGCGTCAGATGCTCATCATTTTCTTTCGTGACCTTCAACACCATCCAGCCAATCTGAATCGTTTGCCCTGCCGAAAAGACGGACCCTTTCACGACCTCTGATTCGAGGTAATGGACAAGCCATTTCACATCCGGTTCTAGCACGCGTGTGCGATCAAAATGAATTGAAAACTCAGCGTGCTTCCCCAAATGGCACCTTGTGCTTTTAATTGTTTCCATTGATAAAATTCAAAATCTGCTGTTCCAATGCTGGTTGCAAGATATTTTGAAGCTGTTGATTGCGCTGGATGTAATTTGGATCAAGAGGCTGCCCTTTATATGTCGTCCAATCGCCAGGATTTTTCCCGCCTTTTGAAGAATTAAAGGATTTTGGCAGACCTTGGAAGTTGATTGGATTATTCAATACCTGACTTGCTTCGCTCGGAGTCAAACCATTGAATCCAAGCATATCTTTGATGGTATCTTGAGCGACAATGTGGTCAGCAGCCAACGACTGGCTGGTTGTTATCCTTTCGTTTGTGAGGGGATTGATGTATGAGCCTTGAACAGCCGCCCGCATTGCTGCATTTGGCGATGTCACGGAAACCGTAGAGGGATCATATATCGAACCTCCGATGTTTTGCGATCCAGCTATATTAAATTCCGATGGCAAAGCCGCATCCAAGGACGCATTCATGTAGCCATTAAATGCACGGCTGTATTGCGCCGCTCCGGGGGCCAAGAGCAACGCATTTACCGAGGCAGTTTGCGCCTGACTGTAATCGCCGGTGGTAGCGCCGTTGTAGAACCCTTGCGCCATGCCATAAAGGCCAAGCGTGGCGATGTTCGCTTCGGTTCTTAATGTTCCGCCCAAAATCTGGTGGCTGTCCGGGCCGGAATTTGGATTGTCATAGATATTGTTGTAAAGATCGCTGACGCCCCGATACTCGCCGCCAGAGCCGCCCAAGGACCAGGTTGTCTGCGCGACCATATCGTAGCCAATCGCGCCGCCTTGGCCGATGCCGTTGGCAACGCCTTGCACCGTTCCCACGGCAAGCCCGATGGCCGTCTCCATGCACCTTCCATCCGGGTCAAAATTATTTACCCCGTCTCCGCCGAAGGCCGAGTAAAGGTCAATGCTGGCGGCATGGCCAAGCGGGTCGGGTGAAATGAACCTCCCGGCATTGGGGTCGTAGTATCGCGCCCCCATGTAGTAAAAGCCGCTTGGGTCAATCCGTTTGCCGCGCCAGACGGTGGATTCCGCCAGCGATGCGTAAGGCGAAAGCAGCGGCAAATCCTGCAACGGAATCGGGCCGTAACTGGTGACGCGACCACCGAATGCGGTCACGGCGTTCGTTATCATGGCCACGCCGTTGCCAAAATAATCATTGATGATACCGATGGAATAGCCGTCGTATTCGCGGATGGTGGCTTCCAGCCCGCCCAAGCCCTGCATGGCCGAACCCTGGCTGATGTCCGGGCCGTAAATTTTCCACGTCCGCTGGTTGTTCACCGCCACGCCAGTTTCCAGATAGGTCGTTTGCGGGTCATACCAGGAATCGAGCGTCAGGGTTACGTTGGTCCGGGAAACACCGCCGATGATGGGCGTGTAAACCGTCCGCAACCGCCGGCCCAAACCGTCATAGATGGCCGTCCAGTCGAAACCGTCATTCACGTCGTCACGATTGACGACTTTGATCAGGCGTCCGGCGGCGTCCCAAATGAGCGTGTGGCCATGAACCACCGTGCCGCCATTTTTCTTCAACTTGTGGAACGTGTAATTCCCAAAGGCATCGTAGGAATTTGTCCAAGTGTCGAGTGCTTGGTTGGCATATTGGTTGGTCAGGGCGGCAGTGACAACCCCGCTCGGATGATAAGCCTTTACGATGTGCGAACTGTAGCTGAAGCCGTCAATGTAGGGCAGTTGCAGCACAGTCCGCCACAAGGTGCTTTGCGGATCTCCTTGTCATTCCTCTGGAGCAATTCGTCGAACTGGCTGACCGTTTGGGCGAGATGTTTGAGTATGTCGAATCGGCAGCTCACGAAGGTGATGTCGCGGTCTGTGTTCAAAAGGCTCTCGTTGCGTTTGGACTTGTCTGGCCACAATGTCTGACTGCGCTTGAGTCCTATTTGGCCGCAGACCTCCGAAATCCTCGTAACTTGGAGAGCGCGGATATGGAATAGCAAAAACGGTTCGGGATTAGTCCGTTCGTCAGTCTGCTATCATACAATCCTTTTCCACCACGGAAACCACTTTGAAACCGCGCCATCGGGCTCAAGCGGCGGCAAAATTATTTTGTGAAAACCTTTTTCACAGTGAACAAGGACGCATTGGTGTTTTCTCAAGTTGCGTAATTCGTAGGGCTTGATTTTGTGTTCCTCAACATTCGTGTATGAGCGTGTCGCCATTCCGCCTGAATAACCATACGTTCGTTGCCGGACTTTTCGTTGCCCAAGAAAGTCCGCACTTTCAATTGCGCCCGCCTCGTCCGCTCCCTTGAAAATCATTCGGTTGCGAAGATTCAGTGTGAGCACTTGCGCCTTTTCTTCTCCAAGCGGCGGAATGAAGGATGTTGACGATTGCGCGGCAGCAACGAGCGTCGCCTTCGCTTCGCGCATCACGTCAATGCAGTTGTAATCGCTCATGCCGTCTTCGCTGGCCGTGACAAAGCGTTGCGCTTCATCCGCCCACAGAATGAGCAAGTTATCGGTGGCGCGTTCTTCCTTTGGCCGGTCGAAACGGCGTAAGACGTGCGCGTAGAAAAGCATTTTCAAAAACGTATTTATGTAGCGGCGCTCCATCTGAAATTTCTGCGGCATCGCCACGCAGATAATTTTGCCGCGATCAATCTCTTTGAAGTCGAAGCTGTTCTTGGCGTCGCCAAACACTTCAACGACATCGGGCGTCAAAAAGAATTGGAGATAATTGGCGATGGTTTCCTTCACGCCGCCCATTTGCTCGGCTGGCTGTCCGCGATAACGCTCAGAAAAATGTTTGATGAGAGCCTTGTCGCGGTCGGTGGGATAGTCGGTCTGCATCTCGCCTAACACCTCATTCATCGTATTGTCATCGAGAAGAAAATCACGGACGTTGAACAAGGTTGCTTCCATGTCCAAGCGCGTCAACACTTCAAGAGCCAAGCCGATGTGCGTTTGCGCCTGACTTTTGAAAAAGGATTGCTCGGCGCGTTGTCCCAAGCTCGTCACCGTGTCCACGACGAATTTTGCGTAGGTGGACGGCGGGATGGTCGGGTCGGAA
>Ga0310811_10006185_pt1 | contig 15265 bp, 14 predicted proteins | sample YCmetagenome_FD_207642 | JGI IMG/M metagenome (GOLD analysis project Ga0310811, IMG submission 207642) | Soil microbial communities from experimental microcosm in Duke University, North Carolina, United States - YC | ecosystem: Engineered > Artificial ecosystem > Soil microcosm > Unclassified ...
GTTCCACCTCGCCGCCCACATCGGCAGCGGCCAGGATGCGGAACCCGGCCAGCCCTACCAGGGCAGCCGTCACCGACGTCGTATCGTCATCCATCACCTGGGTCCTTCGCGATCGTGGCCATTTGGTCGTGATCACGAATCGTGAAGGCCCAGGTCCCAACCTCAGCTCACATCAAGCCTCGGCGTGTCACACCCGAGCCCTGCAGCACCCAGGTTCGCTGCGAAGAGCCTGATTCCAGCTCGACGCCCACCCTCGAGGTGGGCCGCCACGCAGGCCTTCAGCTCACGCGGTTCGTGCGCGGACTTGCGGCCAGACGAACGTCGAGCCCCGGGGCGATAAGGCTGCCGACGATTCAGCGGCCTATAGCGACTGCTGCAACGAGTGGTCTCGAACGTGCGCGGAACACATCCATCCCAGAGCCGGGCTGCACCTCCGACGAACGTCGGAGGTCAGCCCTGGAAATAGTCGCTGTCGTCCAGTCACTCGGTGGGCCGGACAGTGATGGCGTGTTCAGGGCAGGCGTCAGCGCCCTCGCGGGCCAGGTCAGCCAGGTTGGATGGAACAGGATTGAGCAAGCTCAGTGACTTTCCCTCGTCCTCGTCCACATCGAACAATTCCGGCGCGAGCGCATAGCAACGGGCATGCCCGAGGCAGCGATCCCTATCGATCACCACCTCCACTTCACCGCAATTCGCCACTTTTTCCGCCTCAGTGAATCGACTCGAAGAGGACCGGGAGCGACTTAACGCCCCACGTGTCACCTGTGTGCCACAGGGGCTCCTTATCAGGGTCTAACCGGTAATCTGACATGCGAGCGAAGAATTGCTCAATCAAGATCTTCATTTCTTTTCGGGCAATATGAGCACCGAGACAACGGTGGATACCGGAACCGAAGCCGAGGTGACGGTTAGGCTTGCGATCGACGACGAACGTGTCGGGATTCGGAAACTCGTCAGGATCTCGGTTCGCCGCCGGCCAGAGTAGCAATAAACGGTCACCCGCGACGAGATCAATACCCGCGTGCTCGCACGCTTCGTTGACGTTCCGAGCCAACCCGGGTACTGGTGAGATATAGCGGATCAGCTCGTCTACCGCTACGTCCAGCCTCTTTGAGTCGTTGACGGCGGCTCTGACCTGGTCCCGAATCTCATGGTCGGTTGCGAACAGTTGAAACATTCTAGAGATCGCGCTTGCGGTCGTGTCGTAACCAGCCGAAAGGAGCAGCAGGCAAAAGCCGACGATCTCGTCATCCGTGAGCATCTCACCGTCGACCTGGGACTGAGCAAGATCGCTGATCAGGTCGGTGCCGAAGCCATTTTCACGTCGTTGACGTAGCAAGCCCGCGAAGTACGACTCCAACCGCAGACCCGCCGCCGCCGCTTTCTCATGTTTTTGTTCCTCGGGGTCGTTCGGGTCGGGCTGCAGCATCACGATGCTCTCGTCATGCAGCATCTGCCAGTCATCGCGGGGTGCTCCGACGAAGAAATCGAGAATCACCCGCAGCGGCAACTCCAGAGCTACCTCTCTTGCGAGATCGACCTCTGTGCGCCCCTGGATGTTGTCCAGTAACTCTGTGACGATCTCCGTCACCGACTCGGACAACGCCGCCACGGTCTTCGGGCTGAACTGGCGACCCACTAGAGCGCGATACTTCGCGTGCGCTGGCGGATCCGACTCGATCGGGATCATCTGAACCGGATTCCCCAGCGGCGGGATAGTGAGTGGGAAAGAAGAGAACTCCTCCGGACGGTGCGTCAAGTCGTATATGTCTCGATAAGTGGAAACGGAGTAGTAACCTCCATGCGCTTCACTCCGAACAACGGGGCAACGCTCCCTCATCCGCTCGTAGATGGCGAGGCGGTGCCGTTGGATGACAGGGTCATGAAGGCTGAAAGTGTCGACAAATTTGTCGAGGGTGTCCTTATCAACCTCAGTCGGCCGCTCGTCATCAAGAGATGCCAACGCCTCGTCAACTATCCACTTCTCTGTGGTCATCTTGACCTCCGCTGTGTCTACGCGCGTCTGTCGAAAACGGGAGTACGGACCTCTCAAACTTGTGCCCCAGCCATACCGTGCTGACTCGGACCTGCCGAACACGTACCCCGACCTGCCAGGGTCGCTCCTTCACCTCTAGCGGTCCCGACGTGGCTGTCCGACTTCCAGCGAATCTACAGAGATGGTGGAGTCAGATCAATAGGTATGATTATTATCTTTTATTTTGCTGCACGCTAGCTAAGACTGGAGTGACCTCTCGGACCGATGCCCTCAGGCCTTCTTGCCATGACAGCATCCTCCCGTCCAGGCACCGCAAGGCCGTCACGGGCTGGATTCGCACCGGCGTATTTCCTCAGCGCCACGGGGCGAAATCAGGCTTGCGCTTCTCCATGAACGCCTGCGAGCCCTCGGTCTGCTCACCCGAGGCGAAGAAGCCAGGATTGACCTGGTTGAGGATGGTGAAGCGCTCCTGTTCCTCTCGGATATGCGCAGTGGAATCGTCGAACGACTTCTTGATCAGCTTGAGCACAGTCGGGCTGAGCGCGAGCAACTCGTCGCACCAACGCGCCACCTCAGCATCGAGCTCCGCAGCCGGGACCACCGCGTTCACCAGCCCCCACTCCAGTGCCTGCTGGGCGGTGTAGCGCCGGCAGAGCATCCAGATCTCCTTGGCCCGCTTCATCCCGACAACCGTCCACAGGTGGCTGACCAGCCAACCTTCTGCTGGGCTCGCCACCCGCGGCCCGTTCTGACCGAACACCGAACGATCCGAGGCGATCGTGAAGTCTGTAACGTAGGCCATGTGGTGGCCACCGCCGATGGCGTAGCCGTCCACCCGCGCGATCACCGGCTTGAGACACTCGCGGAAGGCCCGGTAGAGCTCCTTCATCAGCTTGTCGAACGAGTCGTCACCCGCGACAAACGTGTCCTCGTTCTCCACGCTCACGTCTCCGCCCGCGGAGAACGCGCGGTCGCCTGCGCCGGTCAGGACGACCACTCCGACCTCGCTGTCGGCGCCGGCCGACCAGACGGCGTGCGTGAGTTCCTTGACTGTGTGCGGAGTGAACGCGTTGAGCTTGTCGGGGCGGTTGATCGTCACTCGGGCGACAGCGCCCTTGACCTCGTACAGGATGTCCGAGTATTCCGCGACCGTCGTGGTCATCCAGGCTCCTCATAATACGGTGTTATTATTACGTCGATAATATGGCGCTGGGAGCTCGTAGCCCACCTACCGAGGCGGACCCAGAACGGTGAGGCCGGTTCAGCTGAGCCTCATCAGTAGATGCCGAAGCGCGCCGTCGATCGCGGTTGCCAGGTTCGGCCGGAAATAGCGGAGCATCTCCTCAGTGATGCACTCCATCGCGGGCATCAGCTCGTCGATCAGCTGGCAGCCGTCATCGGTCAGGGTGAATGCGTGCGGGTGGCCCGGGCCAGAGGCGACCTTGCTGACCAGACCTTTTTCCAGAAGCTGGGATGCCAAGGCGCCGATGGCCTGTGGCGTGACCTGGATGTCGCGTGCGAGCTCGGCTCGGCTCATGCCCGGACACCGCGCGAGGTGTACGAGGGCTATGAATTGCCCCGCTGTGACATTTCGCTCGTTGAGCGCGCGGTTGATCCGACGTTCGAGTAGGCGTCCGAGTTCGATGACAACTGAAGCGAGCGGGACGAAGGGGTCGGCGGTCACCTTGTCCTTGGTCCTCGTCATCGAACCTTCTCGAGAGCGATTGATTTGAATCGGCGAATCCAATTCCTCATCATTTCTGTTCGCCCGTGATCATTCCTTCGGGCTGCTTTGCTGCGCTACAGCGCAGGTTCCTCACGATTGCGAGCTTCAGCAGGGACGACATCCCTCCACCTCTCGGGGCGCTCGGGCCGAGAGGTGAACGCCGCGCCGGCGATGTCGTCGAACACGATTTCGACGCAATCTCCATGGCTTGTCCCGGGCGCTCCTCGCGCAGATCGAAAGTGTGGCGGACCCGTAGGAGGTTCCCGTGCCGAGTGACCTTGAGGCGATGTCCATGTGGGTTATCCGGCCCGCATCCCAGGCATTGACCACTGTGTGGCGGAAACTCACCGCCGTGCTCGCTCGTTAGGCCTGCCGTGGTGAACGCGGGGTGCCACCGTTCGATCGCCGACTCGATCTCGCTCACTATGCCACCCGAATTCCGCACATGAGTCGAGCTACTCAAGACGTCAACCCGCTCACCTGCTGCTTCTAGAAAATGATCACGCCGCGGATGTTCTTTCCCGCGTGCATGTCTTCGTAGCCTCGGGCGATCTCGTCGAGGCTGTAGGTGTTGGTGACCAGCTCATCGAGCTTGAGGTGTCCGGCGCGGTAGAGATCGAGCAGCCGGGGGATGTCCGCATTGGGGTTGGAGGATCCGAAGAGCGACCCTTTGAGCTTCTTCTCGAAGAGCGTGAGCTGGCTGATCGGGATAGGTAGACCGACCTCGGTGAGGTCGCCCAGGCCGGTCACCACAACCGTGCCCTGCTTGCGTATCGAGTTGAAGGCCTCGGCCACATGCCCGCCGTTGGTAACTCCCACGGTCACGATCGCGACATCGGCGCCCTGGCCGTTGGTGAACCCCTGCGCGATCCGGAGGGCTTCGTCCATGCTGTCCACGCTGTGCGTCGCTCCGAGTGACTCGGCCGACTCCCGCTTGAACGCGACAGGGTCGACAGCGATCACGTTCGTCGCGCCCGCGTGGACAGCTCCCTGCACCGCGTTGGCTCCGATTCCGCCGATGCCCATGACGATCACCGTGTCACCCGGACGTACTTCTCCTGTGTCGACCGCTGCACCCCAGCCTGTGCCGACGCTGCAGCCGAGCAGGCACGCCTTCTCCAGCGGGGTGTCGTCGGGAACCTTGATGGCGGAGTCGACCGCGACGGTCGTGTACTCGCAGAACGTCGAGATGCCGCACATCTGGCCGACGGGTGAGCCGTCGTCGAGGTGCAGTCGAAAATCGGTTGCGTCGCTCCACCGTGAGCCGGCGAGCAGCATGGCTCCCAGGTCGCACAGGTTCGAGTGGCCGGTTGCGCACCACCGGCATTTTCCGCAGGCAGGCAGGAAGGAGAACACCACCTTGTCGCCCACCGCGAAGCCGGACGTGTACGGGCCGACGGACTCCACGATTCCGGCACCTTCGTGGCCGCCAGCAAACGGATACATTCCGACGGGCATGTCACCGGTGGCGAGGTGATCGTCCGAGTGGCACATCCCGGACGCGACCATCTTGACCCGTATCTCACTCTGTCTCGGGTCATCGACCTCGAGGTCCACGACCTCGAACGTTCCGGGCGCCTTGCGAATCACTGCTCCACGAGTTTTCACAGCTACTCCATTCAAAGGTTGGCTTGGATAACGAGATCAGGAGAAGGTCGCGAGGTGACTCTCGGCAAACGTGGTGGGGATGACCAGGTCGTCCCGGACCAGTTCGTGGACTGAGGGTCTCTCGAGCCCAAGCAGCGCCTCGTCGATCCCGCTTCGCAGGATGGAGAGGACGTTGGTGACGCCGGCCTCGCCGTTGGCCGCCATGCCCCAGAGGTAGGCCCGACCGATCATCACAGCCCGGGCGCCGAGAGCGAGGGCTTTGACTACGTCGCTTCCGCGTCGGATTCCGCCGTCCAGCAGCACCTCTATCTGGTCGCCGACCGCGTCGACGACTCCGGGTAGCGCACGGACAGACGCAGGCGTTCCATCCAGGTTGTTGCCACCGTGGTTGGACACCGAGATGGCGGTCGCATCGATGTCCACCGCTCGCCTCGCGTCATCCGGGCGCATGATGCCCTTGACCATGAACGGCCCGCCCCACTCCTCCCTCAGCCACTGGATGTCATCCCAGGTCGGTAGCGGGTGCCCATCCACTCGCCGTAGGCGCCGAAGAATGTCGGTGGACGCTCGTCCCCGGTCGCCAGATTCGGTGTGGTCAGGTCGGGGAGTCCTCCTCCTCGCGCGAAGTCGAGCAGCCAGCGGGGGCGGGCGACGCCTTCTGGTGCGAACCTGATCATCGCCTTGAGGTCCATCCTCTCGGGGATCGGAGGGGCACCCCAGTCCCGCCTGGTAGCGAAGGACCAATCGAGGGTGACGATGAGCCCCTTGGCCCCGGCCGCGCGGGCCCGCTCCACCCGGGCGAGAATCCGCTCTCTGGTCCCGACCCAGTACATCTGGAAGAAGAGTTGGTCGTTGGCCGCGGCAACATGTTCGATGGGTTTACTCGCAAAGGAGCTCAAACCGATCGCGGTACCGGCAGCGGCCGCTGCACGGGCCACTGCGACCTCGCCCTCCGGGTGCACAGCCTGCACGCCGGTCGGCGAGATCACGACCGGGAAGGAGATGTCCTGACCGAGCACGGTGGTCGACTGATCCCGATGTTGAGGCAGGTCCGCGACATGTGGCCGGAATCCCAGCTCGCTGAACGCATCGACGTTGTCCCGCGCTGTGATACCGAGTTCGGATCCGGCCTCCAGAGCTGAGTACACCGACTTGGGGAGACGCTTCTGTGCCCGCCGCTCTGCCTCGGCGATGGTTTCGAACCATTCTTTCGTGCTGGCCATGTGTGTCCGATTCCGCTGACTTCGTGGGTGATCGCGGGTCTGCATTCGACCCGGATGGCTAGTGATTTGTTGGGCCAGGCTGCACGTCGTGGGAGCCGTCTCGGGTCATACGGCGTGCGTCCACGATCTCAACCGCTGTGGCCTAGCTCCTCAACCTGGAGGTCGCCGGCGGCGTACCGGTGTCTGAGGACCTTCTTGTCGTATTTCCCGGTCCCGGTGAGAGGCACCGCGTCGATGAACGCCCAACGCTCGGGCAGCCACCACTTGGCGACCTTCCCCAGCAGATAGTCGTGTAGCTCGGTCGCGGTGGTCGTCGTGCCCGGGCGCCGGACCACCGCTGCGAGCGGGCGCTCCTGCCACCGATCGTCGGGCACTGCGATGACGGCGGCCTGCAACACGTCCTCATGGCCGATCAAGGCGTTCTCGAGCTCCACCGATGAGATCCACTCCCCACCCGACTTGATCACGTCCTTTGCCCGGTCGGTGAGCGTGATGAAGCCACCGGGGTCCACACGGCCGACATCACCGGTGCGCAGCCAGCCGTCGTGGAACTTGTCCGGGTCCTCGCCCCGGTAGTAGGCGCCGGTGACCCAGGGGCCGCGGACCTCGAGCTCGCCGACCGACGCGCCGTCCATGGCCACCTCGTCTCCGGCGTCGTCGACGATTCGGGCGTCCACTCCGGCGACCAATCGTCCCTGCGTGGAGCGCAACCGGTTCTGGTCCTCGGCTGGAAGGTTCACCGGGGGGAGGGCGACCGCGGCCAGAGGCGACGTCTCGGTCATCCCCCAGGCCTGCACGATCCGCACTCCGAGCTTGTCGAAGGCCTCCATCAACGACGGCGGAACCGCCGATCCTCCGCAGGCCACGAACTTCAACGAGCTCAGATCGTGGCCCGGGTGATCACGCAGGTAGTTGAGAATGTCGTTCCAGATCGTCGGCACTGCCCCGGACATCGTCGGGCGTTCGGATTCGATCATCTTGATCAGCGGCTCAGGCTGGAGGAAGCGACCGGGCATCAGGAGCTCGGCGCCCGCCATCAACGCGGCGTAGGGCAGTCCCCAGGCATTCGCATGGAACATCGGCACGATGGCCAGGATCTTGTCGTCGTAGCCGACGCCCAACGCGTTCCTGGTGCACGCGGCCTGGGAGTGCAACCACATGGACCGATGGCTGTATACGACGCCTTTGGGATTACCGGTCGTACCGCTGGTGTAACACAAGGCGGCGGCATCCGTCTCGGACACGACCGGCCAGGAGAAATCGGCGTTCTGGCCGGCGACCAGGTCGTTAAACCGAACCACCTGCTTACCCGCCGGCTCCAGAGCCGAGACGTCTCCGTCGCCGGCGACGATCACCGTATGGACGCTGTCCATGTCTGGCAACGCGCGGGCGAGCTGGGGCACGACCGAGTCGTCGGCGATGATGACCTGGTCGTCACTGTGGTTGGCGATGTAACTGAGGTGCTCGGGGGTGAGCCTGAGGTTCAGGGTGTGCAGCACCGCGCCCATGGAGGGAACCGCCAGGTAGGCGTCCATGTGTTCCTGACCGTTCCACAGGAACGTGGCGACCCGCTGATCCCCGGTGAGCCCGAGCGAGCGCAGGCCGTTGGCCAGCCGGCCCGCCCGCTCGGCCAGCTGACCGTACGTCGTGCGCCTCATGGTCTCCGGCGTCACCGCGGAGATGATCGTCCGGTCGGTGTGCACCGTGCTGGCATGCCGCATGACAGAAGCGACGGTCAGCTGATAGTCCTGCATCGTGCTGAGCATGGGTTGCATCCTCGATGATCTGTGCGGGTGCGTGATGCCTCGCGGGCGGTCAGCCCGCGGCCGGGTTGAGACAGCTATCTGGCGCTAATCGGTCAAGCTGAGTGCCCGTGTGGGGCACAGCATGACCGCCTCCTCTACCTCAGCCCGACGGTCCTCGGACGGTTCAGGCTGCAGCAAGTTGGCGACACCGTCACGACGTACCTCGAAGATGTCTTCGGCGATTCCTTCGCAGAAGCCGTGTCCCGTGCATCTGGTCAGGTCTACGGTGATCTTCATTTCAAGTGTTCCTTCAGCTACAGGTCGGGCGTCTCTACCGGTCAGGGGCGCGGTGTGCAGGGCATGCGCTTCACGATGTTGAAGAAGCTGCTGGGAGTCAGGACAGGCTCTCCGGAGGTGATGCCCGGGGCCTGGGTGAGCAGCTCGGTGAACATCGCCTTGAGCTGCGTGCGGGCGAGCTGGTTGCCCAGGCAGTGGTGGATACCGCCGCCACCGAAGGTGATGTGCGGGTTGGGCTTGCGCGACAGGTCGAGCTCATTCGGGCGGTCGAACCTGGTGGCGTCGCGGTTGGCCGAGGAGTAGAACATCACGACCTTGTCGCCCTTGGTGATCTCGCGCCCGCCGAACTCAAGATCGCGCGCCGCCGTGCGTCGGAAAGTGGCGATCGGAGTGGCCCACCGCACCAGTTCCTCGACCGCGGTCGGCATGCGGCCTTCCAGGTCCTCAAGAAGCCAGGCACGCTGCTCGGGGAAGTCGGTTAGGGCCTTCAACCCGTGGCTGGTGGACTGGCGCGTGGTGTCGTTGCCGGCCACGGTCAACAGGACGAAGAACGCGCCGATCTCATGGTCGGTCAGGTGCTCACCATCGAACTCGGCCTGGGCGAGCGAGGAGATCAGGTCGTTGCCCGGGTTCTTACGTCGCTCGACGGCCAGCCTGACCGCGAGCTCGTGGCAGTACCCGTTCGCGGTCAGCAGCGAGTTGACGACCTCATCGCGGGTGTGTCCGGCGACCTCGGGATCGCTCCACGACATGGCGATCGCGGTCTGGTGGGCGGCCTCTTCGCGGTCGCCCTCGGGCACGCCCATCATGTCGTTGATGTTGTTCATCGGCATCAGGCCGGCGCACTCGGCCACGAAGTCTGTCTCACCGCCGTTGGCCTCGGCCTTGGCCAGCAGGTTCTTGACCGCTGCGTTCGCATTGCGGAAGATCATCTCGTCGATGCGGCGCATCTGCTTGGGAGTGAACGCCGCCGCTACCAGACGACGCAACCGGGCGTGGCGGGGCGGATCCATCCCGATGAACGACTGCGCGCCCTCGATGAACTCGGCGGGGAGGTTGTCCATGAGGATCCCCGGGCCGGACAGGAAATCGTCGTGCCGCTTCGTGACCTCGACCAGATCGTCGTACTTGGTGATCGCCCAGAAACCGTAGTCCTCCGGGTGCTCGAAGACCTGGTCATCCGGGGCGGGGTGCCAGGTGATCGTCTCCCGCTCCCGCAGCCGCGCGAAGGTCTTCTCCCGCTCGAACATGTCGGTCGACCAGAACGCCCGCGAAGAGATGTCCTCCTCGTCGTAAGGCCGGTCCGGGTTACCGCTGGCATAGGTCGACACACCCGTGGACTGAGTCATGATCTCTCCCTCGTGGATTCGTGGGCTGCGGCGCGAACCAACTGGCGCGCGCCGCAGTCGGGTCGAACGCCGAACACGGTTCACCGGAGAGTGACCACCGACGACACTGTCCGACCTCTCGACCCGATTGTTGTACATGAAAGACATATATGTCAATTTCTTGGTCGCAAAGTGGTTCGAAGACAACAAGATTTCCCGATCCCGTGCGATGTTGATAGGGTGGTCGCGTGGAACGGGAAACTCAGGCTCAGCGCATCGCCCAGCTCAAGCGGACCGAACTGTTGGATGCGGCTGTCGCGGAGATGGTGGAGGTCGGCTGGCACGGCTTGCAGATGCAAGGCGTGGCCAGGCGGGTCGGCGTGAGCAGGCAGACGGTGTACAACACCTTCGGCGGACGGGACGGACTCGCCACCGCGGTTGTCGAGCACTTGACCGACGCCTTTCTATCTGGTTTCGAGGAATGCTTCGAAGGTGAGACTGAGTCGTTTGATCAGTGGTCCGCCGCGATCGAGTACATGCTCCGTCGCGGCGTCGAGGACCCCGCGGTCCGCGCGATGCTCGGAGCCGACTCGGGTGACCGATTCCTCGAACTGTTGACCAGCGGTTCCCAGCCCTTGGTCACCTCCGCTCGTGCCCGCATCACCGAGGTCGCTATGCGATGCCAGCCGGGGCTTGATTCCGGTCGCGTCGTCGAAGCGGCTGAGATCATCACCCGACTCACTCTCAGCTACATCGTGCAGCCCATGCAATCCCTCGAAGAGGCCACCATGCACGTGGCCACGATGATCACCGCGTTCCTTGACGCCCCCCTGCGGTCCCGGACGACTGATGCCGCACGGACCGGCAACCAGCACGGGTCCCAGCTGGTGGACGGTCTGCCGGATCAGCGGCGCGAGCCGGCCGCATTCAGTCACCTCGCCGCCTCCTAATCCACCTCGATCGCTGGGAAGAACTTGTCCGTGAAGATCGACTCCTCGGACGTGCCCTTTGCCTCGAGAAGTGCGGTTATCGCGTCACACATACCGGCGTTGCCACAGACGTATGCGTCGTAGGGACTGCCATCACCGATGGTCCGGAGGACCACGGCCGTGACCCGCGACGGTTCAGTCGTCCATGCGCATTCCGCAGTGGGGCGAGACAGCACCGGCCGGTACGTCAGGTCAAGGAGCGCCGTGAGCTCCCTGATTCGGGCTTCGCATGGTAGGTCGCTGGCGGTGCGGGCTCCGTAGAAGAAGGTGAACGCCCGCTTATCACCGGTAAGGGCGGCGTGCTCGAGTATGGACAGGATTGGTGAGATTCCCGAACCTGTTGCGACCAGAAGGACCGGTTTGGTCCCTTCGCGCAGGTAGCCGGTCCCGAACGGCCCACGCATTCGGAGAGTCGTACCTGGGGCGAGGGTGTCGAGTTGGCCTGAGAACCGTCCGCCGTCAGTCACCTTGATCACGAACTCGATGTCGGTGGCTGACTCCGGTGCGGAGGCGACAGAGTAGGAACGCCATTGGTCCTGCTCCCCGGGCACCGCAAGCTCCAGGAACTGGCCCGCATAGAAGTAGACCGGGCGGCCTGCGCGCACTCGCAGCCGCCGAAGGCTGGGAGTGAGCGAGTTTACGCCGAGCACCTCAGCGGTGAACTCCTCCGGCGCCAGGACAGGACGCTGCCGCAGGTCGAGGATCCGGTCGTCCTGGATCTCGATGTCCTCCAACGCCGTGGCGCAGCACACCAGTACCCAGCCGTCGTCGCGCTCGGCGTTCGACAGCGAATACGGCGAGGCATTGCCGTAGTCGACATCTCCTCCGGTGACCAGGTACTTACAGCTCGAGCAGTTCCCGTGGCGGCAGCCGTACTTCAGAGGCACGCCCGCCCGCAACGCGGCGTCGAGTATGTACTCGCCGGGCTTGAGCGTGAATTCCTTACCGCTGGGTTCGACATGCGCCGAATACATCCGCGCCACCTCGCCTTCAGCTGGCCGCCGCAGGAACGGGCTCGTTGAGTTCCAACATCTCCGACGTCACCCGGAAGTAGTTCTCCTCCGGGGCGGCCCGGCCAACGAACGTGGTCATCACCACCAACCAGTTGCTGAGGGTGATTTCTCTGCCCATCTCCTCCCCGACGCGACACATGTCGACGTAGATCTCGCTCGGGTGCTCGAGATACCAGTACGGACCCTGGTCCACAACTTTGACGTCCGGGTGATCGACCTCCAACACATCAATCGTGGCGTCGGCCTCCTCGCTCTTCATCAGGACGAGCGCAACCCGGCCACCGCCGGAGGTCCTGGGATTGCTCATAGCATGACCTCGACCTTCAGGCCCAGCTCGGTCACCAGGCTCGACTGTGCCCGGAGTGTCTTGTCGAGTACATCGTCGAAGCGAGCCACCTGCAGCGGTGGCACCTCATACAGGTCCGCGAGTGCCTTGGCCGCCTCGTCCACACGGGGAGTCCACGACGCCACCCAGCCCTCGATAATCGCCTTGTTCGAGGCCCGCGCCGGCACCTCGGCCCCGGTCACCATCCGAACGAACTCCTGAGTCCACGCGAGGTTTCGCCGGCGATCGCGCTCGCTTGTCCCCACTAGGTGCGCTGTGACCGGATCGCCGTGGAACGGGCCAAAGCGACGCACCAGCTGACTCATCGAGATCTCGGTAAGAATCGGATCGAAGATCAGGTTAGTGACGACGGCCAACTCACCCCAGTCGTTGCACGCCAGCAGCTCCTCGACGAGCTGCCTGGTCCGCTGGTAGCGCGGATCCCGCAGCCATACATCCTTGGCGCCGTCATCGACGAACCCCGGGATGTGGTCCTCGAGTTCGAGCAGGTGCAACACGATGGCCTGTGCATGGCGCATCCGATCGAAGGCCTCGAAGCACAGCACGTTGCCCAGCGTGTCGGACAAGGCTTCCCGTTGGGCCACCGCGAACGCCCGGAACAGGCCGTACTCCGCGTAGGACCAGGCCCGGTAATGCCGGCCGAGGATCTCCCGGACCCAGACCGGGTCGAACTCGTCGAACACCCCGTGAGCGGCGGCGTCCTCGGCGGATCGGGCGATCCCGCGTTCCTGCTCAGCCTGCATCCGCACATACGTGCGTTGCCAGTGCGACGCGGGATCGCGGAAGGCGAACCAGTTGGGGTGGACCAGAGCCGTCGACTCCCGCATCCACGGCGTCCGCCCGGTGGCATCGCGCAACAACCAGCCCTGCTGGTCGTAGGCCTCGATGTCGGGTTGGGTGAAGCAGGTGACCGCCTCGTACTCGGTCAACCGACGGCGCCTGGAGGGCACGTATGTGAAGTCCCGAGTCGGCTTGCCGGCGCAATCCACGGCACCCGGGAAAGCCGCAGTCACTGAGCCGACCCATTCGTAGATCCGCCGACGGCGGCGAGCTGCGCGGTGATGGCCCGCATCGGGTCTTTGATCTCCATGCCCCACGCCGCCACGTCGTCGATGGTCCACATACGGTCGCTATCCAGCGACGGCTGGGAGATCAGGGTCTTGCCGTCGGCACGCAACAGCCCGTTGTTCACGATGTACTCGTGAATGCCCAGGCCATCGTGCTGCTGCCAGAAGTTCACGCTCTGCTCGTAACGGATCGGCTCATCGAAGAAGATCTTCTCGCAGGGGTCGCTGCAGAAAGGCAGCGTGCGGCCGGCATGCGACCGGAACCGGACCTCGTTGCAGTCGAGCCGGGGCATGATGCACGGCATCTGGCAGACCTGGCACAGCGGAGGCAGCGCCTCGAACGCGGCTAGCGGATTCACCCCGTCGGCCGCCTGTGTCGTCCGGGCGAAGTTTTCCCAGAAGGCGCCGTAGAGCTTGTACCAGCCAGGGTACTTGTTCTCGAACCACTCGAAGTCGGCCTCGGTCAACGGGTCCCACCGCCAGAAATGGATCGGCCAGGACGCCGCCGCGAGCATCGCCGCGGTGTGGTGCTTCCACTTCATCTGTTCCTGCGCGAGGTAGAACCACTCCGGCACCGCGAGCCCGTACGGCTCCATCTTGGAGATGTACGAGCCCACCCAGTCCTCGGCGATCCACTCGGTCCACTTCTCGAGGTAGGAATTGCCACGGTTCTTCTGGAAGTAGTCGTAGACCGTGCCGAGGAACGGATCGAGGAAGGCGTGCTGACGCCAGAAGGCGCGGTCGAAGTCGTCCTGGAGGTACTTCAGATTGTCCTCGTTGGACACCACCGCGGCCAGCGTGGAGTAGCCGTTGGCCATGTGGCGGGCTTCGTCGGACTGGATGCTCAGGAACACGCTCGGGGTCACGTTGTCACCATTCGCGGCCGCCACCTCGGTCAACGTCACGAAGATGGGGTTCGTGTACGCCGTCTCCGCGACCACCTGAAGGTTCAGGGCTCCTTCTACGGGGTCACCCACGAAGAACGCCTCGAGGGCGGCGCGACCCGCGACCCCGAACAGGTTGATGCCCCGTGCCTTCAACCCGATGTGGAAGCCTTCCGGGTCGGCGGCGTGCTTGGCGAAGTACCGGTTGAGGTAGATCTCCTGGTTCGTGTGCCGCACCTCGTCGAGCATCTGAGCCATGTAGCCCTGCCGCAGCTCGGCGTTGTCGACGGTGTCGATGAGCTGCCCACAGCACTTCATCGCGGCGTACTCGCCGAAGTTGACCGTCGGGATGGCGATCTTCAAGATCTCCATCCAACGAGGTTCCGCCTTGCCCGCCGAGTTGGAGCGGGCCAGCGCATCCTCCATGGCCCCGTACTGGCGGTCATCCTTCTCTTGCTCCATCGACACGTAGTCACGGATCAGGTGCCGGAAGGGGTCCTTCGTCTTGCGAGGGATCTTGTACTTGGTGGGGTAGCGATCCGGCTTCTCCGCGTAGGAGTGCTCCCAGTCGAAGTCCTTGACGCGATCGTGGGCCTTGATCAGGTTGCGCACCGTTGCTCCTAGTTTTGAGTCCTGGGTCCCTGCGTGACGTATGTCGTATGCCGGAAACCGGTGGACCACCACGCCCGAGTAGTGGATTCACTGTGACATGGTTCACCGATAGTCTCATCGGACAAAGAAACAGACTTCATCGAATTTTCGAGACATCTGCACGAGGAGGGTTGCAATGGTCCGTTTCTGTCATCGCGCCGAGGTCGAGCCTGCGCATCGAGTCGGCCCCCGGGCAGCGGACATCATCGAGGCGGCGACGGCGGCAGGTCGCCCACTCGTCGTCGTCCACGGTGCCGCCGTGGAAACGGCGGAGATCCTCCTCGAGCTGGAGCAACGCGGTGCGGAGCCACTTCTACCCGGGGGCCTCGTCGAGCTCGTTCACGCGGGCGGGGGCATGCACACGATCCACGCGGCGGCCGCGCGGGTCACCA
>Ga0310811_10006186_pt1 | contig 15264 bp, 11 predicted proteins | sample YCmetagenome_FD_207642 | JGI IMG/M metagenome (GOLD analysis project Ga0310811, IMG submission 207642) | Soil microbial communities from experimental microcosm in Duke University, North Carolina, United States - YC | ecosystem: Engineered > Artificial ecosystem > Soil microcosm > Unclassified ...
ACGACGCCCAGGTCGACGACGCCCGGTACACAGTGACCGTGGCGCGGACGGCCGCCCGCTTCGGCGCTGTCGTGGTCACCAGGGCGTCCGCCACGTCACTGCTGCGCGACGGGTCCCGGGTGACCGGCGCGGTCGTCCAGGACGAGGAGACCGGGCGCTCGTTTGACGTGCACGCGTCGCGGGTGATCGTGTGCGCCGGGGTGTGGTCGGACCTGGTGCACTCGGCGAGCGGCGTGCGGGCCGGGTACCAGGTGCGGATGTCCAAGGGCGTGCACCTCGTCATGCCCCGCTCGGCCATCGACGCGGACACCGGGATGATCGTGCGGACGAGCAAGAGCGTGCTGTTCTTCATCCCGTGGGAGAACCGGTGGATCGTCGGCACTACGGACACCGACTGGTCGGGTGACCGCTCGGAGCCCGCCGCCACCCCGGAGGACGTCGATTACATACTTGGCCAGGCCAACCGCGTGCTCGCCAAGCCGCTAACCCGCGCGGACGTGCTCGCCGTCTACGCTGGCCTGCGTCCACTGGTCGCGGAGGCCGAGGGCGCTGCCGGGGAGAAGCCCACCACCAAGCTGTCCCGCGAGCACGTGGTGGACACGCCACTGCCGGGTCTCGCGTCGATCGCCGGCGGGAAGTTCACCACCTACCGGCTGATGGCGCGGGACGTGGTGGACGCCGCGGTGGCTGACCTGCCCGGTGGCGTGCCGGCGTCCGTGACGGGACAGTTGCCGCTGCTCGGGGCCGACGGGCTGCCTGCGGTCCGGGCGTCGGTGACCCGGCTCGCCGCGGACTACGGCGTGCCGGTGGAGTCGGCGGCGCACCTGATCGCCCGGTACGGGTCGCTCGCCGTTGAGGTGCTTGACGTGATCCGGGGCGAGAAGCCGCTTGCCCAGCCGCTGGTCGACGGGCATCCCTACCTGCGGGCCGAGGTCGCCTACGCGGTCACCCACGAGGGCGCCCTGCATGTCGAGGACGTGCTCGCCCGCCGGGTCCGGCTGCTGATCGAGTCGTCCGACGCCGGCGCGTCCGCCGCACCGGAAGTTGTCGCCATCATGGCCGGGCTGCTCGGCTGGAACCGCCGCCGGCGGGCCACGGAACTGCGGCGCTACCTGGAGTTCGCAGCGGCGAACTCCGCCGCGCTGTCGGCACCTGCCGTGCTGACCGAGTCCCCTGCGGAGATCCCGGTCCCGGCGTAGGTCGCGGTCGGACGGTCAATCGAGGTCTTGGGTCGCTGCCCGGATAGGAGCGGCGATCCAAGATCTTTTGTTCTCGCAGGTCATGAGGCCGGGTGCCAGTGTGAGCTTGTTTACACTTTTACGACCTGTTTACAAGAGATACATTGGCTACCGGGATAATAGGGAGTCCGGCAGCCGGCGGGCTCAAGGCAACTTGGAGTCTGCTGGTGGATCTCAACCCCTATGTGGTGCTTGGCAGTGCGGTCGTGGGGCTGCTCGTCGGGCTGACCGGAGCGGGCGGCGGGGCGCTTATGACGCCGATGCTGATCCTGCTGTTCAACGTCAAGCCGAGCGCGGCGATCTCCAGCGACCTCGTCGCCGCCGTCGTGATGCGGCCCGTCGGGTCGCTTGTGCACATGCGCAAGGGGACGGTCAACTACCGGCTTGTCGGCTGGATGTGCGCGGGGTCGGTGCCGATGGCCTTCCTGGGCTCTTACCTGCTGCACCTGCTCGGTGGCGGGGCAGCGCAGCAGCAGCACGTGGAGCTCGCCCTCGGCATCGCGCTGCTGGCCGGCACCGCGGCGATGCTGCTCCGTTCGTGGCTCGACCAGCGGACCGGGCAGGCGCGGACCCAGGCTATTGAAGCACTCCGGGTCAGGCCGGCCGTCACGGTCGCGATCGGCGTGGTCGGCGGGCTCGTGGTCGGCATGACCTCGGTCGGGTCGGGCTCCCTGATGATCGTGCTGCTGCTGTTCGCCTACCCGGCGATCAGGGCGGGGCAGCTCGTCGGGACCGACCTGACCCAGGCGGTGCCGCTGACCGCGGCCGCGGCGCTTGGCGCGCTGCTGTTCGGGCACGTGCAGTTCGGGCTGACCACGGCGGTCATCGTCGGTTCTGTGCCTGCCGTGCTCATCGGGTCCCTGCTGTCCTCGCGGGCACCGGACAAGTACATCCGGCCGGTGATCACCTTCGTGATCTTCGCCTCCGGGCTCAAGTACGCCGGCATGGGCACGACGGCCCTGGGCTGGACGCTCTGCCTGGTCCTGCTCGCGTGCGGCGGCTACTGGCTGGCCCGCAACAAGCCCTGGCGCACCAGCGAGGTCCGCGCCGGCGAGGAAGCGGTCCGCGCCAGCATGGGGGCGAAGAGCCTGGAGTCCGAGCTAGCCAACAGAACGGGCTTATCGGGTTCCAGGACGCCGGTTCTCGGTCAGCGGCGGGGCTTGGGATGCTTGAACGGTGACGGATCAAGAGTTGGGTAACGGGGAAGTGCCTGCGGCCATGCAGGATGCCAGCCGGGATGAGGGGCGGCAGTACGCGCTGCCGCTGGTTATCCGGGTGGAGCGGGCCGCGCCGCCCGCGCGGACCGATGCGCTGGAGGGAGCGGCGCGGGCCGTGCTGCGGTTTCTGGCTGATCCCCGGGTGGCGGAGCCCGACGGCGAGTGGGCCGCGGCTGCGCGGGCCTGGGAGGACGCGCGGATCAGGAAAGTTGTCCGGCGGGCGCGCGGGGCGGCCTGGGAACGGGCCTGCGCCCTGCCCGGGATCACCGTGGCGCTCCGCAGCGCGGAGGTCCGCGTGTTTCCGCCCGTGCCTGTCGACGACTGGCCCGTCGATCTCGCGAAGCTGCAAGTGGCGGGGACCGACTTCGAGGATCCGGTGCCGCCCGCCGCGCCCGCCGCTGGCCTGCCTGTGCTCTGGCTGAATCCAGAATTGCCGATGACGGCGGGGAAAGCCATGGCGCAGGCCGGCCATGGAGCGCAGTTGGTTTGGTGGCAACTGGGACCAGCAACCCGTTCTGAATGGGTGGACGTTGACTTTGATCTTGCTGTCCGGATGGCAGGCAGGGAGCAGTGGGCGGAACTGCTGGAGAGCGGGTTGCCGGTCGTGACGGACGGGGGTTTTACCGAGGTCGCACCCGGATCGGCCACGGTGGTGGGCGACCATCCGGCGCTGCGCGCTGTCCTCGGGTCAGCACGCTGACTACGTGGGACAGGTGTGTCGGCTGGGACTTGTGTCAAATACCGTTAAATCGATGACAATCAAATAACTGCGGGTCACGTGCGGCTTCAGGTGGTTATTTCGGTGTTTGCTACATTTCTCGCCCGACAAGCGGTATTGCGCGCTACATCGCCCTAGGATTCCCCCGACGCCGTTTCGCGTGTGGAAGGCAGCGATCATGGGTGCTCAGCGCGCTGGCGCACCGCTCCTTACCGGATCGGTTCCGCCACTTGCCCCCTTTTACCAGGCTCGCCAGGAGACCGGGTTCGGGCTAGCCGACGGGCTGCGGCCGGGTGAGACGATCCTGCTCGTCCCGGCGATCCTGGGCACTGGAGGGACGGGCAAGACCCAGCTCGCGGTCGGGTTCGCGCACGCGATGTGGACCGCACGGGCCATTGACCTGCTTGTCTGGGTCTCGGCAGGCAACCGGAACTCGATCGTCGCCAGCTATGCGCGGGCAGCGGCGGAGATGGAGCTGCCCATCGGCGAAGGCGCGACCGCCGACAGCGCGGCGGAGCTCTTCCTCGCCTGGCTGAGCAGGACCGAGCGCCGCTGGGCGGTCGTGCTCGACGGCGTGGCCTCCCCCGTCGACGTCGACGGGCTCTGGCCGCAGGGCCCCGCCGGGCAGGTCATCGTGACCAGCCGGCTGCGGGAGTCGGAGCTCACCGAGACGGGCGCGCACATCACCGCCCAGGCCGTCCACGGCTTCAGCAGGCGGGAAGCGCTCGCTTACCTCAACACCCGGCTCACCGGCTACCCCGACCAGCGGATCGAGGCGCTTGACCTAGCCGAAGACCTGAGCGGGCTGCCGCTGGCGCTCGCCCAGGCCGCCGCCGTCATCTCCCTCACCGACAGCACCTGCAGGGAGTACCGGGCCGAGTACGCCAAGCGGCTCGCGTCCACCACGGGCACCGCCGTCGACGGCTCCACGCAGTCCCTGCTTGCTACCTGGTCGCTGTCCGTCGAGCACGCCCACAAGCTGGCGCCGGCCGGGCTGTCCTGGACGGCGCTCGTCTTCGCCGCGGCCCTCGACACCAGCGGCATCCCGGCGGACGTCCTGACCTCCCCCGCCGCGTGCGGCTACATCGCGGGGGCACCCAGCATCGGGCAGCACAGCAGCGGGCAGACCGACGGCGGCGAGCAGAGCCTCGTGCGGGCCGCCTACGCCAACCTGGAGCGCCTCGGCCTGGTCAGCGTGGACGACCGCGACTCCGTGCGGACCGTGTGGCTGCACTCGGCGGTCCGGGCCGCGGTCCGTGCCTACCTGGCGCCGGGAAACGTCGAACAGGTCGTGGCCGCGGCCGCGACGGCACTCGCCGAAGCCTGGCCGGCGCCGGGCACGCCGGGGAGCAGCCCGCAGCTGAGCGCGGCCCTGCGGGACTCCGCCGCCGCGCTGCGCGCCTTCGCGGGCGACCTGCTCTGGAAGCCCGACGCCCACCCGGTGCTGCTCCGGGCGGGTTCATCGCTCAACGAGCCCCCGGCGCTCGCCAGCTCCGCCATCGAGTACTGGCAGGCCTTCGGCTCGACCAGCAGCCAGCTCCTCGGCTACGGGCACGCGCATTCCGTGCTGGCCAGGGACCGGCTCGCCGACTCATATACCGCCAGCGGGCGGCTCGCCGAAGCCCTGCCTGTCTTCGAGGCGACGTTGTCGGACCGGGAGGCGACCTTCGGCCCGAACCATCCCGAGACGGTGACGGCGCGGCTGCACGCCGCCAGGTCACTCAACGCGGCCGGGCGGGAGCCTGAGGCGATCGCGCTCTTCGAGCAGGTGCTCGGGGCGCGGGAGCGGATGTTCGGTCCCGGGCACCGGGAAACGCTCACCGTGCAGGTCCAGCTCGCCGCCGCGTACGAGGGGGCGGGACGGCGCGGCGACAGCATCCGGCTCTACGAGCAGGCGGTCGCCGACGCCGACCGGGAACTCGGCCAGACCCACGCCGACACCCTCGACGCCCGCATCAGCCTGGCCGGCGCGTACCTGGCGGCTGGCCAGTCGCGGGAGGCCATCGCCGCTTACAAGCGGGCGCTCGCCGACCAGGAGATGGCGGCGGGGGCGGACGACCCGGCCACGCTGGCGGTGCGCGCGTCGCTGGCCAGCGCCTACCGGGTCGCGGGCAAGACCAAGGAGGCGGTCGGGGCGTACGAGCGGGTGCTCGCCGACCGGGAGCGGGTACTCGGCGCCGACCACCCGGACACCATCGCCGCCCGCGGCAACCTCGGCTACGCCTACCGCACCACGGGGCGGCTCAAGGACGCCATCCCGGCGTACGAGCGCGTGGTGGCGGACCGGGAGCGCCTGTTCGGCGGTGACCACCGCGACACGATCGCCGCGCGCGCCATCCTCGGGGCCGCCTACCAGCAGGGGCGGCGCCTCCGGGAGGCGATCGCGACATACGAGCAGGTGCTCGCCGACAGCGAGCGGGTACTCGGCCCCGGTGACATCGACACGCTGACCACGCGGTGCAACCTGGCGACCGCGTTCTACGAGGCAGGCCGGATGACCGAGGGGGTCAAGGTGCTGCGCCGCGCCCTCGCCGACTGTGAGCGCTACCTAGGGCCGGATCACCCCATGACGAGCACGGTGAAAGAAAACCTTCAATCGGCGACGGAGTGAGCTTTGGCCCCCTTGCAGTTCGACTACATCATCGTCGGCGGCGGCTCGGCGGGCAGCGCGCTTGCCGCGCGGCTGTCCGCCGACGCGACCACCCGCGTGCTCGTGCTTGAGGCGGGGCGGTCGGACTACCCGTGGGACCCGTTCATTCAGATGCCCGCCGCCCTGACCTTCCCGATCGGGTCGCGGTTCTACGACTGGAAGTACTCGTCAGAGCCTGAGCCGTACCTGAACGGGCGGCGGATCTACCACGCGCGCGGGAAGGTGCTCGGCGGGTCGTCGTCGATCAACGGGATGATCTTCCAGCGCGGGAACCCCCTCGACTACGAGCGGTGGGCCGCTGACCCGGGAATGGCGTCGTGGTCCTACGCGCACTGCCTGCCCTACTTCAAGCGGATGGAGAATTGCCTGGCGGCGCCCGGGACGCCGGACGAGCCGTTCCGCGGCACCGACGGCCCCCTGGTGCTGGAGCGCGGGCCCGCGACCAATCCCCTGTTCGGTGCGTTCTTCGAGGCGGTGCAGCAGGCTGGGTACCCGCTGACGTCCGATGTGAACGGGTACCGGCAGGAAGGGTTCGCCGCGTTCGACAGGAACATCTCCGGCGGGCAGCGGCTGTCCGCGGCGCGCGCCTACCTGCACCCGGCCATGTCGCGGCCGAACCTGCGCGTGGTGACCTGGGCGCACACTACCCGGATCCTGTTCGACGGGACGCGGGCGACCGGGGTGGAGTTCGTGCTGCGCGGGGACGCCGGGGTCGTCCAGGCCTCGTCCAGGCCGCGCCGGGCGTACGGGGGCGAGGTGATCGTCTGCTCCGGCGCGTTCGGCTCGCCGCAACTGCTGCAGCTGTCCGGGGTGGGGAACGCGTCCGAGCTGTCGGCGCTCGGGATTCCCGTCGTCGCGGACCTGCCGGGGGTCGGCGAGAACCTCCAGGATCACCTGGAGGTGTACATCCAGTACGGGTCGAAGCTGCCGGTGTCGGTCGCGCCGTACCTGCAGTGGCGGCGGCGCCCTGAGGTGGCGCTGCGCTGGGCGCTTGGCCGGTCGGGTCCCGGTGCGACCAACCACTTCGAGGCCGGCGGGTTCGTCCGGTCCAACGAGACCGTCCGCTACCCCAACCTCATGTTCCACTTCCTGCCCATCGCGGTGCGCTACGACGGGTCCGCCCCGGCCGGGGGCCACGGGTACCAGGTACACATCGGGCCGATGTACTCCGACTCGCGGGGCACGGTGAAGCTCGTCACCGACTCTCCGTTCGACAAGCCCGCCCTGCGGTTCAACTACCTGTCCACGCCGACCGACCGGGCCGAGTGGACCGAGGCCATCGCGATCGCGCGGCGCATCCTGAACCAGCCGGCGTTCGACGAGTTCAACGCCGGGGAACTGTCGCCCGGGCCTGCGGTCACCCACGAGAAGGAAGTGCTCGAATGGGTGGCACGGGACGCGGAGACGGCGTTGCACCCGTCCTGCACCTGCGCGATGGGGACCGGGCCGCTGTCAGTGACGGATCCGCTGTCCCTGGCGGTGCACGGGGTGTCGGGGCTGCGGGTGGTTGACGCGTCCGTGATGCCGTATGTCACCAACGGAAACATTTATGCGCCCACGATGATGATCGCGGAGAAGGCGGCCGACCTGATCATGGGGAATACGCCGCTGGCGCCGGACACAATTGGCTTTTACCGCCACGAATCGGGCGCGGGCATCGACTAGTCGTTGTGACGCCGGGTGCGACAGCGCGCGGACGGGCCCGTGTTTCGGTGGTGCAGTGTTCAGTGGCGGCGGCCGCGCCGTGCCCACATCGTGGAACCAATCGCCGTATAACGCAGAATATCTGGACAGTGACCAGGGAATCTCCGCATCATCATGACCAAATCATCCGACGCTTTTCGATGGGAGCTGCCCCGCAATGTCCGGCCCCGAAGATGACCCGCTGCCCGAGGCAGTCGCGCTCGTTGAGGGGGCGGCTCGCGCGGGGCTGAAGCTACGGCTGCTCGGCGGGCTCGGGGTGCGTGTGCTGTGCCCCGGCTTCCCGCCCCGGCTCCGCGCCGGCCAGGACATGGACCTGGCCTGCGCCTCGAAGGGAAGGCGCGAGGTCGCCGCCTACCTGGAGCAGAGCGGGTGCGCCCCCGACAAGATGTTCAACTCGCTCAACGGTGACCGGCAGATGTACTTCACCGCCCCGTCCGGGCGGCCCGTCGACGTCATGGTCGACCGGCTCGTCATGTGCCACACGCTGGACTTCCGCCCCTCGTTCAGCAACTCCTCGCTCACCCTTGACCCCGCCGACCTGCTGCTGTCCAAGCTGCAGATCGTCGAGCTCAACGCCAAGGACGCGCGTGACATCACGCACCTGTTGTCCGGCGTGCCAGTCAGCGATGCGCCTGGTGCGATCAGCACCAAGCGGTTCGGCGAGGTCCTGGCGGCGGACTGGGGCTGGTGGCGGACCACGACGGGCAACCTGGAGAAGCTGCCCGCGCTGCTCGCGGAGAGCCCGGAGATGGTCCCGCCGCAGCCCAGCTTCGACGCGCTCGCACAGGCGGCGCGGCTGCTCGACGTGGCCAAGTCGGTACCGAAGTCGGTGAAGTGGAAGCTGCGCGCCAACGTCGGGGAGCGCGTCCGCTGGTACGAGCTGCCTGAAGAGGTAGCCCACTAAGCACGGGAAGCCAGAAAGAAGCGACACCCCCTTATGAAGATGTTCTTCGCGACCGATATTCACGGGTCGGAGATCTGCTGGAAGAAGTTCCTGAACGCCGCCGCCTTCTACAAGGCTGACCTGGTCGTCCTCGGCGGCGACGTTACCGGCAAGATCATGGTCCCGATCGTCGCCTACCCCGGCTACTGGGAGGTCACGGTCCGCGGCGAGCGGATGCGCCTGGAAAGCCGGGAGGAACTGCTCAAGGTCGAGCAGCAGCTGCGGGACCGCGGGTCGTACCCGGCGATCGTCTCCCGTGAGGAGCTGGACCACCTCACCTCGCAGGATGCGATCGACCGGCGGTTCAACGCCGAGATGACCCGCTCGCTCGACCGCTGGCTCGACATGGCCGACGGCAAGCTCCGCGGCTCGGTCCCGTGCATCCTCAACGGCGGCAACGACGACATCTTCGAGATCGACCCGATCCTAGAGTCCGCGCCGAGCGTGACGTTCGCGGAGGGGAAGGTCATCGACCTCGCGGGCAGCGGGTTCACGATGATCTCGATGGGCTACACCAACCCCACGCCGTGGGACACCCACCGGGAAGCGTCTGAACCTGAACTCGCCGCCAGGATCGACGCCATCGCCACGCAGATCCCCGACATGCACCGCACCATCTTCAACTTCCACGCGCCGCCCTACGGCACCGGGCTCGACGAGGCCCCTGAGCTGGACGCGAACATGCGGCCCACGCATGGCGGCGCGTCCATGAAGCCGGTCGGCTCCACCGCCGTCCGTGACGCGATCCTCAAGTACCAGCCACCGCTTTCCGTCCACGGGCACATCCACGAGAGCCGGGGGGTGGCCAAGGTGGGCCGGACCCTCACGGTTAACCCGGGAAGTTCGTACGGAGATGGGGTACTACAGGCCGCTCTGCTAGATATCAATCCAAAAAACGGAAAAGTTAAGTATGTCCTTGTTAACGGCTGACTGTTATGGTGCTGCCGTTACACGGGGGAGCATATTTATCCTTCTCTATTAAATCCCCGGAGGGTCCCATGGCCTCCAACGCCGTCGGCGACGAGAGACCAACGCTTTTCTTGCGGAAAGCGACAGGCTTGGTGCGCGGCTGGTCGGTCCGCGACTCAATGATCTACGCCTGTCTATCCACTAACGTCATCACGCTCGGGCTAGTCGAATTCGCTTATCAGGACGCCATCCCGAACAGCCAGTTGCTCACCGCCGTGCTGATCTCCGGCGTCTGGGTTTCGTTCCTCGTCATCGCTTACAGCGGACTCGTGGTCACCATCCCCCGGGCCGGCGGGGACTACGTCTGGCAGTCCCGCATCCTCGGCAGCGGGCTCGGCTTCGTCATGGCGGCCACCGGCTGGTGGTTCATCCTCTGGCTGTGGGCGCCGATCTACGGTTCGGTCCTCTCCGAGGAGTTCTTCCAGCCGCTGTGGGCGACGTTCAACTCCCCGAGCGGCGCGGCGTGGTTCGCCAGCAAGAACGGCACGTTCGTCGTCACGCTGATCACGGTCGCGATCGCCGGCGTGCTCGTCTCGCTGGGCATGTCCGGCTATGCGCGGGTCCAGAAGTGGTGCTTCTACGGCGGCCTGCTCGGCGTCCTGATCATGGTGATCATCATGCTGGTCGTCTCGAAGGACACCTTCATCTCCTCGTTCAACTCCGAGACGGCCAAGCTGTTCGGGTTCAAGGACTCCTACGCCGGCACCCTCAAGGACGCCGGGTCGTCGGCCATCGGCTACACGCCCTCGCCGTTCGGCGTCGCCGGCGCGTTCGGGCAGTCCATGCTGCTCGTGCCGATGCTGATGTTCTACCTGCTCTGGCCGAACTGGGGCACGACCCTGTACGGCGAGGTGCGCGGCGCGTCCGACTTCAAGCGGGTCTTCAGCGGGATGTTCTTCGGGCTGTGGACCACGGTGCTGCTCTCGGTGATCCTGCTGGTGCTGTTCGCGAAGTTCTTCGGTTTCAACTTCTACCAGGACGTGAACGCGCTGTGGATCGACAACGCGTACGGCACCGCATCGCCGCACGCGATGCCGATCTTCCCGTACCCGGTGATGCTGGTCGGCTGGGCTGTGCACAGCCAGGTGTTCCAGGTGATTCTCATCTTGCTGATGAGCCTGTGGTTCTTCGCCTGGGTGGGGACGCTGTTCCTGTCCTCGACCCGGGTGATCTTCGCGGCCGCCTTCGACCGGATCCTCCCCGATGGCGCAGCACAGGTATCGGAAAAGCGCCGGGTGCCCGTGTGGTCGCTGGTGCTCATGCTCTTGCCCGCCATCGGGCTTGCGGCGCTTTACTCCTACAACTCGACGTTCCACACCTACACGCTGGACGCGACGCTGGTCATCGCGGTGACTTACCTGTTCTCCGCAATCGCCGTGGTGGTCCTGCCGTTCCGCAAGCCGGACCTGTGGGCGGCATCCCCCGCGTCCAAGCTCAAGCTGCTCGGCGTCCCCATTGTGCCCGCCGCCGGCGTGATCACCATCGGGCTCATCGGGTACTGCCTGTACGAGTGGCTGTCCAACAGCGCGTACGGCGTCAACAACAACGACTCGCTGATCTACATGGGCGCGATGTACGTGCTGGCGCTGGTGATCTACCTAGTGGCGCGCGTCATCAGGTCCCGGCAGGGCATCGACCTCTCCCTGATCAACAAGGAGATCCCGGTCGAGTAGCCGGCCGCCGCATTAGCCGATGTGCCCTTGGCGCCGCGCTGGCGGCGCCAAGGGCACATCCATGTCCGGGGGAAGTCAGCCGCGGCGGAGGATGAGGATCATCCGCCACGCCGAGGGGGCGTCCAGGGCCGTGCCCTCGTCGAAGTCGCCGTAGCTCGCGACGAGTTCCAGGCGCCCCGCTGAGCCACCGGCCTGCGCCGCAACGCCAGCTCGCGGGCCGGCTGGCTGCGTGTTCGACAGGGCGATCGCGGCGGTGAACTCCGTGAGGGTCCAGAACCTGTTGGGGACTACGTCGCTGACCGTGCGGATCGTGCCGTCGTCATAGGTCGCGGCGATTGTCATGTGCTCGTTGGTGACCTGGGTCAGCGGGTCGATCCTGTCGGTTCGGCCGCCCCAGTGGACGTCCGCGTGCACGCCGGGGGCGTCGATCGTCCACTCGTTGCTCGTGCGCGGCTCCGGAGCGAAGAAGTCAGCTGGGTGCGTGAGCTCCACGATGTACAGCCCACCGGGCACCAGGTTCGCCCGCACTGCCGTCAGGTGCTTCACCAGGTCGCCAAGCGTGAACAGGTGACAGAGCGAGTTCAGCATCGTGATGGCGGCATCGAACATCACCGGGTCGCCATCGGGGCCGCTGATCGCGAAGTCGCGCATGTCGGCCTGGACGACCTGCACGTCAACGCCGGCCGCCTTGGCCTGCGCGGCCGCGTAGGAGCACATCGCCGGAGAGAGGTCGAGCGTGGCCGCCCGCAGCCCGCGGCGAGCGAGTTCGCGGGCGTGCTCGGCCGGCCCGGCGGCCAGTTCAAGTACCGTCCGCACGCCGCTGCCGGTGGTCTCGCCCGCGCTGCCCCTGAAGTGGGTGGCGCACCAGGCGAGGAGTGCGGTGGCTTCGGCTGGGATGTCGCGGTAGGCGCAGGCCAGCTCGTACAGCTCAGGTTCGTCGTAGATGCCGCTCACTCCAGCAATGATGCCGCAGGTGCCGCGCCCGCGGGACGGCAAGGCACGTTCTTTGCCCCTTTCGTGAACTACTTACCCCATCGTTAATAGTTTTTTGTGTATACCGACGACGGTGCGGGGGAAGGAGTGGCGGCAAGGGCGGAGCAGCCGGACGTTCGGAATATCCATAAAAGGAGTTGGGTGTTGCCGCAGCGTGACGGCCGACAACACCCGAACATCACCCGTCAAATCCGCAACGCATCTTTCGTCACTTGATCCGGTGGGGCAGACTGACCGCATGATGACTGAGGCGGAGGCACTCAAGACCCTGGCGCGCGAAGACCCCGCTGTCGCCGACGACGCTAGAACAGCACTCCGCTCGCTGACATCAGGCGGCGGCCTCGGCGCGATCTCGATGCTACGGCTGCAGGAGTTCCTGTGGTACGGGCTGCCGACCGCGGCCCCGCAGGCGACCGACGCATATCTCGCGGTTACCAAGGCGCTTGCCCGGCTGTTCACCCTCGCCGACATGGAGCGCTACGCCGAGGTGTGCGCCAGCGAGGAGACCGCGCAGATCATCACCGCGTACGGGGGCTCGCGCGCCGAAGGCGTCGCGGCCTACTCCAAGGCTCTTGCCATCTCCCCCGCCGTGCCGCCGGACACCGACTTGCTCGCCTGGTCCTCGGTCATGGGGCCCGACGAGCGTGCCGCCTATGACGCGTGTGCCGGCGCGATCGAGCTCGCCATCGCCTGCCGGGAACTGAAGGTCGGGGTCAGCGGCTGGAAGACGAAGCGGGCCCTGCTCGTCGAGCGCTGGCTCACCAGGACCGACAGCGCCCCGGGGATGGACACGTGGCTCAGCCGGATCAGCGCCGAGCGGATCGAAGAATGGGCGCACGGGCACCCGGGCGAGCGGTCACGGCTCGCCCGCAACGTGATGCCGCGGCTGCTTGAGCCGCCGGACCTGCCCGACGAGCCGCTCCCCACGCTGGCCTGGCTGCTCGGGCACGCGAGCATCGGGCTGCGGCTGACCGCCAGGCACTACATCGCGCCGTCCCTGGTCGGCGAGGCAGCGGAGTTGTTCAGCTGGGGACCGAGCGCGAGTGCCGCTTCCACGCGCCGGTACCAAGAGCTCGACGTCTACCCGCTGCACACCCTGCGCGGCATGGCACAGCACGAGATGGGCGCGGTGCGGCGCAGCGGCTCGGCCCTGGTGCTGACCAGGACCGGGCGGCTCATGGCCGAAGACGCCGCGGTGCGCTGGCACATCGGGACCGCGTCGCTCATCGGCTCGGACGACGGGCCTGACCCGGACTTCACCGTCGCGGTGCGGGAAGCGGCCCTGCTGCTCGTCACCTTGCACGACACTCCCGTCGGCTACGAGGAACTCGCGGCGCGGCTCATCGAACTCCACGCCGCCGAAGGCTGGGCGTCGCGGTCCGGCGGGAGCCTCGCGGGCGCGATCCGGGGGGAGATCCACGTCCTGCGGCACCGGCTGCGTGCCCTGCAACTCCTCGATGAGGACGCACCGGTCGGCACGGTCGCGCTGACGAGTGTCGGGACGGCCGCGGCGCTGTCTGGCCTACTCGCCCGGGCGCTGCGCCCACGCCGGCACGACCACGTCTGACAGACTTAACCTCCATGCGCACGCTGCTCGCCGACCACCCGCTGGTCACTCATAAGCTCACCATGCTTCGCGATGCCCGCACTGACACCGCGACCTTTCGGACGCTCGCCGACGAACTCGTTACCCTGCTCGCCTACGAGGCGACCCGTGACATCCGCGTTTCGTCGGTTTCCGTGACCACCCCCGTCGGCGTCGCGTCCGGGTCGCGGCTGTCCGATCCGAAACCGCTGATCGTCCCCGTGCTGCGCGCGGGGATCGGCATGCTCGACGGGATGACGCGGCTGCTCCCGATGGCGAGCGTGGGCTTCGTCGGCATGGTCCGCGACGAGGAGTCCCTGGTGGCGTCGACCTACGCCAACCGGCTTCCGGCCCGGCTTGACGACCGCGAGGTATTCGTCCTTGACCCGATGCTCGCCACGGGCGGCACGCTCGTCACGGTCATCTCGATGCTGCAGGACCGCGGGGCCACCGCGGTGACGGCGATCTGCCTGCTCGCCGCGCCTGAAGGGCTGGCCCGGGTCGATAAGGCATTCCCCGGCGACGCCGTGCGGGTGGTCACGGGCGCGGTCGACTCGCACCTGAACGACAAGGGCTACATCGTGCCCGGACTCGGGGACGCCGGCGACCGGCTGTTTGGGGAGATTTAGCCAGAACGGGTTCGTGCTCCGCCTGGTTTTGCCCCCTTGTGCGCGACCGGGCGCTTGCCTGGGTGCTTACCTGGGTGTTGCGGTACGCCAGTTGCTGTTATCCGTGCGGTTAGGCCGGGCAGCGGCTAGTCCTTGGGGTCGTCGTTCAGGCGGCGTTCCAGGTCGGCCAGGCGGAGTTCTAGCTGGTCGATTCTGTGGCGCAGCAGTTCCAGCTGGGCTTCATCGGCTAGGCGGCGCTCGGCTGTCTTTCTCACCCGGGGGCTCGCTTCCGCGCGCTCGGCGACCATCGCGAGGGGGACGAGTCGCTGCGGGCCATGCGGCCCGTCGACCAGTCTCGACGGGATCTGACCGCTGCGGTACCAGGTGCGCAGCGCGGCTCGCGACACGCCCGTTTCCGCGGCGGCCTTCTCCAGCGTCACCCAGTCGGAGCCACTGAGCTGCGCGCCGAGCTCAAGTTCCAGCTCCCAGTCGTCGAGCCGGTCTTCCCAGTCCATAGCCACCCTTCTTGCGTTGGTTCCCTTTGTACCCAGCGCGGCGCCGTGGCGCCATCTTCCCTTAGGCACTGACTGCCTGCCCTTCGTTCCCGGTGGCCGCCTCGACTGCTGCCGCATCCTCGGCCTCGACTAGGCCTCGACCATATTATTAGCATGGTATTGACGGGGTTAATAACGCAGGGCAGGCTTAGGGCATGTTCGAGAGATTCACTAACAGAGCACGCCACGTTGTCGTCCTGGCGCAGGAAGAGGCGCGGCTCCTCAGCCACAACTACATCGGGACCGAGCACGTCCTGCTCGGCCTGCTTGGTGAACCCGAGTCAATCGGCGGCACCGTCCTGGCAAGCTTCGGCATGACCCGCGACGACGCCCGCGTGGAGGTCGAAGAGGCGGTCGGCAGGGGCAAGAAGGCGCCGACCGGGCACATCCCCTTCACCCCGCGGGCGAAGAA
>Ga0310811_10006188_pt1 | contig 15263 bp, 16 predicted proteins | sample YCmetagenome_FD_207642 | JGI IMG/M metagenome (GOLD analysis project Ga0310811, IMG submission 207642) | Soil microbial communities from experimental microcosm in Duke University, North Carolina, United States - YC | ecosystem: Engineered > Artificial ecosystem > Soil microcosm > Unclassified ...
ACGCCGCGACGTCGGCTGGCAGGCCCGGACTGACGATCCCGGGCGCGCCGAGCAGCCAGGTGCCGTGGTCGGCGAAGGAGACTCCGCTCCACTTGCGCGCGGAGGAGAACGGCACCCGGGCCTGCACCGTCCAGCCCGGGTTCCCGGCATAGCGGGCGGCGATGGCTCGCACGGTCGGGTTAGGGTCTTCGTCGGCGGACGCCAGGGCGGCCAGCGCCTCGCCGAGCCGCGCGGCGGGCCAGCCGCCCAGCGCTTCCGTCGCGGCCAGGTGCATGCCTGGCTTGGTGAGCGTGCCGGTCTTGTCGGTGCACAGTACGTCGACCCTGGCCAGTCCTTCGATCGCGGCCGGCTCGGAGACCAGCACGTTGCGGCGGGCCAGCCGGAGCGCACCCGCGGCGAACGCGAGGGAGGTCAGCAGCACCAGCCCCTCGGGCACCATCCCGGACACGCCGGCCGCCGAGCCGCGCACCGCCTCGGCGAACGGCTGGTGACTGCGGACGAACTCGCTGACGACAACAAGCGCGCCGGCAGGAATCATCACCCAGGTCACCAGGCGCAGGATCTGGTTGGTGCCCTGCTGGAGCTCGGAGCGGATCAGGCTGAACCGCCGCGCCTGCGCCTGCAGCCGGGCGGCGTAGGACTGCCCCGCCACGGCGGTCACCCGCGCCTGGCCGGTTCCCGCGACCACGAAGCTGCCTGATAGCACGGTCTCCCCTGGCGGCTTCGGCACCGGCTCCGCCTCGCCGGTGAGCAGGGCCTCGTCAAGTTCCAGCCCCTCAGCGCGGATGACGGCCGCGTCTACCGGCACCTGGTCCCCGCGGCGCAGGTCCAAGACGTCATCGAGTACGACCTGTTCCTGGGCGATCTCGTTAACCGCCCCGTCCCGCAGCACCCGGGCCCGCGCCGCCGTCAGGATGGCCAGCTTGTCCAGTGCCCGCTTGGCGCGTACCTCGTGGGTCACCCCGATGCCCGTGTTGATGGCGAGCAGCGCGCCGAACAGCGCGTCCTGCGGCGGCCCCACGATCATCACCAACACGAACAGGGCCCCGAGAATCGCATTGAACCGGGTCAGGACGTTCGCGCGCAGGATCTGGCCGATCGTGCGCCCCGGGGCCGGCGGCGCCGTGTTCACCTGCCCGGCCAGCACCCGCTCGCGGACCTCGGCCTGCGACAGCCCTTGGACCGGGAGCGTCACGGTCATCAGCCCGGGCTCCTGCCCTGCTGGACGGCGGGCATTAGGCGACCACAGGGAAGCTCGGCATCGTCGTCACCGCGCCCCTGAGGCTAGCCGGACCGGCACCCAGATCAGCGCAGCCGACAGCAAGCCAAGGAGGAGCCCGCCGATAATGACCTTAAACGCGAGCCAGAACAGCTCAGGGGCGGAAACGCCCGCGTCGGCGCGCACGGATACCCCGGGCGAGCTGTCGGGGTTCATCGCGACCGCCGCCCAGTTACCCTCCCGTGCGGTCCACCGCAGCACCTGGGTGCCTGTCCCGGCGGCCTGAGCGACCCAGATCCCGGCCGTCTGCGGCGGGGCGGGCCTGGCGGTGCCAGGATGGCCGGTCATCGCCGTGGTGTCGGCACCGGTCACCGTGGTGTACGACGTCCCGGAAAGGTACGCCCGTACCCGGTCAGCGGGACCAATGGCGACGAACACCGGGCTGTCCGGGTTGGTGGCGGTGACCTGAACCCGGACGTCACCGACTAGCCCCATCAGCAGCAAGCTCCAGTGCAGGTTGACGCTCTCGCTAGCCAGCGCGTATCCCGTGGTCGAATAGGTCGCCGTGCCCGATGTCACGTAGCCACCGGAACGCAGCGACTGATCAGCCCAGAGCATGGTCCCCCCGCCGCCGAGCAGCCCAAGCGAGACTAGGGCCAGCAGCGAGCCGATGACCACAGAAACGACGCGGCCTGCCGTCCAGCCGCCGCCCGGCTGCGGAGGCAGCGGTCCTGTGTCGCCGGGCCCACGGGGAGCACCGGCACCTGGGATCGATCCGTTCGGAACACCGGTAGCCATGGTTACCACACTCCTCAGGCTCACCATAGGCACAATGCCCGCGCCCACGACAGATGCCTACGTCATGGCAGGCCGGAACCTTCGGGCTCGGCTGGGCGGCCGGCATGGCAGCGTGGGCGGCCTATCAGCCCTGGCGAGCCACAAGACCCACGCCGGGGTAGCGCCGATTGTCATCTCCAGGTCAGGTGAAGATGATCTCTCCGCCGGCGGCCATGTCGTAGAACTCGCCCACGGTGATGATGTCCTTGACCTGGTCGATCAGGTCCGCCTTGGTGATGCCGAACAGGTCGGCGGACGCCTTGCACGCATACAGGCCTGCGCCGGTGTCGGCGATCATCTCGACGAACTCCGGGATGGAGGGGATATCGAGCTGCTCCATCTTGTGGTTCATGTAGGACGTCATGGCGGAGGAGACGCCAGGCAGCCCGCCGGCCCAGGTGGCCAGGTGCAGGCCGGGGTTGCCCACGGTGGCGAGCTTGATGTGCTCGTGGCGCGCCTTGTGCACGGCGTCAAGGCCGAAGAAGGTGAAGAAGAGGTTCGCCTCCATTCCCTCCGCGCGCGCACCGTTGGCCATGATCAGGCCGGGGTAGACGCCTTCGAGCGAGCCCTTGGAAATGATGATGGAGACCTTTTCGATCTTGGCGGTCATGGGAAGCGCTCCTTTCAGACGCAGCCGCGGGGCTTGGGGATTCCGGCGATCTTCGCGGCCTCCTTCGCCGGCCCGTGGGGGAACAGCTGGTACAACTCCTTAACGGACACGCCGGAGGTCTTGCCGAGCACCCGGACGGTCGGCCCCGTGCCCTTGGCCTCGTACTCGTGCCGCATGAACTTGATCACCTGCCAGTGCCGTTCGGAGAGTTCGGTCAGGCCTTCCTGGCGGGCGATGAGCGGGGCCATCTCCTCGCGCCACTGCGCGGGATCGGTGAAGAACCCCTCGTCGTTGACGATGACCGCGGTGCCTGCGTAGGTCACGGTTGGCATGAGCGTGCCCCTCTCTATCGCGGTGCTGCTGCCGAAAAGCGCTTGCCGTCTTCGGGCATCCGGCTGTGCACGGCGGGTATCTCCCGGCCGGGCAGCAGCACGTGCCAGTACAGCCAGCCGAACGCCAGCTTCCCGAGGTGGTTCAGCCGGGACTGGCGCAGCAGCGGCAGCCCAATCCGGCCGGGAAAGTGTCCCGTCAGCGGCTCGGTGCCGTAGTTGAAGTCGATGAGCAGCGCCTTACCTGCCCCGCTTTCGATGAAGCAGTTGGTGTGCCCGTCGAACGCCGCGTCCAGCGGCTCGCCCGCCAGGTACCTGGCGATGTTCCGCGCGACGACCTCACCTTCGAAATGCGCTACCGACCCTGCCTTGGAGGTGGGGATGTCGGCGGCGTCCCCGATCACGAATACGTTCGAGTGAGCCTTCGACTGCAGGGTCCGCTGGTCGGTGGGCACGAACCCGAGTTCGTCGCCCAGACCGGGTGAGCGCTCGACGTAGGCCTGGCCGCCGTGCAACGGGACCACGACCGCCAGGTCGAAGGGAACTTCGCGGCCGTCGAAGGAGACAAGCCGTCCGCCTGCGCCGTCGACTTCGCCGGTGTTGAACTCGGTGACGAGGTCGATGTCCTTGTCGGTGAGCAGCCCGCTGAGTTCACGGTCGCACACGGGCTTGGTAAACGCCCCGTCGAGCGGGGTGACATAGGTCAGGCGCACCTCGTCCCGGATGCCGCGCCCGCGGAAGTACGAATCGGCGAGGAAGCAGAATTCCAGCGGCGCGACCGGGCACTTGATCGGCATGTCCATCACCGCCACGGCTAGCCGGCCGCCGTCGAATCTCGCCAGCGCCTGTCGCAGCGCCGCAGCGCCGTCAAGGGTGTAGAAAGTGAAGACCTTCTCCATCCAGCCCGGTCCGGTGAGGCCATCGGTCTCCTCCGGGACCAGCCGGGCCCCGGTCGCGATCACCAGCACGTCGTACGCGACGGATGCCCCGCCGGCCAGCAGCACCTCGTTCTTGTCCAGGTCGACGCGGTCCACCGCATCCTGCCGGAAGGTGACGCCGGGACGGAACTGGCGGTGCCGTCGCCGGGTCAGGCTGCCGGGCTCGGCCCGGCCGAACGGAACAAAAAGCAGGCCAGGTTGATATATGTGCTCGTCATCGGGGTCAATGACGACAATCTCGGCGCTACTGCGAAGCACGCGGCGCAGCCGGTTCGCGATAAGCGTCCCGCCGGTGCCGCCACCCAGGATGACAACTCTCTCGGCCATAGTCCCAGAATGCGACTGATGCCCCGGCTGCTATTAGAGGCGCTCGTCCCGCCTAGCCAGGGCCGACAGTCCCGAGTATCGGACACGGACAGGACTTATCAAGATTGCCGCTTATGCCACGTTTTCGAATATTTGTGACCAGTTAGTAGCGTACCGACACCTCCGGCCGCCGCAAGCTGTGGCTGGCGGTCAACTCGGCGGTCGTCGTGCTCTGCCTGCTCGGCACGGCCTGATCCTGTGCACCTTCGTCGGCCGGCGCAGTCGGCGAGCCGCACGTTCCTCTCGCGCATCGTCCCGCCTGGCCGCGAAGGCCAGGTCTTCGGCCTCTACGCGACCACGGGGCGCGCGGCGATCTGGCTCTCGCCCGCGCTCTGCTCGGCCGCGATCGCGCTCTTCCCCGCCGCCGGGACGGCAGCCCGGACCTCGTGGGGCATTCTCGGCATCTTGGTGGTCATCCTGGCCGGCCTCGCCGTCCTGCTCCCGGTCAAGCCAGCCGAGGACCTGCGCACCCCAGCGCCCGAGGCAGTCGAACTGCGGAGCGGTTAGGACTGTTCGGGGAGCTGGATCTCCGCGTAGACGGCGCGGTGGTCCGTGCCTGGGATGTAGTGCACGGAGTAGCCCAGCACCGCGCAGTTGCGGTCGACCAGCACGTGGTCGAGGGTGAATAGCGCGTTGTTTCGTCCCGGCGGTCCCCAGGTGGGGGTGAGCGCGTTTCCGGTGTGCAGCCCGGCGTCGGCGTAGCCGAGGCGCAGCACGTCGCGGAACACGGCGTGGTCGAAGGTGGCGTTGAAGTCCCCCGCGACGATTCGCGGCAGGTCGCCGGGCGGAGGCAGTACGCCGATCTCTTCCCGCCACTGGGTAGCCCCGGCACGCAGCGGGCGCGGCGTGACCGGGTGCACGCAGATCAGTTCCACCCGTTGCCCGTTAGGGAATTCGAGCAGCGCGGTCGGCTGCGCCATGTGAATCACCGGCACGGCCGGGCCCTCGCTTAGCGGAAACCGCGCGTAGATGCCCGAGCCGCGCGAGCCGCCGCGCAGGTCGAGCTGGGTGTGCGGCATCAGGTCGTCAAGCCCGGCCTGCTTCAGCCGGGTGACCGCGTCCTCGGTGAGCTCCTGCAGGAACAGCACGTCCGCATCGAGCTGGCGGACCCGGGTAACGAGTATCTCGGCGTCCGCCCGGCCGAAGTACATGTTGTGGGTAAGCACCCGCAGCATCGGGCCAGTGGCACCGGGCTGCGGCCGGGAGATCGTGCGCGTGCGCACCAAGAGGCCAAGCGCCGCTGCGGCGACCGCGGTAGTCGCGGCCGGTCCCCGCCGCCCCGCCAGGCGCAGCGCCAGCGCGGCCCACGGCGCGGCCCTGGACACCTGGGGGGTGAACGTGAGCGCCGGCACCGCGAGCGTTTCCGCTTGGCGTGTCCGGTCAATGGAGAGGATCCTCGCCCCCGCCCAGGCGGCGAACCCGCCTGCTATCGCCCAGGAAATCCCCGATACCGCGCGGGACATATTCGTGTTCTTGACTACGCCACCCGTCACGATGACAGCCTATGACGTCACGGTCCCACGCCGGTCTACCGGGATCGGCCAAGCGACACGACCGCCGCTGAGGGCTACGCTGGCCGTCGTGACGAAGATCGCGGTTCTTGACGACTACATCGGCGTGGCTCTGGAGTATGGCGACTGGTCGGGGTTGCCGGACGATGCCAAGGTCACCGTCTATCGCGAGGCGATCCCGCCGTCGCAGCTCACCACGGAACTCGCCGATTACGAGATCGTCGTCATCACCCAGCAGCGGGCGCGGTTCCCGCGGGCGGTGCTTGAGGGGCTGCCCAACCTGAAGCTGCTCGTCTGCAACGGCCGGACCAGCAACGTCATCGACCACGAGGCCAGGATCGAGCGGGGCATCATGCTCTGCGGCACCGCCGACACCAGCCGACCGGCCACGGGGCGGCCCTACGGCGGTGCGGCGCAGCAGGGCCTGCCCACCCCGTCGGAGATGGCGTGGGCACTGATCTTCGCCGTCGCGAAGCGAGTCGGCATCGAGGACCGGGTCATCCGGGAAGGAGGCTGGCAGACTGGGTTCCCGGTCCCGCTGGCGGGAAAGACGCTGGGCCTGCTCGGCGCGGGTCACCTTGGCGGCGCGATGGTCCCCGTCGCGAAGGCGCTTGGCATGGACGTCGTCGCGTGGAGCCAGCACCTCACGGCGGAACGCTGCGCGGAACTGGGGGTCACCCAGGTTTCCAAGGACGAACTGCTTGCGTCGGCCGACGTCCTCGGGGTGTTCCTCGTGTTCTCGGAGCGCTCCCGCAACACGCTAGGCGGCGACGACCTGGCGAAGATGAAGCCAGGGTCAATCTTGGTGAACATCTCCCGCGGCCCGATTGTCGAGGAGCAGGCCCTCGTCAAGGCGCTGCGCTCCGGCCACCTGGCGGGCGCCGGCCTCGACGTCTTCGACCGCGAGCCACTGCCGGCTGATCATCCGTTCCGGTCGCTGGACAACGTGGTCGTCACCCCGCACATCGGCTACGTCACCGAGCACCTTTTCCGCACCGCCTGGCAGCGTATGGCGGAGGACGTCGCGGCATACCTGGCGGGTGCGCCGATCCGCGTCGTCACCGACCCCGCTGACTGCCCGCCCATGGCACCGCAGTAGGGGAACGTCTCCAGCCTCGTTTTCAGCTCATGAGCGGCGGCGCCTGAGGATGGTCGGGGCCGCCGACCGGCCAGGTAGTGGGCCGGGCTATCTCGGCCTGCATGGCGGTCATAGCGGCGTCGATCGCGATCCGCGCGGTCACCGCACTGGTGTGCGCACGGTCGATCTCCCCGAGGCCGATGCAGTCGAACGCGACCCGCGCGTCGTGGATGGCCGCCTCAAGCTCACGCATGGCTTCCTGGAGCACCGGGCTGCGGTCCATGCCGTCCGGAATCATCATCAGGCTCCCTCCCTGAGCTGCCACGTCAAAGGATCATGCCCCTACCCAGGGAATTCCGGGTCATGTCGGCGGGAAGGCGGCTAAGCGCTAACGCCCTAGCCCCAGACATGCCAGACGTGCTGCACCACTTCCATGGCGGCAAGGAGCAGGACCACGCCCGCGCCGATGAGGATGGGACGCCACTCCACCCCGCTCAGGCGTGACGCCTGAGGCTGCCGCTGCTTCTGGGGCTGCCGCTCGGGCTGACTGTGCGATTGGTGCTGCGGCTGCCACTGCCGCTGGGGTGCAGCGACTGGCGGGAGTGGTGCGGCGGGGGGCCTTGGCGCAGGAGCAGTGGTTTGGATCGTGGGGACCGGCGGAGTGGAGGTGTAGCGGATCGTCGCCCCGCCGGCCATGGGCGTCGTGGACGCCTGAGTTGGATCTGGCGCGGGTCTCGGCTGCTGCCAGGCCGGGGCGGGGGCCGGAGTCGGCGTGGGAGTCGCCAGCAGCGTGGCGGAGGCCAGGGCCGCCCGCAGCGCCGCGGCGAACTCTCCGCAAGACGCGAAGCGGTCCGCGGGCGCCTTCGCCATCCCGCGCGCGAGCACCGCGTCGATGGCGGGTGACAGCCCGGCCCGCGACATCGACGCCACCGGGACCGGGTCATGGACGTGCGCGAACAGCGTGGCCATCGTGTCGCCGCGGCGGTACGGCAGGGTTCCCGTGAGCAACACGAACGCCACGCAGGCCAGCGCGTACTGGTCGAGGCGCCCGTCCATGGGGCCGCCGCGGATCTGCTCAGGCGCGCAGTAGTCAGGCGTGCCGAGGAACTGCCCGGTCGCGGTAAGGCCGGTCGCCGACGACGCTCCCTTGCTCAGGCCGAAGTCCGAGAGGAACGCGTGCTCGCTGCGCCCCGGAGCCGCGTCGATGAGGATGTTGGCCGGCTTGACGTCGCGGTGCACCAGGCCGGCCGCATGCGCCGCGTCGAGCGCCGCGGCGACCTGGGAGACGAGGTCAGCCGCTTGGTCCGGCGGCAGGGCGCCGCCGGCTTTTTGCATGAGCCCGACCAGGTCCCCGCCCGCCACGTACCGGGTGGCGATGTAGAGCACGCCGTCTGCTTCCCCCGCCGCGTACACGGGGATGATGTGCGGTTCCTCGACCGCCGCGATCGCGCGCGACTCGCGCAGGAACCGGGCACGGAACTCCGCGTTGCCCGCCATCGCCGGCGCGATCACCTTGACCGCCGCCAGCCGCCCCAGCATCTCGTCGCGGGCCCGGAAGACGATGGCCATCCCGCCGGCGCCGATCTGCTCTTCCAGTACATAGCCCGCGAGCCTGGTGCCGGGTGTCAGCGGCCCGCTGCCCGGCCGCTCGGTGAACTCACCAGCCATGCAAAGCCCTCCAAGGCGCACAGGCCGCCCAGAGAGCAGCGCCTAGCCCCGGAGTTTGCCAGGCAAAAGCGGCGCCCGGCGACTTTCTTCTCTTCTGACGGAATCCGCGCGATACCGTGCTTCCCCAGCGGTGTCATCGGGGATGGTCGGCCGATGGCACCGCCGGGAAGCGGTCAGCTCAGAAACCGCTCGACCGCCGGGATGAACTGCTCCGCGTCCTGGAACAGGACGGCATGCCCGGCGTCGGGATACAGCAGCAGGTGCGCGCAGGGGATGCCGCGCGCGAGCAGCTGGTCGTTCTGTACCGGGTTGAGCTGGTCCAGCGTCCCGTCAGCGACCAGCGTGGGCGCCTGGATCCGGCTGAGCCGACGGCCCGCCGGGTCCTGACCCGTCATCCACTGCTGGATCGCGGCGGTTTGCTGGTCCTTCACGGCCTCGCTGGCACCGTAATAGCCCTGGTACTGGAGGATGCCCGTGAGATAGGCCTGCGCCGCGGCGGCCTGATCCGACGGGAACAGCACCGACAGCACGGTCGCCGGATTGGAGCTAGCGAGCGCCGCCGCGGCGGCCGGCGGGATCGGCAATGACGCGCCGGTGCCTGCCTGGGTGGACGTCAAGATCAGCCGGCTCACTTGGTCCGGGTGCGTTACGGCGAGCGCCTGGGCGATCATCCCGCCCATGGACCAGCCGAGCACGGCGGTCCGGCCAAGGTGGAGCGCGTCGAGCAGCGCGCTTGCCTGCCTGGCCATCGCGGAGACGCTCAGCGGTGACGGCACGGGCGCGGTGCCGCCGATGCCCGCGTTGTCGAAGACCACCACGCTGTGCCGTGCGGCCAGCGCGTCCACGAACGACGGCGGCCAGTTGTCCATGGAACCGCCGAAGCCCATGATCAGCAGGATCGGGCTGCCGCGCCCGACTTCGCGGTACCCGACATCGCCGTCGTGGGTCTTGGCGGTAAGCGTGGGTGCGGCGACGATGTCCGGCGGGCCGCCGGCCGACGTTCCGGGGCTGGCAACTGCGGGAACTGTGCCCGCCGCGCCCAGGATCGCCAGCGCGGCCGCGCTTGCCGCTAGCCGGGATGCGACTCTCGCTTTGGTTGCTTTCATCATGGGTCCAGCCTGCGGTTCCCGTCCCAGCTAGCGCATCGGCGCTTTGGCTGGCGGTCGGGTGCCGAATCGTCGACTTTCGTCGGATCACCGGCCGCCGACCGGCGATGTTCAGGACCGCCGGGCGCCGACCGATCAGGCGAGGCCCGCGTCGCGCGCCACGATCGCGACCTGCACGCGGTTCGCGGCGCCGAGCTTGGTGAGGACCCGGGACAGGTGGGCCTTGACCGTGGCCTCGCTCATGTACAGGTGCGCCGCGATGTCGGCGTTGGAATGGCCCTGCGCTACCTCGGCGGCGACTTCGCGTTCCCGGCCGGTCAGGGCCTGCAGCGCCCGCTCGGCCGCGACGCGGCGGGGGGCGGCCGGGTCGGCGCTGAACTTGTCGATCAGCGTGCGGGTGGCGGACGGGGACAGCATCGCCTCGCCGCCCGCGACCAGCCGGACGGCCCGGATGATGTCGGCCGGCGGGGTGTCTTTGAGCAGGAAGCCGCTCGCCCCGGCCTGCAGCGCGCCGAACACGTACTCGTCCAGGTGGAAAGTGGTCAGCACGATGACCCGCGGCGGGTTGTCAAGCGCGGTGATCGCCTGCGTCGCGGCGATGCCGTCCTGCTGCGGCATCCGGATGTCCATGAGCACGATATCGGGCCGGTGCTCCCGCACCGCGGTGACGGCGGCGGTGCCGTCGCCGGCCTCCCCGACCACCCGCAGGTCGTCGGCGGCCGACAAGATCGTGCGCAGGCCGGCCCGCACCAGGGCGTCGTCGTCGGCCAGTAGTACCCGCAGCTTGGTCATCGCGCTCCGTTCCAGTTCAGGGTCGCGGCCAGGACGAAATCGCCGCCGGCGTCCGGGCCGTGGGACAAGGTACCGCCCGCCATGGCCACGCGTTCAGCGAGTGCGGTGAGGCCCAGGCCGGAGCCGGGCAGGTCTCTGGTGCCGTGCAGCACGCTGTCTGGGTAGCTGAGCGGCAGGCGGTTGCGGACCACGACGCGCAGCCCCTCCCCCGCCTGGCCAGACACCTCGACGCTGGCCGCCGTGCCACTCGCGTGCTTGGTGACGTTCGTGAGGCCCTCGCGGACGATCCGGTAGGTGTCGCGGCCGAGCCCGCCGGGCGCCGACTCGGGCTGCTGCACCCGCATGTCCAGGGTCACGTTCAGCCCAGCCGCCTTGAATTCGGCGACGAGGGGGGTGATATCCGCCAGCGTCGGCTGCGGGGCGCGCGGTGCGTCCGGTTCGCTTTCGCGGTCGCGCAGCACGCCGATCACGTCCCGCAGCTCGGTGAGCGCCTGCCGGGCGGTGACCCTGATCAGGGCCGCGGTCGCCTGCACCTGGGCCGGCCCCTGATCAGGGCGGATCTCCAGCGCCCCGGCATGCAGCGCGAGCAGCGACACCCGGTGGGCGAGCACGTCGTGCATCTCAGCGGCGATCCTGTCCCGCTCCGCTCGCCGTGCCTGCTCGGCCAGCAGCAGCTGTGCCTGCTTCGCCTGGGCCACCTGCTCGCGCAGCGAGGCGACGAGCTCACGGTGCGCGCGGCGGTACATGCCGACGGCCACGAGCGCGACGTGGTAGCTGAGCACCCACAGAAAGGGCGCCCAGAGCGGGTACTGGTTCGCCCACAGCGCGGCGAAGGCGAGGAAGGCGACCTGGTGCAGCGCCGCGACCGTCAGCGCGACCTTCGGACGGCACCTGGCACTGACGGTGTACACCGAGATAAGGCAGGCGAGCTGCGCGGACCGCGACAGCATCAGCGGGACGGTGAGCGCGACGCCGACCGTGGCCGGCCAGCGCCGCCGGAACCAGAGCAGCGCGCTCGCGGCCAGGCCGATCGCCGCGTCAATTACGAAGACGGTGCTCGCGGAGCCTGGGATCCACCCCTGGCCGTGCGCTCCAACGCTGGTGATCAGCAGCACGAGGCCGCCGCCGGCGGCCAGCAGCACGCACGCCGCGTCGGCCGCGCGCGCCTTGCCGCTTCCGGCCTCGTTCGCCACGAGAGCCAGCGTATGCCGCGGCACCGCCCGCTGGCATCGGCCGGAGGGCTACCCGCGGGACCGACGAAAGTATGAGCCGCGGGCACCGGGAAGGCGCTCTTCCGGACCGGCCGCCGTGGACCCGCGGCCGATGTGGCGCGCCCAGCCCGCGAGCCAGGCTGGGCCCATGATCTCGATAACCAACCTCAGCAAGCGGTACGGGGCTGTCAACGCGGTGCGGGACGTCACGTTCGAGTGCTCGCCTGGGACCATCACTGGCTTTCTCGGGGCCAACGGCGCCGGTAAGTCGACGACGCTGCGGATGCTGACCGGGCTGACCCGCCCGGACGCGGGCAGCGCCACGATCGGCGGTAAGGCGTTCACTGACCTGGAGAACCCGGCGCGGACCGTGGGCGTCATGCTCGACACCTCGGCGCTCCACGTGGGCCGGACCGGCCGGGCCACATTGCGGGTCGCGGCGATGATGGCGGGCGTGCCAGCCGGGCGGGCCGACGAACTGCTCGAGGCGACCGGGCTGGCCGGCGCGGCGAGTCGGCGGGTGGGCACCTATTCGCTTGGGATGCGGCAGCGGCTTGGCCTGGCGCTGGCCCTGCTCGGGTCGCCCGCCGTGCTGGTCCTTGACGAACCAGCGAACGGCCTGGACCCGGAGGGCATCGCGTGGATCCGCGGACTGCTGCGCGACCACGCCACGCGGGGCGGCACGGTCTTGCTGTCCTCCCACCTGCTGGCCGAGATCCAGGCGACGGCCGACCGGCTGGTGATCATCTCCGCCGGCCGCATCGTCGCCCAGGGCACGCTGCAGCAGTTGCTGGGCGGAACCGGCCAGAACCTCGAAGAGATGTTCCTCTCCCTCACCGCTGGAGGCCCCCGATGATCCCGTTCGCCACCCTCGTGCGCGCCGAACTCCACAAGACCGTCGACGTCCGGGCGGCCCGCTGGCTGCTGCTCGCGACCGCGCTGCTAGCCGCGGCCGCCGAGGCCATTCCGCTGGTGTTCCCGCACAACGTGACCCAGGACCGTGCCAGCTACCTCACCTGGGCCGCACTCGGTATCTCCCGGCTGCTGCCGCTCGTGCTGCTGATGGCGATGACCGCCGAGTGGAGCCAGCGCACCGCGATGACCACGTTCACCCTCGAACCGCGGCGCGGCCGGGTGCTGGCCGCCAAGACCGCGGCCGCGCTCGTCATCAGCGTGCTCGCCGTCCTGGTCGCCTTCGCCGTCGCGACGGTGACGGTGCTCGCCGCCAGCCAGGCCGGCCGGCACATCACGGGCGGCTGGAATTGGGCCCAGCTGGCCGGGTTCGCGCTGTTCATCGCGGGCGCCAGCGCGGTGGGCATGGCGATCGGCGCCGCGCTGCACAACACGGCGGCGGCCATCGTGAGCTACTTCGTGCTGGCCGGCCTGTTCGGCCTGCTGATGATCCCGGCGCTGGAGAAGGTCGGCGACTGGATCAACACCGGGCAGACCTTCGGCTGGCTGCTCAACGGGGACGGGTCCAGGCACGCCGCCCAGATCGCCGTCTCCGCGGCGCTGTGGATCGCGCTGCCGCTCGCCGTCGGCACGCTCCGGACCGTCCGCCGGGAGGTCCGCTGAAATCGATCACGAGTGCCTCGTGCCGTCTTCGGGTGTGCAGAACTTGTCGGCTGGCGTTGACGTAGACGTCAATGTTTAGCCTGGGGTCATCGGAGGTGCGGGAAGGCATGTCGATGCGGATACAGGAACTGGCCGTGCGGGCCGGGACGACTACGCGGACGCTTCGCTACTACGAAGCCCAAGGCTTGCTGCCCGTGGACCGCTCGGCGAACGGTTACCGCCGCTACGACGAGTTCCATGTGCGGCTCGTCAGGGAGATCAGGTCGCTCCAGGCGATCGGCTTCTCACTTGAGGAGGTCCGGCCGTTCGTCGAGTGCCTCCTCACCGGGCACGAGTCGGGCGACGAGTGCCCGGCGTCCGTCGATGCCTACCGGAGCAAGGTCGCCTTCCTTGACGAGCGCATCGGGCAGCTGCAGGAAGCCCGCGCCCGGCTGACCGGCAGGCTGGCAGAGATCGACGAGCCCCATTGCGAGATGCTGGCCGGCCGCCAGCTGAATGACCACAGAAAGTGAAGCAAGGGAGCAGGGAAATGACTCAGCAGGCAACCTCGTCCGGCACCGTCGTCGCGGTCACGGATCTGTCGTTCCACGACGTTGTGCTGTCCTCACCAGTGCCGGTCCTGGTGGACTTCTGGGCCGAGTGGTGCCCGCCGTGCCACATGATCGCCCCGGTGCTCGCTGAGATCGCCGGGGAACTCGCCGGGCGGCTCATGGTCGCCAAGATCAACGCGGACGAGAATCCCGTGACGGCACAGCAGTACAGGGTCCTCGCCCTGCCGACCCTTGCCGTCTTCCGCGATGGCGAGGTGATCTGGCAAGCGGTCGGCGCCCGCCCCAAGCGGCGCCTGCTCGCGGACCTAACCGCCCTCCTCTAGGGAGAAAGGTGGCCGACCGGGTAGCACAACCGGCCGTTCCTCATACTGGTGAAGGTATCGAATCGGAAAGTTCTTCCGACCGCATCCTGTTGCCGCGAGGCTTGAGGTCCGGCGTTGCGTCCGTGTAGACGATGGTCTCGTTCGCGGACTGGAAGTCGATGCCCTCTTTCAGGTAGCGGCGGTGCAGTCGCTTGATGAACTCGTGGGTGATCATCGCCTGGGTAGCCACCCCGGCGGCGCGCAGGATCACGTTGAAGTTAACCGACGAGTTGCCGAAGTCGGTGAACCGGACCATGGGCTGGTAGGCCTCGACCGCGCCGTCGACCTCCTGCATGACCTCCTGGCCGACTTCGACCGTGATCCGCTCGACTTCATCGAGGTCGCTTTCGTACGCGACACCGACGGTAACGGTCACCGACAGCTCGTGCTCGGGCAGGTGGAAGTTGGTGACGATGGAGGAGGCGAGGGTGGCGTTCGGGACGACCAGCATGTTGTTCGGCAGCTGGCGGATGATCGTGTTGCGCCAGTTGGTGTCGACCACGTAGCCCTGCACGCCATTGTCAAGCTCGATGAAGTCGCCTGGCTGGACCTTGTGCGAGGCGAGGATGTGGATGCCCGCGAACAGGTTGGACAGCGTGTCCTGCAGCGCGAGGGCGACCGCCAGGCCGCCGACGCCCAAGGCGGTGAGCAGCGGCGTGATCGCGATGCCGAGGCTGTCCAGCAGGACCAGCGCCCCGATCGTCCAGACGATGACCCGGGTGATGCTGACGAAGATCGTCGCCGATCCCGAGGTGCCCGCGTGCGACACGGCGCCCGCGCGGACGGCCTCCCCGGCCACCTTGGCGCTCCCGATGGAGGCGACCACGATGATCACCGCGACCAGCGTCTGGTCCACGTCGTGGCGGTACGTCGCGTCCAACGGCAGCGCGAGCACCGCGCCCCAGAGGAAGGCCACGCCCACGCACCAAGGGGCGATCATGCGCAGGAAGGACGTAACGATCGCGCGCCACTTGGTGTGCTCTGCCTGGCGGTGGAGCTTTGCGAGGACGGCGCGCAGCGCCAGGACCGCGACAACCCCCGCCCCGAGGTAGGCCGCAGCCGTGAACCACGTGTGGAGGCTGACTGATGCCGTCACTAATTTGTTCCTTT
>Ga0310811_10006190_pt1 | contig 15262 bp, 26 predicted proteins | sample YCmetagenome_FD_207642 | JGI IMG/M metagenome (GOLD analysis project Ga0310811, IMG submission 207642) | Soil microbial communities from experimental microcosm in Duke University, North Carolina, United States - YC | ecosystem: Engineered > Artificial ecosystem > Soil microcosm > Unclassified ...
TGCCCCGTCGCATCTACCAGAACCCCGTAGTACGCCGCATTGATCCTGGTGTCTGACACCACAGTCTGATCGATATTATCCGCGCCAAATGCTTTGAATCCGTGCGCGGTAGTACTACCGATGGTCGAATTAGTCACGGATGTACCAGAGGACCCCGTGGAAATCGCAATGCTTGCCACCGGAGGGACTGAAATTGCATCGCGCCACTCATTCGCGGCCATAACGACTGGACCGGAAACCGTTTTTTGAGCGCGCGTCGCTGCGCTAATGATATTTACGCTACCAGTGTTCTCCATCGTCATCGGCGTCGGGAAATCAGGCAACATCGGGCCGATGTAGGTGAACTTGCTATCGAAGTATTCCCCGCCTTGCAGGAAATATGTTCCACCCATCGTGCTTACGGTGGCCCATGCGCCGCTAGTTTGAAAGACGGGGTTTGCCATTTCTTGCCTCAGTGATTAGTCCAGTTAGTGCCGTTGCACATAACCGGGATAACCACCGATCCGCCACCCGTGGCCGTGGCATTGTAGACAGGCGTAGCCGCTCCGTCCGTTTCAACCGCCACCAGCGCTTGGCTGGACGAATTGCACGCAGGCAGCGCCGCATTCGTGTACTTCGCGGGCTGCATTAGCACAGAGCCTGCGTTCTGCGAACTCATCGACCCGGCGCAAAACGGCAACGCAGAACCAACCGAGACACCTTGACCATTGTAGTAGGTACTGCCTTGCAGAAAGAACGTGCCACACTGGTTATTGATCGTCTGGAAACCGCTGCTCGGATTGAACTGAGCGTGCGCGGGCATCGCAGAGAACGCGCAGAACAAAACTGCGAAAACTGCCAAAAGCTTTTTCATGAACTACTCCCAGTAGATTTTGCTTCATTGATCAATTGCTGAAGCCTTTCGGCTCCGGTTTTATGATGCGGACTGATCCCGAGCGATTTGGCTTCCGTCATAAGCGCATCGCGAAGATTTTCGTAACCGGAAGGCTCCCCGATTGCTGCTTGCTCTTCGTCCGCACTATTTACGATGATCTTAGAACCGTCGGCCAGGGCCACCCATTTTGGGTACTCGACGAACACATATGGTGCCGTGAAGTTTCGCATATTCGGATACATCGCTTGCCCTAAAAAAAGGGCCGAATTTTACTCCGGCCCAAAGACCGCGCCAGAAGAAACTCTTAAACCACGTCAGCCACAATTGCTGACCATTCGGGGCGAATGGCTGCGAACCCGTACAGCACGTCAAGACGCGTCACGAGGTTATCGCTCATCACGTCGTACGCCGTAATCATCCGCATTGCGCACCCGTCGAACTCGGCGCGCGCTGCCTCGACAACACCCGAAGTCGGCATTTCCAAATCAGCAGTAGCGAGCGTGAAGGCCTCCGGGTAGAAGGCCAGATTCTGACGGTACGATTGGCTAGCGGGCAGCACAAGCGCAACTACTGCGCCATTGGCAGGCGAAGCCGTCACCGTATTGAACGCGGCCGGAGCAGGGACGATTGCCGGATAGATCGGAATCGACGTAGCGCCCGTAAGAACGTTAGCCGTAACGACGAACTGGCGAAGGGTGCCCTGCGATTGGCCCGTGAGGCGGTTAATCGCGAAGACCCCGGCAATGGTGATAATGTCGCCAGCGTTGAGCGTACCCGTGATCGCATTGACGGTGAGGGTGTTACCTGTCTGGCCTGCGCCATTGACCGTACCACCCGCCGAGAACGTGCCATTCGTATGGATTTGGATCGTTTGATCATCAAACCAATCGAAACCGAGCGTGTCCTTCGTGATCATGCCAGTTTCGTACTGGTCACTGATCTTTTGCTGCGGGTTGAAAAGTCCAGCCAATGAGGACACCGTACGAGCTTCCGTCAGCATGTCCAAAATGATCGTGCGATCCATGCGCGGCGCGAGATTCTGCGAAAGCTGAGCGCCGGCGTTAAGCCATGTGCTCGCGTCAGGCGAGGCTAGATTGCTCGATCCATCGAGCTTAAACGATAGATTGGCAGCCGAGTTAGCAACGCCAATCAAATCTCCCGCCATCGATGCAGCTAGTCGGTTGACGGCAGGAGCAAGAATGCGCTCGCTGAAATCGTCAAGCGACATGGTCTTCTCGGCAGTGCCGAACGAGATCGGCACATTCTTTTGCGTGGCAACCGTGAGCGTCGTATTCTGCTCGTTGGTCCCCTGCGGGGTAATCGCCGGACCCGTGTTGACTACGTAGTCATTCGGCAACCTGATTCGAAGGGTATTACCGATCTTCGCACCAGTGCGCGCGAACTGATCGTCGTATTGGCGGTTGACTCGGCGCAAGAAAGCGTTCGTTTGCGAAAACAAACGAACAGCTTCGTTTGTGACCATGTTAATGGTCAGAAGAGAATTCGACACTTTAGGTCTCCCAAAGCAAAAACGAAGGTGCCATTGCTGGCGTCTTGTCCCTGCCCTGCGAGACCTACTTTACGGGCTAACCCGATGATTTTCGGCTCATCTTAGCCGGATGAACCCGCAACAACAGAAAACGCCGTTGCGGTAACTCACATACTATGCTAGTCCGAAAGCATAGTCAATATTACCGACGCTTCCGCGCGGTCCGGTTCCGCCATTCAATAAACCCTTTCGGGTCTTTCTGCGGGTCGGGCATCGTAGCATCGGTGGCGGACGAACCACCGTCGATAGCCTGAGGCGGCGGGGGGGCTTTACTGACTTGCTTGCCCAGCGCTTTAGCCGCTTTGGCCGATAGCTTGGTCATTTCGATCCCCATTTGAACCGGGTCCATCGACGTGATCCGAATTGCTTCGCCAATATTCTCCGGCTTCCCGAGCCACGTCACAACCTTCTCCGCGCTAGGCACGTTCGACAAAACTTTCAGGAAATCAGGGCCGCCTACCCCCGCCGTGTTCAGGTTTTGGACTGACTTGTCAAATTCCTCCCCGAATTCTTTCGCGCCGGCCTCATTAATTGCTGCGATACGCGACGAAAACGTATCCTGATCACGCTGCTCCCTTACCATGCGCTCAGCGTAAGCTCTGGCCAATTGGTCCACATCCTGATTCGGCTGATGCGGGACAGGTTGGTTTTCGCCTTGTCCGCTGCGCAGTCTCGCTACCTCTGCCTCAGCTTGCTCGGCTCGCGCTTCGGCTGCACGTCGAGCTGCCGTAATCTCGCTAATTCTCTTTGGGACCCAACTATGATCAGGTTTTGTCTCCGGCGTCTCGGGCGCAGCATTTTCTGGCGAGACTTCTGCCTCAGGCACTTGAGGGTCGGTCTGTACATCACTCATTTTTATTTCTCCAAGGTTACTTCCGTTTCGGCTTCGATTTGGCCTTCCGCTGAATACTATACCCTATCGCTACCGCCTGCTTGGTAGGCTTGCCGGATTTAATCTCCACGGCAATATTCTTTTGCCTTGCTTTATCTGACTTGGATTTTATCAGCGGCATCATTGCCCTGTAATTTTAGGCTGTTGCGATTGCGCCAATTGCTGCGCGGCCTGATTCATTCTCTGCTGATGCGCCTGCTGCTGCCCAGTCTGTTCCTCTTGTGTTATTTGGGGTACAGGCTGAAGCGCGCTTTGAATCCCGGAAGCGTACAGATTGGCTGGGTCAGCATTATCCGGCGTAACCCCAGCGTCCGGGTTGTTCGCTGCTAGAATTTCCACCAATGCTTTGCGGACGATAGGATCAAGCGCTTCAGGCGTCATCATGGGCGCGATTGTCTTAAGACGGTCCGATTCAGCCTTGAATGCATCTAGCACCGCCTTATTGTCATTCTCCATTCTTAGCGCCAAATGGTTAAGCGCCTCAATATCCACGCGCTTCTCAGCCAATTGATGCTCGATGGCCTTGTCATTTAGCATTTGATGCTGCTGCTGAAGTAGTTGAGTCGCCTGCTGCAGCTGCTGCTGAAGTTTTTGAACTTGCGGATCGACCTCGCCGAAAACGGCCGGATTGGTCGCTTTAATCCAGTTGCGCATGCGCTCTGCCAACTTATCCGCCGATGGGAAATCGGCGTTATTCATGTACAAATCGCCAATTACATTAGACAACGCAGGTTGCGCCGCCAAAAGCTGTGTCTGAGCGTCAAAAGCCTGCTCTCGTCTAGTGTCGAAGCTAGGCCCGCTCTTAGCGATCACGCTGTAACGGCCCACATTCGGGTTAAAAATGGCGCGGACTTTAGCCTCAGACTCCATATCTTGCTGTTGGATGGCCTGCCTTGCGTTCGGGTCTACCTGAATGCGGCTTTCCTCTCCCGATTCTTCATCATTGATGAGCAAGACGCGCTGCGTATCATAGTATTTAGGGATCAAATCCACCAACTGCTCGCCAGTAAAGCGGATAGCGTCCGCCACTGCATCGATGAAATGGAATGTGACCCGCTGCCCTTGGCGTTGGCGCTGCTCTATTGCGATCCCACTAACCTCGTTCCCCTGTTCGCTGAACGTCGATTCATATTGCCCGCTTGCCATCATCATCTGATGCTCGGCGGTTTGCATTCCATCGAGGAACACGGGCGCACTTGTCGGCGGTTGCGTGCGATCCGGCTTGGGTATCGGGTTCCCGTTCTCGTCAGCATGGTTATACGGCAAATAGGCGTGGTTCTGCGTGTTCGCCGTGGCCCAGTAGTTCTCGTACCCCTCAACGGCCTCACCTGGGGCGGTCCAAGGCTGCTTTGACTGCAATGCACCATACTCCAGCGCCGCCGACGCGTTGTAGTTGTATGCCCGCTGCGAATCCTTCAGATACCGAGTCAGCCCTTTACGATCGAGCTTTCCTTCAATCACAATCTCTTCGCCAGGAACTCGGATGATCGGGATATGCTTACCAAGCCATAAGGCCTTGTCAACGATCCTGTCGCCGACGATCAAATACCAGCGCACCGTCCACTTGGGAATGCGCCGACGCTGCGCTTTGCCATCTTCCATGGCCTGTGCGAGCAGAGGCTTGCCCGCCGTCGGAATGGTGGATTCACGTACCAAGGTAGTTGAGCCATCGTCGCCCTCGATAGCGTACAACCATTCAGTTGTTTCTTCGCGCTCGTAGTATTCGGCTACCCGGATCGTGTCCTTGCGCGTCCACGCTAGCTCGCCCTCTCCCATCACGGTCTTACCTATCGATTCGCCATATTTCTTCTCAGCCTTGTCCTTGGGCATGTCATCGAACACGAACGCGAAACGCGCATCCGAGCCGTCCGACTTCTTGATCATTGGGTCCACGTAGATGGACAACGGGTCTTGCACTTCTCGGATGAACAAGTCCTGGTCGAAACTGTCATCGTCGACATACCCAGACACGATACGCCAGTAGCCAATTCCTCCGCCTACCTGGAATTCCATGGCCTTTTTGTAGGCTTGCTGCGCGTTGGAAATGTACTCGATGCGGCGAATCACCTGCTCGAAGATCTGGGCGCTCTCATAGTTGGATTCGTTGCCCGTGGCGCTAATGTGAATCGACGGCTTATTTTCCTTGCCGAAATTGACCACATGCAGCCAGTGAGTATGCGTCTTGTTAATCGTCACCATCGGCTGACCGGCAAGCTGACGTTGCGCGCGCACATCGGCATTCCATTGCTCTTGGTTGTCAGGATCAGCAAAAAGGAACCGAATGTCATCCTTGAAGCGATTGCGAGCGTCCTGCTCCCATGAAACACACGTAGAAAACCGGTCGTGGGCGCGAGCTACAATATCTTTGCTTTTCTCAGCCATATTCAACCCATCCAGTAGCCGGGAGTAACGCGCCCCGGATTAATTATGCGGCTCTTCGGTTTCAGCACGCCAGATTTCGGCTTTTGCTCTTTCAAAGCGACGGCCATATAGCCGAACGCATCGGCGGCGTGTGATGCCCAGTCGTGAAGCGGCTCATTACTGAAGTGCTTAGTGTCATCGTCTACCCTATACCGGTAATTCGTCAACGCCTCTAGCCCAATCGCGCAATTCTGCTCATCGAAATACACCAGAGGGAATATCAACCGCGCCGCCTCGATCCTAGTATCAATCGACGTTTTCGGCACCGTCCTGGTTTTAAAGCCTGCGTCCCTAAGCTGTTGAGCAACTGTCCTTTGCGATGCCAGCAGCTCATTGTTGGCATCATGCGGAAGCCAGCAGTCTCCGTACACGTAGCGCTTAGCCTGCAAATCAGCGGCATACTCGCCGATATGCTTGCCAGTTCCTTCGAGGTAATCGATCACCCGATACTCGAATGCGCCAAGCTGCGCGAACCATATCGCCGTCTTGTCCGCGCGCCCCAGGTCCCAGAACAGATGCACCGGCTTAGAAGGATCATACGGCACGCGCATGATGCGGGCTGCTGCTTCGCGGATTTCCTTCGCATATACCGCACCCTGCACAGGCGCCTCAAACGAGCACATGAACTCTTGGTCGAATAGAGCATTGCCCATCGCCTCGCCGAAGTCTCGCACATATTCTGAGCGTAGCTTTTCCAGCTTTCGGGCGCAGATAAGCCTTCGCAGCGGGATTTGAGAGCGCCCACTCTGAATACACAATGCCAACCGGCGGCGCGCCTACCATTGCGTTGTAATTGTCCGATCCCAGCACCTGCCATGTCGATCCATTGATGCACTCAATGTACATTTCTTGGTCATTTTTCTTGCGCCGAATCTGCTCCGGGAAAGCTTCATCGATGCGCTTCTTGCCCGTCCTAGGATTCACCGCGTTCCAAATAGCCTTACGAGCCTGCGCCGCCATCGGTAGCATGTGCCAGTAGGTGCCGACTCTCTCGAACATCGCGACAGCCGTCCGGTGCAGCGCCACCTCATCTTTCCCCGCCCGTCTGCTCCATATCATCTCGGCATGCTTGCCGCCCCGCTCTAGATACTCCCACGCGGCCATTTGGTATGGTCGAGGACGCCAATTATTCGGAAGCTGGACCGTCGTCATCCTTTGCCCCGAAGCGGACGATCTGAATAGCGAAGGGCGATCCCTCTGGCCCGCTTATCTCAGCCTGCAATGGCAACAGCTTGGGGTAGATAGTCCCCCAGAATACGCGCTCGTTGAGCGGATCCTCCTTCGCCCATGCGACAAGGCGCTCAGCACCGCCCAACTTCTCAGCGGCGAGAGCAATAGCGTCTTTAGCCTTCGCCGTGTTCTTATTGAGCGCGCCCTTTGGCCTTCCCTTACCACCATTGGGTTTTGGCCTATCCAATCCTTTTTTAGGTTCGATAGTCATAGACTAATGCCCGCATCTGGCGTCACGCCGACCCTAACCCATGCCGCATGCTGCACTGCACGATCAAGGTGATACCCAATCGCTCGACAAGCCATGCGCGCTTTTTCTTGTGCGGCCTCTTGGGCGAGCACTACATCCAATTTCGCCCCCAGAAAATTAGTTAGCTCCGCCCTGCGCCTAACGCGTCTTTCGAATTCGTTCATTCTGTTTCTCCGAAGCAATATTTACCGCTAGGGACGTGGTGCAAGAAGCGGCCGAACAGCCGCCCGCAATCTTGCGCATAGCGCTTAGTGTCGAGCACATGCTCATGCCATATCAAATCTGCCAGATCGGAGGGCGATTGCTCGATACCATCGGCGCGCGCAGATAGGAAATCACGATATTCCCGGCCAGCCTGCTCAGCGTCGATGCCAGGATATTTCTCGAAGACGCGATCTTCCAAAGGCTTCGTATCGATCATGGTGCGAGTACCGTGCTGTTCTGGACAAGAGTCCCCACCCATGCCATGGTGACAGATATGGCCGAGGTTACATCCGTACATACAAAATCCAAATCTGTTTTTTGGCCCACCGTTAATATAGGGTAGCCATCTCCGGCCTCGTGCCTGTAGGGTCCGTCGGATGACGTAGCAAACGACAAAGGGCGCAGCAAGGACTGCGTCACATTATTGAAGAACCAGTTCCGAATGGTAACATTGTTGTTAGCGTTAGCGCCCGTTCGATTAATGCTCAGCAACAGAGATTGCAGCTCTAACGTAAAACCGTTTGGCACAGTATAGGCTGTTTGGCTTGTTACTCCAATGCCGAAACCATCTAGCGCAACTGGCATTACCGAACGAGTTGCGCCCGCCCCACTATCCCTAATCGTGATCGTGCCTAAGTTTATCTGTCCGCTTCCTGCGGATATGTTGAGCGCTTGCTGAATCCTTAGATATTGGTTCACAAGCGGCACGGGCGTTGTGCCGTTCATGGTGACCTGTTCGCTGATAGCGTTGAAGCTAGCGTCCAAGCCGCTTACAAGAATCTTGCGGCATCCTGTGCCTGCGGCTGCATCATTAGCGCTGCTAGACACCACTTCAAGGTTTCTTGCACTGGGAATCCAGGGATACGGTCCAGTCCCGTACCAAAACGATGCTCCGGCTGCTGTAGCCGGATTGGTCCCTAGCGAGGATACACGTGTGCATCCCGCCACTAAGCCGTGAGCTACAGCAGTTGCCCACGGCATTCCTCTGTCATGTACCTCAGTGTAAGCTAATGTCCCGTGTCGCCTTTGGATATCTGGCAAATCGATCATTGCTTTATCCACCCGCTCTCGGCCGTAATATTATAATTTGTGTATGTATATGTTTTTATCCAAACACTTTGCCCATCCGTACACGAGTCTGTTGAAATCGTATTGTTTGATGTGTAGGTGTATGAATGCAAAAGAGATTCTGTATCAACCCAAGCATTTAAAAGAGGGCTGAAAACAGAATCCCCAAGGTTTGAATAGCTCACTTTTTCTTACTCTTACCAAGCACCTTGTTCGCTTTGGCGTCGATCTTCGACTTAGCGGACATTGACAGCTTCCCCGCCTTCTCCATTTGAGATGCCCGCGCTTTCGCGTTGCGGGCATGAGATTTATCTTCGACGGGGTAAGATCGGCCAGGGCCAGCGAAATCGGACTTAGGAAGCGCTTTTCGCGCTTTCGCCGTGAGCTTACTCACTTGCTCGTGCCGCGCTCTTTGATCATCGGCACGCCATTCACCTTGACCGGCTCAGCCTTCGGGCCAGGGGGCGGATTACCACCATGGTACGTCCCAGCGGGAGCCGTCCGCGCGCCATGCGCGCAGTTCACGGCATGCTTCATATCTGCTCCGTCTTTAAGGCCACCGTACATATCAATCTCCAAAAGCCGCAAGAGCGGCAACATATTAAAGGTATTATACGCGACCCCAGAGCCGCGTCTACCTTTTATGCCGCGATGAGGAAATTATCCGACTCGATTCCGTGCATCCACTTCGGCCGCCGCCCGCGCCCGCTCCACGTCGCCCCGCTGGCCGGATCGCGGTACTTGGCGGCGACCGAGCCAAGCTTGCGGGTCTTCTTCGCGCCGCCCAGATCGCGCACCGTCAAGCCATGCTGCTCCATGAGCGTGCGGATATCCTCAATCGTCTTCGCCCTTTCTTCGGCTCGAATCTGCCAAATGCGAGCGTCGATATCCGCTTTCTCTTTAAGCAAAGACTCCAAAAACGTCGTTTCTTGCATTTCTCTCACTCCTTGGTTGATAAATTAAGGCGCGATGCCGGAATGAAATTGCGATTCATGCAGCCGCTGTTTCAGCAAATACCCTTCCAATTGCCAAATCTTCGCCACCGCGTTCTGGCGAGCAATCTTGCGCCCGATCTCAGCGTCGAAGTTCTCGGACGATACGCATGCGCTCTCGCCGGTCACAGTAAAGCCGTTGCGCATGACCAGCACGCAGAAGGTCAGTAGCTCGCATTCTGGAGGGATGTCAGACGCCTTGTCGGCACCATCGATACCATCAGCGGCGGTAAAATAATATTCGCTCGCAATCGACGCCTGAATAGTCTGTAGCGTCACACGCGGCGCCGTCTTTCCCTTCGCTTGAATCATTTGCTCCACCGCATCATCATCGTCGCGCGGCACGCTTGCTGTTGCCATGTTCATTTCTCTCTCCGTGGGTTATTTGCGCTTTTGCGCGGTTACGACTTCAATTGCTTGCTCGACCGACTCCACGATGTGGATCGTCCCCGGCCAAGCATCATGAAACTTTTGTTGCGTTGGCGTTAGTCTGCGAGCGCTAGGCGGCTTATCGCCGTCCTTTACCTCGATCATCAGGATTTCGCCATTGAACCATGCAACTAGATCGGGGAAGCCCGCACCGACCGCATGCGTCGGGATGACAGTTGCCCCAGCCTCACGCAACGCCTTCACGATGTCCGGCTGATTCACGTCGATCTTTGCGGCATATTTCACGCTGCCACCTTTTGATATTCGCCGAATAGCGCCACGTCTTGAGCATGCCTATGGATCGTCAGAATCACAGGATCACGCTTAAGCTTCGGCTCATCATCCACTCCAAGCTCATAGACCGCCGTGAGCATTCCTCGCTTTCCTTGGCGCATCTTTACTGGATGCTTGCGAACTAAAGCAGCATCCCGCATTCGATCTATCGTCACCTTTACGGTAGAAAGGCACATTCCCGTTATCTCCGCCAATTGTACAACAGATAGAGGGCTGGATTCCTCCAATGTATTAGCAATTTTATCCTCGTTCTCTTGGCGTATCTTGCTCGATAAAAGCGTTGCACCGCCGCCTTTCTTTCCGCTCATGATTGCATCCTCGAAATAACATAGGCCAGCAAATCGAGTTCGGAGCACTTGAGCTGGCGCAAGATGCTCCGGTCGCCATGGAGACCGCGCGGGCCGCGATGGCATTCCGGGCAAAGTGGGATGGCAAGCCAATTCGATGCTCTCTGCGCCATTCCCTGCCCCTCTCGCGGATGATGGATTTCCGGCGGAACATCCTCGACCTCGAAACCCAGCAACGAGCAGCACACGCATCCCAGCCGCGCCACTCTCCCGAGATATTCGGATTCTCGGCGGTTCATCCTTCCCTCCGTTCGGTATAGTGCTGCATGGGGTTCATTTCACGTCCCACAAGCGCATCCCGCGCATGCGATAGTTGTCGACTATGGTTTGGCGGATCGCTGCATATTCCTTTTTCAATTCAGGATCAATGCATTCGTCGATAACCCGTTTCCCGGCGCTTGACGTGATTGCATCTGTCGCGCAATTTGCTACCGAAAACGAAAGAGGTAATCCAGAAACCGACTTCCCGCGCATAACCGCTTTGAACGCCCATTCAGCGGTAATTTTCGGCGTCCGCAAGCCGGCCACGGCGCGATTAATCCGCTCCAAGTTCGCGGTAGCTTGCTCGGGCGTCGCCTTCGGCAAATTTTCAAGCCGCGGCACTGCGCTTGCGCTTTGGTCCAAGCGAGCCTGTTTGCAGTGGATGATGAATTCCGGCAGCGTAGGCGGCTTGGGCAATGCGGTTAGGTTCTCGCGACCCGCTTTGAGTTGTTCCCGCGTCAACCGAAAAAGCTCGATTCCCCACAGTCGCCGAACGTCCGCGAGATTCGACCCCCGCCAGAGGTCCGCAAACCGCGCACCGTAGGCTGCGGACATCACGGCAAACAGTCGGTCTACCCAAGCCTCGGGAACGGCGTGAAGGGGCCATTCCGGCCTTTCTGGCTCATACATCGATGGTTCGGCCATCTCGTTCATAGCGTCGATCCTCTCCCGTCAGTCCTGCAATCGTTGCTGCGCGCTCGTCGTGGTAGCTCGGCCTGCTCGGCGGCGCGCGGGGCGCTTGCTGCCTGCGAACCCAGTTGCGCCATGTCGCCGGCCAATCTTTCTTCGTTGCGTCACGCCCCGATTTCGCGATCCAGTAGTCGCGGAACTGCGCGGCAACGTCGCCAACGTCGAGATCCGGGCGCTCTGCTTTGCAAAAATTCATGTCCTCGTCACTTGGTTGCCAGTCTGTCGGCAAGCGCGAAGCGCGTGCGCCTTTACTCTCCGAAGGAGAGTTAACCGAAGATGAAGAAGAAGATGAAGGGGTTGGCGGAAGGTTGGGCGGAAGGTTATCCTTGTTTTTCCCCATCAAAGCAGGATTGCCACCCTTTGAACCGCCCGCCGCGCGGGCCTCTCGGACCTTTTCGTCGCGAATCATGCGTCGCGAAAAGATGCATCCATATTCATCGCGCGAGAAAACGCCAGCCGCTTCCAGCTCGCTCAAGTACCCTTCCGCCTCTTGAGAGGTTGAACCTGTCATACGAGCAAGGTTAGGTGTAAGGATAACCTTCCCATTAACCTTCAAATAACCATAGTCTGAACCTTGATGCATGATGCACATCATGTCGATCCAGAGGCCGCGCGCGCCAGCCGATACCATGCGCAGTGCAACGTCATTCAGCCAGTCACCAGGGTAGAACTGGAAAGAGGGGCGCTTCATTCAAACGGCCTCGGCTGGCGTTAGGGGTTGAGGGATCATTGAATTTCCATCAAGGCTTCGTCGGCAGCTTGGATGAACGCCGCAGCTGGCCGCGGGTCGATTGCGTTTCCGAGGGCGCGCAGCTTAGCCACTCGGGCGGGTATCCCATTTCCCAGCCAGCGAACTCGGGGTGGAGGGAGCCGCCTCCACTTTCCATCGGGGCATTCGACGTATTGGCAACCGTCGACACTTGCGACGGCAGCGGCGAACCCCCGGCTCCGAAACTCATGTTCGGTCCACCCTTCTCCCCATCCGAAGCCCGGATCGTTGACCAGAGCGCGATCACATGCGTGTGCAGGCCGTCTCCGCTGCTCGGCGATAACCCCTTGCGGTTGTAGTTGCCGTGGACCGTAGGCGTCGGATGTAGTGCTATCACCATGTCCGCTAAATTCACCTGATGACCGCTCGATATTCGAGCTAACGCTTTCTTCTGGTCTTTGTAGTCCCCGCCGCCTTTTTGCCGACATTGCGGCGTCGGCCACAAACCAATAACGATCTCGAAAGTGCTCCGCACCCGCGCTCGCGGCTTCGATAGGCATTGCTCCCACGGCGTAATCCAAGGCTTCCAAATCACTTCGCACGAGACGGAGCCAGACAGATGCGGATGCAACCTGCTCGCCAAAGATTCTTGAAGGGCGGCACTCTTGGATGAGCCAGTGCCACGCGGGCCACAAATGCCGCTCATCAGCAAACCCAAGTCCTTTGCCTGCCGCGCTGAAAGGTTGGCACGGACAGGAACCGGTCCAAACAGGTCGATCATCTGGCCAGCCGGCGAGACGAAGCGAGCGCGACCATCCTCCAAGTCCAGCGAAGAAATGGCATTGGGTGTATCCGCGAAGGTCGTCTGGTCGAACATCCTCAATGCTCCGTTCGTCTACGTCACCCGGTGCGATATGACCGGCTGCAATGAGATTGCGCAGCCACTGCGCCGCATACGGATCGATCTCGTTGTAATACGAGGTCATTCCATCCTCGGTGTAACGATCCAGCAGCCAGCCGCAGCGAGCGCGAAGACGGCGATCATCCAAAGAGAAATTAGAAGGTCCATAGCTACTCCTGTGGCCGGATAGGCGCGCGATACGAGCAGCCTTCCGAAACGCCGCGATGGCTTGATCCATGAGGCACGCCGGCCGTAGCCTTCGAGCCGCACTTGCACGAATGCACCTTCTTGCCGCAATGCACGCACCGCGGCGATTCTTTGCGCTTGGTCATCCCCCTACTCCTGTCAGACGAATCCTACGTTCGAAAGCGAACTGTAACTATTGTTCGCAACAGAATATTGTCCTAACCTACAGGCTCAGATCGTTCCCGTGGCGAACAAGTCGGCGAGCTTGCGCAGGTAGAGGTAGGTCGGGCGGTCGATCTTGCCGCGGGCGAACTTTTCCACCCAGGAGTAGCTCACCCCTGCCAGCTCGGCGATCTGCCGGTATTTGCCACGTCGCCGCAAGAGCTGCGCTCGCACTTCTTCGTCGAATCCAAGCATGCTTTCCTCCAATGAATGTGGGGAATCATACAAATAATTTGGTGCGATAGCAAGGAACATGCACTTGTTGTCGCTGAAGTAGGGAGGAAGCATGGAAGAGAGAAATTTACCGATGGTCATCGCAGAGAACCTGCGCCTAGCAATGCGACAGCGCGGCATCGAGAACCAAGCGCAGCTCTCGCGGGAGACGGGCGTGCCATACGCGACACTGAACCTGTACCTCAACCCGGAGCGCCGCCCCGGCCTGCCGAACCTGAAACACCTGGTCACGCTGGCCGAATTTTTCCGCATGGAGGTTTGGGAACTGCTATGCCCGATGAACGAGGCCGAACGCGCGCTGCTCAAGAGTTTCGAGGCATGGGTGCGCGCTTCCAGGAAAGAATAATCGGTTGCGAATTCTTCTTGCGCAGTTCGCATTGGTTTGCTATATTTGTCTTACGGCAACAGCACACCAACCACCCGGAGCCAGCCATGTACAACTTCACGATCCTGTTCGAAGACTCCGAAGTAGCCTGCGCCGAAGCCGAGCGCTTCGAAGATGCCCGTGCGCAAGCCATCGACGAAGCGCGCGAAGGCTTCTACGCCTCGGTTCTGCGCGATTGCACTTTCGCGGCAACGAGCAGCCAAGGCGTCATTCGCGAAGTCACCGGGCCGCTGTTTATCTGAATACCCACCGAGAGCAAGTGCTTGGGGCGGCGGAAGTTGCGCGTAAGACCCCGGGCGGAAAGATAGGAGATTGAAATGTCCACCACAGCCAGCGATTTAGTCTCAACCCGCACCGAGTATCCCGACGCCGCGATTCTTCGCGAGCTGGCGGCACGACTCATAGCAGAAGGGTGCAGCGATGAGCGAGAAGGGCTTTGAATAATCACAGGAGATAAGCAGACCATGAGCCAACCGATATACGAAGTCACACTAGAAGCGCTGCGCAAAGCTGGCGCATGCAACAAAGTCGTGCGCATGATTCAAGGAAAGACTTTTAACGAGAAAGACGCTGAACTCGAAAGCTACATCAAACATTCGCATGTCGAACCCGTATCACTTGTTTCGATCGCGAGAAATAACGGGATTGACGATGCGCTGTGGGCGCTCCGATGCGTGCCTGGGTGCGATCGTGACGCGAGGTTGTTCGGAGTATGGGCTGCGCGTCAGGTTGAGCATCTAATGACGGATCAGCGAAGCAAAAATGCACTGGACGTTGCGGAGCGATTTGCCAATGGCATAGCAACGCAGAGCGAATTAGACGCTGCCCGGGGCGCTGCCTGGGCCGCTGCCCGGGACGCTGCCAGGGCCGCTGCCAGGGACGCTGCCAGGGACGCTGCCCGGGCCGCTGCCGGGGACGCTGCCGGGGACGCTGCCTGGGACGCTGCCTGGGACGCTGCAGGGGCCGCTGCCCGGGGCGCTGCCTGGGCCGCTGCCCGGGGCGCTGCCCGGGGCGCTGCCGGGGGCGCTGCCCGGGGCGCTGCCGGGGACGCTGCCTGGGACGCTGCAGGGGCCGCACAGTTCGAAATGTTCATCGCCATGATCGAGGGCCGCGCGCCGTGGCAA
>Ga0310811_10006192_pt1 | contig 15261 bp, 14 predicted proteins | sample YCmetagenome_FD_207642 | JGI IMG/M metagenome (GOLD analysis project Ga0310811, IMG submission 207642) | Soil microbial communities from experimental microcosm in Duke University, North Carolina, United States - YC | ecosystem: Engineered > Artificial ecosystem > Soil microcosm > Unclassified ...
CCGGCGCCTACTCGCACACCTCGATCGCGCTGCATGATGCGCTGAAGGGAGTGCAAATCCCGACCGTTGAAGTGCACATCTCCAACATCTACACGCGGGAGAGTTTCCGGCATCATTCGTTCACCGCCATGGCCGCCTTCGCTTCGTTGTGCGGCTTCGGCATCGACGGCTATCGGCTCGCGATCAATGGCCTTGCCGCCAAAATCGGCGTCAAGGCAAAAGCCTGACGCTTTCGCCACAACCCAAGCAGAGTTTTCGGATCAAGAACATGGCGCGCCAGCCTGAGGAAAAAACCACCGGCAAATTCTCAAGCGACGACAGCGCGCTCATTCGCGAGCTCGCGCTTCTGCTCGATGAGACGAGCCTCACCGAGATCGAGATCGAGCGCGCCGGGCTGCGCCTGCGCGTGGCACGCAACATCTCGGTCGCGGCCCATATGCCCGCGGCAGTCCCGATGGCCACGCCTTCGGTGGCGGCCGGGCCGCTCTCGGCTGCGGCAGCAGCAGCGGTCGCCGATCTTTCCAAGCATCCGGGTGTCGTGCCCTCGCCGATGGTCGGCACCGCCTATTGGGCGCCCGAACCCGGCGCAAAGCCCTTCATCGAAGTCGGCAGCAAGGTCTCGGCCGGCCAGACCTTGCTGATCATCGAGGCGATGAAGACGATGAACCAGATTCCGTCGCCGCGTGCCGGCACCGTGACGCAGATTCTCGTCGAGGACGGCCAACCGGTCGAGTTCGGCGAACCGCTGGTGATTATTGAATAGCGAATGGCGACCAGCGAATGGCGAATTGTCTTTTCTATTCGCTACTCCCTATTCGCCTCTCGCCTGTTGAGACGACATGTTTGACAAGATCCTCATAGCCAATCGCGGCGAGATCGCACTTCGCATCCTGCGGGCCTGCAAGGAGCTCGGCATCTCGACCGTCGCGGTGCACTCCACCGCCGACGCCGACGCCATGCATGTGCGCCTCGCCGACGAGAGCGTCTGCATCGGCCCGCCGCCGTCGAAGGACAGCTACCTCAACGTCCCCGCGCTGCTGGCGGCCTGCGAGATCACGGGCGCCGATGCGGTGCATCCCGGCTACGGCTTCTTGTCCGAGAACGCGCGCTTTGCCGAAATCCTCGCCGAGCACAATCTGCAATTCATCGGGCCCAAGGCCGAGCATATCCGCCTGATGGGCGACAAGATCGAGGCCAAGAAGACCGCAAAGCGGCTCCGCATCCCCGTCGTGCCGGGCTCCGATGGCGCGGTCACCGCCGACCGGGACGCGATGGGAATAGCCAAATCGATCGGCTTTCCGGTGCTGGTGAAGGCGGCGGCCGGCGGCGGCGGCCGCGGCATGAAAGTCGCGCAGACCGAGGCCGACCTCTCGCTCGCGCTGACCACGGCCGCGAACGAAGCCAAATCCGCTTTCGGCGACGCCTCGGTCTACCTCGAAAAATATCTGACCAAGCCGCGCCACATCGAAATCCAGGTGCTGGGCGATGGCCGCGGCGGCGCGCTGCATCTCGGCGAGCGCGACTGCTCATTGCAGCGGCGTCACCAGAAGGTCTGGGAGGAAGGCCCCTCGCCCGCGCTCGATGCTGCCGCGCGCAGCAAGATCGGCATGACGGTCGCCAGGGCGATGCAGGAGATGAAATATCTCGGCGTCGGCACCGTCGAATTCCTCTACGAGGACGGCGAGTTCTACTTCATCGAGATGAACACCCGCATCCAGGTCGAGCATCCCGTCACCGAGATGATCACCGATATCGACCTCGTGCTGGAGCAGATCCGCATCGCGGCCGGCGGCGACCTGCCGATGACGCAGGATGAAGTCCAGATCATCGGCCATTCCATCGAATGCCGCGTGAACGCGGAAAACCCGCAGACCTTCCGGCCCTCGCCCGGCAAGATCCTGCAATATCACTCACCCGGCGGGCTCGGCGTGCGGATCGATTCCGCCGTGTACCAGGGCTACGTCATTCCGCCCTATTACGACTCGCTGGTCGGCAAGCTGATCGTGCATGGCAAGACGCGCAGCGAATGCCTGATGCGGCTGCGCCGGGCGCTCGACGAGATGGTGGTGGACGGCATCGAGACCACGCTGCCGCTGTTCCGCGATCTGGTGCGTCAGCCCGCCATCATCGACGGCGACTACCACATCCACTGGCTCGAGCAGTATCTTTCGGGCCGGCAAGGCGCCTGAAGCGACCCACGACCTGGAAAAGGTTCCAGTTCGTTTGGAACCGGTTGCCCCGACAGGCGTTTTGCCTGCGCTTGGAAAGTTCCAAGGGGGGAATAAAATACCGTCGCGATCAACTTTTTTGGTGGCGCCTGACGCCCGCTCCAGGCGCGCGCTGGGCCAGGTCCTGCTGCTGGCGGCGGGATTTGTGGTGCTGGTCGCGATCAGCGCGGCCTCCGTCCTGTTCGTCAACAAAGCGCGCAACGATTCCGGCTGGGTGGTGCACACCGTCGAGGTCGAGAACCAGACCAATACGCTGCTGCTCGAAATCCGCAGGGCGGAGAGTGGCGCGCGCGGCTATCTCCTGACCCAGGGGCAGGATTTCCTCGACGATCACCAGGCGGCGGTAGCTCAGATCGTGCCCGAGCTCGACAAGCTCGGCCAGCTCACCCGCGATAACCCCGTGCAGGTCGAAAACGTCAGGAAGCTGCGCGCGGCCGTTCAGATCAGGCTGAACCAGTTCACCGACGAAATAACTTTCGCCAGGCAAGGCGAAGCGGCCAAGGCGGCCGCGCTGGTGCGCGAGGCGCTAGCCGGCGATACGACTGCGATCATCCGCGACATCGGCGATGCCATGCGCGGCGAGGAGCAGCAATTGCTCGCGCTGCGGACGGAGAACGCGGACAAGAGCCAGAAGCTCGCCTCCACCGTGACGATCGCGGGCTCGGGCCTCCTCATTGCGCTTGCCGGCATCTCAATCTTCCTGGTGCGACGCGAGAGCCGGGCCCGCGACGATGCCGAGGCGCGCTTGCGCGAGAACTATCTCAATCTCGAAGCCACCATCGACGAGCGCACCTCCGATTTGCGCGAAGCCAACGACGAGATCCAGCGCTTTGCCTACATCGTCAGCCATGATCTGCGCTCGCCGCTCGTCAACATCATGGGCTTCACTTCGGAACTGGAGGAATTGCGCAACGACATTTTCCGGCGGATCGGGGCGCTCGCCCAGGCCGCCCCGGAGACGGTGCCGGCGCTCGCCCCCGACGCTGAGCCCGAGTTGGAAGGTGAGGACAAGCAGCTATCGGTGGATTTCTCCGAGGCGCTCGGCTTCATCAAGTCGTCGATCGCCAAGATGGATCGGCTGATCTCGGCGATCCTCAACCTGACCCGCGAAGGCAGGCGCCAGTTCGAACCAATGCGCATCGACACCCGCGAGTTGATCGAGGGCATCGTCAAGACGATCGCGCATCAGGCCGCCGAGGCCAACGCCGAAATCCGGATTGCCCCGCTGCCGCCCATCGTCAGCGACCGCCTCGCGCTGGAACAAATTTTCTCGAACCTGATCGACAACGCAATCAAATATCTCAAGCCCGGAGTTCCCGGCGAAATCGCCATTCGTGCGCGAACCAAGCTCGGCTTTGCGGTGTTTGAAATATCCGACAATGGGAGGGGTATCGACCCCAAGGACCATCAGCGCATATTCGACCTGTTCCGGCGCGCCGGAACCCAGGACAAGCCGGGCCAAGGCATCGGGCTTGCCCATGTCCGCGCGCTGGTCCGCAGGCTCGGTGGGACCATGTCAGTGTCGTCGGAGCTCAATCAGGGAAGTACCTTTACCGTCTCCCTGCCCATCAATTGGTCAGCCAAAGCCCGGAATGGACATTCATGAACGCCAACACGCCCGTCACCATCATCATGATCGAGGATGACGAAGGTCACGCCCGCCTGATCGAGCGGAATATCAGGCGATCCGGTGTCAACAATGAGATCATGCCGTTCAGCAACGGTACAGATGCACTCAAATATCTGTTCGGCAGTGATGGCACCGCCGTGCATCACAAGGGACGCGCTCTTTTAATCCTGCTCGATCTCAACCTGCCGGACATGACCGGCATCGAAATTCTGCGTCAGATCAAGGACAACAAATACCTGAAAGCGACGCCGGTCGTGGTGCTGACCACCACCGACGACTCGCAGGAAATCAAGCGTTGCTACGAGTTGGGCTGCAACGTCTACATCACCAAGCCCGTGAACTACGAAAGTTTTGCCAACGCCATTCGCCAGTTGGGTCTATTCTTCTCCGTTATGCAGGTACCGCCGGCCAGCTCATGACGTCTGCGACGCCCACGCTGCTCTATATCGATGACGACCCGGCATTGGCCCGGCTGGTCAGCCGCGGCCTGACGCGGCTCGGCCTCAAGGTCGTGCATGCGGCGAGCGGCGCGGAAGGCCTCGAACGGCTGAAACAGGGCGGCATCGACGCGATCGCGCTCGATCAATACATGCCGGGCCTCGACGGGCTGGAAACGCTGGAACAGATCAGGGCGATTCCCGACGCACCACCCGTGGTGTTCGTCACGGCCTCGCAGGATTCCCAGATCGCGGTGACGGCGCTGAAGGCGGGCGCGGCCGACTATCTCGTCAAGGACGTCCAGGGCGATTTCGTTCCGCTGCTGCAGGTTGCCGTCACCGGCGCACTGCGCCAGGCCGGGCTGGAGCGGGCGCGCGCCGAGGCGGAAGCCGAAATTCACGCCTCGCGCGACCGTTTTGCCGCGCTGGCCGCCGAGCGCGAGGTGCTGCTGCGCGAGGTCAATCATCGCGTCGGCAATTCGTTGCAGATCATCGCGTCGCTATTGCACCTGCAGGCCAGCTCCGCGCCGCAGGAGGAGGTCAAGGCGGCGCTCACCAATGCGATGGGACGCGTCGCCGCCGTCGCGCAGGTGCATCGCCGCCTCTATACCTCTCATGATCTGAAGAGCGTGCTGCTCAACCAGTATCTCGACGCCCTGCTCGAAGACCTCCGTCGCTCGGCCGAAGGCAACAGGATGTCGCGGCTGACTCTCAAGGCCGACAGCGTCGAGATCGATCCGGACCGGGCGGTTGCGATCGGCATCATCGTCAACGAGCTGGTGATGAATGCCGTGAAATACGCCTATCCCGACGGCGCCGGTCCGATCGATGTCGAGCTCCGCGCCGACGATGAAGATGTCGTGCTGGCGATCGCCGATGAGGGCGTCGGCCTCGACGCCAAGCAGAGCGACCCGCGCTCGACCGGCATGGGCCAGCGCATCGTGAGCGCGATGGCTGCCAAGCTGGAGGCCAATGTCGAGCGCGATCCCGCCCATTCCGGAACCAGGATCGTGGTGCGGTTTTCCCGCCTCAAGGCGCCCGCCGCAAATCCGGCCGCCAGCGCGGCGGCGAAGTAATCCGCAAAAGGCCTTCACCGCCCGGCCCGCTTTGCTATCCTCAGGCCCATGACCTCACGCGACTCTGCCGCTGCCGAAATCACCCCCGAAGTGCTGCTGCGCGCCTATGCCTGCGGCATCTTCCCGATGGCGGAAAGCGCTGACGACCCGACGCTGTTCTGGGTCGAGCCGGAAATGCGGGGCGTCATTCCGCTCGATGGTTTTCGCGTCTCTTCACGCCTCGCTCGCACCGTGCGCTCGGACGCCTTCACCGTCACCGTCGATACCGCCTTCAAGGCGGTGATCGCCGGCTGTGCTGCACCACAGACGGGCCGCGAGGACACCTGGATCAACAAGCGCATCCGCGACCTCTATGGCGGGCTGCATGCGCTCGGCCATTGTCACAGTGTCGAGGTCTGGCAGGACGGCGATCTCGCCGGCGGGCTCTATGGTGTCAATCTCGGCCGCGCCTTCTTCGGCGAGAGCATGTTTCACCGCGTCCGCGATGCGTCCAAGGTCGCGCTGGTGCATCTGGTGGCGCGGCTGATCGCAGGCGGCTTCGAGCTGCTCGACACGCAATATGTCACCGAGCATCTGAGGACGTTCGGTGCCGTCGAAATTCCGCGCCGGCGCTACGCCGCCCTCCTCGACAAGGCGACCAAGGGCGCGCCGGCGGATTTCATGCGGCTCGCGATCGAGCGGCGCGTCCCGGGCGCCGAAGCGCTCGAGATCATCGCCACGCGCGGCTAGTCTAGCTCGAGTCCCGTGTCCCGGACGCGGTGCAGCGTCCCTTGACGGTGCATCGCAGAGCCGGCACCTGCTCTCAACGAATGGGCCCCGGACCAGCAGTGCATCACGCCGCATCATACATCGGTCAACGCGCGCGCACCTACGCGGCGCACTGCACTGCATCCGGGGCACGATGATCGACTAGCGGAAGATCCCGAACAGCCCGCCCGGCTGCTGCTGCGGGGGTGGCGGCGGAGGCGGCGGCTGTTGCTGCTGAACCTGCTGCTGCGGCGGCGGACGTGGTGCCGCCGGCTGCTTCGGCGGCGGCCGCCTTTGCGCCGGGGGTGGGGGCGGCGGTGGCGCCGGCTTCGGATCGGGCGCGGCCGTGACCACCGTCGTTTCCGGCTCCTTACAATCGGTCAGCCAGATATCGTAGATCGGATGCTCGACGGCGTGCAGGCCGGGGCTGGCTGCAAACATCCAGCCCGAGAAGATGCGCTTCACCTCGCCCTGCAGCGTGATCTCGTCGACCTCGACAAAGGCGTCGGTGTTGGCGGCTTCCGTCGCCGGGCGGGTATAGCAGGCGTCGGTCTTCACGCGGAGCGCGCCGAATTGCACCGTCTCGCCGATATCCTCGTCGAAGTTGATGATGCGGCCGGTGATCTTGTCGAGGCCGGCGAAGCTCGCCTTCTTGTTGATGACCTTCTGCGCCGGCGGCTCCTGCACCACTTCATCGCCCGGCTGCAGGGTGGCCGGCGGCTGCGGCGTCCCCTTGGGCTGACGCTGTCCGGGCGGCAGGCCAGGCAGCGTCGGGTTGGTGCCGGGCTGCGGCGGCTGCACCGCGACTGCGGGGTTGTTCTGCGGAACGACTGATGTGCCCGGCGGCGGCGGCAAGGGCTGCGATTGCACCGGACCCGGCATTGCCGAGGACTGCCCCGGCGCCAGGCGGGTCGGCGGCGGCAGCACGCGCCCCTGGGGCAGCGCGGGCACCTCTTCCTCCTCGTCGGCGGGCGCCTGGCTATTGCCGCGCGGAATGTTGCCGGGCGGACGCGGCACCGGATCGGCAAAGATATTGCCGATACCGCCCTGCGCGCGCGCCGACGGCGTCAGCGGAAACGCGAGAAAAAGGGCGATGGCGGCTATCGGGGCCGCAAAACCGGCCGGGGCAATGGTTCGAAGCATCTCGCGCGGCGTTGGCAGGCGAATCGGGCGTTTGGAACATTGTATAGCGCCGCCTGCGGCACGACCGGTTAACACGCCGAATACGGCGGGGAAAGGGCCACGCCTCCTTTGCCGGCACTGGTCAGCGCGGGCCGCGGGTGAAATAGTTCCTCATTACGGCAGCTCTGCACAAGCAGAGGCGGCCGAAAGCGCGCCAACAAACGTCCAACCATCCGGGCGAACCGGAGTTTTCCTGAAGGAAGCCACATGAGCGATCGCATTCGTCTGGACGGCAGGATCGCCGTCGTCACCGGGGCCGCCGGCGTCATCGGCAGTGCGACCATTCGCCTCCTCGCCGAACGCGGCGCGAAGATCGTCGCCGTCGACCGCAAGCAGGCCGATCTCGAAGCCGTCATCAAGGGCCTGCCGGCCTCCGCCGAAGCGGTCGCGGTCACGGCCGATGTCACCGAGGAAGATGGCGTGAAGGACTATGTCCGCGCCGCGATCGACCAATTCGGCACCGTCGACGTGTTCTACAACAACGCCGGCGTCGAAGGAGAGGTCAAGCCGATCCAGGACTATCCCCTGGAGGCCTTTCGCAAGGTGCTCGACGTCAATGTCGTCGGCGTCTTTCTCGGCATGAAACATGTGCTGCCGGTGATGCTGAAGCAGAACAAGGGCAGCATCATCAATACCGCTTCGATCGCGGGCCTCGTCGGCTCGCCCCATATCGCGGTGTATAGCGCGAGCAAGCACGCGGTGATCGGGCTCACCAAGAGCGTGGCCGGGGAATGCACCGGCACCGGCGTGCGCATCAATTGCGTCTGCCCCGGCCTGATCGAAAGCCGGATGCTGAGCGCGATCTTCCAGGGCCGCGCCGGCGGCAACGCGCCCTATCCCATGGAGAAGATGGTCGAGCGCATCCCGGCGCGCCGGCTCGGACAGGGCTCGGAGGTCGCCTCCATCGTGGCATTCCTGGCATCCGATGAAGCGAGCTATGTGTCGGGCTCCGCCTACACCGTCGATGGCGGCCGCACGGCTGTCTGAGCGAGACACGTCATTCCGGGATGGTGCGCAAGCACCAGACCCGGAATCTCGAGATTCCGGGTTCGCTCGTTTCACTCGCGCCCCGGAATGACAATTTCACACCGAGAGGTCCTGCCCCATGCCCGTCGTTCTCGATCCCGATGCCGCCGCCGTCTACAAGGCTTTCCAGGAGGCCGGCCGGCCCGCTTACGAAACGCTGACGGCGCCCGAGGCGCGCGACTACTATATGCAGGCGCGGCAGGTCAGTAATCCGGAGCCGCCGGAGCTCAAATCCGCCGAGCCGCTCGCAATCCCGGCCCCGCACGGCACCATCGGAGCGCGCATCTATACGCCGAAGACACTGCGGACCAAGGACGGGCTCGCGCCGTGCCTCGTTTTCTTCCATGGCGGCGGCTGGGTGATCGGCAATCTCGAAACCCACGACGTCGTCTGCCGCAAGCTCGCGCATGAGGGTGAGTTGATCGTGATATCGGTCGATTATCGGCTCGCGCCCGAGCACAAATTTCCCGCCGCCGTCGACGACTCCATCGCCGCCACGAACTGGATCGCGGCGAACGCGAGCAGGCTCGGCATCGACGCTGCGCGGCTGATGGTCGGCGGCGACAGTGCCGGCGGCAATCTCGCAGCCGTGGTGTCGCTCCATGCGCGAGACAGTGGCGGCCCGAAGATCGCGGGCCAGGTGCTGGTCTATCCCGCGACCGAATTCGCGCGCACGCATGCCTCGCACCGCGAGCCCGAAACCTCGATTTTGCTCACCCATTCGGTGATCGGCTGGTTTGCGAACCATTACATGGGCGACGCCGATCGCTCGGATTGGCGTGCCTCGCCTGCCCGCGCGAAAACCTTCGCCGGTCTGCCGCCGGCCTATGTGCTCACCGCCGGAGCCGATCCCCTGCGCGACGAAGGCGATGAATATGCCGCAAGGCTGAAGGAAGCCGGCGTTCCCGTCGCCTACAAGCACTTCCCCGGCCAGTTCCACGGCTTCTTCACCATGGGCAAGCTGTTGAAGCAGGCCGATGTCGCCGTGACCGAGATTGCAACCTGGCTGAAGCGATTGAATTGAAGCCGGCATGGATGCTTCCGCCGCGATCGCCCAGCACACGCTGCTGTCCTGCGGACTGATCCTTGCGATCGGCACGCTGGCGGCGTTTGTCGCACAGAAGATCAGGGTGCCCGACGTTGCGATCTTCCTGCTTGCAGGGATTGCGCTCGGCCCGCATGCGCTGGGGCTTGTGCGTATCCCGGCGACATCGGCGCTGAACGAGATCATCGTGCTGTTCGGCGCCAGCTACATCCTGTTCGACGGCGGCGCGGCGATGCGGCTTTCCGTCCTGAAACGGGTCTGGATCACGATCGTGGTGATCGCCACGGTCGGCGTTCTCATCACGGCAGTCATCACCGGCCTTGCCGCGCATCTGATGCTCGGTCTCGCACCGATCACCGCGCTGCTGCTTGGCGCGGCGATCGCCTCCACCGATCCCGCGACCCTGATCCCGATCTTTCGCCAGATCAGCATCCGTGACCGGGTCGCGCAGACCGTGATCAGCGAGTCCGCCTTCAACGACGCCATGGCCGCGATCCTGACCTTCACGGTCCTCGGCATCGCAACCGGCAGCGGCTCGTTTTCGCTGCCGCACGCCCTACTCGCCCTGCTCGAGCAATCGCTGATCGGCATCGCCGCGGGCCTAGCCTTCGGCTATGTCGCGGCAATCCTGATTGCGCACGAGAGATGGGCGTTCCTGGCCGTGCTCGGCAACAAGGAAGCGCTAGGATTCAAGATGGAGGTTGGCGAAGCCTCGAGGCTCGACGAGTTCGTGCTCACCACCGCCTTCATCATGCGCCTCTTCATCTTCATCCTGCTGGGAGCGCAGGTCGATTTCGCGGAAGTGGGTCATGACTGGCTCGGCGCCGCCGCGGTCGTCGCCGTGCTGATGCTGATCGCCCGGCCGGCCACCGTCTTTCTCTGCGCCCTGCCCGATCGCCGCGCACGCTGGAGCTTCCGCGAGCTGCTCTTCATGTGCTGGACACGCGAGACCGGCGTGATTCCGGCCGCGCTGGCGGGTTTGCTGCTCGGCGCCAACGCGCCCGGCGCGCCGACGATCGCCTCCGTCGTCTTTGTCGCTATCCTGATGACCATCCTGATCCAGGCCCCGACCACGGCATGGCTGGGGCGCAAGCTCGGATTGCTCGAGAGCGCATGATCCGGAAAAGTGTGCAGCGGTTTTCCGAAAAGATCATGCGCAAAACAACAAGGTTAGACTGCGATCGCGTGCACCGCGCGCTTACTGCACCTTGAACTTGGTGATGGTCTTCGTCCCGCCGCTATCGGAGGTCGAATAGGTGATGTGATTGCCGGCGTGCAGGTCTTCCAGCGACACGCCCTCCTTGACCTTGAACTGCTGCTCGGAGCCAGCGCTGTTCGCACCGACCGTGCCGCTCTGGATCGGACGGATCGCCACCGTATTGTTCAATCGATTGACCTGGGTCACCTGCCCCGTCTGCTCTTTGGCCTGGTCTTTTCCTGCCTGATCTTGAGCAAACGCCACCGAGACCAGCATCGCAAGGCTTGCGGTTCCGGCCAACACAAATGTCGCTGACTTCATGGCGATCTCCCGGCTTTCCATCTTCGATAAGGCCCGATGACGGGATTGGTTCCCGCTACCCGCGTGTACGGCAGATTCCAATCCAATTTATGTCATTCAGATCGACAGCGCCTCATACATGACGAGTGAATGTGTCGCACGCCAGAACCAATGGCCGCCATCGCGCGCCGATTGCAGGCTGAAAAACCGTGCGTTCCAGCGCGGATCGTGCGCAAAGCGGATATTCTCGATTCTGAAATCGAGTTGTTGGCGCTTCCATTCCGTCTTCCAGGCGAAATGCGCTTGCTCGAGTTGCTGGCGCAGCCGCGAGATTTCGATTTGATACGGAGCCGGGAAGAGAATCTGCAAGTTCATGGCTATCCGGCCATCGTGATCCTATTCGCCTCCTTAGAATAGGCTTCCGCCTCCGATCCGGCCAGATCGGTTCTTCAACTTGTCGCCACTGAAACGCCTGACTGCCCCGCCCGCGCCGCACGGCGCAGCGATTGCGGCGGCTGGCCGAAGGCGCGGATGAAGGCGCGCCGCATCCGCTCGGGATCGCGGAAACCGGTGAGCTCGGCGACGCGCTCGATTGCCTCGCTCGACGACTGCACGCGCTCGCGCGCCACCTCGATGCGCAGGCGCTCGATCGCCTTTGACGGCGTCGCTCCGGTCTCGGCGATGAAGGCACGGGTGAAATGCCGCGCGCTCATGCCGGCGCGGTCGGCGAGATCCTCGACCGTGAGCCTCTCATCGAGATGCTCGCGCGCCCAGGTCAGCAACGGCCCGAAGCGGCCCGTCGGCGCCTTGAGCTCGAGCAGCGAGGAGAATTGCGACTGCCCGCCGCTGCGGCGGTGATAGAGCACGAGTTGGCGCGCGGTCTTCTGCACGACGGCATCGCCATAGTCTTCCGCGACCATCGCCAGCGCAAGGTCGATGCCCGCGGTGATGCCGGCCGAGCTCCAGATGTTGCCGTCGCGCACGAAAATCTGGTCGGGCTCGAGCTTCACCTTGGGATAGGCGGCAAGAAACTGCCGCGTGCGATTCCAGTGCGTGGTGGCGCGCTTTCCATCGAGCAGGCCAGCTTCGGCGAGCAGGAAGGTGCCGGAGCAGACACTGGCGACGCGGATGCCGCGGGCGGCGACCGTTTTCACGAAATTCAACGTGCAGGCGTTGCGCGAGGCGGCCTCCACACCCTCGCCGCCCGCGATGATGAGCGTCGTGATCGCGCCGGGGGAGCCGAACTTTCGCGCCACCATCTCGACGCCGGACGTCGCGCGCACCGGTCCGGGCCTGGCCGCGATCACGCGGATCGGAATCTCGTTCCTGGCGTAGCGGCGCGCGATGTCGAATACCGAGATCGGGCCGGCCGCATCGAGAAGTTGGAAATCCGGGAAGACGAGAACGCCGATCATCGGTTTTGCCTCATGTCACAAAATGAGGGAAAAATGCCATTTCAGACGAGAGCAAACCACGCCATGATGCCGAGGTCAAGCAATGCCCCGGCCTCGTCGTTGCCGGGCTTGACCCGGCAACCCATCCTCCTCGCAAAGAGTCTTTCGAAGCGCGATGGATGCCGTGGGTCAAGCCCGGGCATGACGATTGTGCCCCTGCTCACGAAAGGATTTCCCATGTCGGCCCCGCTTCAAATCGGACTTCTGGTGTTCCCCAAGGTGACGCAGCTCGACTTCACCGGTCCGCTACAGGTGTTCTCCAGCGTGCCCGCCGCGAAGGTGCATCTGATCTGGAAACGGATCGAGCCGGTCACCACCGACTCCGTGATGATGCTGACGCCGACCACCACCTTCGCCGACTGCCCGCAACTCGATGTGATCTGCGTGCCCGGCGGCGCCGGGGCCGACCATCTTCTCAATGACGAGGAGGTGCTCGACTTCCTGCGCCGGCAGGCGGCCGGCGCGAAGTTCGTCACCTCGGTCTGCACGGGCTCGCTGGTGCTCGGCGCGGCGGGTCTGTTGAAAGGCTACCGCGCGGCGACGCATTGGGCCGCGATGGACAGCCTCGGCTCCTTCGGCGCCATTGCGACCAAGACCAGGGTTTGCAGCGATCGCAACCGCATCACCGGCGGCGGCGTCACCGCCGGCATCGATTTCGCGCTGACGCTGGTATCGATGCTGGTCGACCGGCCGACCGCGGAAGCGATCCAGCTTCGGCTCGAATACAACCCCGCGCCGCCCTTCAATTCCGGCTCGCCGGATGCCGCTTCACCGGAAACACTGGCGCGTTTCAACGAGCGGATGGCGCCCTTCAAGGCGCGGCGGCAGGAGGCCGTCGCGCGCGCAGCCGCGAAGCTCAACGCAAGCGCGTAAACATAAAGAAAAAGGCCGCCCGGTTTCCCGGACGGCCTTTCCTGTCTCACGGCAGCGCCACATTTAACGGGCGATCTCAGAACGCTGTTTCCGGGGGCCTATCTCCCGGCCATCCTGATCGGGGCCGCTGCTTATCGGGGCAGTCGCGATTCTGCCGATCCGATCCGTCGCGATGGTTTCCCATCTCCGTAAGATGATCGTAGTAAGCTCCACTCCCGCGAAAGGCGCAACGGCGCTCTTTCACCCGCGCTCACCTGTCCCCGCTGTTACCGTTATCCCCAACGCAGCCGCAGCATCGCCCTCGCACGTGCGTGCGGCAGCGGTCGTGCGAACAAGGCCTATTTGTGCTCGAGCTGCCACGCACCGTCCCAATCCGGCGCCGGCGGATTTTGCGCAAAGCTTTCGATCCGCGCGATCAGCGCCAGCGATGGACCATCACGGGGAACCGCGGCCAGCGCGGCGTCGAACGCCTTGCGCGCGTCCGCCCAACGGCGCGCACGGTAGGCAGCAAGACCCTCGGCATATTTCTCACGCAGCAATGCTTCCTGCGGCGCCAGGGCGCCCTTGCGTCCCATGATCTCAAAGACGGTCTGCGGCTGGGTCTGGCCGATCACCACCAGGCGATCGACCTCGCGGGTTTCGATGTCGGCCCCGCAGATCTTCCGCGTCGCTTCCGAGATCAGGCAGCGGCAACCATAGACCTTGTTGGCGCCTTCGAGCCGCGACGCCAGATTCACCGTGTCGCCCATGACGGTGAAGCTCATCATGTATTCGGAGCCGATGCTGCCGACCAATGCGTCACCGGTGGCGATCCCGATCCTGATGTCGCATTCGGTGGGAATCGAGCGCACGCCGAGCCGCTCCGGCAATTCCCGCCGCAGCTTCTCGACGCTGCCGATCATGTCGACGGCGGCAAGGCAGGCGAAATTCGCCTGCTCGACCTCCTCGATGAAGGGAGGCCCCCAATAGGCCATGATGGCGTCACCGATATATTTGTCGATGACGCCCCGATGCGCATGGATCGGCTCGGACATGACCGACAGATACAGGTTCATGATCTTGACCAGTCCCTGCGGCGTCACGCCCTCGCTCAGCGCCGTAAATCCCTTCATGTCGCAGAACATCACCGTCATGACGCGGCGCTGGCCTTCGGTCGCCACGAGCGCCGACTGATCGAGCAATCCGTCGGCGATGCGCGGGTCGACATAGCGGCCAAACGTCTCGCGAACCTGCTGGTTCTGGCGCAGACGCTCGATCATGCGATTGAACGCCGCCGAAAGCTCGCCGATCTCATCGCGCGTCGTCACCGCAATCGACTGGTCGAGACGTCCGGCCTCGACCTCGCGTGTGCCCTGAAGGAGCTGCAACACTGGCTTCGTGATGCCGCTGCCGACCATCATGGCGAACACAAAGCCGAGCACGGCCGCAAGCGCGGTGACGATCCCCGAGATCAGGATGGTGCGCTGCTGATCGTGCATGACGTTGGTGGCGCTCGCCTGCACCTGCTTGAGCATGTCGGCGCGGATGCCGTCGATCTTGCGGTTGAACTCATCGCGCAGCGCGTCGGCGCGGGCCATCGTGCGCTGTGCCTCGTCGATATTGCGCGCATCGAGCTGCCGTAACATCAGGTTATTCTCTTCGCCGAGGCGATGGCGAAGATCGTTGATCGCGTTGTCGATGCGGTCGTCGAGCCGTCCAAGCCCGGCATTGTCCGAGGGCGTCGAGGTGTCGGCGATGATCGCGTTGATCTGCTCGCGCGCCTTTTGCGCCTCCCCTTCCACTTCGCCCTCGATGGCCCGATAGGCCTTCAGATGGGCGGCATAGCCCGCCTCGTCCGGCGGCACCTGCGTCTTCGCGACGATCATCTGCCGCAGCGCAAGCGCACGCTCCAGCGTGCGGATGTTGGCGCGCGCAAGCTCGCCATAGGCCGGCACATAACGATGGCTGAGCTCATCGAGGAGATGCCCTACCCGCGCAGCCATCACCATGGAGAGGCCCGAGGTGATCACCGCCAGGATGATCAGCCCGGCGGCAATGCCGACGATCTTCTGCTTGATGGAATTTC
>Ga0310811_10006193_pt1 | contig 15260 bp, 13 predicted proteins | sample YCmetagenome_FD_207642 | JGI IMG/M metagenome (GOLD analysis project Ga0310811, IMG submission 207642) | Soil microbial communities from experimental microcosm in Duke University, North Carolina, United States - YC | ecosystem: Engineered > Artificial ecosystem > Soil microcosm > Unclassified ...
CCTCCAGATCGGCCGCCATCTCGGTCGGGTGGTGGGCGTAGGTGTCGATGACCTTGACGTCGGCGACCTCGCCCTTGGGTTCCAGACGGCGCTTGGCGCCGGTGTAGGAGGCCAGCGCCGGGGCGAGGTCGTGAGCCGGCAGGCCGAAGGCGTGTCCGGCGGCCAGCGCGGCGACCGCGTCATAGGCGTAGTGGCGGCCGGGCACCGAGACCGTGAAAGTGAGCCGCTCATCGCCGATCAGAACCGTGACCCGGCTGGTCGTGCCTTGCGGGGCGATGCCGAGGATGCGGACGTCGGCCTCGGGGGACTCGCCGAATGTCAGCGTCCGCGGGCCGCCGCGACCGGCGAGCCGCCGGGTCAGTTCGCGGGCGCCTTCGTGATCAGCGGAGATCACCAGTGACCCGGTCGGGGTGATCCGGTCGGTGAAGGCCTCGAAGGACTCGTAGATCTCCTCCAGGGAGGCGTAGTTCGCGTGGTGCTCGAACTCCACGTTCAGCACGACCGCGACCTCGGGCGTGTAGATCTGGAAGCTGCGGTCGCTCTCGTCGGCCTCGGCGACGAATATCTCGCCGGCGCCCTGATGGGCGTTGGAGCCGGGTACGCCGAGATCGGCGCCGATGGCGTAGGACGGATCGGCGCCGATCACGGTGAGCGCCACGGCCAGCATCGACGTGGTGGTCGTCTTGCCGTGGGTACCGGCGACCGCGATCGCCCGGTGGCCCTCCATCAAGGCGGCCAGGGCCCGGGAGCGGTGCACGACGGGAATGTCGAGCTCCGTGGCCCGGCCCAGTTCGGGGTTGCCGGCGGGGATCGCGCTGGAGACGACCACACAGGACGCGTCCGCCGGGAGGTTCGCGGCGTCGTGCCCGGTCCGTACGGTGACACCGAGGTCGCGCAAGGCTTCGGTGGAGACGGACTCTTGCGCATCGCTGCCCGTCACTCGAGCGCCGCGCCGGTCGAGTATCTTCGCGATGCCCGACATTCCGGCACCGCCGATGCCGATGAAGTGCGGCCGGCGCAAGTTCTGGGGAAGGGCGGGAACGCTGGGGGACATGACGGGTCTCCTTGAAGAGAGGGATGAGTCGGGGAAAGCCGGGCTGGGCGGGGGTGCGTGGTCCGGCGGGGACGCGTCAGCGGGCGGCCGGCTGGCCGGGGTGACCCGCTTCGGCCATTTCGCGCATCCATCCGCGGGTGTCGGCCGCCGCGCCTGACTGGATCTCCCGCAACGCCTCGCGCAGGCGCATGGTCACCTCGCCGGGTCGCCCGTCGCCGACGCTCCACTGGGCGAAAGCGGTTTTCACTGACCCGACGGGGGCGACGCCTGCGGCTGTGCCGCAGGCGAACACCTCGGTGAGCGATCCGTCCGCGCTGTCGCGCCGCCAGTCGTGGAGGGAGATCCGAGCCTCCTCCGCCTCGTAGCCGAGGTCGCCGGCGAGGGTCAGGAGCGAGGCGCGGGTGATGCCCGGCAGCAGGGAGCCGGTCAGTTCGGGAGTGACGATCCGTTCCCCGTAGACGAAGAACAGGTTCATCGCGCCCATCTCCTCCACCCAGTGCCGCTCCAGGGCGTCCAGCCAGACCACCTGGTCGCAACCTTGCGCGACGGCCTGTGCCTGACCCATGAGAGAGGCGGCGTAGTTGGCTCCCGTCTTGGCGGCCCCGGTGCCGCCGGGGACGGCCCGTACGTACTCCTCGGCCACCCAGACCGATAGAGGCCGGATTCCGCCGGCGAAGTAGCCGTCCGTCGGTGAGGCGATCACGACGAAGAGGAACTCCCGCGCGGCCCTGACGCCCAGCCCGGGTTCGGTGGCGAACATGAACGGTCGCAGGTAGAGGGAGTGCCCGGGGCGCGAGGGCACCCACGCCCGATCCTGCCCGACGAGTGCTTCGCAGGCCGCGATGAAGGTCTCCACCGGCAGTTCAGGCATGGCCATGCGGTGGGCGGACGCCTGGAAGCGTCTGGCGTTCTCCTCCGGCCGGAAGGCCGCCAGACCGCCGTCGGGCCTTCGATGGACCTTCAGGCCTTCGAAGACGGTCTGGGCGTAGTGCAGCGTCATGTTCGCCGGATCGATCGGCAGCGGTCCGTAGGGCACGAGCCGGGCAGAATGCCAGCCGGCGTCTTCGGTCCACGTGATCGTCACCATGTGGTCCGTGAAGTGGTGGCCGAAGCCGGGACTGGCGAGGACCTCCTCCCTCTGCTCTGCCGGGAGCGGACGAGAGGCCGGCTTGAATTCGATCACGGGCACGGTCATGCGAGGCGGATCCTTACAGGGTGCGGTGACGGTCGACCGGGAAGCGGCATCAGCGACACGTCGCCCGGCTTCGACGCCGGGCGATGAGGGGAAGCCCACGGCCATGCGGACGGCGGGTGCGGACTTCCGGCTGCTCTCCAGATGACCGGTACGCGGTTCTTGCGCACATCAGCCACTGTGCGCACGGGAGGTACCAGCCGTGTCCGAATGACACATCAATGTCCGCTTCATTGTGTATCGGCGAAGTATCACCGGGTGAGGCTGTCCGGCAGGAATACCGCCGCCACGCTCGCACTTTCTGGTCGGAACAGGCTGTTGGCGCACGCCGGTCGTGCGGAAGTGGACCGATGACGTGGGCCCTAAGCTGGCGTGCCCCGGTGCCCCGGTGCCCCGGTGCCCCGGTGCCCCGGTGCCCCGGTGCCCGGTGGGCGCGGCGGCGCGGTGCGCCGGTTGCCGGGAGCCGAATCGACCAGAGAAGTGAACGGAGCGACATGCGGGAGGTCCTTGCCTGCGGTGGGACGGCCGGCCTGGTTTGCGTGGCCGGTCTCGGGATCTCCGGACGGGCTGCCGCACGCCGTCTGGCCGAGGCGGGGTGCGAGGTGATCGTGCTGGAGTCGCGGGACGGCGAGGCGCAACGCGCCGCCGCGGAGGACCTCGCCGGGCTCGGCGTACGGGTCAGGTTCGGGCCCCCGCGCCTGCCCGAGGGCGTATCGCTGGTGGTCACCTCACCGGGCTGGCGGCCCGACCATCCGGCGCTCACCGCCGCGACGGGGGCCGGTGTCGAAGTGATCGGCGAAGTCGAGCTGGCCTGGCGGCTGCGCCCCCGCGACGCCGCGCCCTGGCTGGCGCTGACCGGCACCAACGGAAAGACCACGACGGTCCGCATGCTGACCGCCATGCTCACCGCCGCGGGCCACAAGGCGCGTGCCGTCGGGAACGTCGGCACGCCTGTGATCGAGGCCGTCGACGGCCCGTACGACGTACTCGCGGTGGAGCTGTCCAGTTTCCAGCTGCACTGGTCGTCCAGCCTGGCACCGCAGGCCGCGGCGGTGCTCAACGTGGCGCCCGACCATCTGGACTGGCACGGTTCGATGGACGCCTACGCGCAGGCCAAGGGGCGAGTCTTCGCGGACGCCTCGGTGCTCGTCTTCAATGCCGACGACCCCTGGCCGGTCCGGCTCGCGGAGCCGTACTCCGGTGCCCGGAGGGTGGGCTTCACCTTGCGGCCGCCGCGTCCAGGGCAGCTCGGGGTGGTGGACGACGTGCTGGTGGACCGGGCGTTCGCAACCGGCTCGGCGCACGAGGCGGAGGAACTCGCCGCCCTGGCCGACATCCGGTCGCCCGCCCCGCACAACGTGTCCAATGCGCTGGCCGCCGCCGCGCTGGCCCGCGCACACGGGATCGCGGCCACCGCGGTACGGCAGGGCCTGGCCGGCCACGTCCCCGACCCGCATCGGATCGCACACGTGGCCCGCATCGCCGGAGTCGACTACGTGGACGACTCCAAGGCCACGAACCCGCACGCCGCGGCGGCCTCGCTGGCCGCCTACCGTTCGGTCGTGTGGATCGCGGGGGGACAGCTCAAAGGGGCTGAGGTGGACGATCTGGTCCGGCAGGCCGCGTCACGGCTGCGCGGCGTGGTGCTGCTGGGGGTGGATCGGGAGCGCATTCGTGAGGCTCTTGAGCGATTTGCCCCGGATGTTCCCGTTATCGAGGTGGCTGACCGGGGGAGCGGGGTCATGGAGCGTGTCGTCACCGAAGCCGCCCGTCTCGCCATCTCCGGGGACACCGTGTTGCTGGCTCCGGCCTGCGCTTCGCTGGACATGTTCACCGGCTACGGCGAAAGAGGGGACGCGTTCGCCCGAGCCGTGCTGGCCCTGCCGGCAGGGACCAGCGGACACCCGCTGCCACGAGCACCGGAGAGCCGTCGTTGAAGCGTCCTTCGACCTCGCCGACACGATCATCGCCGTGCGTAGCCTGATCCGCCACGCGTGGACGACCTGTCGCTGGGACGCACGCCCCCGACGCCGGCCCTGACCAGCCGCCTGCCTGCGCGACGTCCGGGGCGTCGTATGCGGTGGCGGATGCGCTACGACGTTCCGGTCAGGCGCAGGCGGGTACGGCGTGGGGCTGATGGGGGCAGTGCGGCGATGATCTCGGCGAGCGAGGTCGTGGCGAGGCTGTTCCGCCAGGCTTCGTGGGCTTCGGCCATCTTCTCGGCGAGGATGCAGGGGTTCTGGCAGTCCTCGGCGGGCAGTGCTCCCCGTCCCTGCCGGCGGATCTCGCGGCACTCGTACGGCGAGGCCGCACCGTCGACCGCCTCGACGATCTGTAGGAGCGTGATCTCGGAAGCCGGCCGGGCCAGCCGGAACCCGCCGCGTGGGCCTGTCGTCGCAGCCAGCACGCCGGCCTTGACCAGCGCCTGCAGCTGCTTGGCGAGATAGGCCGCCGGCAGGTCGAAGTACTGGGCGAGCTGTGCCGCCGACGCGGTGACCCCCGCCTCGAGCTGCGCCAGCGACGCGGCGCAGTGCAACAGCCATTCCGTGCTCACAGGCAGCTTCATAGACCACGATGCTATCCCAGACATTGAGGATCCGTTTAGTCCGAGATAGCGTAGGCGGCAACTAGCGAGACACAGGAGAGATCACCATGAAGACCATGCGAATCGCCGTCGCCGGAGCCACGGGGAACATCGGGGCCCGCACCGTCGCCGCCCTGGAACAGGCCGGGCACGAGGTCGTGCGCATCAGCCGCTCACTCGGCGTGGACCTGACCACCGGCGACGGCCTCGACGCTGCTCTGACCGGCGTTGAGGCCGTCATCGACGCCACGAGCTACACGGCAGCCGACCGGGACGACGCGGTGGCGTACTTCGGCACCACCACCCGGAACCTGCTCGCCGCCGAGGAAAGAGCCGGTGTCCGTCACCACGTGCTGCTCTCGATCGTCGGCGTCGATCGCATTGAAGGCAACGCGCACTACGCCGGCAAGCGCGAGCAGGAGCGCCTCGTGACCGAGGGCCCGGTGCCGTGGACGATCGTTCCTGCCACGCAGTTCCACGACTTCGCCGCGACGGTGACGAGCTGGACCGAGCAGGACGGCGTCGCCGCGATCTCACCGCTGCTCGTCCAGCCGATCGCGCCCGCGGACGTGGCCGACATCCTCACCGAGATTGCCACGGGCGCACCACAGGGGCGTCACCGCGATGTCGCCGGCCCTGAGCCGCAGGACCTGGTGGACATGGCCCGGCGCACCAACGACGCGCGCGGACACGTGGTCAAGCTCGTGCCGACGTGGGCGTTGCTCGGTCCGGAGATGGCCGGCGACGTACTCCTGCCCGGCGAGGGCGCCCGCATCGCGCCGACCACCTTCGATGAGTGGCTCGCAAAGCAATAACAGCCTCACCCCGGCCCAGCACCCCGGCCCAGCACCCCTGCGCTGCTGCGATCGCGGTGCTGGGCCATGCTGGGTGCCTATCTGCGCGACCTCTTAGTTGACGCTCTGTCCACCGTCGACTGCGATGGACTGCCCGGTGACAAAAGAGGACAGATTCGACAAGAGGAAGAGAACCACGTTCGCGACGTCCTCCGACTCGCCGAAGCGGCCGAGTGGAATCTTCTCGCCATGCGGGTGGTACTCGGATCCGTCGTCGTTCTTGGTGATGCCGCCCTCGGTCAGCGGCGTACGGATGATGGTCGGGTTGACCGTGTTCACGCGGATCCCGTCAGGGCCGAGTTCCACCGCCGCCGCCCGCGCCAATGCGGCGACGCCGCCCTTGGTGGCGCTGTAGATCGAAATGCCGTCGATGCCGATCTCGGCGAACACCGAGCCGTTGAAGACGATCGAGCCGCCGTGTCCCTGCCGCTTCATCTGCGCGGCCTCCGCCTGGAGATAGAAGAAGGAGCCCTTGAGGTTCCCGTCGACGAGGTAGTGCCACATCTTCTCGTCGAGCTCGGTCAGCGGGCCGACGGCGGCGGTGCCGGCGTTGTTGAAGGCCAGGTCCAACTTGCCGAAGCGGCTGACGACCTGGCTGACGACGTTCCCGGCGCTGGAGATGTCAGCGGCGTCGGCCTGGATGAAAATCGCCTCACCGCCACCCTTCGTGATCTCTTCGACGATCTCCTGCCCGACCTCGGCGCGTCGGCCGGTGATGGCCACCTTGGCGCCTTCCCTTGCGAACAGAAGCGCGCTGACCCGGCCGATCCCGGAAGTACCGCCGGTCACCAGCGTCACTTTGCCGTCCAGCAGACCCATAGTTCACTCCTTGATAGAGCTGGGGGAATCTTCGTTGATTTCTTCAGGGCACCGGCCTGAACCGCGATCGGATTCGCCGGGCCCCTGGTGACAGCGTCATGAGGTCACCGGTGCCTACAGCGCACGTCGGCGCCGGCCGATTTCGCTGCGGCCATTGCTCCTCCCGATGGCAGGCATAACCTCGCCCACCTGCGGAAAGCCCTCGCGGGCGTGTGGTGCCATGGATGAATGGAATTGCGGGAACTACGTGCATTCGTCGCGGTGGCCGAAGAGGGCGGCATGTCGGCGGCGGCGCGCCGGCTGCACATCAGCCAGCCCGCGCTGTCGCAGACCGTCGGCATGCTGGAGCGTCAGCTCGGGGTCAAGCTGCTGGTCCGCAGCAGCACCGGGGTGTCGCCCACCGGGGCGGGGATGACGCTGCTGGCCGAGGGGCGTGCCGTCCTCGCCCGGCATGACCAGGCGCTTCGGGCGATGGCCGCGCATACGACCGAGGGCTGCGGGATTCTGCGGCTGGGAATCCCCCTGGAACTGCCGTCCAATCTGCTTGATCCGTCGTTGGAGCAGTTCACCACGGCCTGCCCGGAGACCCGCGTGCAGGCCCGTCACCTTTCCACGGCCGCACAACTGGCGGCGCTGCAGGCCGGTGAACTCGACGTGGGCCTGCTCCGTGAGCGCCCCGCCGGACCGGAGTTCGACGCGATGCTGGTGGTCAGGGAGAACCTCGGTGTGCTTCTCGCCGCCGAGCAGGCCGTCGAACTCTCCGGCCCGGACGGCATCCGTCTGGACGCGCTGAGCGGACTGGAATGGGTCGGCTTCCCTCGCTCCGGCAGCCCCGCCTGGTATGACGAGGTGACCGCGATCCTGCGAAGCCACGGCCTGGACCTCGGCCCCGCCGCTCCCGAGGGCCAGGCGCTGATCGCCGAGGTCAAGCTCGCCGCGGTGAGCGCCGGGCAGGCCTTCGCGCTGGCACCGCCGAACTGGTCGCAGCCGACACCCGAGACCGTCACCTGGTCGGCTCTGGTCGGCCATCCCCTCGTACGGCGCACCTGGGTGGTGTGGCACGCCGACGCCCGCCGCCGCGACCTGGCCAACTTCATCGCCGGTTTCGCAGAACCCCACAGCTCCTGAGCGCCCCGTCCGATGGCGACCATAAGCCGCCGGTATGAACGTCCCGGAAGGTCCCGGACGGACGTGGCCTTAAACCCCCGGAGCCGGTCGCCGGAGTGAGGCGACCGGCGGGCACACGAGTCAATCGACCAAGAGGTGAACGTGATGACCGGAGAGCTATCGGGAACCGGGGCTCTGGTGACCGGAGCCACCAAGGGCATCGGCCGGGTGACGGCTCAAGAGTTGGCCCGGATGGGTGCCGCTGTGGTCCTGTCGGGCCGGGACGAGCAGCAGGGAAAGCAGGCGGTCGAAGAGATCCGCGCGCAGGGTGGGGAGGCCCACTTCGTGGCGGCGGAGCTGACCGACGAGGCGTCCGCGCGTTCGCTCGCGAGAACCGCGACCGCATGCGTCGGCAAGGTGGATGTTCTGGTGAACAACGCCGGGATCTACCCGTTCGGCCCCACGGCCGAGACGAGTGAGCAGGACTTCCACGCGGTTTACGGCGTGAACGTCCTGGCCCCGTACTTCCTGGTCGCCGAGCTCGCTCCGGCCATGGCCGAGCGCGGCCACGGCTCGATCATCAACCTGACCACGATGGTGGCGGAGTACGGCCACGCCGGTTATGCCCTGTACGGGTCGAGCAAGGCCGCGGTCGTGCTGCTCACCAAGTCCTGGGCGGCGGAGTTCGGCCCCAGCGGAGTGCGGGTCAACGCGGTGAGCCCCGGCCCGACGCGCACCCCGGGCACCGCACCCATGGGCGAGGACCTGGATGCCCTCTCGAAGACCTTCCCCGCCGGCCGTCCCGCGCAGCCGGAGGAGATCGTGGAGGCCATCACGTTCCTGGCCTCGCCGAAGGCGAGCTACATCCACGGAACGACCATCCACGTTGACGGCGGTCGCTGGGCCATCTGACCCGAGGTACGGACGGCGGCCGGCCACCGGTCGGCCGCCGTCCCGACGGCTGGCCGTTCGGCACGCCGTGCTCGGGGTGAGGCGCGTCCGCCGTCCTCATTCCTGAGCCCGGTGGGCGTCACCCGCGGTAATTCTTCCCGGGCGCCTTCCCGGGGATCGGCTTGCAGATGAGAGCGACGGGGATGAAGAAGCAGATCTGGCCGATCGCCAGGGTGAGCGTCCAGAGCGGGCCGGGGTCGCTGAGCCTTCCGCCGTGCGGGACGGTGTCTCAGTAGTCCGACGAGGCAACCGCCGGGAATGTGAGGCGACGCGCCACCTCACAGTTCGGTGCGGTATCTCGTCGAACCAGTGAGGGCAAGATTCGACCAAGGGAGTCGTCGGCACCATGACCACCCCATCCGAGCCGGGACACGGCCGGCTCGATCCCGGTTTGAGCGCGATCATGAGCGAGCGGCGTCAGCTGATCAATCTCGCATACCGGCTCCTCGGCTCCCTGGCCGACGCTGAGGATGTCGTACAAGAGACCTACGCCCGCTGGTACGCCATGTCCCGGCAACAGCAGGAGGCCATCGAAACCCCTGGCGCCTGGTTGACGAAGGTCGCCAGTCACATCTGCTTCGACCTGCTCGGCTCGGCGCGGGCCCGGAGGGAGCGCTACGTGGGCGAATGGGTCCCGGAGCCGCTGCCCGACCGTGCCGGGTGGATCAACGGCCAGCCGGACGGCACCACGGCCGACCCGGCCGACCGGGTCACCCTGGACGAGTCGATCACCATGGCCTTCCTCGTCGTGCTCGAATCGATGACCCCGGCCGAGCGCGTCGCGCTCATCCTTCACGATGTCTTCTGCCACTCCTTCGCCGAAGTGGCCGAGATCGTCGGCCGTACGCCGGCGGCATGTCGCCAGTTGGCCTCTTCGGCCCGTCGTCGCATTCGCGCCGCACAGGATCCCACGGCTCCGGCAGCCCAGCAGGCCGACATCGTCAGGGATTTCAAGCAGGCGTGGGAGGCCAAGGACATCGACGCCCTCATCGGCCTCCTCGACCCCGAAGCCACGGTGATCGCTGACGGCGGCGGCCTGGTCAGCGCCGTGCTCCGCCCGATCGAAGGCGCCGAGCAGGTCGCGCGCTACGCCGTCGCCCTCGCCGGCCGGGTGCCCGACATGACGATTCTGGAGCGTACGGTCAACGGTCAGCCCGGTCTGGTGGCTCAGCGAGACGGCGTCACCGTGGTGGTCGCGGCGTTCGCCGTCGCAGGCGACCGGATCAAGCACATCTGGGCGGTGCGCAACCCCGAGAAGATCCGGCCGTGGACGTCGACGAGTTACCGCCCCGAACTGTGAGGTGGCATGGCGGCCCGGGCGGCGGCATCCTCTACACGGCCGGGCTCTCGGGGCTCACGCCGGCGCGGATAGTGCTGGGCATGCACCCGTTGACCGTCACACGAGTGCGGCGGACTCGGGTGCCATGATTCTGCTATGGATTCTGGCAGCGTTCATGAAGCGGTCGTCAAGAGCTGGAACGAAGACGTGCTGGCCAGCCTCTGCGGCCTGGTCGAGATACCGGCGGTGTCGCCCGCCTACGACGCCGACTGGGAGCGGAACGGCCATCTGCGAGCCGCCGCCGACCACGTGCGGGACTGGATCGCATCGCGTGGCCTGCCCGGCGCCCAGTGCGAAGTCGTCCAGCTCGACGGCCGCGCCCCGCTGCTTGTCGCGGACGTGCCCGCGACCGCCGGCACCACGGCACGCGGCACCGTGCTGCTCTACGGTCACCTCGACAAGCAGCCCCCTCTCGGCGACTGGTCGGACGGGCTGGGCCCGTGGCAGGCGGTGCTGCGTGATGGACGGCTGTACGGTCGCGGCGCGGTCGACGACGGGTACTCGGGCTACGCGGCGACGACCGCGTTGACCGCCATCCAGGCGGCGGGCGGCCGGCACGCCCGGGTGGTGCTGCTTCTGGAGACCGGCGAGGAGTCCGGCAGCCCGGACCTGCCCGCGTACCTGGAGCATCTGTCCGACCGCCTCGGCGAGGTATCCCTGGTGGTCTGTCTGGACGGTGGCGGTGGCGACTACGAGCGGATGTGGCTGACCGAGAGCCTGCGTGGCGTGGTGCAGGCGACCGTCACGGTGCGGGTCCTCGAGACGTCCGCACACTCCGGTCTCGCCAGCGGCATCGTGCCGAGTTCCTTCCGCGTCATGCGCCAGTTGCTCGACCGGGTGGAGGACCCCGTGACCGGCGAGGTCACCGTCCCCGAGATGAACGTGCCGATCCCCGAGGAGCGGCGGGCCGAGGCCGAGGCGCTCGCCGCGCTGGAGCCGGGGGCCGCCGCGCGCCGGTATCGACTCGTCGACGGGATGCGGGCGGCCTCGGACGACGACGTCGAACTCATTCTCAACAACACCTGGCGGCCGACGCTGTCGGTGATCGGCGCTGGCGGGCTCCCGGACCCCGCAGTGGCGGGAGCCGTGCTGCGCGCTTCGACGTCCCTGCGGCTGAGCTTCCGTACTCCGCCGACTGTCGACGCCGAGGTCGCGCGGGCCGCGCTGGTGAAGATCCTCACGAGAGAGGTGCCGTACGGCGCGCAGGTCGAGGTAGGCGACTTCCTGCTGCTGAACGGCTGGCAGGCGCCGGCGACCGCGCCCTGGCTGGCCGCGACGCTGGAGGAGATCGGCGATCAGGTTTTCGACGAGGCGTGCCGCAGAATCGGGATCGGCGGCGGGATCCCGTTCATGGAGATGCTCAGCCGCCGCTACCCGGACGCGCAGTTCGTCGTCACCGGCGCGCTGGGGGCGGACTCGAACATGCACGTGCCCGACGAATGGTTGAACATCGCCTTCGCCGAGCAGGTGACCGAGGCCGTCGCCCACATCCTCGACGCACACGCCCGTAGCTGACTCCGAAGCCGGATCCCGCCCCTGAAGATCCTTTGGGTGACGCCCGGGGGACGGCCTACCTGGTGGATCGTCCGCCGAGCGGCGCCGGCGGATCGATGTCCGCTAGGTCGGGGATGTGCGGCGTGCGCGGAATCGAGAGGCCGTCGTCCGTGGCGGACGCAGGGCCGGACGGTGTGACCGCGGTTTCGGCCGGCCGGTCGGCCTCAGAGAGTGTTGCCCTTTCCAGGAACCGGAGCAGTTCCACGGGGAAGGGCAGCACGAGCGTCGAGTTCTTCTCGGCGGCGACCTCGACCACGGTTTGGAGCAGGCGCAGTTGCAGCGCGGCCGGGTGCTCCGCCATCGCTTCGGCGGCCTGGCTGAGCCGCGTCGAGGCCTGCAGTTCGCCGTCGGCGGTGATGATGCGGGCCCGCCGCTCGCGCTCGGCCTCGGCCTGGCGCGACATCGACCGTTTCATCGACTCGGGCAGCGCCACATCCTTGATCTCCACACGGTCGATGTGCACGCCCCAGCCCAGCGCCGGACTGTCGATCATCAGTTCCAGGCCCGAGTTGAGTTGCTCCCGGTTGGACAACAGGTCGTCCAGGTCGCTCTTGCCGATGATCGAACGCAGCGAGGTCTGCGCGACCTGGCCGATGGCGGACACGTAATCCTGTACGTCGACGGACACGCGTACCGGATCGACGACCCTGAAATAGACGACGGCGTCAACGCGGACCGTCACGTTGTCGCGGGTGATGCCGTCCTGGGCGGGCACCGGCATCGTGATGATCTGCATGTTGACCTTCTGCAGACGGTCGGCGATCGGCACGAGCATCGCGAGTCCCGGCCCGCGGATCGCGGGTATCACGCGCCCGAAGCGGAAGACGACCCCCCGTTCGAACTGTGTGATGACGCGAAGGCTCGTCGCCAGCCACGCCATGACGAGGCCCGCGGACGCGAGGATCGCATAGAAGGCGTTCATTTCGTCCTCCCCTTGACCTCTCCGGGGTCTCTGTCGGGGCCATGCTCCGCCGGTAGGGTGCGAAACCTCGTCCGAAGCATCGTTTGACCTAAATGTTCGAGCCCGGCTCTTTGCGCTGTCTGGTGACAATCGTGGTGAAACGCCGCCGACGTCACCCCGCCTCGTCCACCGCCGAACGAAGCGATCGGTAAATCGCCCAATAGGGTATTACGGCTTTATGTCGAGTTTGCTTATGGCTTATATGTGATCTTTATGTGCGCCCAGACCACTGACTGCGGATGTCATCGCTCGGTAAGGTTTATGCCCTGGAATATGGGATTTTCCTGCCTGCGATGGAGTGGTGCTTCAAGGCGAAGTGCCTCATCAGGCCGAAGGAGATCCGTCGGGGTGGTCCTCCTCCACCCATTTGGAGTGCTTGCTCTTCGCCCACGCGCGCCCCACGGACCCCGTGCGCATCGCACGCCGTGCATGCGGATCCTGGCGGGCCATCCAGATGTGCCCGCCCACGACGACGCCGACTGCCAGGGCCGTCACGTCGTGTACGAAGATCGCGCTTGTGCGGGAGATCGGCGGCAGGAGTCCGGTGAACCACATCAGCAGACCCGTGAACATCATGATCGGCACGGCTCCGGCGATCCACCCCGCGTATATCTTCTGCCCGGCGTTGAACTTGCCGGCGGGCCGGAGGTCAGGGGAGGTCCAGCGCTTGCGGACCGCCCGCAGCCACTCCCTGTCGTACTCCGCCATGCGGTTCAGCCTGCGCAGATCGGCACGGAACGCGGACGAGGCGAGGCCGAGGAGGAACGGCGCCGGCAGCAAGATCCCCGACCACTCATGGACGATGACCACCAGGTGACGGCGGCCGACCAGTTGAGCGAGCGGCGAGAGATACAGGCAGGCCGCCGTCCCCACACACGACACCATGAGCCAGGCGGTGGCACGGTGGACCAGTCGCTCGGCGAGGCTGAACCGGAGGATGCGCCGAGGACGCTCAGACGGACCTGTCCGCCCCGTCGAGCCAACCGTCGATGTCATATCCGTACTCCTCCCAGTAACCAGGTATGACCGTTTCGGTGACGGAGATGCCGGAAAGCCACTTGGCCGATTTGTAGAAGTACATCGGGGCCGCGTAGAGCCGCACAGGACCGCCATGGTCGTAGGTGAGCGGCTTGTCCTCCATCTTCAGCGCCACGAGCACGTCGGGGCGGCGTGCCTGCGCGAGCGTGAGGCTTTCGCTGTAGGTGCCGTCGAAGCAGGTGAAACGGATCGCCTTGCCTTCGGGGCGCACGCCGGTCGCGTCGAGGAGGTGCGAGAGCAGCACGCCCTCGAAGGGGGTCTTCGGAACCCGCCAGCCGTCGGTGCATTGCACATCGCCGACGACCCGGGTCTGCGGCAGGGCGCGTAAGGCGTCGAGTCCATACGTCGCGGGGCGGTCGACGAGGCCGTCGACCTTCAGCTGGTAATCGGTCTCGTCCTGGTGAGGCACCGAGGCCGCGACGCTGTAATAACGAAAGCCGCCCGGATTGGGAAGAAGTCCGGTCAGCCCAGTGGGATCGGTCCGCGAGGCGACACCGAGGAATTTGTCCCAGCCACTTTGCAAGTAGGGCGCCGCGACGAGACCGGCCATGCCGGCACCGAGCATCGAGAACATCACCCGTCGCGCTATGGGGGTGCCGCGTCCTGACTCATTGTGCGGATCTGTCACATGGAGATTAGATCAGTCGGCGACTTCGGGAAGCCAGCTGAGGCAGGCCGCCGTAAGACTCTCGTCAGAAGTGCATTTCTCGATCAGAAACAACCCGCGTGCGTCACGTCGGCGGTGAATTTTCTCCGGCGGAGTTCCGCCTTCATGGTCGAGCGACTGACGGCGTCCCGGAAATCGTTTCCCGCTGATGCGAGAGGCGCGCTGTGGAGGCGCCCGAGTCGAAGCGCACCTCGATCATCGGCAGGGGCCGGCGCAAACCATCTGTTCTCCTGGCTCGCGCCGGCCGCCCGGGGTGGGGTCAGCAGCCGCCGAGCATGGTGCTCAGCGCGGACTTCTCGCTGCTCTGCAAGGTCAGCCCGTAGTAATACTTGACGCCGATCCAGGCCCGGGCGTACGTGCAGCGGAACGAGGTCACCGAGGGCTTCCACGTGGAGGGGTCCTGGTCGCCCTTGGACTGGTTGACGTTGTCGGTGACCGCCCACAGCTGAGGCCTGGACAGGTCGTTGGCGAACGCCTGCCGCCGCGCGGTGGTCCAGGCCCAGGCGCCGGACCGCCAGGCCTCCGCGAGCGGCACCATGTGGTCGATGTCGACGTCGGACGCGGCGGTCCAGGTCGCGCCGTCGTAGGGCGAGCGCCAGGTGCCGGAGGTGGCGGAGCAGCTGGAGTTGGTGACGACATTCGTGCCGTCTCGCTTGAGCACCTGCTCGCGAGTGTCACAGGCACCGGACTGGGTGATCCAGTGGGGGAACAGGGCGCGGTCGTAGGTGGAGGCGTGGGATTCGGCGGCGACGGTGAGCGAGGCGAGCTCCGAAGCCGCGGCGGCGGCGGAGGGGATCCCGGGAGGGGTGGCGCTCGCCGGACCGACGCCCAGGGTCAGCGTGATGGCGAGAGTGGCGAGGACGGCGAGGACGGCAGTTGTGACTCGACGCACGAGTCGTCTCCTTCTGTCTCCAGGCCCGGGCCGGGGTGTGCTCGGGTCCAGGGGGATGAGCCACAAGGACGGTCGCAAGACAGAAGGAATGACGAAATGTCAGGTCTTACTGACAGGAAACGGGCGGCGTCGTCTACACGTGCCGCTTACATCCGGGGACAAGCTGGGGGCCAGGTTCTACGCTGTGGGTGCGTCGGGCCGCCTTGGTAGGGGCCGGGAAACGCCAGTTGAAGATCTTGTTACGAGCC
>Ga0310811_10006194_pt1 | contig 15257 bp, 17 predicted proteins | sample YCmetagenome_FD_207642 | JGI IMG/M metagenome (GOLD analysis project Ga0310811, IMG submission 207642) | Soil microbial communities from experimental microcosm in Duke University, North Carolina, United States - YC | ecosystem: Engineered > Artificial ecosystem > Soil microcosm > Unclassified ...
AAACGCTCTCTGCAATCTGTGGATGGTTGATCCAAATGGCCCAAAAAGCCCCAAAAATCGACTTTTTTCGTTCATTGGGGACTTGCGGGCCGCGGATTCGTGGATAAACCTGTTTCTCGCCAGCGCTGCCCTGGGGCGTCAGGAAGACACTGGCGAAACTAAAAAGTGCAAGGACCCCTCACTATGGCAACCAAACCTACCACCGTTCCGACCATTCCGCTTTCCAAGGTCGCGGCCGAATTGGCCGACAAGACCGGCATGACCAAGAAGGATGCCACTGGCGCCCTCGACGATTTCGTCGGCTTGGTCGTGAAGCACCTCAAGAAGGGCAGCAAGGTCCGCATCACGGGCCTGGGCATTCTTCAGGTCCGCCATCGTCCGGCGCGCATGGGCCGCAATCCCGCGACTGGCGAAGCGATCAAGATCAAGGCGTCCAAGAAGGTCGCCTTCCGGGTCGCGAAGGACCTCAAGGAAGCGATCTGATCGAATAGTCGGTTAAATGCGGAAGATCGGGCGGGCCGCGGCGCAAGTCGGGCCCGCTCTTCTTTTGGCCGGCGCCCTTCTTCTGGCAGGCAAAAGGCGAGCCGTCGATGGTCGCCGAACTCTTTGCCCGACGCGCCGCAGGCCTGTATAGCCGCCTACGACACAGATCGGCATGGATACATTCTCGGTTCTGAAAGTCCTCGCCCAATGGGCGTTGCCGCCAGCTTCGATGGCGATCGGTCTGGTCATCGCGGGCGTATTTGCCCTGTTGCGCTGGCGCAAGCTTGCCTGGGTGACGGCCGCGGTTGCCGTTCTCGAAACAATCGCGCTCTCCTGGCCACCGGTGTGCGATGCCCTCATCCTGCCGCTCGAGAATGAAGCGCGCGCCCGGGCCGGCGCGCCGACCTGCTGCTACGACGCGATCGTGGTTCTGGGTGGCGGCATCACGCCGGCGGCGCCGCCCTATGTCCTCGAGCCCGACCTCGGCGATGGCGCCGATCGCATGTGGCACGCCGCGCACCTGTTTCATCGCGGCATCGCGCCACAGATCATCGTCAGCGGCGGCGGCTTCATGGCCGAGAACAATGGCGGGCCGGCGACGACGGAAGCCGAGGCCATGCGCCGCTTCCTTGAGGATCTTGGCGTACCCGACCGCGCGATCATTTCGGAAGACAAGTCGCTCAACACCATCCAGAACATCGAGCGCGTGCGCGAGATGGTGAAGGGTGGGCGTGTGGCGCTGGTGACGTCGGCCTATCACATGCGTCGGTCGATGGCGATCGCACAACATGCCGGTCTCGACGCGGTACCCTTCCCGACCGATTTCCACGCACCGCCCGAGGCACGGCCGTGGTGGGAGAACTGGGCGCCCAGCACCGCCGCCCTGAGTTGGTCGGTGGTCGCCTTGCGAGAGTACTTGGCGCTAGGGTTCGATCGACGTGGAAGGGAATGACGGCATGGCTGGTCGGTCCTGGCGCCTCGAACGGCGCGCTGCACTCCGCGCCGCCGTCGGCCTCGCCTTCGCCGGTCCGTTGCTGGCGCCCGTGGCGCGCCGGCCGCGGGCGCAAACGCTCGACAAGGTGATCTTTCTGACCGACTGGCGCGCCCAGGCCGAGCACGGCGGCTACTATCAGGCGCACGCTGCCGGACTCTATCGACAGGCCGGGATCGATTGCGACCTGCGCCAGGGCGGCCCGAATCTCAATACCAGCCAGCTTCTGCTGGCCGGCCGGGTCGACATGATCATGTCGAACAGTTTCGAGGCGTTCACCTACGTGCGCGAGGACGCGCCGTTCTTCACGATTGCTGCGATCTTCCAGAAGGATCCGCAGGTTCTGATCGGCCATCCCGACACCGGGCTCGATGGCTTCGACAAGCTGAAGGGACGCCCCCTCTTGATCGGCGCCGGCGGGCGGGTGACCTACTGGCCCTTCCTGCGCCGCAAGTACGGCCTCTCCGACAGCCAGGTGCGACCCTATAATTTCAACATGGCGCCGTTCCTCGCCGACAAGAACCTGGTGCAGCAGGGCTTTCTGTCGTCCGAGCCCTACGCGCTCGCCCAGGCGCTCGGCCGGCCGCCGGTCGTGCTATTGATCGCCGACGCAGGCTTCAGCGCCTACCAGACGACCATCGCTGTCTCGCGGCGCATGGCGAGCGAGAAGAAGGACCTGATCCAGCGCTTCATCGACGCCTCGCTCGAGGGTTGGGCGCAGTACCTCAAGGGCGGCCCGGCGACCGCGGCCGCCAATGCCTTGATCAAGCAGGCCAATCCCGAGCAGACCGACGGCCGGATCGAGTACGCGATCAGGGTGCTGAACGAGCGTGGCATCGTCCTGTCGGGGGAGGCCTTACAGGGCGGCATCGGCGCGATGAGCGCCGAGCGCTGGAAGAGTTTCTACGACTTGATGACGGACGTCGATGTGCTGCCCAAGGGGCTGGACGTCGCGCGGGCCTACACGCTTGAATTCGTGAACAAGGGAATTGGAAGGCCATAGGAGAGCGGCATGCACAAGCTGAGTGAAGAACATGAGATGCTGCGCGATCTGGTGAAGAAGTTCGTGCGCAACGAGTTGATGCCGCTCGAGAAGAACATCCTCGATCGCTTTGCCTCCGGCCAGCCGGCGGCCCTGTCCGACGAGGAGAATGCGCGGCTGTTCAAGCAGTGCAAGGAGCTCGGCCTGTGGGCACTCGACGTGCCGGAGGAGGTGGGCGGCGCCAACCTGCCGGCCGTCGCCCTGGTCGGGGTCAACGAGGAGCTGGGCTACACGGCCGTGCCCTTCACCTTCCCGCCCGACTCGCCCAACCTGCACATGCTGCTGGCCACGGCCAATCCCGAGCAACGCAAGAAGTATCTCGAACCCTATGCCGCCGGCGAGACGACATCGGCGATCGCCATCTCCGAGCCCGGCGCCGGCGGCGACCCGGCCGGCATGAAGACCCGTGCGGTCAAGGACGGCAACGACTGGGTGATCAACGGCCGCAAGATCTGGATCAGCCGAATCGCCAAGGCCGACTTCACCATCGCCATGGCGGTGACCGACCCCAATCTCGGCGCCCGCGGCGGCATCACCGCTTTCCTGGTCGACAAGGGCACAAAGGGCCTGGTCGTCGCGCGCGCCATCCCGATGCTGGCCGGCCAGCGCACCTACGAGGTGGTGTTCGAGGATTGCCGCATTCCCGAGTCGCAGGTGCTGGGCCGCATCGGCGCGGGCTTCGCGCCCATGCAGCTGCGTCTCACGGTGCGCCGCCTGCAGATGGGCTCGTGGTGCATCGGCATGGCACAGCGCGCGCTCGACATGCTGGTCGAGCATGCCAACCAGCGGGTGACGTTCGGCGAGCGGCTCGCCGACCGGCAGGCCATCCAGTGGTGGGTCGCCGACGCAGCGACCAAGCTCCACGCCTGCCGCCTGATGGTGATGGATGCCGCGGTCAAGCAGGACGAGGGCCGCGACGTGCGCATGGAAGCCTCGATGATCAAGGTCTTCGCCACCGAGATGGCGACCGAGGTGATCGACCATGCCCAGCAGGCGTTCGGCGCCATGGGTGTCACCCAGGAGCTGCCGCTCAGCTGGCTGGCGCAGAAGGTGCGCACGATGCGCGTCTACGAAGGCCCCTCCGAGGTCCATCGCATGGTGATCGCCCGTCGCGTGCTGGGCGGCCGTTGACAGGACCGCGGAGCGGGGCGGATCATTTCGGGATGACCAGACGAGGGAATGCATGACCTACACGCTCGACCTCTTCATCAAGGATGCGCAGGCCGCCCTGCACGAGACCGGTGGTCCGGCGGGACGCGAGAAGGTGCGCGTCCTCCTGGAGAAGCTCCTGACCAATCCGGCTTTCGTCGACGAGGCGGTGGGGCCGGCGGCGCCGACCGGCATGCGCAAGCTCTATGAGGACAAGGAGCTCGGCTTCGTGGTTCTGGCGCACTGCAATCCCAAGCCGCACAAAAGCCCGCCGCATGATCACGGCAGCTCGTGGGCGGTCTACGGCCAGGCCGTCAAGTATACCGACATGAGCGAGTACAGGCGGGTCGATGGCGGTAACGGTGCCGGCGATGCGAAGCTCGAGCAGGTCAAAGCCTATCGTCTCGAGCCCGGTCGCGCCGGTGTCTACGATGTCGGCGCCATCCACGCCATCGACTATCCCGAAGGCAGCCGCTTCGTGCGCGTGACCGGTCGCGATCTCGACTACGTGCAACGCCTGAAGTTCGACACGTCTGCCGGCAAGGCGATCACCATCGAAAGCGCCACGGCAGGCGCCGCGGGCTAGGAATCGTCAGGCTCTTCCTGGACCGCGGGCGTCCCGCCCGCTCATGAACCTGAGCAGGCGAGGCGCCCGCGGTCCGCAAGAGAATGAGCTCAGCGCTCCTGTGGCGGAATCTCCCGCAGCCTCTCGGCGAAGCGCGCATGCACTGCCGGGTCGACCGGGCGGTGCCTCGCCGTCATGGCCGGCGGATCCTTGAGGAGACAATTGTCTCCCTTCCAGTTGTGCGCCGGCCGGATCGGCCGCGGACAGAACCCGCCGCCGCAGTTCGGGCAGACATTGCCGAGAATCGTGTCGACGCACGTGGCGCAGAAGGTGCACTCGTAGCTGCAGATGCGCGCCTCCAGCGCGTGAGGCGGCAACGGCTTGGCGCAGTGCTCGCAAGTAGGGCGCAGAACGAGCATCACTGCATCCGCGCCGCGGCCTCGCGGTTCGCCTGGCTGCGGCTTGCGAGCAGCGGGGCGAGACGTTCGCGCAGGCGCGCCACACGCTCGGCGCCGGCCTTCTCCGGGCTGCCCGAATCGAACGGCGGCTGGGGGTCGTATTCGAGCACCAGCTGGATCGACTTGGCGACCTCCTCGCCGGCAAGCTCAGCGGCGACGGTGAGCCCGAAATCGATGCCGGCGGTGACGCCGCCCCCCGAGATCCGGTTGCGGTCGCGCACCACGCGTTCGGCGACCGCGATGGCGCCGAAATCCTTCAGCATGTCGCGCCACGCCCAGTGACAGGCCGAGCGGTAGCCCTTGAGCAGGCCGGCCGCGCCCAGCACCAGCGATCCGGTGCACACCGACGTGACATAGCGCGCCCCGTCGGCCTGCTTGCGCAGGAAGTCGAGGGTCACGGGATCGGTCATCAGGTCGACCTGACCGCCGCCGCCCGGCACGCAGATCACGTCGAGCTGAGGGCAATCGCCAAACGTGGTGGTGGGCACGATGGAGAAGCCGGCGTCGGTCGGCACGGGATCGCGTGTCTTCCAGATCATGTGCAGGGTGGCGCCGGGAACCCGCGACAGCACCTGGGCGGGCCCGGTGGCGTCGAGCTGGGTGACGTTGGGATAGAGCAGGATGCCGATGTTGATTGGCGCGGCCATTGTCTTCTCCTGTGGTCGGTATTGCCGTGTCGAAGCCCGATGTAGCGCTGTCCTGGCGTGGCAGAAATGACAAATGAGTGCTATTTTCTGCCAATGACCCGATCACATCGCATAGACATCCTCGCCTACGAGGGCTGCCAGCTGCTCGACGTCACCGGCCCGGCCGCCGTGTTCGGGATGGCCAACGAGACCGCCGGCCATACGGTGTACGATCTGCGCATCGTTTCGCCCGACGGCGGGCTCGTGACGTCGAATTGCGGCGTGGTGCTCGATAGCCGGAAGATCGGCGGTCAACCCGATACGCTGCTCGTCGCCGGCGGCTCGCGCGGCCTGAAGGCCGCCATGACGCGCGTCGACCTGCGGCGTTGGCTGCGCCGGGTTGCGCCCGGAGCCAGGCGTTTCGGCTCGGTCTGCACCGGCGCCTTCGTGCTGGCGGCGGCGGGCCTGCTCGACGGCCGGCGGGTGGCAACGCACTGGGCGAGCTGTGAACGGCTTGCCCGAGGGTTCCCATCGCTCGAGGTCGATGCCGAGTCGCTTTATGTCGTCGACGGCAAGATCTGGACCTCGGCGGGAGTCACGACCGGCATCGACATGGCGCTGGCGATCGTCGAGGCAGACCTGGGCGCGGCCCCCGCCAACCTGATCGCGCGACATTTCGTGCTGTATGCGAGGCGACCCGGCTACCAGTCGCAGTTCAGCCCGCTGCTGCAGGCGCAGACCGTCGCCGATGCGCCGTTCGCCGAACTGATCGAATGGATGCAGGCGCATCTCGATCACCGGCTCGACGTGCCGGAACTGGCGGCACGGGCCGGCCTGTCGGAACGCAGCTTCTATCGCAAGTTCACCGAGGCGACCGGCAAGACGCCGGCGCACTTCGTCGAATGCCTGCGCCTCGACGCGGCGCGCACGCTGCTTGCCGGCGACCTGCCGCTCAAGACGATCGCCGGCAAGGTGGGCCTGTCGTCGCCCGCCCGCTTCGGCCAGGCGTTCGAGCGGCGCTTCGGCATGGTGCCCTCACTGTTCCGGCAGATGCATGGCTGATCACGGGGCCGATTGTTGACAAGTCAATCAGTTGGCGACAGCATTTGGTCTCGGTCGCGCAGACGGCCAAAGGGAGGATCGCAATGTTCCTGCGCAATTGCTGGTACGTGGCGGGCTGGAGCCATCAGTTTCCCAAGGATGCGCTGGTCGCCCGTACCATGCTGGGCGAGCCGATCGTGCTCTATCGCAAAGCCGACGGCGTCGTCGTCGCCCTGGAGGATCGCTGCTGCCATCGCCTGGCGCCGCTGTCGCGCGGCCGGCTGGAAGGCGACGATCTGCGCTGCCTCTACCACGGACTCAAGTTCGCACCGTCGGGCAAATGCATCGAGATTCCCGGCCAGTCGTTCGTGCCGGGGCGGGCCGGCGTGCGTGCCTATCCGCTGGTCGAGCGTGATTTGTGGATCTGGCTGTGGATGGGCGATCCGTCCCTGGCCGATCCGGCGCTGATCCCGTCGGCGCTGGGCCATGACGATGCCTGGATCATGCGCACCGGCGAACTCGCCTACAAGGCGAACTACGAGCTGATCAACGACAACCTTCTCGACCTCACGCATCTCAGCTACGTGCACGCCAAGACGCTGGGACGCGGCAGCATGTCGTGGGGCAACAGCCGGCCGCGCGCCACGCGTCTCGAGCGCGGCCTGCGGATTGCGCGCTGGGTCGTCGACAATCCCGTCGCGCCCTATATCGGCGAGCCACCCGGCACCCGCACCGACAGCTGGCAGTCCTACGACTACATGGTGCCCGGCGTGTTCCTGCTCACCAGCAAGTTCTATCGACCGGGGACCGCCGCGGCCTGCAACATGGCGGCGCCCGGCGTCGCTCACACGCCGTTCTGGACCTCGTTGACCAGCCAGGCGATCACGCCCATCGCGGAGAAGGAGTCAGTTTACTACTTCTCGAGCTGCCTCGAGCGGACGCGCGCCAATGATCAGCAGGCCGACGCCCAGATCGATCTGTTCCGCCGCGCCTTCGACGAGGACAACGCGATGATCGAGGCGCAGCAGCGGGTGATCGATCTCACGTCCGAGCCGCGCATGCTGGCCACGTCGGCCGACGGCCCGCTCAATCAGTTCAGGCAATTGATGGCGGGCCTGATCGAGCAGGAGCGCTCGCCGAAGCCCGAGGCAACGCGCGTGTCGGCCTGAGCGGCGACCTTCACATTCCGCTGCCGCCTATAGTCTTGACCGTGTCGGCGTGACGGCGTTCCAGCTCGTCGACGCCGGCGGCGCGGTCGCTGCGGGTTGCACAGCCGCTGAACTGCAGTATCAGGACCACAAGGACCGCGATGAGTCGGAATGACATCGTCGACCTTCCAGGGTCGATGATACCAAACTCGTCGTCGAGGCGCCTCGGTAGATGGTAGGCTGGCCGATCAAAGCTTGCTGAGGGGGAACCTCGAATGCGCCGCCTGCTGATCGTCGCCATTCTGATGGTGTTCGTATTGGGACGGGGCACCGCGGCGCAGCCCGGGTTCCCCGGGGCCGATTGGGACCATGTTTCTCCGGCACAGTCCGGCTGGTCGGAACCTCTCCTTGCAGCCGCGCAGGAATGGTCGTCGAAAATCAACTCGACCGCGGTGATGGTCGTCCATCGCGGCGCGGTCGTGGCCGAATGGGGCGACACCGTGCGGCGCACCGAGCTTGCCTCGGTGCGCAAGAGCCTGCTCAGCGCGTTGATCGGCATTGCCGTCGCCGAGCGCAAGATCTCGCTCGACAGCACGCTTGCCGCGCTCGGCATCGATGACAACGCGCCATCGCTCACCGACATCGAGAAGCAGGCGACCGTCCGCATGTTGTTGCAGGCCCGATCGGGCGTCTATCACCCGGCACTCTACGAGACGGCGGGCATGGCGCGGCGCCGGCCGCCGCGCGGCAGCCACGAGCCCGGGACGTTCTGGTACTACAACAACTGGGACTTCAACGCGCTCGGCACGATCTACGAGCGCGCGACCGGCACCGGCATCTACGAGGCGCTCGACCGTTTGATCGCGCGGCCGATCGGGATGCAGGACTACCGGCCGCAGGACGGGACCTATTTCGACGGCGCCGCGTCGACCCATCGCGCCTATCCCATCCGCATGAGCGCGCGCGATCTCGGCCGGTTTGGCCTGCTGTACCTGCGGAACGGGGCGTGGGCGGGGCGGCCGATCGTGCCGGTGGATTGGGTGCGCGAAAGCACGCGACCCTACTCGGATTCGCCCGATCTTCGCCTGGGCTACGGCTATCTGTGGTGGACGAACCCGATTCCTCCGGCGCCGGGTGCGTTTCCGGAAGGCGCCTACGCCGCTTTGGGGGCCGGCGGGCAGTACGCCATCGTCGTTCCGGCGTTCGACCTGGTCGTGGTGAATCGTGTCGACCGCGACCAGCACTTGCCCGAACCGCGATTCGCCGATGTCATGCAGCTCCTCCATATGATCATGAAGGCGGGCCAATTGGGCGAGAAGCCCTGACAAACGTTCAATGCCGCAGCCGGAGACTGCCGATGACCAGGGCGGTCCCGGCGAAGCCGGCGCCCAGCCAGAGGGCGGCGCGGGCGGCGTCGGCGGCGGCAGTGCCGCCATTCGAGAAGTCGAACAGGCCGAACATCACGGCGACCAGGGCAGCACCCATGGTCTGCCCGAGCGTGCGCGCCGTGGCGATGATGCCGCCGGCGCTGCCGCTTCGCTCGCGCGGCACGGCGCTCATCATCAGGCGGTTATTGGGGGCGGAAAACATGCCGAAGCCCGCGCCGCACAGCACCAGGCGCCACATGACGTCGATGCTCGACGGATCGGACGGCAGCAGCGCCGTCAGCACAAGGCCGGTGGTCATGCTGGCAAGGCCGATGGCACCCAGCAGGCCCGGGTGATGGCGGTCGGCGAGGCGGCCGGCGAGGGGCGCGATGCCGGCCAGCGCCAAAGGCCAGGCCGTGAGAAGGATGCCGGTGTCGGTGGCGCTTCTTCCCAGCACGGTATGGAAGAAGAAGGGCAGGCTGACGAAGGCGAGGCCCTGGGCGGTGAAGGTGCAGGTCGCAGCGGAGATCGAGAGCGAGAAGATCGGCCGCTTGAACATCTCGACCGGCATCATCGGGTCGGCAAGCTTCCTCTGGCGCCAGACGAACAAGGTGCCGAGCAGCGCAGCCAGCACCAGCTCCGTCACGATGACGACGCGCGCGTGGCCATGCCCCATGCCGTCGATGCCGAAGATCAACAGTCCGAAGGTGGCACCCGAGAGCACGGCCGAGATGATGTCGAACGGCCGATGGGTATGCGTGGTATGCGGCAGGTAGCGCTCGGACAGCAGGAAGGAAATGATGCCGAGCGGCACGTAGACGGCGAACAGCATCGGCCAGCTGCTGATCGACAGCAGCGCTGCGCCGATCGATGGGCCAGCCGCCAGCGAGGTGGCGACCACGGTGGTGTTGAAGCCCAGGCCACGGCCCAGCATGCTGCGTGGATAGATCGCCCGCACCAGCGCGGGCTGGACCGACATGATGGCAGCACCACCCAGCCCCTGGACCGTGCGCCCCAGCAGGAGCCAGGACAGCGAGGGCGCGAAGGCGCAGCCGATCGACGCCAGCGAGAACAGCACCAGCCCGAATCGATAGACGTGGCGATAGCCGATGATGTCGGCCAGCGCTGCCACCGGCAGCAGCGAGATGATGAGTGCGATCTGGGTCGCATTGACGATCCAGATCGAGCTTTCGGCTGAAATCTCGAGGTCGTGGGCGATATAGGGCAGCGCCAGGTTGGTCATCGAGTTGCTGAGCACCGACATCATCAGCCCGATGGTGATTGTGGCCACCGCGAACCGGCGCGGCCAGCCCGCGGGCATTCCGTCGGGCGTCGAGGGTGCTGCTTGGGGCGCCTGGGCCATGCCTATTGAGGCACCGTCATCACGTCTCCGCCGATCGTGGTGCGCTGCATGAAGCGCTTGTACTTGACCGTGTCGTAGTAGGTGGCCCGGTGCAGAACGGCGCGATTGTCCCACACGATCACGTCGCCCTCGCGCCACGCATGCGACAGCCGGAACTCCGGCTGGTCGGCGCGCTGCGACAGCTCGTAAAGCAGGGCCTCGCCGGTCGCCTTGGGCCAGCCGACGATGAAGCCGGCATGGGCGCCGATATAGAGCGCGCGGCGACCGTTGATCGGGTTGTCCTGAAAGAGCCGCTGCTTGACAGGCGGCAGCTCGGCCAGCGCCCTGGCGCTCAGGATGCCCTTCTGCACGCGATTGCGCGAATACTCGAGCGAGTGCTCGGCGATCAGCGGATGGATGGTCGCCTGCAGCGCCGGCGGCAGGGCGTTCCACGCCGCGCGCATCGACAGGAATTCGGTGTTGCCGCCCTCTGGCGGGCAGACGCGCGCGGTCAGGATCGAGCACAGCGATGGCACGCGCTTGAACGAGGAGTCCGAATGCCAGAAGTAGTTGGCCTTCTGGTAGATCATGCGCATGTCGTCGGGCGGGATCGGCTCGCCGGTCATGATGTCGAGATTGGATTGACGCTGGAACTTGGTGCCGGCGGCCGGATTGGAGCTGCCGGTCGTCTCCAGCGGACCAAAATTCTCGCTGAAAGCGATCTGCTTCTCGTCGTCCATCGCCTGGTCACGAAACAGCAGCACCGAGTGTTCCTCGAATGCGGCGCGGATCGGCCCGAATTCGCGCGCCGAGAGGGGCCGCGTGATGTCGATGCCGGTGACCTCGGCCCCGAACAGCGGATGCAGCTTTGTGACCTTGATCGGGCCGGTATTGCGCATGGTGGCCTCAGTCCACGATCGCCTGGTAGGTCAGCACGCGCAGCTCGCGGCGGATCGGATAGGTCGAGGACGGCATGAGCTGGGTCAGCAGGATCACGGCCATGTCCTCCTTCGGATCGCACCAGAAGGCGGTCGAGGCGGCGCCGCCCCAGGCATACTCGCCGGGCGTTCCCAGGATGTGCGCCTTGGCCGGATCGATCATGACCGAGAAGCCGAGGCCGAAGCCGACGCCGTAGTAGGTCGATTCGGAGAAGCGCGGCATGCCCATGTCGGCCATGTCGCCCTTGAGATGGTTCGTGGTCATGAGCTCGACGGTCTTGCGGCCGAGCAGGCGCACGCCGTCGAGCTCACCCTTGTTCAGCATCATCCTGCAGAAGCGCAAATAGTCGCCCGCCGTCGACACCAGTCCGCCACCGCCCGAGTTGACGCGACGCGGGGCGAGATAGCGGCTCTTGCCCGGATCATCGATCAGCTCGAGCTTGCCACCGGCGCCCGCCTGGTAGTTGGCGGCGAAGCGCTCGTGCTTGTCAGACGGCACATGGAAATCGGTGTCGACCATGCCGAGTGGCGCCAGGACCTTCTCCTTGAGGTAAATCTCGAACGGCTGGCCGGAGATCACCTCGACGAGGTAGCCCAGCACGTCGGTGGCGACGCTGTAGTTCCACGCCTTGCCGGGCTGGGCGATCAGCGGGAAGGTCCCCAGTCGCTCCACCAGGTCCTTGAGGCTGGTGTCGGCGGTCTGGAAGTCGACGCCGCCGGTCTTGGCGCGATAGAGCGCGTCGACTGGATTGCTCTCCATGAAGCCGTAGGTCAGGCCCGAGGTGTGGGTCAGCAGGTCGCGGAAGGTGATCTCGCGCTCGGCCGGTATCGAGTCGATCTTGCCGCGGCTGCCGCCGGCATAGACCCGCGGATTAGCGAACGCCGGGATGAATTTCGAGATCGGATCGTCGAGCTGAAAATGGCCTTCCTCGTAGAGCATCATGATCGCCGTCGAGGTAAGCGGCTTGGTCATCGAGTAGAAGCGGAAGATGGTGTCGGGCCGCATCGGCCGGTTACGCTCGATATCGGCCTTGCCGGCCGTCTCGGCGAAAGCGAGCTCGCCGCGGCGCATCACCACGGCCACCATGCCGGCCAGCCGGCCGCTGTCGACCCAACGGTGCATCCAGTTGCGCACCCGTTCGAGCCGCGTTGCGGAAAGGCCGACCTGTTCCGGGGCAACGAGCGGCAGAGTGTCCATGGCGATCCTCCTGAATGTACCGTTAGACTAGCGCAGGACGACACGACCAGACACACCAGAAACGGGAGGGAGCAATGGCAAGATTGTGCGAAGGCAGAGTGGCGATCGTGACCGGTGGCGCGCGCGGCGTCGGCCGCGAGCATTGCCTGATGCTGGCAGAGCACGGCGCCAAGGTCGTGGTGAACGATCTCGGCGGCGATCGCGCCGGCAAGGGCCACGACGTCGGTCCGGCCCAGCAGGTCGTCAACGAGATCAAGGCCAAGGGCGGCGAGGCCGTCGCCAACGGCGACGACGTGTCCGACTGGAACGGCGCCAAGCGCATGATCGACCAGGCGGTGTCGGCCTTCGGCAAGCTCGACGCCGTTGTGCTCAATGCCGGCATCCTGCGCGACCGCATGCTGGTCAATATGACCGAGGACGAATGGGATGCCGTCATCAAGGTGCACCTCAAGGGCACCTTCGCGCCGGCGCGGCATGCCGCCGCCTACTGGCGCGACCAGGCCAAGGCGAAGGGCGGCCCGGTCGATGCCCGCATCATCACGACGACGTCGGTGTCGGGTATCTACGGCAATATCGGCCAGACCAACTATGGGGCGGCGAAGGCCGGCATCGCCTCGTTCACGGTCATCGCGGCGCGCGAGCTGGGTCGCTACGGCATCACGGTGAATTCCATCTCGCCCTCGGCCTTCACACGCATGACCGAGGACCTGCGCAACTACACGGAAGAGGACAAGGAGACGCGCAGCCCGAAATGGATTGCGCCTGTCGCCACCTGGCTGGTGAGCGAGGAGAGCCGCGAGATCACCGGCCGCGTCTTTCAAGCCGGCAACGGCCAGTTCGCTGTGGCCGAGGGTTGGCACAAGGGCCCGGAATCCAAGCCGACCCTCGATCCGCGCGCCGCGGGAAAGATTCTCACTGAGCTCGCCAGCAAGGCGCGCAAGAACGCCGGCATGAACGGCCTGGACCTGGACTAGTTGACGGCTCATGGCTGGGATCGCGCCACCGCAGTGGCGCGGTCCCAGCAGTATGTTTATGTCGTGCCGAGCCGCCCCAGCGTCTCCACTACCTTCGCCTGCGGCCACGTCCAGCCCAGTGCGCTTTCATAGGCACGCATGGCGCGCAGGACGAGGGCGTCGGCGCGGGCAGGGCCGACGATCTGGAGGCCGACCGGCAACCCGGCCGAGGTGATGCCGGCCGGCATCGATGCGGCTGGCTGGCCGGTCAGGTTGAAGGGCAGCGTGTAGGGCGCACCTTTGGTCCAGCGCGGGAAGGCATCCGAGTTGTAGAGCGTGCCAACCGACGGGGCGGCGGTCGGAGTGACCGGCGCTAGCAGCAGATCGTATTTCTGGTGCCATAGCGCCATGTCGCGCGCGAGCTTGCTCTTGGCTTCGTAGGCCCGGGCATAGTCGGCGAGGGTGATCGCAAAGCCCTTTTCCGCAGCAGCGCGGAAGCCGGGATCGAGCTTGGCGTGAAGCTGTGTCGGGATCTGCCGCAGGCGGGTGGCGAAGCTGCCGATCCACAGCGGTTCGAACGACTGGTGCAGCGGCTCGATCAGCGGGCCGACTTCCTCGATCACCGCGCCGAGCTGCTCGAACCGTCGGGCGGCGGCCGCGACCAGCGTGCGGACTTCGCGATCGGCTTCGACATGGCCAAGATCGAGGCTGAGTCCGAACTTCAGTCCGCGCACCCCTTCCTCTAATCCGATCGTGTAGTCGCGCGGGTCGGCGGGCAGAGCGCGCCAGTCGCGCGGATCGGGGCCGGCAAGCACGTTCAGCGCCACGGCCGTGTCACGCACCGTGCGCGACAGCACGCCTTGGGAGACCACGTCGGCGAAGGGGCCATCGGCCGGAAATTGCGGGATGCGGCCGAACGACGGCTTCAAGCCGACCAGCCCGGTATGCGCTGCCGGAATGCGGATCGACCCGCCGCCGTCATTGCCATGGTTGAACGGGTTGACGCCTGCCGCGGTGAGCGCAGAGGCGCCGCCCGATGAGCCGCCAGGCGTGTGCTCGGGATTCCACGGGCTGCGCGTCGTGCCCTGCAAGGGCGAATCGGTCAGCGCCTTCCAGCCGAATTCCGGGGTCGTCGACTTGCCAAACACGACCATGCCCGCCGCCTGCAGCCGCTCGACCACAGGAGCGCTCTCCGCCGCCGGCGTTTCGTCGGTGGCATGCGAGCCGTTGCGGGTCGGCCAGCCCTTGACCGGCGTCGTGTCCTTGATGGTGGTCGGGATGCCGTCGAGAACCGACAGCGGCGCCTTGTCCCGCCAGCGTGCTTCCGAGGCCCTGGCGGCCGTGCGCGCGGCGGTTTCGTCGATCAGGACCAAGGCGTTGAGAATTGGTTGCAACGCCTGTGCCCGAAACAAGAATGTATCGAGAATTTCGACTGGCGAAGCCTCGCCGCGGGCGTAAAGTAATTGGAGCTCGACTGCAGAAAGCCAGGCAAAATCTCGTTGAGTCATGCGTTTTTGTTGATTTCAGGGCTGAGCGAACTGTTCCACACTGAAACAGTTTCAATTCATTATTCTTCCGAGTCGAGAGCGTATTGGAGGAGTTCCATGGAGAGCATTACGGCGATAGTCGCCTGTGCCGCCGCATTCTCGTTGAGCTATTACATCGGCTACCACATCGCCACCAACACGACCGTCGCGGCGATGATGGGGGGCGCAAGTGGCCTGGCCTTCGCGGTCATGTTTTTCATCATGACAGTCGCTATCGGCATGATGGTTCCGGACACCTTCGATCCGCGCCAGCTTGGCATTCATTTTCTCATCCTGCTTCCGCTGACGCCGATCGGATCGGCCATCGTCGCCGTGTTCGGCCACCGCCATCTCGAGCGTCTCGAGGCGCGCCGCTTGCCGTTCTGAGGGCGCATTCTGATTTCAGGGAATTGCTTGCGGTTCCATGGAG
>Ga0310811_10006196_pt1 | contig 15255 bp, 13 predicted proteins | sample YCmetagenome_FD_207642 | JGI IMG/M metagenome (GOLD analysis project Ga0310811, IMG submission 207642) | Soil microbial communities from experimental microcosm in Duke University, North Carolina, United States - YC | ecosystem: Engineered > Artificial ecosystem > Soil microcosm > Unclassified ...
ACCTCTCCTTTTTTCATCTGATTACCAACGCTTCGCTGCTTGCCCAGTTCGTCATGGCCTTGCTGCTTCTTGTGTCGGCAATGAGCTGGACCTACATCTTCCGCAAGATGTTCACGATCAAGAATGCACAGACGCAGACTGAGGAATTTGAACGCGCGTTCTGGTCCGGCGGCGATCTCAACGTGCTCTACCTGGAAGCCAGTTCCAGCCGCCGGCGCGGAGAGACCGGTGCGCTCGAGCGGATTTTTGAGGCAGGCATGAGCGAGTACAACAAGACCCGTAGCGGCAGCGACGCCATGCAGGCCAGCGCCCGTCTGGATGGCGCACGCCGCGCGATGCGCGCAGCCTACCAGCGCGAGATGGATGCGCTGGAGTCGCATCTCGCCTTCCTTGCTTCCGCCGGTTCGGTCTCGCCCTACGTTGGCCTGTTCGGCACTGTGTGGGGCATCATGAACGCGTTCCGCGGGCTGGGCAACGTGCAGCAGGCAACGCTGTCGGCGGTCGCACCGGGCATCGCGGAAGCACTGATCGCCACGGCGATCGGCCTGTTCGCCGCGATTCCTGCCGTGGTTGCCTACAATCGCTACTCGCACGACATCGATCGGCTGGCGATCCGCTTCGAAAGCTTTATCGAAGAATTTTCGAACATCTTGCAGCGCCAGACCCGATAAGGAACAGCCATGGCTTTCTCATCCAGCATGCGCGGCGGCCGCACCCGCAAGTTCAAGTCCGAGATCAACGTCGTGCCGTATATCGACGTGATGCTGGTGCTGCTGATCATCTTCATGGTGGCCGCGCCGATCACCAATCCGGGCGTGATCAACCTGCCAAATGCCGCCAAGTCAAGTCTGCCGCCGACCGAATACATCCGCATTGACCTGAAGGCCGATACCACGGCAAGCATTGCGCTGAACGGCGTCACCGACGGCAAAGTTGCGACGACGCTGAAGCAGACTGCCAGCGGTCGCGCCGCGCTGACCGACAAGCTGCGCGACCTGCACGCGCAGAATCCGGACCTGCCGGTGATGATTTCGGCCGACAAGGACATCAAGTACGACGACGTGATGCAAGTGATTTCGCAAGCGAAGAAACTGGGAATCGACAGGGTCGGCCTCGCCACCAAGTCGCAATAGAAGATTGATGAGAGAAGCTCCGTATACCGTTCCGAAGGAACCTGGCCGCTGGCGTGCGTTGGGCCTGGCCATTGCAGTGCACCTGGCGCTGCTGATCTTCTTCTGGATAGGCATCGACTGGCAAAACGAGACGCCGGCGTCGATCGAAGCCGAACTGTGGAGCCCACAGACGCGCGAGGCGGCGCCAGCCCAATCCCAACCTGAACCGAAACCCGAACCCAAGCCCGAGCCAAAACCGGAACCGGTCGTCAAGCCGCAGCCGAAAGCCGAGCCGGACGTGCCGCCGCCACCGAAGATCGATATCGCGCTCGAGAAGGAAAAAAAGCGCAAGGAACTGGAAAAGCAGAAGCAGATCCAGGCTGAAAAGGATCGGCAACAGAAGTTGAAGGAACAAGCTGAAGACGAAAAACGCGAAAAGGAAAAAGAGAAGAAACTGGCTGAACAGAAGAAAGCCGACCAGTTGAAGAAGGAAAAAGCGGAACAGCAGAAGAAGCAGGACGCCCTTGCCAAGAAAATTCGTGAGGAGGAAATGCGCCGCCTGACCGGGGCAGTTGGCAGCGGCGGCACTGGCGATGCAGCCAAATCGCAGGGCAGCGGCCACGCCGATGCCAGCTACGGCCAGAAAGTCGCCGCGAAAATCCGCTCGAATACAATATTCAACGTGCCGGACAGCCTGAGCGGGAATCCTGCGGTTGAATATGATGTCGAACTGCTCCCTGACGGCTCGGTGCGTGGCTTGCGCCTGAACAAGTCGTCCGGACTGCCTGGCTTCGACGAAGCGGTCAAGCGGGCGATCCAGGCATCGCAACCCTTCCCACCGGATAAATCCGGACGGGTGCCATCCAGTTTCACCGTCATTCATAAACCGAAGGACCAATGAACCCCATGACCAAGACGATTCTCGTTCGCCTGTTTGCGATCCTTACGCTGCTGATTGCTAATTTCGCCCACGCGCAGTTGCGCGTGGAAATCGCCGGTGTAGGCGCCAACCAGATCCCAATCGCGATTGCCGCCTTCGGCGACGAATCGATTGCGCCATCGCAAATCAGCGCGATCGTCAAGGCTGACCTTGCGCGCAGCGGCTATTTCAGGATTATCGACACCGGCAACGTGATGACGGAGAACACGCCGGTCAACTACGCCGACTGGAAAGGCCGCGGCGCCAACGCGATCGTGGTCGGCAGCGTGTCACGCCTGCCGGACGGCCGCTTCGACGTGAAGTACCGCCTGTTCGATACCGTGCGCGAGACGCAGTTGTCGTCGATGGCGCTCTCCTCGCAGCCGCAATATATCCGCGTCGCCGGCCACAAGATCGCTGACGACATTTACCTGAAACTGCTCGGCGTACCTGGCGCATTTGCTACCCGTATCGCCTACGTGACGAAATCCGGGCGCGAATACCGTCTGGAAATCGCCGATTCCGACGGTGAAGGCGTGCAGGTCGCACTGCGCTCCAACGAACCGATCATTTCGCCAGCCTGGTCACCGGACGGCACCAAAGTGGCGTATGTCTCCTTCGAAAATCGGAAGCCGGTGGTCTACGTGCAGGATCTGGTGACCAGAAAACGTACCGTTGTCGCTAACTTCAAGGGCAGCAATTCGGCACCCGCTTGGTCGCCGGACGGCAGCAAGCTGGCTGTTGCGCTATCGCGCTCCGGCTCGACGCAGATATACCTCGTCAATGCCGACGGCAGCGGCCTGCGCCGCCTGAGCAATTCGGCCGGCATCGATACCGAACCGCAATTCTCGGCGGATGGCCAGAGCATCTATTTCACTAGTGACCGCAGCGGCGGCCCGCAGATCTACAAGATGAGCGCATCCGGTGGTGATGCACGCCGTGTCACCTTCAGCGGCGCCTACAACATCAGCCCGCGCGTGTCGCCCGACGGCAAATATCTCGCTTATATCTCGCAACGCCAAGGCAAGTTCCAGTTGTACCTGCTGGATCTGGGCAACGGCCAGGAAATGCGCCTGTCGGATACCGCACGAGACGAATCGCCGAGCTTTTCGCCGAACGGTAAATACATTCTGTACGCGACCTCCGACGGCGGGCGCGGCAATCTGGCGGTGGTTTCGGTGGACGGCAGCGTGCGGCAACGCCTGAGCCTGCAGGCAGGCGATATACAGGAGCCCAAATGGGGCCCGTTTATGAAATAATGCCGATGGTTATTATTTAATTTTTACCCCCCTGAACTAACTGCTACAACAAGGAGAATTCCAATGCGTACTTTGACTTCCGTCTTCGTTCTGTCGAGCGCTCTGCTGCTCGCCGCCTGTTCGTCGACCAAACTCGACGACAAGGCACCGGTAGTCGATCACAGCGCTTCCGGCGCCGATGCCCGTTCGGTCGGCACCGTCAATGCCGGCAGCGATCCACTGAACGACCCACAAGGCGTACTGGCCAAGCGCAGCGTGTACTTTGATTTCGACAGCTACGTCGTCAAGCCTGAGTACCAGTCTGTGATCGAGAACCACGCGAAATACCTGCAATCGCACAAGGATCGCAAAGTCATCATCCAGGGCAATACCGATGCGCGTGGCGGTGCCGAGTACAACCTGGCGCTGGGCCAGAAGCGTGCAGAAGCCGTGCGCAAGTCCATGTCGCTGCTGGGCGTTTCCGAGTCGCAAATGGAAGCCGTCTCGCTGGGCAAGGAAAAGCCAAAGGCATTGGGTAACGATGAAGCAGCATGGGCAGAAAACCGCCGTGCCGACATCGTTTACTGATCTGCATGACGATGTTTAGGAAAATCCTGATTGCGGCGGCCCTCGTGGCCGCATTTTCCTGCGCATCGTTCCAGGCGCATGCGGCCTTGTTCGGCGACGACGAGGCCCGCAAGGCAATCCTGGAACTGCGCAACAAGGTCGATGCACAACAGAAGAATCTCGACAGCAAATCATCCGCCCTGCTCGATCTGGCCAACCAGAACGAGTCTCTGCGCCAGGAAATCGCGCGCCTGAACGGACAAATCGAAGTTTTGTCCAACGAAATCGCAACGTCGCAGCAGCGACAAAAGGATTTCTACACTGATCTCGACACGCGCCTGCGCAAGCTTGAGCCGCAGAACGTCACTGTCGATGGCAAGGACGCAATGGTCGGGCAATCGGAACAACGCGATTACGACAACGCGTTCGCGCTCTTCAAGTCCGGCGACTACAAGCAATCGGGTGCAGCCTTTGCCGATTTCATCCAGCGTTATCCGCAATCGGCCTATGCGCCCTCCGCGCAGTACTGGATCGGCAACGCCTACTATTCACAGGGTAGCTATCGCGATGCGATCGCTGCACAACAGGCACTGCTGAAGAAATATCCGGACAACGCCAAAGCACCGGATGCGATGCTGAATATCGCCAGCTCCTACATCGCACTGAAGGATACGAAGACCGCGAAGAAAACGCTGAACGCACTGGTCGCGCAATATCCGAACGCGCCCGCCGCTCAAACCGCCAAAGAGCGGCTCGCCAGCCTCAAGTAGCTTTCATCGCACCGCCGGCTGTCCAAGATCCACACCAAAAATCGCCGACAGACGGCGATTTTTTTCGCCTGCGGACGACAAACTAGCCTTCGGACCGCAAGGCAGATGGACGGGAGCCGGCGGCATACCGAGTTAGCAACCTAGCAGCTGCGGACTCGCATATCTTGCAAAGAAAAAAGCATGATTTGATTGACACCAACAATCGAGCTTTCTATAATAGCTGTCTTTCGGGTCGTTAGCTCAGCTGGTAGAGCAGCGGACTTTTAATCCGTTGGTCGCAGGTTCGAATCCCGCACGGCCTACCACGAATACTCCAGTGAAAACTGTTTAGAAGGTCCACAGAAATGTGGGCCTTTTTTGTTTGGGTGTGCATTTTCCGGCGCCCGCAAATTTGTGGCGAAACGCGCCTCTCGGCTACCGGCCTTTTACGCTGAGGCCTGCAGTATCTCTCCCTTTTCGGATTCTCCGATGCCGTCGCAACATACCCGATTACTTCGCGCTGATGACGGCCGCCCTCGCTGTGTCGCACCTGCAATCACGCTTGAACATCGCCGCAAAGAACACGCAACGCGTGAAACGCGTGAGCAGGTGTAGCACAAAATACGTTGAACAATTACGAGCTTCACCAGCGCGCCAGTTATGCAGCTTTCATCGTGCGGCGTCTTATCTCTTTAGCCGAGAATCATTGCGCATCCTTGCTGTCAGATTTAAACCATCACGCAATAAGGAAGCTGACATGCCAAACACAAGTCCATCCGCGTTTGCGGCAGAACTGCAACGGCGCTTCGAGGAACTGAGTACTTGGGCCATCGCCAATTCGCCCAACCCGGCGTCGCCTCTTAAGCAAGCGGATTTCGAGGTTTGCCGATCGGAAATCGCCCGTCTGGCGGACCGCGATAGCGATGTTGGCGACCGCAATGCCTCAATTCCCGAACCTTCAGAGAACGGCCCGCAATACGTGAACATGAATCCAACACCGTGGCCTTAATAGTACGAATCGCTGGCTCTTTCACTTCATCTGTGCGGCAGGTAACGGACACCTAGACCTCAATATTGTTGAATGAGGTCAACACCCCGGCTAGCGCTTGGGAGTGCCTGTTCCGCAAACAGCGAAACATTTCACAGGTATGCGCTTATCCGTTAACCGAAAGGACGATCATGAAAAAAACCATTTCAATTCTGTTTCTCCTCGCGATGAGCGTTGGATTGACTGCTTGCAACACCTTCCGTGGCATGGGACAGGACGTGGAACGCGGCGGTGAGAAAGTGCAGGATGCGGCAACAAACGCACAAAACAAATAGCATTAGGCCAGCATAAAAAAAGAGCGTGAGATTCTCACGCTCTTTTTTTATGTTCCTTTACTTCACCATACATGGAATGCGATGCGCGACACGCGCATCGCATTAAACGCCAACTATTTCTTGATCGTCAGATTGTTGGTAACCGAGGCGACGCCCTGCACATCGGCGGCCAATTTGCCGGCACGATCGATTTGCGTCTGGTTGTCCACTGCGCCGCTCAAGGTCACGACGGCGTTCGACGTATCAACGTTGATCTGCAATCCCTTGATGTCGGAGTCTGCCAGTAGAGCGGTCTTGACCTTGGTAGTAATGACCGTGTCATCCACTGCAGCACCCGCGGACTTCGGGTTGGCGCTAGTGTCGCCGGAAGCGGGCACCGATGGCGATGCAGGCTCGGACGGGGTAGTAGTAGTCGTACCGGTGCCGGCCGTGCCTGTCGTCGTGCCAGACGATTCGCTCGCTGGCGGCGTGGTGCCGGTATTGGCCACATCGCCCGTTTCACGCTTTTCGCAGCCGCTCGCAAAAAGAACCGTCAGTACGGCAGCCGCGATGATCGCTTTGGAATTTTTTGGCATTGTATTCATATTGATTTCCTTTCAGGGATTGAATCCTGTGCTTCCTTACCGGCACGCCGGTAAAGACGGAAACAACAGAATTGTCGGTCATGATTGCCTCCCATCTGCCGCGCGATGCGCAAAAGCAAATTGGTTATCTTCTTGACCACTGTCGTTTGGGAAGGTTCGGCATTCACTGAATGGAAATCTTGCAAAATGTAACGAGAGGTCGTAGTCCTTACATTTTCGTAAAATTTACCGGCAGAAAGGTCTGAAGGGTTCAGGCCGCAAGCGGCCGCATGCGGGCCAGTGCCTGCAGTACCACTTCAGGATTGCCGGTGGCGAGTACCTTGGCATCCGACAGTGTTTGACGGAAGCCGCGCGCGTTAGGCAAACCGGCCATGAGGCCGAGCATGTGACGTGTCATGCTATTCAATTTCAAGCCACCGCCGCGCTCGCTCTTGCCATGTTGTTCCAACTGCGCGCGCATATAGGGAATCATTGCTTCCAGCACTTCCGCGCGGGATTTCACCGGCCGGGCATCGCCGTAATAGCGCGCATCGAACGTCGCCATCAGATAGGGGTTGTGATAAGCCTCGCGCCCCAGCATCACACCATCTACATGCGCCAGGTGAGCATCGATTTCTTCCACGCTCCGGACACCGCCATTGATGAGAATTTCGAGTTGCGGAAAGTCCTTTTTCAAACGATAGGCAAATTCGTAACGCAACGGCGGAATTTCCCGATTCTCCTTGGGGCTCAATCCCTTCAGGATGGCGTTGCGTGCGTGGACGATATAGGTGCGACAACCGGCGTCGGAAACGGTACCGACAAAATCGCGTACGAAATCGTAGGATGTCACTTCATCGATGCCAATGCGGTGCTTGACAGTGACATCGATCTGCACCGCATCCCGCATCGCCTTGACGCAGTCGGCAACAAGAGAGGCCTCGTTCATCAGGCAAGCGCCAAAGGCGCCCTTCTGTACGCGCTCCGACGGGCAACCGCAGTTTAGATTGATTTCGTCGTAGCCCCACTTTTCGCCAAGCTTTGCACTTTGCGCCAGATCAGCTGGCTCACTGCCTCCCAGTTGCAGCGCGACCGGGTGTTCCTCATGGTTGAAATCGAGATGGCGCGGCACGTCGCCATGCAGCAGCGCACCCGTCGTTACCATCTCCGTGTACAGCCAGGTGTGACGCGTAATCTGCCGATGAAACATGCGGCAATGGCGGTCGGTCCAATCCATCATTGGAGCAACAGAGAGGCGGCGTGGCGGAAGTGACTGTTGTGGCATACGGGGTTAGAAACTGAGTACGAACAAAAGCAATACGCAAGTATAGGCAGGAAGCGATAGAGGCCCGACTCATATGAAGCAAAACCCGTTGTTCCGACTGCTGCAATGCAAGCGGAAACAACGGGTTCTTTTGCCGCTCAGATGAACGGAACCACCTGGGAGCAGCTTACGCGGCGTCGCGGCTGGCCTTCTTGCGCTCGTGCTCCTTCAGGAAGCGCTTGCGCAGACGGATGCTCTTCGGGGTTACCTCGACCAGTTCGTCATCGTCGATGAATTCAACAGCGTATTCCAGCGACATTTCGATTGGCGGAACGAGACGAACGGCTTCATCGGTACCGGACGAACGCACGTTGGTCAATTGCTTGCCCTTGATCGGATTGACGACCAAATCGTTGTCGCGCGAGTGAATACCGATGATCATGCCCTCGTACACCGGATCGTTGTGGCTGACGAACATGCGGCCGCGATCCTGCAGTTTCCAGATCGCGTAGGCAACCGCTGCACCATCGTCCTGCGAGATCAGCACGCCGTTACGACGGCCGCCAAGTTCGCCCTTGGTATTGTCCACCGGCGCGTATTCGTCGAACACATGGCTCATCAAACCGGTGCCACGCGTCAGCGTCATGAATTCACCTTGGAAACCGATCAGGCCACGTGCAGGAATGCGGTATTCCAAACGAACGCGGCCTTTGCCGTCCGGTTCCATATTTTGCAGATCGCCGCGGCGACGGCCCAATTCTTCCATCACGCCGCCCTGATGCGACTCTTCCACATCGACGGTCAAGTTTTCGTACGGTTCATGACGTACGCCATCAACCATTTTGAACACAACGCGCGGACGCGAAACAGCCAGTTCGTAGCCCTCGCGACGCATGTTTTCGATCAGAATCGTCAGATGCAATTCGCCGCGACCGGATACTTCGTAGGTCGAATCGTCGTCTGGTGCCTGCACGACGCGCAATGCCATGTTCGACTTCAATTCCTTTTCCAGACGATCGCGAATCTGACGCGTCGTCACGAACTTGCCTTCACGGCCCGCCAGCGGCGAGCTGTTGACCATGAAGTTCATCGTCAGTGTCGGTTCGTCGATCTTGAGCATCGGCAGGCCTTCCGGCGTATCCGGAGCGCAGATCGTGCTGCCGATACCGATTTCCTCGATGCCGTTGATCAGCACGATGTCGCCAGCCAGCGCTTCATCGACCAGCACACGATCCAAACCTTTGAAGGTCAGGACTTGATTGATACGAGCGCGAGTCGGCTTGTCGTCAGGACCATTCATCCAGACTACGTCCTGCAGCGCTTTGACACGGCCGCGCAAGATACGTCCAACGCCGATCTTGCCAACGTAGGACGAATATTCCAGCGACGTAATTTGCAATTGCAGCGGGCCGTCCGGATCATCTTCACGCGCAGGAACGTGCTCGAGGATTGCATCGAACAGCGGCTCCATATTGCCTTCGCGCACGGTGTCTTCCAGGCCTGCATAACCCTTGAAACCTGACGCGTAGATAATCGGGAAATCCAGTTGCTCGTCGGTCGCGCCGAGCTTGTCGAACAATTCGAAGGTCGCGTTGACGGCTTTTTGAGGATCCGCGTTTTCACGGTCGATCTTGTTGACCACAACGATAGGCTTCAGACCGAGCGCCAGCGCTTTGCGCGTGACGAAACGCGTCTGCGGCATCGGGCCCTCTTGCGCGTCAACCAGCAGCAGCACGCTGTCCACCATCGACAACACGCGTTCCACTTCGCCACCGAAGTCGGCGTGACCCGGGGTATCGACGATATTGATGTGCGTGCCTTTGTACTCGACTGCACAGTTTTTCGACAGAATCGTGATGCCACGTTCCTTTTCGATATCGTTCGAGTCCATCACGCGGGCATCGACCTGCTGGTTGTCACGGAAAGTACCGGACTGACGCAGCAGCTGATCGACCAGCGTGGTTTTGCCGTGGTCGACGTGAGCGATGATGGCGATGTTGCGAATAGCGCGTTTTGAATTTGACATGTTCGTTAGGTAGTGCGTGGGGCCGATTTGGGAAACCGCACATTATAGCATCTAGTACGATTCAATCCGAGGAAAGTCTTGAAATTTCAATGGGTTGCCGGTTTTTCTGCCTGCGGGGTAAGGGTACTCTCGAAGGGCTGCCAAGATTGGAAATCCCGGTGCCCGGCGAGTTCCATTACCTAGGAATGAGTTTGCCCGGGCAAAGTTGCACCCGAATGACATCAGGCAGGTGATGTTGCGATGAGGCGCTCGGGAGCGAGCACACCGAAGCTCTGCATTAGCCCGGTGCCGAGTAATACCTGATCGGTCTGTCGATAGACGCGCACACGCCCTTCCGTTGCCGGCAACGCAACGGCTTCCTTGCCGAGAGACAGACGCTGTCCATGTAAAAAACGCCTCGCCAGCTCATCCGTCAAATACACGTCGGGAAAGGAACGCAGCAAAGCATCGACCGGCGCCAGCAAGCTCGTGCGCACGGTCTCCGCTTGTGCCGCAAATTCTTCAAGCGTTACCACGTTCGCCATGTCGAGATCGCCGACCTGTATACGGCGCAAGGCACGCAGGTGAGCGCCGCAACCGAGCGCCACGCCGATATCTTCGCCCAGTACGCGAATGTACGTGCCTTTGCTGCAGCGCACACGCAGGCTCAAAAAGGGCGCCTGGTAGCCTAGCAATTCGAGCGCATGAATCGTTACCGCACGCGCTTCGCGTTCCAGCGTCACGCCGGCTCGGGCGTATTCATAGAGGGGCTTGCCGTCGCGTTTAAGCGCCGAGTACATAGGCGGCACTTGCTGGATATCACCAGTGAATTGCGGCAGTACAGCCTCGATTTGCGCCAGCGTGACATTCACTTCGCGCGTCTCGATCGCCTCTCCTTCCGTGTCGCCAGTGGTGGTCCTCACGCCTAGATGCACGACGGTTTCGTAGGTCTTGTCTGCCTCCAGGAGATCCTGTGCAAACTTGGTCGCCTCGCCGAAACATAAGGGCAGCAATCCCGTCGCGAATGGATCCAGCGTACCGGTATGTCCGGCTTTTTCGGCATTCAGCAGACGCTTGACCTTGATCAATGCGTCATTGCTGGACAAGCCGACCGGCTTGTCCAGCAGCAGCACGCCGTGAACCGGCACGCGTTTGCGTTTGGCTGTAGAAAGCGCCATGTAATCTCAGGAAAGCATGCGTGCGGTCATTACGAACCGTCACGCCGTAAGAGTGGGAGAGGTAAGGCGGCGCTCAATCTTCCGCGTCTGCGGCGCGTGAGGCGTTCGCTTCATCGATTAGCTTCGACATTTCGATACCGCGCGCAGTCGATGTGTCATGCACAAAGTGCAGTTCCGGCAGCGTATGGATAGTCAGGCGACGGCCGAGCTCCTTGCGCAGGTAACCGGAAGCCGCCTGCAAGCCGGATAGCGTCTTGCGAATCGCGTCGGGGTTGTCGACCAGCGTAGTGAAAAATATCTTCGCATGCGCGTAGTCCGGCGTGACCTGCACTTCGGTCAGTGTAATCATGCCGACACGCGGATCCTTCAGTTCGTACGCAATTAGTTCGGCCAGATCGCGCTGGATCTGATCGGCGACGCGCAATCCGCGTCCGGGAATGGATTTACTGTGCTTGGCCATGATGATGTCCGTGACATGCTGCAACGGAATGCAGCGTGACGGCACGACATGCGTACCATCAACAGAGAGAAACAGAAGAAGCAGAAAGAAAGCGGGAGGCATCTGCCTCCCTTTTTCTTGCCAACTTACAGCGTACGGGCGACTTCCTGAACTTCGAAGACCTCGAGCTGATCGCCTTCCTTGATGTCGTTGAAGTTCTTCAGCGTCAGACCGCATTCAAAGCCGGACTTCACTTCCTTCACGTCATCCTTGAAGCGTTTCAGCGAATCGAGCTCGCCAGTCCACACCACGACGTTGTCGCGCAACAGGCGGACGGAGGCACCGCGACGCACCAAGCCTTCGAGCACATAGCAGCCTGCAATCGCGCCAACCTTGCTGACCAGGATGACCTGGCGAATCTCGACCAGACCCAGTGCCTGCTCGCGTTTTTCAGGCGCCAGCATGCCGGACATCGCTGCCTTGATCTCGTCTACAGCATCGTAAATGATGTTGTAGTAACGGATGTCGACGCCGTTCGCTTCCGCCAGCTTGCGTGCCGATGCATCAGCGCGCGCATTGAAGCCGATGATGACGGCTTTCGATGCGACCGCGAGGTTGACGTCCGACTCGCTGATGCCGCCGACCGCCGCATGGACCACCTGCACCCGCACTTCGCTCGTAGATAATTTCTGCAACGAACCGACCAGCGCTTCCTGCGAACCCTGCACGTCGGTCTTGATGATAAGCGGCAGATTCTTGACTTCGCCTTCGCCCATGTTCTCGAACATGTTTTCCAGCTTGGCCGCCTGCTGCTTAGCCAGTTTGACGTCGCGGAATTTGCCCTGACGGAACAGGCCGATCTCGCGTGCCTTGCGTTCATCCGTCATCACAACCACTTCTTCGCCCGCGTTCGGTACTTCGGTCAAGCCCTGAATTTCGACCGGAATCGATGGGCCCGCTTCCGCAATCGCCTTGCCATTTTCATCCAGCATCGCGCGCACACGGCCGTAAGCAGAACCTGCCAGCACGACGTCGCCGCGCTTCAGTGTACCGGCCTGCACCAGGATCGTTGCAACCGGACCGCGTCCTTTATCGAGTTTGGCTTCGACCACCAAGCCGCGCGCAGGCGCATCGATCGGCGCTTTGAGTTCCAGCACTTCAGCCTGCAATAACACTTGCTCCAGCAGGCTGTCGATACCCTGTCCGGTTTTTGCGGAGACCGACACGAACGGCGAATCGCCGCCGTACTCTTCCGGCACCACCTGTTCGGCAATCAGTTCCTGGCTGACACGGTCAGGATTCGCACCCGGCTTGTCAATCTTGTTGATCGCCACTACCAGCGGCACGCCGGCCGCCTTCGCGTGGGCAATCGCTTCCTTCGTCTGCGGCATCACACCGTCGTCGGCCGCCACCACCAAGATCACAATATCGGTCGCTTTCGCACCGCGTGCACGCATTGCCGTAAACGCTTCGTGGCCCGGCGTATCGAGGAAGGTGATCATGCCGCGCGGCGTTTCGACGTGATAAGCGCCGATGTGCTGCGTAATGCCGCCGGCTTCGCCGGACGCCACCTTGGCGCGGCGAATGTAGTCCAGCAGCGAGGTCTTACCGTGGTCGACGTGGCCCATCACGGTAACGACCGGTGCGCGCGGCAGTTGCTCCGCATCCGTATGTTCTTCACCACCGGTAAGCAGCGCTTCCGGATCATCCAGCTTGGCTGCGTGCGCGGTGTGGCCCATTTCCTCGACCACGATCATCGCGGTTTCCTGATCCAGCACCTGGTTGATGGTGACCATCTGACCCAGTTTCATCAATTGCTTGATGACTTCGGATGCCTTGACCGACATCTGGTGCGCCAGTTCGGCTACCGTGATGGTCTCGCCAACGTACACGTCCTTGACGATCGCTTCGGTCGGCACCTGGAAATTGCTTTCGCGATCATCGCCGTGCGACTGACGGCGACCTTTCGGTCCGGCGCGCCAGCCGTCGCGTCCGCCGCCTGTATTGCCACGGGTCTTCAGACCGCCAGGGCGTTTTTTTGCGTCGTCTTGCCAGGTTGACGACACATTTGCCGACTTGATCGATTTCTTGTCGACCGTCGCTGGTTTCTTGTCGTCCTTCTTCTCACCTGGCTTCTTGTCAGCTGGTTTGTGCAGCGTGCCTTCAGCGGATTTCGCTACAGGTGCCGGTTCTGGCGCCTTGATCACACGGCGCGGCGCGTTCATCATCGCCTTGATTTGCGCCACTTCGTCAGCCACTGCCTTGCGGGCGACTTCCGTCGCCGCTGCCTTTTCGGACGCTTCGCGTGCGGCATCCTTCGCCGCCTGCGCAGTTTTCTTACCTGCTTCTTCGTCGTTCAGGCGCTTTTTCTCTTCGTCAGCCGTTTCATTGGCTTTTGCTTCCGCCACTTTTCCGGCAGCAGCTTTCCTTGCTTCGCCTTCTGCTTCCTGCAGCGCCTTCGCCTGGGCGGCCTTTTCCTCTTCCAGCTTGGCCAGACGCTCCTGCTTCTCGCGCAGATCGGCTTCCTGGCGCGCGATCAGCTCGGCCTGGCGGCGCGCTTCTTCCGCGCGGCGCTCCATTTCGGCTTCGTCGATGACAGGGGCAGCAGCTTGTGCCGGTGCTTCTTCCACTACCGGTTCGTCGCGCTTGACGAAAGTGCGCTTCTTGCGGACCTCCACTTGGATCGTGCGGGACTTGCCGGTGGCATCCGCCTGCTTGATCTCGGTGGTTTCCTTGCGAGTCAGCGTGATTTTCTTTTTCTCGCGGTCAGGCGTGGCACCATGCGCACGGCGCAGATGCTCCAGGAGCTTGTCCTTGTCAGCCTTGGATAATTCATCGGACGCAGAGCTCTTCTCGACGCCGGCGTCACGCAGTTGCGTGAGCAGCAGATCTGCCGGCATTTTGAGCTCGGTGGCAAATTGGGCTACGTTGTTACTCGCCATTCAGTCCTCTTTTCTATGTGACACGTTGTATGACAAACCGACTCCCGCGAATTACTTGGCTTCCGCCAGGCTCCAGACCTTGGCTTGCAGCGCCTTGGCGTGGTCGTCGTACTTGGCATCGATGAGTTTCATCTCATCATCGGTCACATCTTCAAATTCAGTTTCAATCAGATGACGCGCGCGGTCGGCCGACAAGGCCAGGATCGCGCCAAATTCGTCATAGGCAAGACCGGCAAAGGCATCAACCGTCTTGATGCCGGCCAGCCCCAGCTTGCCCGCAACGACGCGGTCCATGCCGTCGAGATTGACCAGCGCATCGTCCATGCCTTCGAGGCCTTCCTCGGATGCGATCGCCTCGGTCAGTAAGGCGTCGCGCGCGCGGTTGCGCAGCTCGTTGACGGTGTCTTCGTCGAACGATTCAATATCCAGCATTTCGCTGATCGGCACGTAAGCAATTTCTTCCAGCGTGGCGAAACCTTCGTCCACCAGAATATCGGCCACTTCTTGATCGACGTCGAGTTTTTCCATGAACAGCATACGGACTGCGGCTGTTTCCGCCTGCGATTTGTCGGCCGATTCTTCAGCCGTCATGATGTTGATCTGCCAGCCGGTCAGTTCGGACGCGAGGCGCACGTTCTGTCCGCCGCGGCCGATGGCGATTGCGAGATTTTCTTCGTCAACCACCACGTCCATCGCGTGCTTGTCTTCATCGACCACGATCGAGGACACGTTGGCCGGCGCCAAGGCACCGATTACAAATTGCGCCGGATCGTCGGACCACAGCACGATGTCAACGCGTTCGCCGCCGAGTTCACCGGTTACCGCCTGTACGCGCGAACCGCGCATGCCGACGCAAGTACCAATCGGGTCGATGCGCTTGTCGTTGGTGAAGACCGCGATCTTTGCACGCACGCCGGCGTCACGCGCCGCCGATTTGATTTCGAGCAAGCCTTGTT
>Ga0310811_10006197_pt1 | contig 15254 bp, 15 predicted proteins | sample YCmetagenome_FD_207642 | JGI IMG/M metagenome (GOLD analysis project Ga0310811, IMG submission 207642) | Soil microbial communities from experimental microcosm in Duke University, North Carolina, United States - YC | ecosystem: Engineered > Artificial ecosystem > Soil microcosm > Unclassified ...
TGCGGCGGGAGCGCTGTCGATTGCCGCGATCGGCACCGACAGACCGACGGCCATGACGGTGCTTCCCTGCATGCGCGCCCAGGTGCAGACGTGCCCATGGTAGACGTCGGCGCACTGACCGTTCACTATGGCGACTTTCGGCGCCTGCTTGCACGCGCCCGCGGCGATCGCGAGGATCGCGAGCGCCCCTGCCGGGTGACGCAAAAACATGAAGGACATCCTCGGTGTGAGTGAGCCCGTAAAGTGCCCGCCGCCGGGCCGATCAGCAACTAGAGCCCCTTGAGCGCCTCAGCCTCCGTGGCGAATACGGCAAGAATGGTCGAGAACCCGGAAATGTCGAACACCTCCCGCACCGTCTCGTTCAGACCGAAGAGGCGTAGAGCGCCTCCACCGCTCAGCCGCTTCGCCATGGCGAGCATCACCCGTAGCCCGGCGCTCGAGATATAGTCGACCGCCGAGAAGTCGATCACGATCTTCCGCGCGCCATTCGCGAGAATCCCGTCGAGCGCCTGCTGCGCCTGGGGCGAAGTGTTGCTGTCGAGACTGCCGGCAACGGCGACGAGCGTGACGTCGTTGTGCGTGCGCGTGGCGATCTCCATAGCCTCCCCAATCCTCCGCTCAGACCTGGCGTTTCCCACCACTCAGGCGCTTGACCAGAACGACGACGTTGCGACCGCCGCGGCGGTGATAGTGGACCTCGTCCATCAGCTGCCGCACCAGGTGAATCCCCAGACCACCGACCGGCCGCTCCTCGATGGAGCGCGCGGTGTCGGGGGCAGCCGTGACGAGGGGATTGAACGGCCGGCCGTTGTCGGTGAGGGTGACGGTCAGCCGATCCGTCCCCAGCTCGACGGCGATCGTCATCGCCCCGCCCTGCCGCCCCGCAAATCCGTGCGCGATCGTGTTTTGCAGCAGCTCGTCGAGGGCGACGTTCAGGCTGCGCCGGATCGGGGCAGGCACGGTGTTTGCCTCCGCGAAGGCGGTGAACGCGGCGTTGGCCCTGGCGACCGCACCGCGGTCGGGCTCGATCGTCAGTTGAAAGCCATTGCCGAGGGGGGAGCCGGCGTGCACGTTCTGTTCCAACCTTTGACCCTCTGAGTTGTACTTGAAAGAAACACCTCCTGCGGTGGACGAACAGGACCGTGCCCTGGTGCGGCAGTTCCTGGACGGCCACCAGGATGCGGCGAACGGGCTGGTCGATCGGTACCAGAAGCGCCTGTTCAACCTCGCGCTCCGGATGACGGGCGACGTGCTGGACGCCGAGGATGTCACGCAGACGGTGTTTCTGAACGCGTTTCTCAATCTCAGAAGCTACGATTCGAAGTACAGGTTCTTCAGCTGGATCTACCGCATGGCGGTGAACGAGTCGCTCAACCTGCTGAAACGCCGCAAGCGATGGACTCGAAATCCCGGCGGCGGAACCCTCCGCCGACCGCATGGCGGAGGCCGAGGATCGCGTGGGGAAGGCGCTGAAGGGCTTGGGGCCCAACGACCGGGCCGTGGTCGTGCTCAAGCACTTCCTCTTCTTCTCCTACCAGGAGATCGCTGAAGTGCTGGAGATACCGGTGCAGACCGTCAAGTCGCGCCTCTACGAGGCGCGGGAGCGGCTGCGGCTCATCCTGCATGAACAGGTAGAGGAGCCATGCTGAACCAGGACCAGATCGAGCTTATCCATCAGGAGATCGACGGGGCGAACACTCCGGAGCAGAGCGCCGCCTTCCGGTCGCTCGTGGAGCAAAATCCCGAGGCCCGGGCGCTGGCGGCCGAGCTGCGCTCCGTCACGCTGACCATCGAACGGGTGGGGCAGCGCGACCCGCCGCCGCGTCTGAAACAGGCGATCCTCGCGGCGCTGCCCTCCCCCGGGCGGCCGCGCGCGATGTGGCGGCAGATACTGACTGATCCCGTGCAGACAATTCATGAGGCGTGGCGGCGTAGCGCACTTTCAGGAGGCCAAATGACGCGGAAGACGATCTTCATCGGAGGCACGGCAGTGGCGGCGGTCGTGATCATCGTCGCCGGAGTCCTGACCGGCTTCCCCCCGGCGTTCTACAAGGCCGGCACGATCGGCGGGATCGGCGGTGTCGAGCAGGCGGCGCGGTATCGCGGTCGCGCCATGACCGCAGCCGACGTGACACTCAAGAATCCCGAGATCCAGGCGCTGCTCCAGAACGATCAGGTGCTGCAGCTGGTGAAGAGCGACGCATTCCGGGAAGTGATGCAGAACGCCTCGTTCCGTGCCCTGCAGGCCAGCGCGCCCTACCGCGAGGTCATGGCGAGCGCCGCGTACCAGCAGCTGCAGTCCAACGCGGCGTACCGCGAGATCCAGTCCAACACGGCGTTCCAACAGCTCCAGGCCAGCACCGCGTACCAGCAGCTCGTAGCCAATGCGGCGTTCCGCGATCTGCAGGCGCAGGGAGCGTTCCGGGACGTGCAGTCGGCGCAAGTCATGCAACAGCTGCAATCCAACGCGGCGTACCGGGAGATCCAGGCCAGTGCCGCCTACCAGCAGCTCAAGGCCAATCAGGCGTTCCGCGACCTCCAGGCCAATGCGGCATACCAGCAGCTCCAGGCCAACACGGCGTTCCAGCAGCTCCAGGCCAACGGGGCGTTCCAACAGCTCCAGGCCAACACGGCGTTCCAGCAGCTCCAGGCCAACGGCGCTTTCCAGCAGCTCCAGGCCAGCGCGGCGTTCCAACAGCTCCAGGCGTCCGAGGCATTCCGCGCCCTGTCCCAGAACGCGGCGCTGTCCCAGGTGTTCATGCAGCAGGCGATGCACGTCGCGAACTGACCGCACGCGTCGTACGGTCGCGTAGTCCCTTGCGGTGATCCTGGCTCGCCCTAACGGGAGCCGGGATCACCGCATACCTTTTCTCGGCATCACCCCCCACGCCCCGACAATGCAGCGACTCCGATACCTGGCCGTCCTCGTATCCATGAGGACGTGCGTGCCGGCCGCGCTCGCAGCGCAGTTTCAGACGCTCGAGACCCGCGACCTGCGCCTCGTGTTGACCGCTCCACAGCAGTCTTATCTCGTGCCGCAGGTGATCGGCAGCTTCGAGAATTCGCTGCAGTTCCACCGCCGCCTCTTCGACTACACGCCGCGGGGCCGGATCGACGTCCTGCTGCACGACCTGTGGCACTACGGCAACGCGGGGGCGAGTCCGCTGCCGGAGAATCACATCACCGTCGGCATCGAGCCCTACAGTCACGATTACGAGTCCGCGCCCGCCCAGGAACGGATGACCTCTTCGCTCAACCACGAGATGGCACACCTCGTGACGACGGACAAGGCCACCGCGTCCGACCGGTTCTTTCGGGCGCTGTTCTTCGGGAAGGTCACTCCGGACGCCGTCGCCCCCCTGTCGATGCTCTACGGCTACCTGACCACGCCGCGGTGGTATGCGCCGCGGTGGTATCTGGAAGGGATCGCTGTCTATCTCGAGACGTGGATGAACGGTGGCGTGGGACGCGCGATCGGCCCCTACGACGAAATGGTGTTTCGTACGCTCGTCAGGGACAGCGCCAGGATCTACGACTTCGTCGGACTGGAATCAGAAGGAACGACGATCGACTTCCAGGTGGGGACCAACTCCTATCTCTATGGCACCCGGTTCGTCAGCTACCTGGCGCTGCGCTACGGCGACGACAGCCTGCTGGCGTGGTTCAACCGGTCCCGTGGCAGCCGGCGATATTTCTCGTCGCAGTTTCGACACGTCTACGGCCGGTCGCTCGAAGACGAATGGTCGCGCTGGATCGAGTGGGAGCGTGCGTGGCAGGAAGCCAATCTCTCGGGCGTCCGGCGGCACCCCACGACCGGCTCGCGCCCGCTCTCCGACCGGGCGCTGGGAGCGGTCTCGCGGGCGTACTATGACTCGGCGAGCCGCAGCCTCTACATGGCGGTGCGCTATCCCGGGCAGGTCGGTCATCTGGTTGCCATCGAAGTCGACTCAGGGAAGCTCAGGAACCTCCGGGAGGTGATGGGAGCGGCCGGCCTGTATGTGACCGCGCTGGCGTTCGATCCGGCGTCCCGGACGCTTTTCTATACGACCAACAACCCCAATTGGCGCCACCTCATTTCCCTGAACCTGGCCACCGGCCGGGCCGAGACCCTGATCCGCGACGCGCGGATCGGGGATCTCGCATTCAACCCTCGGGACAGCTCGCTGTGGGGCGTCCGCCACGACAACGGGTTCTCGACGCTGGTCCGCATCCCGCGGCCCTATCACGAATGGCACCAGGTTCTCACCCTGCCCTACGGCAGGGACTTGTTCGACCTGGACATCTCGCCGGACGGATCGACCCTCATCGGTTCGATGTCGGATGTCAGCGGGAGCGAGCGCCTGGTCCGGATGGACATCGCAGCGCCCGTGACAGGGACCGACACGTCCTCCATTGCGAACCTGTTCGACTTCGGGAATTGGTCGCCATCGAACTTTGTGTTCTCACCGGACGGACGGTACCTCTACGGCTCCTCCTACTATTCGGGGGTGTCCAACATCTTCCGCTATGACTTCACCACGAAGGAGATGGAGCCCCTGAGCAACGCGGAGACGGGCTTCTTCAAACCGGTCCCCCTGGCCGGGCGGCCGGACTCCATCGTCGTCTTCCGCTATACCAGCCGAGGGTTCATCCCCTCGCTGATCGCGAACCAGGTCGTGGACTCGGTCAGCGCGATTCGCTTCCTGGGCAACGAGATCGCCGCGAGCCGGCCCGAGGTGCAGTCGTGGATGGTGCCGCCGGCCTCAGGTGTCGCCGCCGACTCCCTCACAACCGCCACCGGCCCATATCGCTCGCTGCGTGAGCTCAAGCTGGACAGCGCGTACCCGATCGTGGAGGGGTACCAGGATGCGGCCGGCGGCTCCACGGCAGCCGGCGGCGTGCGCCTGAACCTTTCCGATCGCATCGGCACGACGGCGCTCGACGTGACCGCGTCCTACTCCGGAGGGGCGCTCACGTCGTCGCAGCGCCTCCACCTGCGCGCGAGCTTCCGCTCCTGGAACTGGCGCGTCGCCGCGGCCCTCAATCCGGCCGACTTCTACGACCTCTTCGGGCCCACGAAGACGAGTCGCAAAGGCTACTCGCTGGCGCTCGAGCGCTCGGGCAATCTGGTGTTCGACGAGCCGCGGCGGCTGTCGTACTCCTTCCAGTTGGCGGGCTATGGCGGCCTCGCGACCTTGCCGGAGTACCAGGGAGTGCTGACGCCGTTCACCAGGCTCCTATCATTCTCCGGCGACCTCGCCTACACCTCGCTGCGACGCTCGCTCGGGGCCGTCGACGACGAGCTGGGCACGACGTGGGACGTAAGCGTGCGCGGCAACGCCGTGAGCGGGACCGTGTTTCCCCGCGTGAGCCTCGAGGCGGCGAAGGGGTTCTTGCTCCCGCTCGACCACTCCTCGCTGTGGTTCCGGGCCGCGGGTGGCGCGGCACTCTCCGGAAACCGGACCAATCCGCTCGCCAACTTCTTTTTCGGCGGGTTCGGCAACAACTGGGTGGACCACCGGGACATCCAGCAGTTCCGGAGCACCGAGAGCTTCCCAGGTGTCGACATCAACAGCGTCGGCGGCGCCGACTACGGCCGAGCCCAGGTGCAGTGGGTGTTACCGCCGCTGCGGTTTCGCCACGTCGGGATCCCGAGTTGCTACCTGAAGTGGGCCGACCTGTCGCTGTTCACCACGGGGCTCGTGACCGACGTCCGTGACGCTGCGCTGCGCCGCACGCTGCTCGGCGCGGGGGCGCAGCTCGACATCCGCCTGATCACGCTCTCCCATCTCGAGTCCACCGTGTCGACCGGGTTCGCCGTGGCCGCGGAACGCGGCGGCTCGGCCCATTCCCAGTTCATGTTCTCGTTCAAGATCATGTGACGGCCGTCCTCGCGATCGCCGTCAGCGTGCTGCCGGTGTTCTTGTTCCTCGGCGCATTGGTGTTGATCGACAGCTACAAACTCGTCGCGTGGCGGGCGATCCTGCTCTCGGGTCTCGCCGGCATGGTCGCCGCCCTCGCCAGCTACGCGGTGAATGTCACTCTCCGGCCCGCGCTCGGACTGGACCTCGCGCGGTACTCCGAGTATGTCGCGCCCGTCGTCGAGGAGTCGCTCAAGGCCGCGTTCGTCGTCTGGCTGTTGCAGCGCAACAAGGTGGGGTTCGTCGTGGACGCCGCCATCCACGGATTTGCCATCGGCACGGGCTTCGCGTTCCTCGAGAATCTCTACTACGTCGAGGCGGCCTCCGGGGCGACGCTCTGGACCTGGATCGTGCGGGGGTTCGGCACCGCCGTCATGCACGGTGGCACGACGGCCATCGTGGCGATGATCTCCAAGACACTGCTCCATCGGGCCAGAGCTTTCCGGTTCTCCCTCGTCCTGCCGGGACTGGGGGCTGCCGTGGTGCTGCATTCGCTGTACAACCGCTTCCTGGTCCAGCCGATCCTGGCCACGGCGCTGATCGTCATGATCTTTCCCTGGCTCATCGTCGTCGTGTTCCAATTCAGCGAACGGGAAACGAAAGCGTGGCTGGGGGCGGGATTCGACACCGACCAGGAGCTGCTCACGGCCGTGCACGCGGGGCGGATCTCGGCGACTCCGGTGGGCAGCTACCTCAAGACGCTGCGCACCCGCTTCGCACCGGAGGTGATCGTGGACATGATGTGCCTGCTGCGGCTGCGTGCCGAGCTCGCCATCCGCGCCAAGGGCATCCTGATGCTGCGCGAGGCCGGGTTCGAGCCCCCGCCGGACCCGACGGTGAAGGACAAGTTCCAGGAGCTCAAGTACCTTGAGAAGAGCATCGGGAAGACGGGAATGGTCGCCATCCATCCGTTCCTGCACACCAGCACGCGGGACCTCTGGCAGCTCAACATGCTCAACGGAACCTAGGCGTCATGGAAACCTCGGTGGAACAGCTCGGCGTGGTATTCACCGTGCACATCGCCGGCAGCGTCGACGGACTCACCGCCGAACCCCTCCAACAGGTGTTTACGCGCGAGCTGGAGGCGGGACACAACCAGCTGGTCGCCGATTTCAGCGCGGTGGACTACACCAGCAGCGCCGGTCTGCGCGTGTTGCTGGGGACCGTGAAGCGCGCCCGATCGGGCGGCGGGGATCTGCGGCTCGCCGGCACCAACCCCGACGTGCGCAAGGTGCTCGACCTGAGCGGGTTCACCGGCATTCTGAAAGTCTTCGAGACGGTGGACGACGCCGTCACCAGCTTCGGCCGCCCGGGATGAGCGCTCCACAGCCCCCGCGGCCTGCGCGGACCGTCGAAAGTCTCACACGCGAGATGGACGTCGCCCGCCACATCCAGCGCGACTTCCTCCCCGAAGCGCTGCCGCTCGTGATGGGCGTGCAGCTCGACGCCGCGCTGCGGCCGGCCCGCGATGTATCCGGCGATTTTTACGATGCCTTCGGGCTGGAGCACGGGAGTACCATCGTGCTGGTCGTGGGCGACGTGTGCGACAAGGGCTTCGGCGCGGCGCTGTTCATGGCCCTGTTTCGCAGTCTCATCCGCGCGTCGGCGGACCCCATCGGGGGCGGCGCGATTCAGATGATCGGCGGCCGGCGCACGCTTGTGCGCCAGGCGCTGGAATCCGCCACGCCGGCTGATCTGTTAACGCGCGTCGCGGGATTCACAAACGACTACATCGCCAGACTGCACGGGCGTACCAACATGTTCGCGACGGTCTTCCTGGCGGCCCTCACGCCGCAGACCGGACAGTTCGACTACCTGAACGCCGGCCACGAGCCGGCCATCGTCATGGGCCGGGATGGTACAGCGCTCGAGCTGATGCCCACAGGCCCGGCGCTCGGACTCTTCCCCGGCGCGACGTTCCGTACGGGTGAGGGAACGCTCGGGCCCGGCGAGGCACTGGTCGCGTTCACCGACGGACTGGTGGAAGCGCGGAGCCCGGCGGGTGAGGCGTTCGGCAACGAGCGTTTGCAGTCCGCGCTGCGGGCACACAACAGCTCGGCCGCCGATCTCGTGCGAGGAGTCATCGCGGCGCTCCAGGGGTTTACCGGGCAGGCCGAGCCCCACGACGATGTGACACTGCTCGTCGCGCGTTCGGTCGGGTGACCCCTCGGCGCCGATTCGGTGCTCGACTGTAGCCGCCGGCGAAGGCGCGAAGAATCTGCATTACGCCGCCTCGCCTCATAGGCGAACGCTTGCAGATTGCAGGCCGTAGATCCACCCCACCACTCCGCCGTAGACCAGATGGCCCAGCAGGCTGCCGGCGATCATCTGGAGATCGCCGCGGGAGAATACCCCGCCCCCAACCAATGGCATGAAGACCAGCTGCGCCAGCACGAACACGAGGACGCCATAGATCGCGCCCCGCGCGAGGGCGCCACCCGGGAGGCGGCGCTCGAACACACCCGCATATAGCAAGGCGAACGCGACTCCCATCAGGAAATGGATACTCCAGCCAGCGGCCGGCCCGATCGTGAGGTATGCCGGGGCCAGCCCGAGCGCGGTGCTCAGGATCTGTCCGATAGCGATCTGGGGCAGGCCCACCGAAGGCTCGATGAGCAGCAAGGCGGTCATCGAGGCGGTCCCGATGAGACCAGCTGCGACGGCACGAGTGCCATTCATGTCGCCTCCTGTAGACCGCGCACTAGGGCGTGGCGCGCCCGTGGCTGACAGCCCAGACGTAGGTCGCGACCATGAACACCTGCGACTCGGTAATGCGGCCTGGATGCGGCATCATGACGGTTCCCGCCAGCCCGTTCTCGATGCGATTGAGGATGGCGTTGAAGCTCCCATCAATGTGGCGCCATGTCGGGCCCACGAGGGCCGGCGCGATCGGACCACCCAGCAGCTTGTCGCCGTGACAGGCGTAACAGGATCCGCGGCCGTGAAAGATCTTCCGGCCCGCATCGATGATGGTCGGCGTCAGCAACGCCGAATCGGGAGTCGTTCCCCGTTTCGTGATATCCACCGTCTGGGCCTCTGCCCGGCCGACCCCCAGGACCAGCGATATCCCCGCGACAGCGACAGCCGGTTGCCAAGCTCTTTTCATCTGTCCGTGGGCCTTGTACTGACGCATCAATACTAGGTGAAGGAACCGGGCGGCCACAATCTCGAGCAAACGAAGAAAAAGCCCCACCGCGAGCGGCGTCGCCAAACACGCCGACCCCCCCTGAACCCCATGCGCACGAGTAGGTGGGGGAGTCACGACAAAGAGTAGCAACTACGGGATGTTCTGGGCATCGGTGTTGTGACTCGAACCCCAAAGATCGACCGGGGATCGCAGCAGAATCACAACGGAACTCACAACACGGTTGAGCACAAACTGTGGTGTTTCACCTGGCAGTCTCCAAGTCATACGGGTATCCAATTTGGAGCTTGGCGTAATCGTTTGTTCGGGCCACGACGCTCAGGACGACGCCGGAGCGCCCGAGTTACTATAATCGCATGCCAAACCCGCAACCCACATCATCGCCGCAACCGCCCTGGTTGCGCGGACCGATTCGGGGGATCCCCGCGCTGCTCCAGCCCGTCGCCCACGCGCTGGTCGACGCGGACGAGGACACCCAGAAAGCGTTGGCGTCGATGACCACGGAGCAACTCAACCGGCGGCCGGGCACCGCCGCAGCGGCCGCGTATCATGTGCAGCATGCCATGGGGAGTCTCGACCGGTTGCTCACATACGCGCGCGGTGAGTCGCTCAGCGACGAGCAGCTCAGGGCGCTGGCGGCCGAGAAGACGATCCACGCGCGGACGTTCGAGCCCGAGCGATTGGCGGCGGCATTCAGCGAGGCGATCCGGCGCGCGCATGCGCAACTCGCCGCGACGAAGGAATCGGAGCTGTTGACGGTGCGGCTCGTGGGGCGCGCGCAGCTGCCCTCGAATACAATCGGATTGCTGGTGCACGCGGCCGAGCATACGGCACGGCATGTGGGGCAGCTCATGACCACGGCGAAGGTGGTGAGGATCTAATCGAAAGCGATCTTCACCATTTCATCATACTGGTCGACAGCGGCGGAGTCGAATGTTCGTGACACCCTCGGAAGGACTCGACCGTGAAAACCGCTATCGCCGTCATGATGCTAGGACTCCTGACCGGGACCGGCTGGCCCGTGGTCGCGGGGACCCAGGCGGGATCAGCGACCGTCCAGATCACCTTCCCCAAGAACGGCGCAACGGTCTCCAACCCGGTGACCATCAAACTCGTGGCGACGGGAGTGCGGATCGCCGCCGCGTCCGATCAGTCCACGGGGTCGACGCACCATCATCTGTTCGTGGATCACGACTTGACCTGGCTCAACGATACGATTCCGCAGGGAAGCCCCGGGATCATTCACCTGGCAGGAGGGCAGACCGAGTTCGTCCTGGATTCCCTGAAGCCCGGGCCGCACCGGGTGATCGCGCTGCTCGCGCACTGGGATCATGTGCCGCTCTATCCGCTCGTCGCAGATACGGTCGTGTTTACGGTCAAATAGTCGTCATCGCCGATACATCCTTCCGACAAGTCCGCCGCGGTGGCGGGGGCCGAGTCGGGACGGCGGTATGCTAAGGACTATCGCCGGTCGAACCCCACGCGCCGCAGCAAGTCCTGAAACCGCGGGTCGCCGCGGAGCGGCAAGAAAAGCCTGTCGGCCTTGAGCCTGACCAGATCGGGATGACGTTGGCGATACGCTGCCTCGAGCCACTCGAACGCACCGCTAGTGTCGCCTGCCGCAACAATCGCCAGGGCCACGGCCGGATGGTAAATCCCTCTGCGGGTCCCCTCGACCCGCAGCTCTTGAATCATCCTGCGCCCCTCCGCCTCCCGGCCTGCGAGCATGAGTGCGCGGGCCAACAACGCCTTCGGCCTGAGCGCCGGACCACTGAGCGCCACCGCGCGCTCGAAGGCACTCACCGCCTCGTTCGGCCTCCCGGTCAGCTCGAGGACCTGACCCAAGCCGTCGTACCCAATCCAGTACGTGGGATCGCGCGCGAGCTTCTCCCGGAAAGCAGCCTCCGCCAGATCGTACCGGCCCAATCGCAACAGGGAGGTTCCGATCTCCACATCCGGAGCAAGGGGATCCAGATCCTGCGCGCGGCGTTGCTCGATCAGCGACTCATCGAGCCGGCCCATCATCCCGAGGAAAAAGCCGTAAAACCGGTGCGTCGTGGGAAAATCGGGGTCGAGCTCGAGCGCGCGCTGGAATTCTCTTTCCGCCGCTGCCCAGTCCCATTCATAGATGTGCAGGTACGCGCCTAGAAACGTGTGGGCTTCCGCCAGCCCGTCGTCCAGTTCCACCGCCCGGCGAGCCGCCGCCCCCATACGGGCTCGCCCTTCCTCGGGGCGAATGTACCCGAACAAGCCGAGGGGACCGTAGGCACTCGCCAGGCCCGCGTACGCGCGCGCGTAGAGCGAGTCCACTGCGATCGCTTGATTGAAGTATTCGATGGCGGTGTACAGTCCCTGATTGCGCTGGCTCCAGGCAAAACGGCCTTTCAGGTACAGCGTGTACGCTTCCAGGTTTTCGGTCGGCTTCCGCGTCAGTCGGGCTTGCTCCGACGGCGTGAGATTGGTCTCGAGGGCGCGCGCGATCCGCAGTCCCAGATCCACCTGGATGTCCAGGATGTCGGATATCGCGCGCTCATCGTAGGCCTGAGACCAGCGGCTGAGACCGTTGGACGCGTCGATGAGTTGGGCCGTGACGCGAATCCGGTTTCCGGATTTGCGGACGCTTCCGACCAGCACCGTCGCGACATTCAGCGTGCGGCCGATCTCGCGGATGTCCCGGGACTGGCCCTTGAACGCGAAGGCGGACGTGCGCGCGGCCACCCGCAGCGAACGGATCTGTGAAAGAGCGGCGATCAGCTCCTCGGTCAGGCCGGCGCTGAAGTATTCGTCCTCCGGCTTGCCCCCCACGTTCTCGAATGGCAGCACCGCCACCGACCGCTCCGCGTCAGCGGTGGGAACTGCACCGCCACTCCCCCGGACCCACCGCCACGCCCTATCCCGGACGCCACCCGCGTTCAAACCGAGCAGTAGCGCGATGACGAGGGCGGCAGCACCCAAGGCCACGCGCCCGGCGGCGCGCGGTCGAGGTCGGGCGTCGCCACCCAGCAGAGCCGCGGCGAATTGTTGTGGCGTGGCAAACCGGTCGGCCTGCGATTTCCCGAGCGCGCGTACGATCGCCGCTTCCACGTGCTCGGGAACCTGGGGGCGCAGACGGCGGATATGCGGCACCGGATCGCGCAGGTGGCCACCGACGATGGCCTGCACAGTCTCCCCCGGGTACGGAGGCGCACCGGCGAGCATCTCGTAGAGCACGCACCCCATCGCGTACACATCCGTTCGCCCATCCAGGTCCGCTGCGCCGGTGGCCTGCTCCGGGCTCATGTACGCCGGCGTGCCGAGAATCACGCCTGGTTGCGTGAGCGATTCCCCGCCCGGCTGGGTGCCGCGCGCAATGCCGAAGTCGGCAACGAGCGCGTGACCTTCGGACAGTAGAATGTTCTCCGGCTTGATGTCGCGATGCACGACGCCTCGACCCAGCGCGTACCCCAACGCCTCCGCGACCTCGCGGGCGATCGCGACGGCGTCCTCCACCGGCAGTTGCCGTTCGCGGCGCAGACGCTCCCGCAACGATTCGCCCCGCACGTAGGGCATCACGTAGAACAGCCGCCCGTCGGCCTCACCGGAATCGTAGAGCGGAACGATGTGGGGGTGATTGAATCCGGACGCAATCTCGATCTCGCGGCGGAACCGCTCAGGGCTCATCAGGACGCCGAGCTCGGGCGGAAGAGTCAGCACTTTGATGGCAACCTCGCGATCGTGCTTCAGGTCCTGCGCGAGATAGACCGTCGCCATGCCGCCGCGCGCCAGCTCCTTCAAGAAGCGATAGCGCTCCGCGAGCGCCGCGGGAAAGCCCCCCCCGCTCCCCTCCGCGGCCTCGTCCACGAGCAGTGCCGCGAACCGCTCCGCCGCGGGCCGGCTCAGCAGGGCCGGCTCGCGTTCGCATTCCGCCAGCAGCGCTTCCAGCTCCGCGCGGCGTTCCGGATCGCCCTCGCTCAGCTTCGCGATGAGCGCCCCGCGCTGCTCCGGCGGGGCGTCGAGCAGCGCGTCGAGGACGCCCGAGAGCTTGGACAGCTCGTCAGACGAGGGCATGCCGCCTCAGGACTGCAGCAGGCGCCGCAGCAGGACGCGTGCCTTGACCCAGTCGCGCTGCACCGTGCGGGTCGTGATGCCCAGCGCTGCGGCGATCTCACTCTCCGTCAGGCCACCGAAGAATCGACACTCCACGACCTGAACGAGGCGGGGGTCCACCGTAGCCAGGGTTTCGAGGGCCTCATTGAGCTGCAGCAGCGCGTCCGATTGGTCGCCCTGCCCGATAACATCTTCGTCCAGCGTGATCTGGCGACCGCCGCCTCCGCGCCGCTGCGCGCTTCGCTCTCTCGCCCGGTCGACCAGAACGTGGCGCATGACCAGCGACGCCAACGCGAAGAAATGCGATCGGTCCCGCCATTCGGGGCGCGACTGGTCCGCCAGCTTGAGATACGCCTCGTGTACCAGCGCGGTCGTCGACAGTGTGCCCCCGCCCGGCGCGCGCGCGGCGAGCCGGCGATGCGCGATCGCCCGTAGCTCCTGGTAGGTGAGTGTGACGATCTGATCGAGGGAATCCATCAATGTCGCATTTCGTCGCGCGTTTCCGTGAAACCGGATGAGCGGCATGCCACGGCACGCCGGCGCAGGGCGCAATATACGGCGCCCCGAGCCGGGCCGACAGAGCATGTCAGGTCTGATGCACTCGACTGGGGAGGCGCGTGTGAAATTCCTGGCGACGCTCGTCCTAGCGTTCGTGTTCCTTGCCTGCGACGGCGATCCAGCGCCGCTGGTGTCCCCCGCCATGCGAAGCGAGGGCGGCGGGGCGGGCGACATGCTCGTGTCTCCCGATCCCACCGGCTTCGTCGCGACCGTGAGTACGACCGGCGGGATCGACCGCGGCAATCCGTTTTTCCGGAGTCTCGGAACCAACGGCCGCAGCTGCGCCAGCTGCCACCTGCAGGAGAACGCGTGGGGCCTGAGCGCAGAGGCCGTTCGGACCGTGTTCGCGGCCAGCGGGGGAACCGATCCGCTCTTCGCCGCGGTGGACGGGGCGAACTGTCCGTCCGTCACCGCCGCGGACGGGGCTCAGGGGCACAGCCTCCTGCTTGGCAGCGGGCTGATTCGCGTCGCCGTGCCGATGCCGCCCAACGCCGAGTTCACGGTCACGGCGGTCCACGATCCGTACGGGTGTGCGTTGCAAGGGTCGCCGCAGAACGTCTCCATGTACCGCCGACCGCTGCCCTCGACCAACCTGAGTTTTCTGAGTGCGGTGATGTTCGACGGCCGAGAGACCATCAGTCCGTTGAGCAACGGCGGGACATTCCTGACGAATCTCCGCGCGGACCTGGCGCATCAGGCCGTGGACGCCACGCTGGGGCATGCGCAGGCGTCTGCGGCACCCGACGCGGCGCAGGTCAACGCCATCGTGGATTTCGAGCTCGGTCTCTACACCGCGCAACGCGTCGACAACGCCGCGGGGGTGCTGAACGCGCAGGGCGCGAGCGGCGGCCCCGATGCGCTCACCAGTACGGCCTACTATCCCGGCATCAACGACCCCCTCGGCGGCAATCCCACGGGAAGCGCGTTCGATCTCAACGCCTTCGCGATCTACGCCGCGTGGCAAGACCTGAATAGCTCCAATCGGAGCACCGAAGCGCGGAAGGCCATCGCGCGGGGAGAGACGGTATTCAATACCCATCCCCTGTTGATCACCGCCGTGGCGGGGCTGAACGACGATCTGGGTGCGCCCGTGATTCCGGGGACCTGCAGCACCTGTCACGACACTCCCGATATCGGCAACCACTCACTCCCGGTGCCTCTCGACATCGGGACCAGCCACGCGGCGGCATACGAGCCCGATGCGCGGATCGCCGCAGCGCTCGCGCAGCTGAGTGTGCCGACTCTGCCGGTCTTCCGAGTGACCTGCACCGCCGGCTCCCAGACGGGGACGGCGCGGTACACGTCGGATCCTGGCCGCGCAATGATCACGGGACGTTGTGCGGACGTGGGCCGCATCAAGGGCCCCATCCTCCGCGGACTCGCCGCGCGGGCGCCGTTCTTCCACAACGGTGCGGCCGCGAGTCTCGAACAGGTGGTCGAGTTCTACAACCAGCGCTTCCAGATGGGACTGACCACGCGGGACAAGTCGGATCTCGTCGCGTTTCTGAAAGCACTCTAATGATGAGGTGGACCATGAAGACGATCAGAATCGTAGTCGCGCCGCT
>Ga0310811_10006198_pt1 | contig 15254 bp, 7 predicted proteins | sample YCmetagenome_FD_207642 | JGI IMG/M metagenome (GOLD analysis project Ga0310811, IMG submission 207642) | Soil microbial communities from experimental microcosm in Duke University, North Carolina, United States - YC | ecosystem: Engineered > Artificial ecosystem > Soil microcosm > Unclassified ...
CGGCGACCTGGACAATGCATTCCTCGTCGTCGCCGCCACCAACGACCCTGCGGTCAATCGCGCCGTCTTCGCCGAGGCGACCGAAAAAGGCGTCCTCTGCAACGCCGTCGACGATCCACCGTTCTGCGACTTCTACTTCCCTTCTGTCGTCCGCCGCGGCGACCTCCAGGTTGCCATCTCTACCGCCGGAAACTCTCCGGCCCTCGCGCAGCAACTCCGCAAAGAGCTGAACGAACAACTTCCGCTTGACCTCGGAGAATGGCTCGCCGATCTCGGCAACCTCCGCCGCGAGGTGGTTGCCACCGAGCCGCTCAACGAATCCCGCCGTCTCATCCTCCACGAGCTCGCCCAGCGACAGGTCTGCAGCTACGATCAGTGCCCCTCGCGCCTGCTCGCCCGCGAACACGCTCGCACCAACCCGCAACTTAAGGAGAAGGCGTGATCTCGATCCCCGACGCAGAACCCGGTTATGTCTATCTCATCGGAGCTGGCCCCGGTGACCCTGCCCTCCTCACCTTGCGCGCCGCGCACCTCATCAAGACCGCCGATGTAATCCTGCCCGACGACCTGGTCAGCGAGGAAGTCCTCTCGATGGCCAGTCCGACCGCCCTCGTCATTCCCGTCGGAAAACGCTGCGGACAACCACGCATCACTCAGTCTGGGATCCACGATCTGATGCTGGAACACGCCTCCGCAGGAAGCTCGGTCATTCGGCTCAAATCCGGCGATCCGCTCATCTTCGGTCGAGCTGCCGAAGAGATAGGCTTCCTCTCCGAGCACTCCATCCCCTTCGAGATCGTCCCCGGAATCACCACCGCCTTCGCCGTCGCCGCGCGACTCCAGATACCGCTGACAGATCGGGCTCGCGCCTCCAAACTCATCCTCGCGACCGCCCATCACGCCGCAGGAAAGCTCTCCCTCTCGCCCAGCTGGTCAGGAGCCTTCCCCAACGAGGCGACTCTGGTGATCTATATGCCGGGCCGCGACTTCGAATCTCTCGCTCAGAACCTCATCGCATCAGGCATTGCTCCGGAGACCGCTTGCACCGCAGTCTCGCGTGCCTCTACCCCCGAAGAGCACGTCCACACCTCTACGTTAGCCGCACTCTCAAGCAATGACATTGGACCGGCCCCCGTGATCCTGCTTGTCGGCCCCACGGCTTCGAAACCAGCCTCATAAAAACGGCACAGCCTCCGCAACAACCCGTTAGGGCAGCTGCGGAAGCTGTGTGGTGTTCCACCCACCACCTAATGCCTTAATCAGAAGAACGCTCGATTCGAGACGTCTCCGCGTAATATCGATATCGTTCCTCTCGTTCTCCAGCAGCGCCGTCTGAGAAGTGACGACCTGCAAATAAGTGTCCACGCCACCTGCATAACGAGTATTGAAAAGATCAAGCGATTGCTGGGCTGATGCTGTAGCCGCCCGCTGCTGGTCCGCTTCAATCTCCAGACGATGCAGCGCATTCAGGTTGTCTTCAACCTGCTGAAACGCCGTCAGCGTTGTCTGACGATAGGAAGCAACCGTCGAATCGTAGTTCGCACGCGCAATATCTGACACGGCTCGCCGACGACCATGGTCAAATAGCGTCTGCGAAAAAGTTGGTCCCACAGCAAAGAAACGGCTCGGCCACGTAAACCAGTTCACCGCTGAGGTTCCGGTAAACCCTGCAACTGCAGACAAAGAGAGCGTTGGATAAAATGCGGCCTGCGCGATTCCAATCTGTTCATTCGCAGCAGCCATGCGACGTTCGTCCGACGCAATATCAGGGCGCCGTTCCAGAAGTTGTGATGGCAGCGCGCCAGGAATCTCGGGCATGGCAGGTCCCGCAACAGTGACCGGATTACGCGCCAGACTGAACAGAGCAGGTGGTTTCCCGATCAGGATGGCAATCGCATGCTCATCGTTTGCACGAGCAATATCGACATCAGTAGCGAGGACCTGCGCTGTCTGAAGTTGCGTCCTTGCCTGAGTAACATCCGAGAGCGGAGCTGCGCCACCGTTATATCGATCTTCCGTGAGTTGAAGCGCATCACGGAATGCTCCCACCGTTTCATCTAACAGTTTGCGCTGAGCATCCGCAGAACGAAGATTGAAATAGTCGATTGCCAGTTCAGCATGGAGTGAGAGACGTGTTGTCGCGAGGTCCGCCGCAGAGGCCTGTGCCTGTTCTCGAGACTGTGTGACACTGCGTCGGATCCGTCCCCATAGATCGATCTCATAGTTCAGATCGATCGGTAAGATGAACTGGCCCGTACCGTTGTTCTCCAGACTCTTATTGAAGTAAGGCTGGTTTGATGAGTTGCGTAATGCTCCGATGCTTGGGTCAGCCGTGATGGTAGGTGCCTGAGACGCGCGAAAGAATCGAATTGCGGCGCGCGCAGCTTGGAAGTTAGCCTCCGCCTCTTTCAGAGTTTGGTTGGCGGGATCGATCTGTACCTCAAGCTCATTCAACTGCGCATCATTGAAGATTGTCCACCAATCTCCTTTAAGCTGAGCATCTGCGGGTTGCGCCTGCTTCCAGCCATCCGAAGATTTGAAGTTGCTCGGCAACTCCTCTTTAAACTCCGGAGCCAGCGGAGCCGAAGGGCGCACATACTGCGGTCCTACCCGGCAGCCGCTCAAAAAAGCTATCAGGGATATTGTCAATCCGACCACGACTGACTGGAAGGTACGATTCATCACCGCCCCTTCTCCATTCCTCGGTTCGCATGAACTTCGGTGCCGCTGGTCAGCGAATCGGATGGATCAAGGATGATCTCATCAGAGGCATTCAGGCCAGAGGTTACTTCTACCGTTGCTCCATAATCGTGGCCGATGGTAACCGGCACAAGCTGTACCCGATCGCCGCGAATCACTCCAACACGGAGCCCTTCAGAACGAAACAGAAGCGTATTTGAAGGAATAGTTACCGTGTTTGCACCCGCTGCCACATGAAAGTGAACGAAGACGTAAGCACCTGGGAGCAGCTTATTATCGCGGTTCTCTACATCCACTTCTACATTCAGGGTACGGGTCGTATGATCGATGGCATTTGCATTTCGCACAATGACGCCGGGAATCTTGACTCCAGGATTTGAGTCCTGAGTAAGAGTGACACTGGCGCCATCGTGAATGGAATCCGAATAGACTTCAGGTACAGCTACGTAAACACGGAGTTTGTTGGTTGCCGCCAGATGGAACAATTCTCGTGGATTCGTCGACCCTGACCCTTCATTGATGAGGTCTCCGATATCTGTGTTCCGTGCCGTGATGATTCCATCAAAAGGAGCGACTATTTTTTCGTAACTCTGCAACTGTTCGAGGCGACGAACATTTGCCTTGCTTGCATCGACGGCGGCCTGTGCTGCCAGATAATTACTGCGGGCCTGGTCAGCCTCCTGTTGAGATACAGCATGTTTGGAAAGTAGGTTCTGCCAGCGGTTGCTGGTTACCCCTGCAAGCTCCATATTTGCCTGCATCCGTTCAAGCTCCGCGCGCGATTGCTGAAGCTGCTGATCAATTTCAGGGGTTTCGATCTCAGCAAGCAACTGTCCCTTATGAACACGGGCACCGATATCGAAATACCACTTCTTGAGATAGCCGTTCGTACGAGAGTAGATCGGTGTTTCCACAAAAGCCTGCACGTTACCCGGAAGAACTAAATCTTGTGCTGACGATCCTGGAGTAGGACGAACGACATTGACGGTCTGAATAGCCGCCTCATCCGTTGTTTGAATAAGAGCTTTTTCATGAGACGAGCGAATATGTATCCCGTACACGATGGCACCAATCAAAAAGATTGCCAAAAGAATTCCGATTGTCCGTCCGCCGCCAGGACCTTCAAGGAGATCGTTTGCCTGGCCCTCCTCTTTGTGAGCGGGAACAATATCAGTCTTCGTAGCGTCTACTTCTTCCTGGGTAGTAGGCATCACCTTCTCCAAATTCCGACTTCCGCCATTCTGGATCATGCGTGCTCCTCAACAAGGCGCTTCCGCTCACGACTGCGTCGGCTTCGTTCGCTTCCATGGATGAGAGCAAAAACGCTAGGAACAAAGAGGAGGGTAGCCACGGTTGCGCAAAGCAGACCACCAATCACAGCACGCCCGAGCGGAGCATTCTGCTCTCCTCCGTCCCCCATCCCGAGTGCCATAGGAATCATGCCGATAATCATGGCAAGAGCGGTCATGATGACGGGGCGGAAACGCGTGGTTCCAGCCTCGATGGCAGCTTTGACAGCATCTCCGTGTTCTTCAAGCCGAATCTTTGCGAAAGAGATGACCAAAATGCTGTTGGCGGTGGCCACGCCCATGCACATGATGGCACCCATCAATGCCGGAACGCTCAAAGTGGTACCTGTAAGGAACAGGAAAAGAACAATTCCCGCAAGGGCAGCAGGCAGAGCTGTGATGATGATGAAAGGATCAACCCAGCTCTGAAAATTGACCACGATCAACATGTAAACCAGAACGATAGAAAACAGCAGGCCGCCGATCAAACCAATGTATGAACTTCGCATCGTTTCTACCTGGCCCCGGAGTGAGATAAAGGTTCCACGAGGGAGATTCTTTCTGTGCTGGCCAAGGATTTTCTCAATATCGCGGCTTACTGCTCCAAGGTCACGATCCTGTACGCTTCCATAGATATCGACAACGCGGCGGATGTTGTAGTGATTGACGACCGCCATCTCATGGCCGCGCGATACTTTAGAAAGATCACTAAGAATTTCGGCGGTAGCAGGTGCCCCGGAAGCTCCGGTCGTTGTGCGATTAATCGGAATGTTATTGAGGTCCTGAATAGAGGACATTTTGTACTGCGGAGTTTGCGCAACGATGTTGTAGTTGACGTGATTTTTCCAGTTCAAGAAGAACATGGGCGTAACCTGAAAGCTGCCGCTCAATGTGTTGAGGACACTTGTCGCAACGTCTCTCTGAGTAAAACCGCCTTGCGCTGCTTTGGTACGGTCAACGTCCAGTTGGAGAGTGGGGTAATCGAAAGGCTGTTGAATACGCAGATCTGTAAGACCAGGCACCTTCCGCAGATCAGCGAGAATCGTGTCGGCCTGCTGCTTGCTGGCTTCGACATCATTGCCTTCCAGCTGAACATCGATCGGGGCCGGGAGACCAAAGTTGAGAATCTGAGTCGTGATGTCAGCCGGCAGAATGTAAAACGTCGACGAGGGAAAGATTCGGGGAAGTTCTTTACGAAGAGCTCTAACGTAATCCGCTGTTCGATGATGATGTTCTTTCAATGAGACAAGGATATCCCCGTCGCTCGCGCCAATGGTGCCATTGGTCAAGTGTTGTGTGTTCATGCCGCTGTAAGGCAAGCCAATATTGTCGAGAATACTGTCGAGTTCGGATGGTGGAACCTGTTTTCGAATCTGGTCCTCGACCAAGTCCAGCAATCGAGCCGTCTCCTCGATGCGAAGCCCGGAAGTACCGCGTACATGAAGAATGAACTGACCGCTATCTGTATCTGGAAAGAAATCTTCTCCGAGGAATGGCACCAAAATGAATGAAGCGATACAGAGCAAAAGAAAAGAAGAAATAAAGATACGACGACGGATAACTAGCTTTGTAAGAAGCCCATGATAGCCAGAACGAACACGTTCAAAGGTGTTTTCAAATGATCTCTGGAATTTCGCGAAAAAACCTTTTCCGGGCAAGCCATGCCCATGTTCCCGAAGAAGATACATTGCCAGAGTAGGAACGAGGGTTCGGCTCAGCACATAGCTTGCAAGCATTGCGAAAACTACTGCTTCAGCCAAAGGCACAAACAGATATCGTGCAACACCACTGAGGAAAAACATCGGTAAAAAGACGATGCAAATGCAAAGAGTTGAGACAAGTGCGGGAACGGAGATCTGTGCGGCACCTTCAAAAATAGCTTCGCGAAGCGAATACCCCTCTTCAAGGAAACGTTCTATGTTTTCGATGGTGACGGTGGCATCGTCAACGAGGATACCGACTGCAAGTGCCAGGCCACCGAGGGTCATCGTGTTAATCGTTTCACCAAGCAGGCTGAGAACGATGACTGAGGTCAAGATAGAAAGAGGAATGGAAACGGCAATGATCAGAGTTGAGCGCCAGCTTCCCAAAAAGACCAGGATCATGATGGCCGTCAATACGGCTGCGATGACAGCCTCACGAATAACTCCCTGAACGGCACCACGAACGAAGATGCTTTGATCGGAGAGCGGCGTCATCTTTAGTTCCGACGGAACCGTCTGAGCGACGCGTGGGAGAATGGTGCGAATTCCCTTTACAACATCCAGCGTGGAAGAATTACCGTTCTTGAGAACCGAGATCAGAACACCACGGCGGCCGTCTTGACGGACCATGTTGGTTTGAACCTGAAATCCATCGCTGACGCTGGCGACATCTTTTAGATAAATGGTCGTTCCATTTATCTGCCTAACAGGGAGATTGGAAAGTTCTTCTATCGTGCGAGGTGCGCTGTTTGTCCTGACATCGTATTCAGATTGGCCGATCTTGATTGTTCCTGAAGGCATTACGACATTCTGACGTGCTACCGCGTCGAGAATATCGCCTGGAGCGATCCCTTTGGATTGCATTGCTGCCTGATCCATCGAGATCGTTATCTGTCGTGCTTTGCCTCCATAAGGCAGTGGAATCACAGTTCCGGGCACGGTGACTAGCTGCGTACGAATAAAGTTTGTAGCATAGTCATTGAGTTGTGACTCGGATAAACCCTTACCTGAGATTCCTAATTGCAGAATAGGAACGCTGGATGCCGAAAAGTTGATGATCTCCGGGGGCAGGATACCGGGAGGAAGTTGTCGCAACAGGTATTGCGATGCGGCCGTAACCTGCGCGTTGGCTGTATCTAAGGAAGCTCCAGGTTGAAGAAAGACCTTTACAACGACAACACCGTTATAGGTGGTCGATTCGATATGCTGAATGTTATCAACTAGAGTTGTGAGGGCCTTTTCATAAGGGGTCGTAAGACGGCCTTCCAATTCTTCCGGATTAAGGCCCGTGTAAGTCCAACCCACCGAAACGACAGGAATGTTGATATCTGGAAAGATGTCTGTAGGAGTACGCAGAATAACTACGGGCGCTGCAATCAGAATCAGGAGCGCGAGAACAATAAAGGTATAAGGTCGATTCAGCGCTACTTTAACGATCCACATCCGGTTCGGACGCCTCTAATCCCGCCAAAGCGGCAAAATGTTCCAACCTCTATATTGATTCTTCAGGGCAGTAATTGTCTCGCAGTTCTTTCCGGCGGCATCTATCGGAAAAACCGATATCATAAGATATGGAGCTACGGCATCTTCGGTATCTTGTAGCCGTCGCTGAACAAGGGAGTTTCAGCGGCGCCGCCCGGCGTCTTCATGTCGCTCAATCGGCCATCAGCGAACAGTTGGCTGATCTTGAGCAGGAGATTGGAGTCAAGTTATTCCTACGAACTACAAGAAACACAAGTCTTACCCCTGCAGGGGAGATCTTTTTTAAAGAGGCCCGCCGGATTCTAATGGACGCCGAAAGCGCCATTGAAACCGCTCAAAGGGCTCAGCGAGGGGAGATTGGGACGCTTCGTATCGGATTTTTTGCGGGGAGCGTCGGAGTTAACTTTCCACGCCTGATTCGTTCATTTCGCAAACAGCACCCTGGAGTACGGCTTTCTCTGATTGAGATGACATCCACTCGACAGTGGCAGGCGCTCGTTGATGGAGAAATCGATGTTGGATTCACCCGAAGAGTCGAACCTGAGTTTAGAACTGAGCTACGCTCTGAGTCTATCCATCAGGACCCCATCGTTGCGATCGTTCCGAAGGATCATCCCGTTGCTCCTGGGCCAGTTGACCTCCGGGACCTTGCAGGAGAACCCTTTGTACTTTCTTCCCGAGATACATCACCGGCTGTGTTCGACAAGGTCATCGAGTTGTGTTCGGAAGCAGGGTTCTCTCCACGTATTGCGAGTATCTCTACTGTTTGGTCGAGCGTTGCCTTAATGGTGCAGGCGGGAGAAGGGATCTCCCTGCTGCCTCTCAATCAACAGCAATTCCGGACTCGGGATCTTGCATTCTGTCCTCTGCAGGCCAAAAACGCTTTCGTGGAGCTGGTCATGACATGGTCTCCTCAACATGACAACGACCTGAATCGTAACTTTCGCAAACTAGCTAAAATTCACTCTACAGGAAGTAGATCCAAGCTCTGATCCACTCCCCCAGATCATTTTCTATTGGCCAGTCTGGTATCGGATTCACGCGAGAATTGTTGGAAGTCATATCGTGCGTTTGCGTTAACGATTTCAGCTGAAGTTCGTGCAAATTGTCCGATCCAAGATGATCTTTTGTCCGTACAACCTGACCTGCAAAGTGATCTCCTGTATCTGAACGCGAACGTCAGCAACGTCTCCATCATGACGTAGGGTGCGAGAAACTCGAGAAGGGAAACTCTCCACCGAAGTGAATGACCTAAGGCTCACGTTAGACGCTACTATCTTCTTCACGTCAGTGAAGAGCCTTATGCATCTCACTCGTGGTACTCTTCCGGCCAAGGTTGTCGATATGCACACAACACGCAGACAGTTTTGTACCCAGATTGCGAGCAGCCTTTTAACTGCACCTATTCTCGCACAAGATAATTTAGCTGGAACATCGACCCGTCCAAATGTGGCCGTTATCGATCGTGACCGCATTCTATCCTCAGCCGATCATTTTCTTACTCTAGCCCCGACACCGATTACTACTTTTCCTGCGACACATTCTCCTGGCTCGACACAAGATTATTATTCTGAGCCAGAAGATATCTCCAATGCATTTGTCGCCCATCGCGATGCCATCCTTACACTTGCTCATATTGTTCCGACATTAACCTCGGCTTATGTTCTCACCAAAGACGAGCGTTATTCCCATCAAGCGATGGCACATCTTCATGCATGGTTCGTCTCGCCTGAGACTTCCATGAAGCCTGACCTCGAATTTGCTCAGGTGATCCCTCCCGCCAAACTGGGGCGCCCTACAGGACTGATGGAGGCTGTCCATCTTGCGGAGGTTGCGCAATCAGTCCCCTTTCTCGCAAACTCCGAAATCTTTTCTTCGGAAGATCTTGAGTCAATTACAGAATGGTTTACCAAGTATCTCGATTGGCTGAATAATTCACGCAACGCCGGACTCGCACGAGACTCCCGCGATCACAATGGCTCTTCATGGCTGCTCCAGGCCGCAGCCTGTGCCCGCATGAATATCAAAGATGACCGAGCTCTTACCGCACTTCGTCATCAATTCCACAATTCAACTATTCGCGCTCAAATAACCTTTGATGGATCATTCCCACGCGAGCTGACTACGCCTGATCCTTATAGAAACAGTCTTTTTAATCTTGATATGCTCGCCGGCTGCTGCGAACTTCTATCCACACGTTTTGAGAATGTCTGGAATTACGAATTGCAGGATGGTCCTGGAATGCGTGTTGCCGTTGCGCGACTCTTCCCTTTCATTGCCCGTCGCAGTTCATGGCCCTATAAAGCCGACTCAGCGTTCTTTAACGAGCTTCCACTGCGGCGCCCCGCATTGCTTTTTGCTGCTCGTGCCTACAGCCGCCCCGAATATGCCGACCTATGGCGGTCTCTACCTGCAGACTCCTCGAATGCTGAACTCGACCGAACTTTTCCCATTCGAGAACCTCTGCTCTGGGTCACACGCCCTCGCCCTTAGCTGTTATAACCGGCCTAAGTTTATTGAAGTCATGGCGGAAGTACGCGTAAGGAAGCTCGATTCATCACTTGTTAATAAAATATCGCGATTCACTTTATACCTAGTGCTCTACAAATAGTTCTGCTATTCACCAAAAAGTAACAAAATTTTCATTGAAGGCCCGAATACTGCACATAAAGAGGCCAAATGAAACCCATACGTTTATTCATAATCCTGCTTGTCCTTCTTTCCGAGAGTTTTGCCCAGACCAGCACAGGAACCATTACCGGTTTCCTAACCGATCCCGATGATTCTGCTGTTCCAGATGCCGATGTCACACTGACAGACGAAAAAACTGGAATTCAACGTGCTGCAAGAACGAATAACACCGGGCATTTCGCCCTGGTCCAAATTCCTCCCTCTACCTATACACTTGAAATTTCGCACCCTGGATTTGCAACGATCCGGTCGAAGGCGCTGACGCTTCAAGTTGGCCAGGAGATCACTCGAGATTTCATTCTCTCCGTCCAATCCGCTGAGACAGTAGTTGAAGTGGATACTGAAGCTGCCACGCTTGATACGTCCGACGCTCGTGTCGGCTTAAGTGTTACGCCAAGACAGGTCGCCGAACTTCCTCTCAATGGACGGCAGATTTCGCAACTTTATCTGCTAGCTCCCGGCGCCGTAAATTCAGGTGGTGGAGCTTTTGACAACATCCGCTTCAGTGGTCGCTCTAACCAACAAAATATTCTTCGAACCGATGGAGTAGAGAGCACTTCCATCGTCGATGCCTCACCAGGCAATCTCAATGGAGAATCGACCTCCAATTTCCGTCTGCAACAGTCGCTGGAAAACATACAAGAGTTCCGTGTTGATAGTAGTAATTATCCAGCGGAATATGGCACTGGAACTGGTGGTCAGATCAGCTTTATTACCAAATCCGGTGGCAATAACTTTCATGGATCCGTCTTCGAATACCTCCGAAATGATTTCTTTGATGGCCGCAACTACTTCGCTCCACGCGGTTCGTTGACAAAGCTGCGCCTGAATCAATTCGGAGCCTCAGTCGGCGGTCCAATCTTCAAGGACCGCCTCTTCTTTTTCGGGTCTTATGAAGGTCTGCGACAGACCACTTCTACTCCCTTCAACGAAGCGACTCTAAGTGCAGCTGGACGAGCTGCAGCGGTGCCTTCCATCAGACCGCTTGTTGATGCATTTCCTATTGGGACCAGCCATCCGGCAGGCCTCGATCCTAATATCGACCTGGTTACCGTGATCGGCTCCAACACTCTTACTGAAAACTCCGGTGGAGTTCGCATTGACTACAACATCAATCAACGCTTCCGTCTCTACGGACGCTACTTCCGTGACCAGGGTGTTTCTTCGCAGGTACAGAACTCCACTTTGAGCCGCTACAATCAGACGGCGGTTCCCCAGAATGCTGTGATCAGCCTTTCTCAGGTTTATGGTCCAAACATTTTGAACGAGACCAAAGTCGGCGGAAACTTCGTCAAAGAACGTGTCACTGGCGTCTCTGGGCCAAGCCCGAATGCAGACATCAGCGCGGTCTCGTTGAATTTGACAGGGGGGGTTGCTCTCGGCGGTATCGCCGGACAGACTGGAACCGCAGCTGTGGCTCAACCGGGCGGACTCATACGCCTCTCCTCTTCCTTCAATGGCCGTGGGGCTCCTTACACAAACACCTCATATTCCTTTATTGACAATCTCTCCTGGCTGGTCGGTAATCATGCCCTCAAGTTCGGAATCGAGGTCCGCCCTATCACGCTTTACAACGACCAACTCGGTGGAACTACCTACACCTACGCTGACATCAATTCCTTCCTTAAGAACACTCCCACACAGATCGCCTTCAATGGCGACCTGAGCGCCAAGAGTCCCTTCACGAGTCTCTCTGGTAATGCCAAGCTTCAGCAAACCTATTTCATTGGATATGCACAGGACGAGTGGAAGGTGACTCCACAAATCACCCTCAGCTACGGACTGCGTTATGAGTACTACCAACCACTGCGTGAGGCCCGGGATAAGGTTGTCTTTTTTGACATGAATGCCGGAACGATTTATCCGCGCTACAACAAGGATTGGTACTCCAGCTCACTGCTCAACCTCGGTCCTCGAGTCGGTATAACGTGGTCGCCAGCAGAGTCTAACGGGAAGACCGTCTTCCGTATCGGCGGCGGCTACTTCTATGGACCAGGACAGACCGAAGATCAGCTTCAACCTGAAGCAAATGATCGCATCGGAACCACCATCAGTTCCAGCTCTGATCCGCGACTCAAATATCCGCTCGATATTCCTTCAATTTACGCGAACTATGACATCAACAGCCCCACGCTCGGCTACCAGCCGAGAGCCTATGCCCCAAATTACCAGGTTCCCGAGAAGGTACTGTCGTACAGTATGTCCGTTCAACAGGAGCTCCCCGGTCAGGTCACGGCAATGGTCTCTTATGTTGGGAGCCAGGGCCGCAATCTCTTCCTTCGTTCCATCACCAACAAGATCGTGAGTGTCTCCACCAATCCTCTGACTGGTGCAGGAACCGCTACACGAGAGTTTGGCAACCGGTTCGCCGAGGTAGATTACAAGACCTCCGGTGGAGCAGATAGCTACAACGCTCTGCAGACAACAATCAACCGACGTATGGCAACCGGGCTCAACCTTGGCGGCCAATACACTTGGGGTAAGTCCATTGGAAACTCTGCCGGCTCCAACGAAGCCAATACTGCACAGAATCCATACGACTTCTCTACTGAACGCGGACGAAACAATTTTGATATCCGCCATAGCATGAATATCAATGTCCTCTATGATCTACCCTTCGGCCGCAACCGTCAGTTCGCCGGAAACATATCTCGTACATCCGATCTTCTGTTGGGTGGCTGGCAGGTAGGCAGTATCCTCAACTTCCGTTCGGGCGTACCCATCGATGTGTTGATCGTTCGTCCTGACATAGCCTATGCCAACAACACCACGGGTGCGATCTCTCCTTCGCCGGTTCTTTCGAATGGCGTACCTGTCACGCACGCCGTAATCAATGTTCCCGGCGGGGGAGCTTCTCGTAACGTACGTCGTCCGAACGTTGTTCCCGGCGTCAATCCATATATCAAAAAGGGTTTGCAATGGATCAACCCCGCGGCATTTTCGCTTCCAGCTCCTGGAACCTTCGGGAACTTCCGTCGCAATGATCTCAGCGGCCCTGGCCTCACCCAGCTCGATCTCACGCTGCGCAAGTCTTTCAACTTAACGGAGCGTACTAACTTCGAGTTTCGGGCCGAGGCTTACAACATCCTCAACCATCCCAATTTTGCGAACCCTGGGAACGTCCGTCTAGCCCAGGGTATCTCCACTCTGCAGCCTGGCCAATCGTTTGGTTCCACTAGCGCAGGATCGCTTTTTGGAACTCTCAACTCTACCGTATCGAACCAGATTGGTCTTGGAACGAACCGTCAGGTTCAACTCTCGCTCCGCGCTAATTTCTAAAACGGCAAACAAAACGAAGAAGCGCTGGATATCAATCCAGCGCTTCTTTGTTCTTTCACAAACGATTTACACCTGAGGCTTCGGGCTCAAACGAACGAATGCCTTTGCACTTGTAGACCAGTCCGCAAGCATCGCCTTCGCCAATCCACTTTCGGAGAGAGCAACATGCTCTTCGATTAGTGCCTTCAGGCTTCCACGTGAATCCTCATCAACCGCACCGAATTCCTGTGGATCGATGAAATCTGCATGGAACTTCGACTCAGACATAAAGCTTCCATCTACGTCGTAAATCCATGCAAGTCCCCCTGTCATTCCGGCACCGAAGTTCATGCCTGTCTTCCCAAGCACGACGACGGTTCCGCCAGTCATGTATTCACAACCGTGATCACCCACACCCTCAACCACGGCAGTCGCACCAGAGTTTCTGACCGCGAAGCGCTCACCTGCACGGCCTGCAGCAAACAGCTTGCCTGAGGTCGCACCGTAGAGTGCCACATTGCCGAGAATAACGTGCTGTCCACTGTCTTTGGCAGCCAGACCAAGCGGACGAATCACAATCTCGCCCCCGGAAAGGCCTTTCCCGACAAAGTCGTTCGCCTGACCGTCCAGAATCAACTTCATTCCATCAGCTGCAAACGCTCCGAAGGACTGACCGGCAGTTCCATGCAGACTAAAGGTTACATCGGCAACAAACTCACCCTGTGCACGGCGAAGGGCAAGTTCACCCGCCAGACGCGAACCAACAGCACGATCGCAGTTGGCAATCTTAGATTCGACCACGTAGGGCTTCCCTGCCTCGATCGCATCAAGAGCTGGCTGCACCCACTTTTCATCGATCGGCGCCTCCGGAAGAGGCTGATCATTCCTGCCCCCCATCCAGCGGCGAGGTCCCTCACCTACCTGAGAGAGCATGGGAGACAGATCGAGGTTTCCATCGAAGCGAACCTGCTCTAATAGATCCGAGCGTCCAACCGCTGCCTCAAGAGAAGGCAGACCGTAACGCGCTAACAAATTCCGCAGGTCCGCTGAAAGCTCTTCGAAGAAACGCACCACGTGCTCTGGCTTGCCGCGGAACTTCGCGCGCAACTCCGGCTTTTGAGTTGCTATACCAGTCGGACAGGTATTGAGATGACATTGACGTGCCATATCGCAGCCAAGAGCCACCAACACTGCCGTTCCAAAGGCAAACTCATCGGCACCCAATAGCGCAGCAATCAGAACGTCACGAGCTGTGGCCAAACCGCCATCCGTGCGCAGCCGCACCCGCCCTCGCATGCCATTCTGCATCAGCACCTGTTGCGCCTCGGCAAGTCCAAGCTCCCACGGATTTCCCGCGTACTTGATACTCGAAAGAGCAGCAGCTCCCGTTCCGCCGGTATTTCCAGCGATCACGACGTAATCTGCATAAGCCTTTGCAACACCTGCAGCGACTGTCCCTACACCGCATCCAGACACCAGCTTTACTCCAACCGTGGCCTTTGGATTGACACGCTTCAGGTCATAGATCAGCTGCGCCAGATCCTCGATCGAGTAGATGTCGTGGTGCGGCGGAGGTGAGATCAGTGCTACTCCAGGCTGTGCATGACGGAGGCGTGCAATCAAACCGCTCACCTTATGCCCCGGAAGCTGTCCGCCTTCGCCGGGCTTTGCTCCCTGGGCAACCTTGATTTCAATCTCCTCAGCGTGCGAGAGGTACTCAGCCGTTACACCGAAGCGTCCCGAAGCAATCTGCTTAATTTTGTTGTTCAGCGACACATGAAGAGCCGGTGCTGCCACAACAGGCTCAGCGATAGCGACTCCGCCCTGGGCATGCATGGAAGCACTTGCACCACCAGAACCCGGAAGAGCCTCGGAACTCACAGGATGCTCACGATAGACAGCGGAGTCTTCGCCGCCTTCGCCAGTATTTGATCGTGCACCCAGCATATTCATTGCAGCGGTGATCGTCTGGTGAGCCTCGGGGCTCAGAGAACCCAGCGACATAGCGCTGGCGACAAACCTCTTCGCCAAACTTGTGGATGCCTCTACATCATCGAGCGAAAGCTCAGCTCCTGCAGGACGAATCTCCAGGAGATCCCGAAGCACCGCCGGATCGCGACTTGTGACGTCT
>Ga0310811_10006202_pt1 | contig 15250 bp, 13 predicted proteins | sample YCmetagenome_FD_207642 | JGI IMG/M metagenome (GOLD analysis project Ga0310811, IMG submission 207642) | Soil microbial communities from experimental microcosm in Duke University, North Carolina, United States - YC | ecosystem: Engineered > Artificial ecosystem > Soil microcosm > Unclassified ...
GAAATTCGGCCGCTTGGTGCGTGCGCTTGATGTTTTGTCCACGTTGGTGCCCACAATAATTTGGTGGACACCAAATTACCCAAAGCATCGACCAGTCGTCCAGAATGGCCCTCGCGAGTTGCTTACTATTGAGATTATTTCGGCGTCTCCACACAGCCTGGGTCGAGAAGCGCCATATGCGTGGGTGAACGATTCGGCCGAGGGCGTGGAAATCCGGTTTTAGGCTGTTTGCCCAGTGCCGCCAGCCGCACTGCCTCAGCGAATTCCTGGCATATGCGCACGGGCAACCCATCTTGAATTGCGTTGAGTGTCTTGGGAGCATCGTGTCCACTCACTCGGACCATCGGTTGCGGCAACGCTTCAGCCACGCGCGAACAGGGTACGCGGCAGCATGCAGCCGACGACCCAGTTCGGCTTGTCGACAATCTCGTGGATGCGCAACTCTCCGACCATGCCCATGATTGCATACGCTTCGTAGGGCTCCACGCCGAGACTGCGGGACAGGGCGTCTACCGCAAAACGACACGCATCCTGGGCTGCACGAAACAGGTCGGGTTGGACGCCGAGGAAGTTGCGATATTCGGTTTCGGTATAGCTGGACGTCGACATGTCGAGCACCGGCGCGCGCAGTGGCGGGCTGCCCTTGATGACTTCGACCCTTAGCGTCGCGGTCATCGGCGCTTCGATCGCCGTTCCCGATATCTCTCCTTCGCCCTGCAACGCATGACCGTCGCCGCCCGACAGCAGCGCGCCTTCGTTGTATACGGGCAGATAGAGGGTCGCTCCGGCGTTCATGTAGCGCACGTCGAGATTGCCGCCCGCACGAGTTGGAGGGATCGGCGAATGCGGCCCGGGCGCAGCGGGCGCCACGCCAAGCACGCCCAGCATCGGCTGCAGTTTGAACGCTACGCCGAACAGGTCCACCGACCCACTCGTCAAATCGAAGCTGCGAAAATACGATTGCTTGAAATCCCCGGCGAGCAAGCCGAAGTCGGGCATCAATCCCGTCCATCCCCAGTCGCCCAGTTGGAGATCCAGAATGTCGACCTTGAGGGTATCGTCAGGCTTTGCGCCTTCGACATAGATCGGCCCGCACAGCGGATCGAGCTTGTTAAAGTCGATCGTCGCTATGTCCGCGGCGCTAGAATGGCGGCTCAACGCGCCATTGGATGCGTCGGGGCTGGTCAGGCTGAACACCTCGCCGGGCTCGACATGCATCGCGGGCGGTACGCAGTTGTCCCAGTGGGAATGCAGGCTGCCGCAGTTGCGGCAACTGTGTATGGTCTTGCTGATGTGATTCATGCTTGGGAGCGTCCTTCGACTTCCTGGGTTGTGTCTTCGACAGCCTGGGTGATGCGCTGGAACACATAGGCGTCCATCGTGCGGGAACTGTCTTTACGGGTTGACAGGAACATTATTGTTGCCCCGATCAGCATGTAGGCTGCGGCAACATAGGGAAACACATTGAACGGCGCGGCCGGCACGGGGTACAGGTTGGCAAACAGCACGTACGCCGAGAGCAACAGACCAACGACAGGCGGCAGCAGACGGTATGCCTTTCCGGCTTGCACATCCTGCCGCGCAAAGTGAGTCAGCGTCGCGAGGTTCATCATCCCGTAAGCAACCAGCACGGTTAGAGTGGCAATGGTGCCCAGATAGCCGTACAGGTCGGACGCACTCGCAACGATAAACGGCAGGACGACCGCGAGCGCCATGTTGATCCCCATCACGATGTGGGTGGCCAGCTTCGGCGAACCGAAGCTGTTGATGCTGGCCATGGGCCGCGGCAGGAAACCGTCACGCGCCAGCGCGAGCAGCAGGCGGGAAGCCGCACTGGCGGAGCCCACAGCCATCGCAAAGTTACTAATCAAGGCACCGAATTTGATGGCGACATTGAACGGTTCACCAAGATAGCGGCTCGTCAGGTCATTTACTGGCGTCGCTGCAGCTGCGAACGCCTTGATGTTGTCGAGCCCGTACCCGATCGTCTGCGCATATGAGACAAAGGTGAAAAATGCGCCGCCGATCAGTACTGTGGCGACGATTGCGAACGGCACGTCGCGAAAGGCATTGCGCGACTCCTCGCCTAGCGAAGCGGCGGCCTCGAAGCCGATGAAAGTCATCACGCCGAACACGAGACCCTGGCTGATGCCGCTGATGCCGGCGCTCCCTACCTGGAAGGGCACCGCACTGGACGGCTGCTTTTTCAAGATCACCATGGCAACCACGATCAGCACCATGATCGACAGAAACTCGATTGACAGCATCAGACGCGTCGACAGTTTGATGTCCCGGTAGGTGACCCACCACACGACAATGCCGCAGGCCGCGCTATAGACGGGCCAAGGTACTTTGACGACAGGATCGAACAGCATCGAGGCAAACAGCCCGAAGCCGAATAAGCCGCTGGCGACGAAGAGCGTGTATGTCAGAAGGAGCGACCAGCCGGAAATGAAGCCGGGGTTGCGGCCCTGCGCATAACGAATCAATCCATAGACCGAGCCGGCGTGCCCGACCTTCGACGCGAGCCGCACGAATGATAGGGCGATGCACAACACGCCGATCGTCGAGATCACATACACCAGCGGCACGGCGGCACCCGCCGGCGCGGCAACGAATGGCGTATTGAGCGTCATGCCGACCATCATGGCGATGACTGCCACCGATAGAGCAACAGTCTCTATGCGATTGAGCGTCCGCTTGAGTTGCATGTCTATTCCCCAGTAACAAAGTCACGGGACAATAGTAGGAACGCGGCACTGCGCACGCTTGTAGAAAAAAAGCGGCTTTTTGAATTCGGCACAAGGGAATTCGGTCGGGCCCGGCCTCGTTTCAGCTGAGGCGTTCCTTGCGCCAGTGGCCCGGCGTATAGCCGAGCTGGCGTGAGAAGGTGGCGGTCATATGGGCCTGGTCGGAGAAGCCGACAGTCGCTGCGATTTCAGCAACGCTGCGTGCGGGGTCCAGCAGAAGTCGCCTCGCTGTGTCAAGACGCCGCGTGATCAGATATTGATGAGGTGACAACCCGCTTGTCTCTTTCAGCGCGCGTGCGAAGCTTTGCTGCGACAAACCCACCACGCCTGCCACGTCGCGCAGCGAAATGGCCTGGTCGAGCCGCTCGTCGAGGTACTCTTGGATGCGCTTAAGTTCTCGATCATGGAGCTTGCGTGTTTCCCGTTTGGTCTTGCCGCGACGTCCAGCACCTCGCATCAGGCCGGCGGCCAGCGCAAGGTGGGCGCAATCGCCGAACATCGGTCCGAGCGGGTTTCCGTGGCGGGCTTCGTCCCAGATGGTCAGACACAGTTGAGACAAAAACGCATCCCGGAAAGCTTTTTCGTGCAGCCACCCAAGGTCCGCGCTGGACGTCCCGTCACCGCTGGCTGCCGATAAAAGGACGCGCTCGGGAATGCAGACGACGAGGTGCTGATGTGGCGCGTCGACCTGCCTCATTTCTGATAGGGCGGAAAGCATTGAAGTCGTGTTGAAAATTCAACGACAGTGCTTGCTGGCGTTCGCGCCGATGAAAAGGAGAGTGTACAAGCCAGGCAATCGCTTTAGTAGGGCGGTACCTGCCTCCTTTTTCGCGGAAGCCGGAAGGCCGCGGCAAGTCCGGTGCCGGATGGAGGGCGGCGGGGCGTTGATTTTCCAACGACTGGGGCGGCCCGACCCGATCAGCGGGAGCCGCGATGATGGTTTGCCTGGAAGGGATGGTGGCATTCTCTCAGGCAAGAAGCAAAGCCAGCAGATGGCCGATAAAACGGGAGGCGGCGCGTTTCGCCGGGAAGAGGCAATTGGTCGCGCATTCGATAGCGAGGCACAGCGCAATGGCCCGTTCCTAGTCAGCGATCAGCGGGCCTCAGGGAGGGGAGTGCACATCGATTCGTCTGCATGATCACGAAGGGGATAGGGCGTGTGCCTCTCTTCAAATTATTTCGTATAACTAATCATATCTTCGCGTCATCAACTTTTGTTTCAGGAGGCCATGTGGCAGCCAGGATCCAAAGCCTGTCCGAACAGCAGATAGACTTGTTTCAGAAGGAAGGCCGCGGCACCGGAGATGGTGCGGATTATGTCGCCGGTCGAGACCTTCGAGACATGTCTGGTATCGGACGCCTGCGCAGGTTTGCATGTACACGTTGTGGCGGGCGCCAGATAGTGCTTCCGTCAGACGCAGAGCTCTCAATGTTCCTTGATGAGCATTGGGATCCATGCACGCGTGACCTTCATGAGCACTTCCCTCTCATCGACGTCGAAAAGACCATGCTGCTTGCCGAGATCCTAGGGGTCAGGCATCCGAAGCTTCGGGATGGAAGTCCAGCTATTCTGATGACGAGCCTGATGGTCAGTAAACGTAAGGCCGGATCCTATAAGTGGCAGGCTATAGATATAGTGTCTTCGCGTGAAGCTCAGCATACGCCATCGGACGCAAACCGGATCAAAAGCGAATACTGGCGCAGGCTCGGGGTAGATCACCGTATTGAATATTCCACTGGTCTAGACAGTCATAAGTCAAAGCATCTCTGGAACCTCTTCAACATCGCTGAGTCAATTGCGAATCGCGGGCTCTCCGACTCTCAGCGACTTGCACAACAGGCAGTTCTAAAGCGACTCTCTCGACGTCAAGTCATAGGACAACTCAAGATACATGCCGGATCAACGCTACTTACCCTGTGTCATGAAGCAGCAGACACGAACGGTATTGCACGCGCAGCGTGCGTAGCAGCGATGCATGAACTGATTGCGCTGGGGATCGTTGAGTGCTCGCTTGATATTCCCGTTCTGTTGTCGCAAAAATGACGGGACGCACGCGTAAGGATTTCCTTGAGTCGGGTCTGGAACGAAACCGCGGAACACTAGGCGGGCAGCATCAAGATCACGTAGAAAGATCTACACAAGAACCGCAGTGAGCTATCTTTCGATAACATTAATTAGTACTACTATATTTATAAATGAGGTGTCGAGGAATGGCTGAACGCGTGGAGAGGTTGCCGGCTCTCAGGGAGTTATACAGGGAGAGGTCGAGTGGGAAGATATACCGGCTTGTGCATGTGGAGCGCGAATCGTCAGAAGCCGTCCTCTGCTACATCTTTGGATCCAAGCTGATTCTGAGATTTGTCTCCTTGACCGATTTCTGCGTTCTTAGCGCGCGCGGTTATTCAGGCGAAGACGGATTTACACGTATCAAACAGGAGGACGATCCATACAGCGTACTTCAAAGGAGCATGCGGGAAACGCCGGCCGGCGATCGACAGAGTGAGGTCAACTGGAAACGAATCGCACCCGTTGTCAAAAATCCACGAAAGTTGTATCGGGCGCTTCGGGGAGGGTCAGGACGGACGCAGATTTTGCAGGAAATTGCGGATGACTGTGGCGTGACGATTCAGCGTATCCGCAAGATCTTCCGTGAATATCTGCAGAGAGGAATGAACGAAGCCGCGGTTGCCTCAGAATTTTGGCGCTGTGGTCGCAGCTTGCAGCCGCCACGATATCAGACAGGGGAGGACGCTAAACCGACGGTTGTCGCACGCTCATTTGAGAAAAGGCCGGGGCGTAAGCCTTCAAACCGTGGCCTCCATGCGCCGAGAACGGATGCGCTTGAACGGCTCTTCGAGCAATACATCGACATCTATCTCACCAGCAAAGTCGGTCCATGGACGCTCGAAGTGAGCGATGAAGATCGGGAGGAAATCAGGAAATACGCCAATGCTGCTCGTTTCCCTTCAACACGCAAGCCCAAGAAGCACCCGAAACGCGGAAGTTCCACGAGGCGCAAGGCCCGAAGGAGTCCCGGTCGTCGCGGCGGACTGCGTACCCGGGTGACGTGGCAGGATCTGACAGACCACTTGAACTATGTCTGTCGTTGCAATCACGAGGTGCGAGATCATACCGGTCAGATAATCGACCTGGAACTCGCACCGTTTGGGATCGTTACCCGCCGGCAATTGACGCATTACTATCAGACCCGGGTGCCACCTGAAACAAGAAAACGCAGGCAAATGGGCGAGCGACAGTACGCGCGGCATGGGCGCCCGATCCAGGGGCACGCGTTACAGCATTCCGTTGGGCCGGGGCAGGAATATCTGATTGATGCGACGATAGCCGATGTATTTCTGGTGCTCTCGTACGATCGGACGGTGGTAGTCAAACGTCCCACAGTCTATCTGGCGATGGACGTGTGGAGTCGAATGATTGTCGGATTCTATGCGACATTCGACCCACCATCGTTCGAAGGTGTTGCGTTGATGCTGGAGAACATCGCGACTCCCAAGGACGAGGTTTGCGCAAAGTTTGGGATGAAGATAGCCTGGCCTGATTGGCCCTGTGAATACCTTCCGCTGTCTGGTTTCTTCGCCGATCGTGGTGGCGACTTTATGAAGACTGCGAGGTGGCAGGCAGTCAACAAAATTCTGGGCATACCGATCAGTAATGCGAAGGCGGGCGATCCCACTCTGCGTGCACTTGTGGAGCGAAGGTTCGGCATCATTCCGGCGTATTTTCAGCGAGCGACGTTCGGCGTGGTGGAGGCGGACGCTACGACACGCGGGGCTCCGCACTATGCCTGGGATGCGAACCACACGATAAGTGAATTTACGCGGAAGCTGATCCGCGCGATCTTGAGACACAACAAAACACCGATCGGTCGGAAAGGCGCAATTATCGAGATGGCGACTGCGGGAATAGCAGATACGCCGCTCAACCGATGGAACTGGGGCTTGGAGAATCGCTCAGGGACTTTGCGGAAGCATTCTATCGATGAGATTCGCCGCGCAACGTGGCCGCTCGAACCGGCAAAGCCTTCAAAGCAAGGGCTGCACTGGCGAGGTTCGTATTACACGTCGCCGTATATTCAATCAAAACACGTTCACCTTTTCGGAAAACATGCGAAGAAGCCGGTGAGATCCAGTTCAATCCAGATTCCCCTTCGCAAATACTGATTCCTGAGGATATGAAATGGGAATACGCGGAACTCGCAAAGAGCAACAAGGTACTACCTGGTGGCGGAACACTGATGGAATGGGAGTTGTACCGGAGCATGGACCGGGACAACGCGCGCAAGGAACATGATGCCCTTCAACCGCAGCGCATTATGGATGGGCTGAACAATGCAGAAGAAAGCCGCGCTTCAAGGCGGGAGCAAAGAAAGGCACTCAAGCAGGCTGGTATCGATCATCCTCGACAGCAACGCCGGCAGCAGTCGTCCGGTAAGCCAAATACTTCCGAATTAGTTAAAAAAATGGGAAAACCTCAGTCCGTGCGTTCTCAGCAAAGAGAGCAGTGCGACGACGTCCCAGAAGTTCATTGCAACGAACAACAGGACAGTGGAGGAAAGGGTTCGATTGCAGAGAGAATGTCAAAAAATATTCAGAACATTCTGGATTCGATGTGAGCTATTGAATCACGTTTATAATCAAATTGAGGCGTCAACATGAAAAGCGGAAATTCGATCGGAAGAGCGAAAAAAAATAAATCAGATGCTGCGCAAAGCGAAGATGACTTGTATAAGCTTGTTCCAGTCAACGCGTATGACGATCCTATTTTTGGCCGAAAAGCCACTTCGGTATCGGCATGCTACCATGCATCGACACTGGAACTGCCAGAGAATGCAAATAACCCGATGATTTTGGCACTCCCTCGGCTTGAGGAGCAGAAGGAGTTTGCCAGTGCGATGAGTATCAGCTTTGCTGTTCATCACCCGGAAAATGCTCGGAATCTTTCCGGGCTGTTGCGGCTCCTGGCAATTGAGAGAATTTCAAATGTTCTAGTCGTGACAGAGCCACACCTCAAACTCATCGACTGGTTGCATATTGCCCTGCGTCATAGATACAGAGGGCTTCTGCCCACGAGGTCCTTGAGAGAACTTGCACAGTCTAGATACGAGGCAACCCAGAGGGGGGAAACTTGCGCCATATATCCCGTAGACGATTCGCATGCCGATTGTATTTTCATTCCTGGTATTTCCGGGGCGGGGAAGACGACGACGGTAAAGATGGTTTTAAGTATGTTCCCAATGATAGTGGAACATACCGAGTTTTCTGGAATATCGGCTAGATTTGCACAGGTTGTATGGATTTTCGTTTCCTGCCCGGCTAATGGATCGGTAGCCACTCTTATGAAGGGGATTCTGCACTGGTTTGATATCCATTTAGGAACGAATTATGTCGGCGAGATGAGGAGTGGTGCAAACACGGGTGACTGGATCGCTGCTGTGGTGGATAAAATCAACAAGCATCTCGTGGGAATGATTGTGATTGATGAAATCCAGTTCGCCGTCAAATCCGCCGACAAGGTGCATTTGCTGGATTTTATTACCGGGTTGCTTAATGACGGAAAGTGTCTTTTCGTGCTCGTTGGAACTCCTGACGCGGGCGACATGATAAAAGCAACCATTCACAATCTCCGGCGTGTTGCCAGCAGAGCGTATATCCCGCTCGACCTCTTCCCGGGGCCGGAGGCCTCGTTGCGTCTCGCCAAGAAGATCACTCAGATTGATTTCCTGCGGGAGGCGCCGCTCAACAGCGACGCCGTGAACGAGGCGCTTATTGAGGTCGGAGCTGGATCGCCAGCTTTTATGAAGCTTGCCTGGGTGCACACCCAATACGCTGGTCATCGTGCGGGAGAGTCGCGTGTTACGCCTGCACTTATTCGTGAAGCGGTCAAGGAACCATTTTCCCTCGTCGAAGGCCTTCTGGGGGCCCTACGCAGGAAGGATCTTGTCGCGCTGGATCAATACAGGGATACGGCGATAAAACAGATTGCTGATATCAGGGAGAAAATGCTGCTGGATCAGGAAAGGAGCCGGCTTGCACTGACCGCGGGAGAGGACGAGGCGTCAAAGAAATTTTCGAGATGTGTAGATATGCTAATCAAGATGGACTGGCCGCAAATCGAGGCCGAGGCGTTTGTCAGGTCAAAACTGACTGCAGACGCGTCAATGCCAGTCAGGGAGATGATTGCATTGGCGGTAGCATCGAAGCATTGATCTGAAAGATGATCGTTCATCGCGAGGACAGACCTTTGCAGATTCACCGTGGCGCGATGTCTGAAGCAGAATCGTCACAAAACATTCTACGCAGACTGCGCTTGTGGTTGGGGAGCGATGAGACCGCCTGAAGGTCTCGGTTACTCTTGTATGCGGGCGTAACGCTCCTTTGAGCGATGAATATCGACGCGGAGGTAGCGTGACAGTCTATCTTGACGAGCCATTGCCCGATGAGATGCTTTTCAGTGTTATTGCGCGTTATGTTCGAATGTCTCCTGTCGGTGACACGGCGCGCTGTCTACGCTATCTCATGGGGCCTCTAGGCGCTGTTGCGACAGATGAAACCTTGCGATTTGAGCATCTGTCAGCACAGACGGACGCCGCCTGGGGAAGAAGTGCGCGCGCCATCCAGGACACGCTGACCCTTGCGCCGTTCTACTCGACAGTATTTGGTCCGAGCGGTGACCCGTCTATTAGCGGGCCTAACTCAAGATGCGCGCAGTGGTCTGGATTTCTGGAGCCAGGGCGTCCCGGTCTCCGTTTCTGCCGGAGTTGCTGGAGACGGGACGACAATCTGAATGACCCCCGGTACTGGCGCCGCTCGCATCAGTTGCCCGGCGTGGTTACCTGCATCTGGCACGGTGAAATACTCTGCCTTGCTGGCGCCGCGACGGCGCGACGACTTCTGACTGTAGATACGCAGTTCGATGATGCGCGTCCAGCAGTTGATGGAAGCGCTAGCGAGGTCATCGCGTGGGATGCTGTAGCGCGCCTGGCAGGTCAGCTATTGCGTGGTGGTTGCCCGTGGGCAGGTTTTTCCGATCTCGGCGTGTGCCTCGAGTACGTTCAGCGCTGTGGTTATGGCAGAGGCGCCTCTCTGGATCTTGCGCGAATGTCACGTGATCTGACTACGCGCCTCGGGGGAGCGTACATGCGGGTGATGGGCGTGGCGCGTAACGACTCTATCTGGCTGCGTCGGGCTCTCCTTCGACCGACTCGTGGCTCACTTCAGTCAGTGTCTACCCTGGTGGTGGCATATCTTCTGATGGACAGCTCAACGCGCCTTGCGAATTCAAACTTTGCGGTTTGTCCAGGGGCGAAATCTGAGCATGATGAGGACCATCGGGTCTCGAGAAAAAATATGGGAGACGGCACTCCCCATTACTTTTGTTCCTGTGGCTTCTCTTTCATCTGTCAGCAATTCAATTGTGGCGATGTATCCATCGTGCCCACGCAGGTGGGACCCGACCTCGCTGTAACTGCTGCGATTCTTGCAAGCCGGGGCTATTCCGTCGTGAGAATTGCGGGAACGTTGGGCCTTGAGGTCCGCGATGTCGAACGGCAAATCCGCTACGGGATCGAAGTTCGCCCCTGGCACCGGCGGACTGTGCGCGCGAGGCATCTGGCGTCCTGGATCCAGTTGGTCGATCACCTTGGCGATGCCAACCTTGCATTTCAACGTGACGTCAGGCTTTGGAGACAGGTCGCGGCGCTTGCTGGTGCGTTTTCAGAAGGTATGGCGCCTGCACTTGCAGAACCAATCGAGCGTTCGCTGTGAATCAATTGTGGTGAACGCCGTTCGGGCGCAATCCGTATGACCCCAGTCTTCTATAAAACATCGCGTGTCTCGTGGCGCAGATTGGAGAGTTTAATGGCTGTCTATCTCGATGAGCAACTTGACGATGAACCAATGTTCGGGATTGTCGCTCGATATATGGAAATGTCTCCGTCGATAACCGTAGAGCGAGTGATTCCACTAATTTATGGTGAAAGGACTCGGCCATCATTGTTGGGTAGAAATTATAGTCATGTTGCTGTGGAAACCAAGTCATGTTGGGGACTTACGTCGAAGGAGATAATTCACAGGATGACGTTATTTCCATACGTATCGAGTTTGATTGATGAGAAAGCGTCCGATGATTTGATTGGAGAAATGCTTGTATCGAGGAGTAGAGGCAAGAAACGTAATGGAAGTTGGCCGGCATTGGGATGCGAGGGGTTTCGCTATTGCAGGCGCTGCATTGCGGAAGACATGGAGCAGGGAGTGCCTAGGCACTGGCGCCGGACTCATCAACTACCAGGGGTGACCCTCTGTGTTCATCATGCGGAGTTTCTCTGGATTTACAATGCTAGCAAAGGTGGCCGTTATCTTAAATTTGTTACGCCGGAAGTCGCCCAGACCATGGGTGTGTCACCTATGGTGCGGGAGTCAATGGATGTACGAAAAGAGGCGGCGTTGCAATATGCAAAGTTGTCGCATGATTTATTGAATGGGAGAGTGAGAATTGATCGTCGATATATTTATGAAGTTTTCAATGAAAAGATTAAAAGAAGATTGAAGTATCGTGACCATGGCGAATTGCGAAAATCCATTTTACTTATTATTGAGAATTGTTTTGGCGGGGATTATTTGGGATGCGTGGGTTATAGGGGGACGCGATTTCCTGATTGTAGAAGGCTTCGTGGATTTGAGACATCTCGCCTTTTGTGGATTGTAATTTTTGCGACCATGCTGAATTTAATCGAACGGGATCCAAACCTCTTAGATGATTGTCGTTTCAAGGCAGTCTACGGTAACGCACCGCCGGAAAATTTTAGGCGTAGGCCGCATTTCCGTGCGCGTCCTCCAGTGGAATGTCCGAATACGCTCGCGGAACATGGCGCCGGGCATATCGTAGAAAGCACCGCATGGAGAAATTCCGCGCTAAGGTGCGCGTGCACCTGCGGCATGAGGTTCAGATGCGCTGAGCTTGATGTTGGCATCGGGCCGCCGCAGATTAAGCGTTGGGGCGAGGCGTATGTTCGAGAAGTGAAGCGTTTACGATCTGCTGGCTACGGTCCCACAGATATCTCGAAGATGCTTGGGCTTCCGTTACGAACAGTCTTCAACATGTATTCAGCCTAGTAGGCCATCGGGCAGAGCCGACCCCGCGGATGAAAAACAGGCATCAAGCGGCGATGCAGCGGGGGTAGCATGAAGACGCGGTCGTGATCGAGGTCGGCTCTTGTATGGTGCCTCAAGCCTCCAGCTTCGTGCCACCGGCGGTCACGCGGGAGCTACGGGACCTCAGGTGTGGCAACGTCGACGCCTTTGAAGTAGTCGAGACGTCGACTGATCGTGCTCGCGTAAACAATCACGGAGAGTGATGCCCCTCATCTGATGCGGCATACGTCACGGGCTTCGCGATCTTCCCCAAAGATCTGTGCTCGAGTTCTCTGAACGGAGGCGCTAGGGCTGTTTGTGTCTGGTTCGAGCTCCTACAATCGCCACACTACCGCAAGCATGCTCTATTTTATATGACCCCAATTAACTGCGGCTCTCGCGCCCTTGCCGCACGCGGCAGGTGTGAACTTGTGTTCAGAATAGCGCGTCTGCCTAATCGAGATCAGCGTTTGAGTGCGTAGTTCTGTTGGTTTTGTATCAAGAGGCGCGCGCGCCCACTAGCGTCGCGCCTGGAAAGTGAAGTGCGTACTTTTTTGTGTGCACAGAATAGGTGTCGACGCACAAAAAAAAGCCCGCACTTTCCGGAAACACGTTGAAATTTTCAAAAAGGATCGCACTTTCTTTTTCGTATCATGAAAAAATAGATGTAAATGTTTGATTTATTGGATATACGGTTTTGATCTGTAGCGCTGCAAATTTCGGCGCAGCAGGGGAAACGGTTTGTTGGGATTCAGGATGTATAGTTCGGAAAACTAAATATACGTGCGTACTTACCTTGTCTGAAGAGGCATTGCGGAACTATTTTCAATTTGCTTTCATATTGTCCGCGGCATGTTGAACGGATGCCATTCAGCGACTTGTGGCGACTTCTCTCGTCATGAAGCGCTTCGCAGGGCCCATATATGCGCCATTTCCAAGCGGCTCGAGTTTTTGCTTGTTTCCCATGACAGACTCCCATTTAGTTGATGGGAGTTTGATTGTGTCACCGGGCTTCGGACGTCCATTGTTAGCGGGCGCGCTCGATTCGCCCGGAGCCGGCCAGGAAGCGCCACTCGCTCGTTGCGCAAGCGCGACGTTCAGACGTCGGCTCCGCGCAGGTAAGGCGACCGTCGCGCCCGGTCGCTGGACGCGCCGCAGGCGCCAGTCGGCTACGGTAGTTCGAGGCCAAATTGCGCCAGAAAGTCGGTGGCTGGAAGCGACTCAGATCGACCGATTCCGTTCAAACGAGCCGTAAATGCGCTTGACCCTACTGCCGTAGTCACCTTCACGATCGAGATCATGTTTAACAGACATCCTTTTCGATCCAGATGGATATTGCCCGCGATTTCACCGACGACGTGTTCCTCGAAGCCTTCCTCGCCTGCCGGCTGCCACCGTCCGCGTTCAATCACCGCAACCATCTGCGCGTGGCGTGGATTCATTTGCAGCGCTTCCCACTGGATGAGGCCATTGAGTGGACCTGTGCCGGCATCGCGCGATACGCCACACACCTCGGCGTACCAGATCGATACCACCATACAATGACAGAAGCGCTGATCCGGCTCATGGCGCGCGCCGGGGCTTCGGATCCATCGCTGTCGTTTGAGGACTTTCTCGCGCGCGCACCGGCCTTTTCAGGCGATTGCCGCACGCTTATCGCCGCGCACTATTCGCCCGATTTGCTGGCCCGTTCCGATGCGCGCTATCGCTTTCTCTCACCCGATCGACATCCCTTGCCGTCATGACACGACTGACTCTCGGACGACTGGCTCGCGAGGTAGGGCTCGCGCGCTCCTCGCTCCTTCACTACGAAGCGCTCGGTCTGCTCGTCCCGTCCGGACGCAGTTCCGCGGGCTATCGCCTTTACGACAAGACGCAACGCGAGCGGCTGCGCGCGATCTGCGCTTACCGGGCCGCCGGACTGCCGTTGGTCGCGATACGCGACTTGCTCACAAATGAGGGAGATGCGGCCGCCCAGATCCTTGAAACGCATTTGATGACACTGACGGAGGAAGTCGCGCGTCTTAGACATCGCCAGAAAGCGATTGCCACGTTACTAGCACAACCGTCGTTTCGTCGTCGAGGACGCCCGCGTGGCAAGGACGCATGGGTTGCGATGCTGCGTGGTGCTGGCTTCGATGACGTTGATATGGATCGGTGGCACGCCGAGTTCGAGGCAGAGAACCCCGACTCGCATTTGGCGTTTCTGGGTTCGCTCGGGCTGACACCGGAAGAGGCAAACGCAATCCGCCGACGCGCGAGACTGACAGGCAAGAGCCCCACCTCATTTACACCATGAGCTTTGCGCTCGATGCCGCGGACGCCAGCACCCTGTCAGCATAGAAGGTGATGGCATCGTTGCCCGCTACGCTGCCGCTCGGCGCGGTTCCCGCACCGGGCCAAAGTAACCAGCATGGTCCCGCGGACGTCCGCTGGCTTGCCGCCACGGATGACTGCAAGCTTCCCCGTAGCTGCCGTCGACAGCGCAAGGGTACGAATGACTGACGTGGGTCGCGCGCTGCCGATCGCTGCCTGGCGAAGATTGATGCTCCGCACGCCCATTGCATGAGGCACCACGCAGCCAGTTCCGGACGATCGCCCGCTCGGACACCACGAGGTCCGGATGGCCGATCGACGCACGACAACTGTCGTTCGTGTGAATCGAGGTAGAGAGAACTTGATTGCGCGAACCCTGCGTTGTTGCCGGGGCGCGAGAAATGGCGCCGCAGAACCGGTGAAAACTCGTCCTGTTCCGCGCTCGCTTCTGAAGCCCATCATGCCCCATGACGGGCGAGCGCTACATAAATCAGATAAGCGGCCGTCAGTATTTAAATGCCACCCATGATCAGGTTGAACAGATGAATACGCGAGCGAGTCTTTAGAACCATGGACGCGATCACAAAGAACGGCCCAGGCCGGGAGTGAGGCGTAGCAGATCGGAAAGTAAGCGCCCACAAAGACCGTAAACTTGGAATTCGAGTTCGGATCCGGAAACAACACCGCTCCGGAAGCACCGGTGATCCGTGCCTTCGGGTTGGGCCATTGCAGGAGCAGGCCTTCCATGAACGTCGGGGTTCCCTTCTTCTCGATGGAGATCCGTGCGAAACCGACAAGGTCTTGGCGATTTCCGTCCGACAGGCACGCGTCCGTTCCCATGAAAGTACGCTTGCAGGCAGCGATGGCGCGGTCCCGTCGATGCCGACGCCGTCATGCGCACATCGCGAACAGCAACAGTCGCGTACTGCATGTGCGAGCGAGCGATGTGAGGATGCAGGGCTCCGACAATCCATCCCTCGTGCGTCTCTTGTATCCGATGCAGGCTGTCGGCGAAGGCGATTTGCTCGGCGTCG
>Ga0310811_10006205_pt1 | contig 15245 bp, 12 predicted proteins | sample YCmetagenome_FD_207642 | JGI IMG/M metagenome (GOLD analysis project Ga0310811, IMG submission 207642) | Soil microbial communities from experimental microcosm in Duke University, North Carolina, United States - YC | ecosystem: Engineered > Artificial ecosystem > Soil microcosm > Unclassified ...
CTATGAGCCGCCCGCGCGCAAGCACGGCACCGCGCATTCCGGCGTCGGCTACACCCGCCCGGATATCGTCCCGAAACAGGAAGATCTGCAGCGCGCGGCCGACGTGCTCAATGCCGGCCACCGGGTCGCGATGCTGGTCGGCGCCGGCGCATTGAACGCGACCGACGAAGTGATCGAGGTCGCGAACCGGCTCGGCGCCGGCGTTGCGAAGGCGCTGCTCGGCAAGGCCGCGCTGCCCGACGATCTGCCGTGGGTTACCGGATCGATTGGTCTGCTCGGTACCAAACCGAGCTACGAGCTGATGACGACCTGCGACACGCTGCTGATGGTCGGCTCGGGCTTTCCGTACTCGGAATTCCTGCCGAAAGAAGGCGACGCGCGCGGCGTGCAGATCGACCTGAAAGCCGACATGCTGAGCCTGCGTTATCCGATGGAAGTGAACCTGGTCGGCGACAGCGCGCTGACCTTGCGCGCGCTCCTGCCGCTGCTCAGGCAGAAGGACAACGCCGCGTGGCGTTCGCGCATCGAGCGCTGGACATCGCGCTGGTGGGAGACGCTCGACGAGCGCGCGCGCCAGCCGGCCGGCAACGGCGTTAATCCTCAGCGCGCATTCACCGAACTGTCGCCGCGCCTGCCCGATGACGTGATTCTGACCAGCGACTCCGGCTCGTGCGCGAACTGGTATGCGCGCGATCTGAAGATTCGCCGCGGCATGATGGCGTCGCTATCGGGCGGCCTCGCGTCGATGGGCGCCGCGGTGCCGTATGCGATCGCCGCGAAGTTCGCGTATCCGGGCCGCCCGGTGATCGCGATGGTCGGCGACGGCGCGATGCAGATGAACAACATGGCCGAGCTGATCACCGTTGCGAAGTACTGGAAACAATGGGCCGATCCGCGCTGGATCTGCATGGTGCTGAACAACGAGGACCTGAATCAGGTCACCTGGGAACAGCGTGTGATGGAAGGCGACCCGAAATTCAACGCATCGCAGCAGATTCCGAGCGTGCCGTATCACCGGTTTGCCGAACTGCTCGGCCTGACCGGCCTCTACGTCGACCAGCCCGAGCAGCTCGGCGACGCGTGGGATACCGCGCTGGCCGCGCGGCGGCCGGTCGTGCTCGAAGTGAAGTCCGACCCGGAGGTGCCGCCGCTGCCGCCACATGTGACGCTCGCGCAGGCGAAAGCGTTTGCCCGCACCTTGATGGAAGGCGACCCGAAGGAAGGCGGGGTGATTGCGAACACCGCGCGCCAGGTACTGGGTTCGGTGATTCCCGGCGGCAAGGATTAACGGCATCAAAGGCACGGGCACGCATGTAAATATCACATCGTGATGTAAAGAGTACGAAGCGCGATTTCTGACTGCCGCTCTGACGTACAGCGCTGTGCGGCTTGCCGGGTTAGCTGGCACAACCATTCGCATCGGTGCCGGGATGGGCGAGCCCGGTTCTTGCTGGGAGACGGGCGGGCGCGTCGGATCGCGGTGTGCATGCATCGAAGGCGGGGGTGTTGGCTGATGCGATGGACGTCGGAAGTCTGGAGAGTTTGATGGCTGCACCGGCCGCCGCGCATGACGCGCCCCTCAATTATTTTCTGCATGCGGCCGGCCCCGCCACCGCGCCGACGATGGCGCTCGGCTGGGCGCTGACTGCGCTCTCGATGAGCGTCATCGTGGTCGTCGCGCTATTGCTCGTGATCGCCATCGCACGCCGTCGCCGTCGCGTGGAAGACGGTTCGTCATTTGCAAAAAGCGAAGCCGGCGCAATGCGCTGGGTCTATGTCGGCACCGGTATTTCGTCGGTATTGTTGATTGTGACGCTGGTGTACACGCTCGTCACGCTCGATTCGGTCGCCGCGCCGCAACGTGCGCCGTCGCTAACGCTGACCGTCACCGCGTACGACTGGTGGTGGAAGGTCGACTACGGCGATTCGGACGGCGGCCCCGCATTCGCGACCGCGAACGAGATTCATATCCCCGTCGGCGAGCCGGTGAAGATCGTACTGAAAAGCGCCGACGTCGTGCACGCGTTCTGGGTGCCGCAACTGGCCGGCAAAACACAGACGATTCCCGGCCAGACCAACGAGCAATGGATCGAGGCGGACGCGCCCGGCACCTACCGCGGGCAGTGCTCGCAGTTTTGCGGCGCGCAGCATGCGCATATGGCTTTCGAGGTGGTCGCACAGGAGCGCGGTGCATTCGACGCATGGCGCGGCGGCCAGGCGAAGCCGGCGATGCCGCGCGCGGACGGCGCAGCGGACGCGCTCGCGTCGCATGGCCGTCAACTGTTTCAGGATCGCTGCGCGGGCTGCCACACGGTGCGCGGCACCGATGCGCGCGGCGCGCAGGCACCCGATCTCACGCATCTGGATTCGCGCCGGCTGATCGCGGCCGGCGCGATGACGAATACACCCGAGCATCAGCTCGACTGGATTCGCCACGCGCAACGCATCAAGCCCGATTCGCTGATGCCCAGCATCGTGCTGAGCGAAGGCGACGCGGCGGCGCTATCCGCGTATCTGGCGACGCTGCATTGACCGCGCTGCAGTGACCGCGCTGCAGTGACCGCGCTGCAGTGCCCGCGCTGCATTGACCGCGCTGTATTGACCGAATTGACCGGACTCGCAAACCGATGGCCGACATGACGACTTCCTCATCGCCCGCCGCGCCGCAGCTCGAACGCACTCTCCCGCGCGGCAGGGTCGAGCGCGGCAGCGCAGCCGAAGCGCAACTGCGCGAATTGTGGGAAACGCCGCCCGGCTGGCGCGGCTGGCTGTCGACGGTCGACCACAAACGCATCGGCATGCGTTATCTGGTCACTGCGTTCGTGTTCCTGATTCTCGGCGGCGTCGAAGCGCTGATCATGCGCGTGCAGCTCGCGCAGCCGAACGCCACGGTGCTCACGCCCGAGCAGTACAACCAGCTGTTCACGATGCACGGCGTGACGATGATCTTCCTGTACGCGCTGCCGGTGCTGTCCGGTTTTTCGAACTACCTGTGGCCGCTGATTCTCGGTGCGAGAGATATGGCATTTCCGCGCCTGAACGCTTTTTCGTACTGGGTGTTCCTGTTCGCCGCGATCTTCCTGTACGCGAGCTTTCCGCTCGGCGAGGCGCCGGACGCCGGCTGGTTCAACTATGTGCCGCTCTCGGGCCTGCGATACGACACCGGGCCGAATATCGACGTGTACGCGCTCGGCATGGTGCTGCTCGGTATTTCGACGACGGTCGGCGCGGTGAATTTCGTCGTCACCCTATTGCGGATGCGTGCGCCGGGCATGTCGCTCGACCGCGTGCCGGTGCTGGTGTGGGGCACGATGACCGCATCGTGCGGCAATCTGGCCGCAGTGCCATCGGTGAGCCTCGCGTTTTTGATGCTGTGGATGGATCGGCGCATCGGCACGCATTTCTTCGACGTCGCGAATGGTGGGCGCGCATTGCTCTGGCAGCACCTGTTCTGGATCTTCGCGCACCCATGGGTGTACGTGGTGGTGCTGCCGGCGATGGGCATCGTGTCCGATGCGCTGCCGGTGTTCTGCCGGCGGCCACTGGTCGGCTACGGCCCGGTGGCGTTCTCGACCATCGCGACGATGCTGATCGGCTTCGTCGTGTGGATTCACCATATGTTCGCGACCGGCCTGCCGGCGCTGGCGCTGTCGTTTTTCGGCGCTGCGAGCATGGCGATCGCGATTCCGAGCGCGATTGCAACGTTCGCGTGGATTGCGACGATCTGGCTAGGAAGCCCGGTGTTTCGTGTGCCGTTCTATTTTTTCGCGGGCTTCGTGCTGCTGTTCGTGATCGGCGGCGTGTCCGGCGTGATGACCGCCGCGGTGCCATTCGACTGGCAACTGACCGACACCTATTTCGTGGTCGCGCATCTGCATTACGTGCTGCTCGGCATCAATGTGTTTCCGGTGATCGGCGGCGTCTATTTCTGGTTTCCCAAATTCACTGGACGGATGATGAGCGAGCGCATCGGCAAGCTCGCGTTCTGGGTGATGTTCATCGGCTTTAACGTCGCGTTCTTTCCGATGCATATCGCCGGGCTGCTCGGCATGCCGCGCCGCATCTATACCTATGCGCCTGATATGGGCTGGAGCACGGTGAACCTGATCACATCCGCGGGTTCGTTCGTGCTCGCATTGGGCATCCTGATCTTTCTGTGCGATCTGTGCTACAGCTTGCGGCACGGCGTCGTGGCAGGCGACAACCCATGGGATGCGGGCACGCTCGAATGGTCGACGACTTCGCCGCCGCCGCCGTACAACTTCGCGGTGGTGCCGACCGTTGCGAGCCGCCATCCGCTGTGGGAGGGGCGGGTGGAAGAGGACGCACGCAACGGCACGCGTTCGTCGCTCGCGGAGGGCTTCATGCTCGACCACGGCCGCGAGGCGCTCGGCACGACCGCGCTCGAAGCACGGCCTGATGTGATTCTGAAAATGCCGGAAGACTCCTACACGCCGTTCGTGCTCAGCGTGTTCGCCGCGCTGCTGTTCGCGGGTCTCGCACTACTCGCGTGGTGGTGGGTCGCCGCGATGCTGGCCGGTTGCGCGATATCGATCATCGTATGGCTGTGGCCCGAGCGCGGCCTGATTCAGCGCGAGCCGCGGCGTGTGCACGATGCCGGGGGCTGAGATGAGCGACACGTTGCACGAGGACGCATTCAGCGACGCGGTGCGCCTACCGGTCGGCAGCGCGGGCGAGCGCTCCGGCGGCTGGTTCGGTTGTATTGCGCTGATCGTCACCGAAGGCTCGCTTTTCGGCTATCTGATCTTTTCGTATCTGTATCTCGCCTCGCAAAGCGGCCGGATGTGGCCGCCCGAAGGCCTGCCGAAGCTCGGCCTTGGCGGCGCCAATACGGTGATCCTGCTGACCAGCAGCGTGTTCGTCTGGCTGTGCGAGCGCTGCGTGAGGCGGCGGCGCCTGCGCTGGGCGGTCGCGTCGATGAGCACCGCGCTCGTGCTCGGCATTGCGTTCGTCGGCATCCAGCTGAAGGAGTGGCACGACCATCCCTATGGGCCGACGGCACATCTATACGGCTCGCTGTACTTCACGATCACCGGGTTTCATATGGCGCACGTGCTGGTCGGGCTCGTGGTGCTCGCGCTGTTGCTGCTGTGGACCGCGCTCGGCTATTTCGACGCAAAGCGCTGTGTCGCGCTGACTATCGGCGGACTCTACTGGCACTTCGTCGATCTCGTGTGGCTGTTTATTTTCACGACGATCTATCTGTCGCCGTATCTGCTGAGGGGGCGCCAATGAGCAGCCCGCCGGCTCGCACGCAAGAACGCGCACAGCAGCGTTCACCGCAGCGCAACGCCACGCCGCGCTTTCATCCGTGGCGGCTGCTGTTCGGCATGTCGGCCACCGCGTTCGCGTGGTTTGCGCTGATGGCCGCTGGCGAGGTGCTGACCGCGAATGTTTGCGCGCTGTCGGATGCGGCGCATCCGCAAGGGCCGCCATCGTGGGCCATGCCGCTGCTGGGCGCGATCACCGTGGCCTGCTTCGTGCTGGCGGTCGCGGGCGGGTTCGTGTCGTGGCGCAATCTGGCTTTCATGCGCAAGAAGCGCCGGCAACCGCTCCAGGGCCGCGCGCGCCGGGTCGCGGAGCTGGAATGGTTCGTGGCGAAAATCGGCGCGTTGTCGAATGCGATATTCATGTTCGGCATGATCGCGACCGGCCTTGCGGTGGCCATGCTGTCGCCTTGCGGTGGCGCGTGGTGACGCCAATGAGAACACGCGCCATAGTCCTGATCGGTTGCGCGGTGCTCGCGGGTGTCGTGTGCGTCGTATCCGCAACGCTGCCGCACGACGTCGGCGCGCAGACGCCGGACGCCGTCCGCTTCGATGCGACCGATCCGAAGCTGATCGCGAAAGGCGAATATCTGGCCAAGGCCGCCGATTGTGCGGGTTGTCATACGGCGCCGCCGGGCGGCCCGTCGGGCAAGCAACCGCAGCATCCGTCCGCTCCGTTCGCGGGCGGCCTGCCGATGGGCTCACCGTTCGGCACGATCTTTTCGTCGAACATCACGCCGGATCCGGCCGCGGGAATCGGACGCTACAGTTACGACGACTTCGCCCAGGCGGTGCGTGACGGTGTCGCGCCTGGTAACAAGCGGCTTTACCCGGCCATGCCGTTTCCGTCGTTCGCCAAAATCAACGACGCCGACATGCACGCGCTTTACGCCTATTTCATGCACGGCGTGACGCCAGTCGCGACGCCCGCGCCGCGGACACGACTGCCGTTCCCGTTCGATCAGCGCTGGGCGTTGATGTTCTGGAGCTTCGCATTCGCGCCACGCGACCAATACGTGCCGCAACCGTCGCGCAGCGCGAAATGGAATCGCGGCGCGTACCTCGTGCAGTCGCTCGGCCACTGCGGCGCGTGTCACACGCCGCGCGGCCCGGCATATCAGGAGCGCGGCTATGACGAAAGCGCGCGGCATTATCTGACCGGCGGCACCAATGATCACTGGTTCGCGCCGAATCTGACCGGCGACCCGGGCTCGGGCCTCGGGCGCTTTTCCGCGGACGACATCGCGGCGTTCTTGCGGCGCGGGCACGGCGGCGGGCTCGTCACGTTCGGCAGCATGGTGCAGGTCGTCGAAGACAGCACGCAGTATCTGTCGGACGACGATCTGCACGCGATCGCCGGCTATCTGAAGAGCTTACCGCCGCGCGCACCGTCCGGCCATTTCGACAGCCGGTCGCGCATTGCGCTGGAGAGTGTGCGCGCGATGAACACCGGCGATATCGAGTTGCCGGGCGCGGGCATCTACCAAAGCTTTTGCGCGCGTTGCCACAAGGCCGACGGGATGGGAGAGCCGCTCAAATACCCGCGACTCGCGGGCAACCCGGCTGTGCTGAGCCCGCATGCCGATTCGCTGGTGCGCCTGCTGCTGGAAGGCGGTGAAGCACCGCATACGCAAGCCGGACCGGACCCGAAGAAAATGCCTTCGTTCACCGGCAAGCTGACCGACACCGAAATGGCGCGCGTGCTGACTTTCGTGCGCAATACGTGGGGCAACGAGGCCGCGCCGGTTACGACGCGCGACGTGCGCACCCTGCGTGAGAGCCTCGGCAAATGACGGCTGGCGATCCGCGGGCGAGCGAGCCGGAAAGGCGCGGTTCGGCGTTCGCCTCTCGGAGCCATCCTCGTCGGGCATAGGGCTTGCGCTCCGGATCGTGACGGCACGGCGCGACCGCTTCGAACGGTGTGCGTCGGCCGCCGCCGATTCTCCCACGGAGGTCCAGATGAACGGCATCGGTAGCGATGAAATGTTTCGCCGCGAATCCGTTAGGGAAAAGCAGCGTGTGGATTCTGAAGCGCGTGACAGCCGTGACGACGACCGGTTCGAGCGCGACGCGCAGGATGACGCCGTCTTGCAACACGTACTCGAGCAGCAGTTGGCCGAGTTGCGATTCACCGACGGCGCGCCGCAAAGCCGCGGTGCGGCTCTCGAAGCGCTGTGCGCGCGCGGACTCGACCGTTTGCCGATGCCGGGCCACGGTCGCACCTTGGCGCGCTGGAGCGCGCTCGCGGCAGTGGCCGCGTGCGATCTCGCGCTTGTCAAGCTTTACGAGGGCCATACCGATGCGATCGCGATTCTCGCGGAGCTGCGCGAATCCGCGCGCGCGGCGCCGGGTACACGCTGGGGTGTATGGGCCGCCGAGCCGCCGCATCAGAAGGTGATTGCGGTACCCGAAGGGAAGAACGGCGGAAGCGGCGGCAGATTGCGGCTCGAAGGCGTGAAGCCCTGGTGCTCGGGCGCCGCGATGCTGACGCACGCGCTCGTCACCGTCTCCCGTGATGGCGAACCGGTGCTGGCCGCGCTCGAGCTGGCGCAGCCGTCCATCGGGATATCGGGCGATGGCTGGCATGCGGTCGGCATGGCCGCCACGGGTACCTGCGAAGTCCGCTTCGACGGCGCGCATGCGTGGCAGGTCGGCGAGGTCGGCGACTATCTGGCGCGGCCGGGGTTCTGGCATGGCGGCGCGGGCATTGCCGCATGCTGGTACGGCTGTGCGGCGGGAATCGCCTCGGTGCTGCGCACGCAGGTCGCGCGGCGTGCCGAGCCCCACGCCTGTGCGCATCTTGGCGCAGTCGATGCGCAACTCGCTGCGGCCGGCGCGCTGCTGCGCGAGACCGCCGCGTGGATCGACCAGCACCGGCGTGCGAATGCGCTGCACCGTGTGATGCGCGTGCGTCTCGCGGTCGAGCAGGCGGCCACGGCCGTGCTCGCGCATGCGACGCGCGCGCTCGGGCCCGGGCCGTTATGCAGTGAGCCGCGCCTGGCGCTCGCGGTGGCGGATCTGCCGGTGTTCCTGCGGCAAAGCCACGCGGAACGCGACGAGGCCGCGCTTGGCGAAGCGTTGCGCGACGCGCCCGATCAACTGACGTGCGAGCCGGAAACGCTGTGGCGGTTGGCCGGTCCGTAGCGACCCCAGCCTGAGGTCTTCCCCTCCGTTACAAGACACGATGCAGCCGCCGTGGCCAACGCTCGGCGCCGTGCCCGCGTCCTGTATCGGCCGACAGGACGATCCGTCTGCACACATACGACTTCGCACGATTCGCACCAAACGAAAGGACCCGCTCGCATGCCGCTTGCCGCCGCCTATTTCGAAGACCTGTACCGCGACGATGACGACCCGTGGGGCTATCGGCACCGTTGGTACGAACGTCGCAAGCAGGAGTTGACACTTGCCGCGTTGCCGCGCGAGCGATACCGGCGCGCATTCGAGCCCGCCTGCTCGAACGGCGAACTGACCGCGTTGCTCGCCGGCCGCTGCGATACGTTGTTCGCGTGCGACCTGAGTGCCCGCGCGGTGCGCCTCGCGCAGCAGCGCTGCGCGGATTTCCCGAACGTACATATCGAACAGCGCGTCGTGCCGCGCGAATGGCCAGGCTCGCAACTGCGGGCCAGCCGGTTTGACCTGGTCGTGATTGGCGAGCTCGGGTATTACCTCGACGTGGCCGAAACCGCGCAACTGGCCGGGCGCGTATGCGCGTCACTGGCCGCTGACGGCGTGCTGCTCATGTGTCACTGGCGTCACGCGTTCGTCGAGCGGCGCCAGCCGGCTGAATCCGTGCATGCAGCCTTCGATGCGTGTGCGTCGCTGACGCGACTGGTCCATCACGAAGAGCGCGATCTGCTGCTCGACGTGTGGTCGACGGACGGCCGTTCGGTTGCGCAACAGGAGGGACTCGTATGATCGGCATCGTGATTCCGGCGCATAACGAAGCGGCGTTCCTCGGTGCCTGCCTGCGCGCGGCCTGCCGCGCTGCCGTGCATCCGCGTCTGCGTGGTGAGAAGGTGCAGATCGTCGTGGTGCTGGACAGTTGCGACGACGGCAGCGCGTCGGTGGCGCATGGCTTCGAGGTCGACGTGATCGAAATCGATGCACGCAATGTCGGCATGGCGCGCGCTGTCGGCGCGGATGTGCTGCTCGCGCGCAGCGCGCGCTGGCTCGCGTTCACCGATGCGGACAGCCGGGTCGCGCCGGACTGGCTGGCAGCGCAACTTGCGCTGCGTGCACAGGCGGTATGCGGGCCGGTGACCGTCGACGACTGGACGATGCATCACGAACGCACGCGTGCCGCGTTCTATCGCGCTTATATGGATGGGGAGGGGCACCGTCATATTCACGGCGCGAATTTCGGCGTATCGGCGCGCGCGTATCGCCGTGCGGGTGGCTTTCCGCCGCTTGCCTGCAGCGAGGACGTCGCGCTCGTCAGTCTGCTGATTGCGGGCGGTGTGCGCATCGCATGGAGCGCGGCGCCGCGTGTCGTCACGAGTGCGCGCGCCGACAGCCGCGCACGCGGCGGGTTCGGCGATACCTTGGTGGCGCTCGGCGCCGGATAGCGGACGACGGAAGGAGACCGCGCTTTTATCCTGCCGCTCACGCGCCCGCGGATGCTTCCAGTTCCGCGAGCCGCTTACGCAGCACGCGATCCTCCTGGAACCTCGCGGTTTCGTCGCGAATCACCGCGACGATGCCGTTGAGTTCATTTTGCGGCGAATGCAACAATGCAACTGTAAAGGCGATCGACATTGACCGTCCGTCCTTATGCACGGCGGGGACGCGCAGTACATCATTGCCGTAACGGGTTTCTCCCGTTGCCATGGTCTTGTGATAGCCATCCCAATGTCGGCCGCGCAAGCGTTCCGGAATGATCAGGTCGAGTGACTTGCCGAGCGCCTCGCTCTGCGTAAAGCCGAACATGCGTTCAGCTGCGGGGTTCCAGAACGTGATGCCGCCACTGGCATCGGAGATGATGATCGCGTCGCCGATTGAGTTGGCAAGTTGCTGGAAGTCGATGGCAGTTTGCATGGCGCTCCTCCAAGGAAAAAAACGCGGATTTGAATCGAACGCGGCGCCATCAGAGGCGCCGCATCTGCACAGCAGAGCCAGAATCCCTGGCCTGCGTGACGCCGTTAAACTGCCCTGACTTCGCGTAGATTGAAGATCTCCTGCTTGCTGTAGCCAAGACCCGCAAGCACCTCGTCCGTATGTTCTCCGAGCAACGGCGATGCGGTGACCTCCGGCTTCATGTCCGAAAATTTGATCGGACTTCCGACGGTCAGGTACGAGCCGCGTGTCTTGTGCGGTACTTCGACGATCGTTCCGCTTGCGCGCAATGAAGGATCGTTGGCCAGTTCCTTCATCGTCAGCACTGGCGCACACGGAATGTCGAATTTACGCAGGATGTCGACCGCTTCGAATTTGGTCTTGTCGGCAAGCCAGGCTTCGATGGTCTTGAAGATCTCGAAGATATGCGGTTGACGCGCTTCAGCGGTTTTATAGGCTGGGTCATCGATCCACTCGGTCTTGCCGATAGCGTGGCAGATCGGCTCCCATGCATGGCCCTGGATCGTGAAATAGATGTAGGCATTCGAATCTGTTTCCCAGCCCTTGCATTTGAGCACCCAGCCCGGCTGTCCACCGCCGCCCGCATTGCCGCCACGCGGCACCACATCGCCGAACTCTCCGTGCGGATACTGCGGATATTCCTCGAGATATCCCACTCGCTCCAGCCGCTGCTGATCGCGAAGCTTCACGCGACAGAGGTTCAGCACGCTATCCTGCATCGACACGGCGACCTTCTGGCCCTTGCCGGTTTTGTCGCGCCCCAGCAGTGCAGTCAGAATGCCGATCGCCAGATGCATGCCGGTGTTGCTGTCGCCGAGCGCAGCGGCGCTGATGGTCGGCGGACCGTCCCAGAAGCCGGTGGTGGATGCCGCGCCGCCCGCGCATTGCGCAACGTTTTCGTAGACCTTCAGGTCGTCGTAGTGGTGACCATCGCTGAAACCTTTTACGGACGCGACGATCATTTTGGGGTTGAGTTCGTTCAGACGTTCCCACGAAAAGCCCATCCGGTCCAACGCCCCCGGCCCGAAATTCTCGACGAGAACATCGGATTCGCGGATCAGTTTTTCGAGCACTTCCTTGCCTTCCGGCTTCTTCGTGTCGAGCGTCAGCGACTTCTTGTTGCTGTTGAGCATCGTGAAGTACAGCGCGTCGGCATCCGGGATGTCGCGCAACTGGTTGCGCGTGACGTCGCCCGAACCCGGCCGTTCGACCTTGATCACGTCGGCCCCGAACCAGGCGAGCAACTGGGTGCATGCCGGACCCGCCTGGACGTGAGTGAAGTCGATGATCTTGATGCCTTCAAGAGGTTTGGTCACTTTGGTATCTCCGTGGTTGATCCGATTACTTTTTCATTGCCGCGCTTTGCGGATTCAGATTGGTCAGCCGGCCGCTCTCCGTGCCGGCGGCTTCGTCGATAACGGCATTGATCAGGCTCGGCTTGCCGGATGCGATTGCCTCGAGCAGTGCCTGCGTCAGTTCTTCCGGCGTGCTCGCGTGGTAGCCGATGCCGCCGAATGCCTCGATCATCCTGTCGTAGCGCGCGCCCTTCACGAACACCGTCGGCGCGACGTCCTTGCCGCCCGTCGGGTTCACATCGGTGCCGCGATATACACCGTTGTTGTTGAAGACGATCGTGCAGACCGGCAAGTCGTAACGGCAGATCGTTTCGAGTTCCATGCCGCTGAATCCGAAGGCGCTGTCGCCTTCGATCGCGACTACCGGATGACCTGTCGTTACCGCCGCGCCAATTGCGAACCCCATACCGATTCCCATGATTCCCCACGTTCCCGAATCGAAGCGCTTACGCGGCTCGGCCATGTCGATAATGCTGCGCGCGTAGTCGAGCGTGTTGGCACCTTCGTTGACGACGTTGATGTCCGGGCGAGTCTTCAGCACATCACGGATCGCACGCAAAGCACTGTGAAAATTCATTGGAGACGGGTTCTTGTCGAGCAAGGCGGCCATCTTCGCGAGATTTTTATTCTTGCGCTCGGCGATCGCACCGGTCCATTCGACACCCGGCTTGACGAAATTCGCATCGAGAGCGCCGCGAAGCGCCGTCACGCACGAGCCAATATCGCCGATCACCGGCGCGGCAATCGCAACATTGCTGTCGATTTCAGTCGGCGAGATATCGACCTGCACGAACTTCTTCGGCGCGCCGCCCCATGTCTTGCCCTTGCCGTGCGACAGCAGCCAGTTCAGACGCGCTCCGATCAGCACGACAACGTCGGCTTCCTGCAGCACGAACGAACGGGCTGCCGATGCGCATTGCTCGTGCGTATCGGGCAACAGGCCCTTGGCCATCGACATCGGCAGATAAGGAATGCCGCTCTGTTCGACGAAAGTGCGGATTTCCGCGTCAGCCTGCGCATACGCCGCGCCCTTACCGAGCAGGATCAGCGGACGTTTTGCGCTTTTCAGCACATCGATCGCACGCTTGACCGACTCCGGTGCCGGCAACTGACGCGGCGCGGCGTCGACCACTTTCACCAACGACTGTTGCGCCTTGACGGTGTCCAGCGTTTGAGCGAGCAGCTTGGCTGGTAAGTCCAGATAGACGCCACCCGGCCGGCCGGACACCGCCGCACGGATTGCACGCGCCACGCCGATGCCGATGTCCTCCGCATGCAGCACCCGATATGCGGCCTTGGCGTAAGGCCTGGCCGCATTCAACTGATCCATTTCTTCGTAATCGCCCTGCTGCAGATCGACGATTTCGCGTTCGCTCGAACCACTGATCAGAATCATCGGAAAACAGTTCGTGGTCGCGTTGGCGAGTGCGGTCAAGCCGTTGAGAAAGCCCGGCGCCGACACGGTCAGGCAGATGCCCGGCTTCTGCGTGATATAGCCGGAAACCGCCGCTGCGTTGCCTGCGTGCTGTTCATGACGGAAGCCGATGAAACGCATCCCTTCCGCTTGCGCAAGCCGCGCCAGGTCGGTGATAGGAATACCGACCAGTCCGAAGATCGTATTGATGTCGTTCAGTTTCAGCGCATCGATGACGAGATGGAATCCATCGGTCGTTTCGCTCGCCTGTTGTTGTGACGTAGTGTCTGTTGTGAGCTGGTCGGCTTCTGCCATGGCATCTCTCCTGGGTAGCGGGGCGTGATGAGTTGGATCGTGAGCGGCGGGCTCACGGGGTCATTCATTCAGACGAGCCGACGGACGACGGTTGCAGCCGTGCCTCGGCGCCGGCCGCGCCCGTTGGCGCGCCTGAGTTTTCGATCCAGCGCTTTCTCATAGGGGCGAGAATGAATTTCGCGGATACGGCGGCCGCGATCGATATCACGGCCGCTGAAATAAACACGGCGCTCCAGCCGCCGCTCGCGGACAGCAACGATGCAACCGGCACCAGCATCGAGGCAGTCCCTTTCGCGGTGTAGAGCGTCCCGGCATTCGCTGCGGCGTATTTGCTGCCGAACGTGTCCGCACAGGTCGCCGGGAAGATCGAGAAGATTTCCCCCCAGCACAGGAAGATGGCCGCGGCGAAGAACATGAACGCGTACGGGTTATGGCCGAACTGCATCAGTCCGAGCAGCGCGACGCCTTCGCCGAGAAAGATCAGGAACATGGTGTTTTCACGGCCAATGCGGTCCGATAGAAAGCCGCACAGAGGGCGAGTGAAACCGTTGCACAGATTGTCGATGGACAGCGTCATCGTGAGGAGCGGTAGCGTGATGCCCAGCAGGTTGACCGGCATTTTGGCGAAGCCGTATTCCCTCGCGATCGGTCCTAACTGAGCGGTTGCAATGATGCCGCCGGCCGCGACGAATACGAACATCAGATAGAGCACCCAGAACAGCGGCGAGCGGATCATCTGGCGGGACGTGTAATCGACCTTGCTCGCAACAATCCGCTTGGGCGCGACCGCGTAGGCGGGCGGTTTAGGTCTTACAAGCAAGGTGGCGAGCAACAGGATGCAGACACCCTGGAAAATGCCGAAGAACATGAACGTGTGCTCGTAGCCCGAACGCTGGATCATGTTGGCAATTGGAATCACCGTGACCGCCGCGCCGGCGCCGAAGCCAGCCGCTGTCAACCCGGCTGCGAGACCGCGTTTGTCCGGGAACCATTTGAGTGCCATCCCGACGCAGGTGCCGTACACACTGCCCGCGCCGATACCGGAAATGACTGCCGCGATGTAGAGCTCGGTGAGACTACCTGCATGAGCGTTGATCATCCAGCCGATGGCCGCGCAGAGCGCGCCCCCCATCACCACCGGGCGCGGTCCGAACTTGTCGACGAGCCAGCCTTCTACGGGAACGAGCCAGGTTTCGGTGACGACGAAGATGGTGAATGCGGTCTGGATCGCCGCTTGTCCCCAGTGGTGAGCGTTGTCTATCGGTACGACGAACAACGTCCACGCGTATTGCAGGTTCGCGACCAGTCCCATGCACAGCACGCCGATCGCGAGTTGCACCCACCGCTGATGCCAGAACGCTGGTTGGCCGGTCTGCGCTACGTCGGAATGTCCCATGTCTCTGTCTCCTGTCCTTTCCGCCACGCTCGAGCGGCGTGTTGGACTTGCGTGATCGAATCGCTTCGTCGCTGGTATGTCTGCGAGCAAGGAAGCGCCAATGGTCGGCCAGAGAAAAGCGCACTAACGAAAGCTCTTACTCGTTGAACGCACAACAGCGGGGTGAAAGCTATTGGACGCGCAGCGGGTGTGAGGGGATGCTGCGCGAGAACGACGATAAGCGAAAGTTAAAACATTTTATGGTTTGCATTAATCATCCCTAATATAAGAGGTAGCGCTCCCGACGGCGGGCCTCTGCATGGGCGATTTCAAAGCTCTGGACGTAGTCAGGACTTTCCCTGATGCTCCACTGGCGGGAAGTGCCCTGCGGAATAGCGTGCTTTTCGTATCGGAGTTGCAAG
>Ga0310811_10006207_pt1 | contig 15244 bp, 14 predicted proteins | sample YCmetagenome_FD_207642 | JGI IMG/M metagenome (GOLD analysis project Ga0310811, IMG submission 207642) | Soil microbial communities from experimental microcosm in Duke University, North Carolina, United States - YC | ecosystem: Engineered > Artificial ecosystem > Soil microcosm > Unclassified ...
GCCGTGACGCCCTGTGTGTTCGGTGGCAGCTCGTAGATGTCCAGACCGGCAAATGGGACGCTGAGCGGTGTGACCCAGTCGCTGTGGTGTGCCGCCAGATCTTCCCGCGTGATCAATCCCCCTTCGCACGCGAAAAAGTCCGCTATCTGCTGGGATACTTCGCCCTCGTAGAAGGTTCGTGCCCCTTCTTTCGCGATGGCACGATAGGTACGCGCCAGCGTGGGAAAACGCATGATCGCACCAACTTCTGGCACCTCTCCATCCGGCAGGAAATGCCTGTGCCACGATCCATGCACGCCTGGTGTCTTGCTTGCGAGGGTCAGCGCGTGCTGTAGCTGCGGCCCTACTGCGAACCCCTCATCCGCATACGAGATTGCCGCTGCCAGCGATCTCGCTAAGCCCATGCGCCCAAAACGCTGCGCTGCCATCTCCCAACCATCTGCACAACCCGGAATGGTGACGGTGTGAATGCCCCTCACTGGCATGCTCGTATAACCCAACTCTCGATAGCGTTCAATGCTGGCTGCGCTGGCTGAACGTCCACTCCCGTTCAATCCATACAATTTTCCGCTTTTGGCCTCATAGATAATCATGAATGTGTCGCCGCCCAGACCACACACGAACGGGTAGACAACCTGGAGCATGGCGCTGGCGGCTATCGCTGCATCTACGGCATTGCCCCCCGCTTTGAGGAGATCCAGTCCTGCTTCGGCGGCCAGATAGTGCGGCGCTGCCACAATCCCATGTCGGGCTAATGTGGTTGGCCGATGCTGGGGAAATACTGCCATCCCTGTCTCTCTTTCTTTGCCTATAAAAATATACAACTCTCTTCTATGAGTATAACATCTCAGGCCGCCTGTAAAGACAGTATTTTTTCCTCACCATCCTCGTAGAGGCGCTGCTTGTCTGCGCCCAATACGCATCAACCTAAGGGCCGATCCGCGTCCCCCCCGGCCATCTCGAATACCTCATCCTTTCTTCACTTCATGCATATTAGGTGCCACTTGTCTGCCTTTGGCAACCAAACGCAATCCCAGCGATAACCCGGTGAAATACCTCACGCATAAAGTATTATCTTCCTCATAGTATTTTCGATTAAATACCTCTATACTCTGAGAAGAAAAGAAAAGTATTTATCATACACGAGGAGGTACCTGCGCATGAGTTACTACCCGCCGCAAGAGCCACAACGCCAACAATCGCAAGATCCTTATCCCCCCTATAATCCCTACGATCCTCAATACTCTCAATCTACCTTCGTATCACAGCCATCCTATACCAACAACCAGCCCGGCGGCCCGCAAGGAAAGGTCATGCCGGGCCACAATAAAACGGCCACCACCCAACTGTGGCGTACTCTCCTCCAGTTCTTTGGCAAGCGTGGACTGCTAGCGGCGGGCGCTGCGCTACTGGCCGTCATCGCATTTTTTCTACCCTATTATAGTAGCTACTCTGCCTACTTCCTCGCATCCCAGACGCTGGATGACAAATGGTGGCTGGAACTGGCACTGGCCGCCTTTCCCCTGGCTATTCTGCTCGCGCTACGAACCATCCCTCGTGTGAAACTTCAGAGGCGTCGCTGGTCTCTGCTCGTGCTGGGTAGCGGTGTGCTCGGGCTTCTGCTCAATTACTGGTTTATGGATATGACGATCGGCACCGGCTATTGGCGCTTTGGTACATGGGCCTACTTTGTCGGCATGGCCCTGGTGGCTCTTGCCGGGCTCTTATTGTCCCTCACCAAAGAATAAACGCAACGCTCCTATGGACGATTTCTCCATCGTTTTCCACCGGACCGGCATAAAGCCCGGTCCCTACCTGTAATGTTTCTTTACGTGCGGGAATGCCGGTCCGGTGGCGGATCACTGCCTCTCGTGCCTTTTTGTACAGGTAGGGACCGGGCTTTATGCCGGTCCGCATTCCCCCCCCGGCCATTTCCCCTTCGCTTCCCACACATCTCCTCATCCTTTTCTCTCTCCCTGCAAATATATGCACAATCAACATGTACAAATATCACACTTGACAGTGTATAATGTATCATTATATTGTAGGTAGCAAGCATATTGTGTAACATCGTATTTTTGTTTTCCGTCAGGAGAGATATTCTCGGTGCCGTATTTCTCCATCCATGTTGCATTCTATGCGGCTTGACCTTACTCCCTCGCTTGTTTATATATTTGTATGTTTGACTTGTAGCGTGCATACGGATTACACCCTGCTGTAAGCGTAATTGCCGCGAAGCTCATTTCCAGAATATATAAACTGGATGTTCATTCCAGGAGGATTGACCACATGATGATCCATGCCTCTTTTCCCTCTGTGAGACACAGCCGGTACTCACGCGTCCTTGCCGTCCCGCTTCTTCTCGTTCTCTCTCTCTTCATACTGGCCGCCTGCGGCGGAACCAGTACGCCGAGTTCCCAGACTTCAACTTCTGGGGGCAATCTCAATGTCGGCCTAAACTCGGATGTTGTCACGCTTGATCCCTTGAAGTCCAGCGCTCTCTACGATCGCCAGGTGATGCTGAATATTTATGATACGCTGGTCAGGGTAGATCAACATAATGAGATTCAACCTGATCTGGCTACCTCCTGGTCCTATACTTCCCCGACCGAACTGGTCTTTACGCTCCGTACCGATGTGACTTTCCAGGATGGCACTCCCTTCAATGCCGACGCCGTCGTTTTCAATATCAATCGCATTCTCACGACTCCTTCCTCCCCTCGCTTTAGCGAGCTATCCAGTGTAAAATCTGTCCAGTCGGTCGATGCGAGCCATGTCCAGTTCACGCTCAAGTCTCCGTTCTCTCCCTTGCTCGCTACTCTCTCGGATCGCGCCGGTATGATTCTCTCTCCTACTGCTATTAAGAAGCTTGGCGCAAATCTGGCAAATGCCCCGGTCAACGCTGGCAGTGGCCCTTTTGCGTTCAGTGACTGGGTCAAAGGCGATCATCTTCTGCTCAAGAAAAATCCCCACTACTGGCAAAAGGATGCTCAGGGCCACTCTTTACCCTATCTCGATTCTGTCCGCTATAAGCCGATTACTGACAGCAATACGGAGTTCTCGAATTTGCAGACCGGGACGATTCAGGTCGCCGATGCCATCGCTCCTACTGATGTCACAACGGCGCAATCTTCTCCGAATCTGGTCTATAAACAAATTCCTGGCCTGAGCTTCTATGGCTTTGAACTGAATACGAAAGCTGCTCCTTTCGATAATCCTGATGTACGCAGAGCCGTTGAATGGGCGGTGAATCGGCAGGAGATTGTGACGAATGCGCTGAAAGATACTGGCGTCGTTGCTCAGGGTCCTATTGCTCCCAGCAGCTGGGCCTTTAATAGCAGCTTCGCACCCTATTCGTACAATGTTAGCAATGCCAAAGCTGCTCTTGCTAAAGCTGGCAAATCTAATCTCTCTTTTACGATGTTGGTTGCCAGTGGCTCTCCTCTTGGCCTGCAAGTCGCTCAGTTTATCCAATCTGAACTGCAACCCGCTGGCATTACTATGGCGATTAAACAGGAAACGTTTGCGACGCTGCTCAGCGATACGATCGCTTTTCATTTCCAGGCGTCTTTCCTTGGCTGGAGCGGTCGTCCCGATCCGGATGGAAATATCTATTCCTATTTTCATACGGGCGGCGGCAATAACGATATGCAGTACTCCAATCCACAGGTCGATACGCTGCTCGATGCTGCTCGCACTTCCAGCGATCAGGCGACGCGTACTACTGATTATCGCCAGGCTGAGCAGATGATTATGCAAGATGCTCCCTATGTGTTTATCTACCACGGCATCTCTATTCAGGCTGCAACGACGAATGTCAAAAATTTTACGCTGCTGCCAACGGGTATGCTCATCTTTACGAATGTTTCTCTGGCTTCCTGATCCTTCTTCGCTTTCAGATGCGCATCTCGCTACGAGTGTGGCGCTTCTGAAGGTGATGAAGAACGACATGTGGTGATTGTTGTTTCTCAGGCTGGACAGGTTGCGGGCCATCAGTGTTCTCTGTTGTGCTCACAATCTGTCCTTTCTAGAAGGATACTGTTGTGGCACGCTATATTGTTCGACGCTTGCTTTTTATGCTGCCGGTCGCTCTTGTGGTCAGTTTCCTGGTTTTTATGACGATTCATCTCGTCCCCGGTGATCCTGCCCTTGTTCTGCTCGGCGAGGAGGCCACTCCGCAAACGGTGGCTGCCCTTCACAAACAACTCGGTCTGGATCAACCTCTCCCTGTCCAGTATGGCCTCTGGCTCTGGCACACTCTCCATGGGGATATGGGCCAATCTATCCAGCTTCAGCAACCAGTACTGCAAGCGATTATCCAGCGCCTTCCTGTCAGTCTGGAGCTTGGCATCGCCGCTCTTCTTCTCTCTCTCTTGCTCGCTCTCCCGCTGGGCGTCTATTCTGCCACTCATCGCAATAGCTGGCTCGATTGGCTGGTCTCTCTCTCGACTCTGCTCGGCACTGCGATCCCGAGCTTTGTGCTGGGTCTGGTTCTTCTGCTCTTTTTTGCAGTTCAATTGCGCGTCTTCCCTCCAGGCGGCTATGTTCCTCTGGCTGATGATCCTTTCAATAATCTACGCGATCTTGTCTTGCCTGTGGTAACGCTGGCCGCAAGCTCGGTGGCGGTCAATCTCCGCCAGGTCCGCGCCAGTATGATTGAGGTGCTCAATCAGGATTACGTCCGTACTGCACGCGCAAAAGGTCTGAAGGAACGCCCCGTTCTCTATCTGCACGCTTTACGTAACGCTCTTATTCCGCTGCTGACGATTGTTGGCCTACAGGCGGGCGCGATCCTGGCCGGGACGTTTATTATTGAGACGATTTTCCTCTGGCCCGGGGTCGGTCAATTGACGATTACCAGTATTCTCTCTAAAGACTATCCGGTGGTTCAGGGCGTGGTCCTCTATTCGGCCTTCGCCTATATGCTTGTTAATCTTCTGGTCGATGTCTGTTATGTCATGCTCGATCCTCGTATACGCCTGGATGGCTGACTTCACTTTCAACCCGTTTCTTAACAAGAGAATAAAAAGGGGATTTCAATGGCTGTTCCTACCGATCTGGAGAAAAATATGCAGGCGGATCTCTCTTCGTCTTCTGCAAAAAAGATACGCCGCTTCGCTCGCCTGCTTGCTGCTTTTCGCCGCGAGCCCCGCTGGTGGTGCTCGATTATCCTGGCGATCTTTGTGCTCGCTGCCATCTTTGCGCCCGTTCTCAGTCCCTATTCTCCAACGCTGTACCATCCCTCTATCTCGGCACAACCTCCCAGTCTGGCTCATCCTCTCGGCACGGATGATCTGGGACGCGATCAACTTGCGCGCATTATCTATGGCACGCGCATTTCTCTTTCGGTCGCTCTGATTACGATTGTGCTCGGGGGATTCTTTGGCACTCTTCTGGGGATTCTCGCCGCTTATTATAAGGGCTGGGTCGATCAGGTGATCAGTATTGTGGTCGATGCGCTCCTGTCGTTCCCTTCTCTGGTTCTGGCTCTGGCAATTGTCAGTACGTTAGGCCCCAGTATTGTCAATCTTTCGATCGCTCTGGCGGTTGTGCGCATCCCCATCTATGCCCGCATCGCTCGCGGCCAGACGTTACAGGTGGCTGAACAGGATTATGTCGCGGCGGCGCTCGTCAATGGAACTCCTACCTGGAAGATTTTGTTCCGCCATATTCTTCCCAATATCTTCAGTCCTTTGCTGGTACAGGCCGCTATCTCGATCTCGTTTGCGATCCTGGATGAATCGGTGCTCAGCTTCCTGGGCCTGGGCGTGCAACCTCCCACTCCTGAATGGGGCATGATGATCAATGAGGCTCAGGTCTATATCAGAAGCGATCCCTGGATGCTGGCTGGTCCGGCTCTGGCGATTGTCATCGTTCTGGTCAGTATGAATCTGCTCAGCGATGCCGTACGCGATGCCCTCGATCCGCGCGATATGACGACGGCCAGCGCTCCTCTTCATCAGGAGAATTCCTGAGCCCGGCACTCTCTTTTCTCTTTATTCTTCGCTTTCAGGATCACTTTCCTGAAAACGATATCCTATGCCTGAGAGGGTATGGAGGAAACGTGGATGGAGTGGATCAGGCTCTATTTTCCTCCGTAAATGACTCATATAAACATGCAGGTAATGGGTCTGCTGCGAGGGATCTTTCCCCCATACTTGCCTGAGCAATACTTGCTGCGTCAGGATCTTTCCCCGATTCTCTATTAAGATCTTGAGCAGGTTGTATTCGGTCGGCGTCAGTTTGATCTCCTGCTCGTTGAGAAAGACGAGCTGCTGGTTCAGGTCGAGCCGCAATGGCCCTATTGTTATCACTGCTTCTCTCTGCAAGGGCACGTATGCAGCATGGCGCAATGCCACACGCAGCCGCGCCAGTACTTCGTTGATCCCAAATGGCTTGGCTATGTAGTCGTCGGCTCCCAGATCCAGGGCGCGCACTTTGTCTCGCTCTTTACTTCTTACGGATAGGACGATGATCGGTGGCAACGGCGATTGGGCCCGTATCCGTTTACAGACTTCGAGCCCGCTGATGTCTGGTAGCCCCAGGTCCAGCAGCAGGGCATCGGGCGGCGGCTGCGCTTCCAGTATGGCTAATGCGCTCTCTCCACTTTCTGCTGTCTGGACTTCATAGCCATGTGTGGTGAGACTGCGCTGAAGCAATCGCACGATCTCTTTTTCGTCTTCAACGACTAAAATACGCTTACGCATCCCAGCTGATTGTTCCTTTCATGCCTCCTCTTGGAAGCGTAAAACAAAATTGTGCCCCTCCGCCCTCTCTCTCTTCTACCCAGATGCACCCTCCGTGCCCCTGTATCAGGCCGCGACAAATGGCTAATCCCAGACCGGTCCCTTTATGATGTGTGCTCGTTGTCTCACCCGGGAGCCGATAAAATTTGCTGAAGATACGCTCTCGCTCGGTCTCTGGTATGCCCACTCCCCGATCGGCGATGCTTACCAGGACCTGCTCTTCCTGCTCTTCTATTCTCACTTCTAACGGCGACCCCTCCGGTGTGTAATAGAGGGCGTTTTCTACGAGATTCGTGAGTATCTGGTCGATATGGACATAATCAAGTTCGATCGGCACCATCTCTTCAGGCGCAGAGACGCTCACTGGACGCTCTGCAAGTTGTGTGTGCATACGCTCAAGTACATCATATACTACCTCGCTCACTATATGCCAGTCTTTTTCTGGACGCAGTACTCCCGCCTCGATACGTGACATGTCCAGCAGGTTTTCTACCAGGCTGTCCAGGCGATCGGTCTCTTGCAGGATCGTCTGAAGCAGCCCTCCCGGGGTCTCCTGCTGACACAATTCTCTCTCCTGCTGGATGCTGGTTGCCGCTGTTTTGATGGTGGAAAGCGGTGTCCTCAGGTTGTGAGAGACGGAGGAGAGCAACGCCGCTCGCAATTCCTCTGTCTGCGAACGAACTTGCGCTTCGATGTTTTCTCTCTGTAAACGCTCTCGCTCGATGACTGATACGGCCTGCTCGAGCAAGGTGGAAAAATAGAGCATGACGGCGGCTGGCAGGGTCTCTGGATGTAAAAATGAAGGTGTGTTTTTCTTGTGTCGCGCCGGGACGATCAATAAACGCAGGATGCCCACGACTTTCCGTCCGGCTTTCAGTGGGATAAGGCGTATAAAACAGGCCGCCTGCTTCTTCTCTACTCTCTCTTCCGCAGGCGCATCCATAATCCTCCAACCCTCTCCTGGATATTTCGCGATGTCGATCACACTGCCGTCTTTCATCGCCTGTGTGATGTACTGTTCCTCTTCTGCTAAAAAGGTCCCTTGCTGCGCTGCGTGCGGGAGCATGACGATCTGTTTGGGACGCTGCTCGTCTGGGCCAAGAATGACGATGCCGTCCTGTACTCCCCATGGCGTGAATAATTCCACGATGGCCTGCATAAAGGTGCGCAATTGGTCCTCCATGAGCTTTTCCTGGTTGGCTGCACAGACGATCTCATAGAGGATCTGGGCCTCACGCATTTGCTGATGCATCTTTTCTGTATGCCGTTTCACTACGACTGCCAGCTGCGCGGTAATCGTAGCGGTGACGAGAAAGACGATGAGGGTCAGTATATCGTCAAATTTTGTCACTCTCAGGTTGTAAAGGGGCGCGACGAAGAGAAAGTCGAAGGTGAAGAAGGCTATAACTGATGCCAGCAGGGCGGGATAGAGTCCCCGCAGATAGGCCAGGACTAATATCACGGAAAGGTAGAGCAGGACGCAATCCGGGATGCGCGCGGAAAGACGCAGCAGGGCTATGAGGCCGGTAATGAAAAAGATGCCTGCCAGCGCCAGGAGGCTATCCCCGCAATACTGCTTCCAATGCTTGCGCTCTTGCCTGTTCATGGGTGACAGGGTGTGCTGTAGGTTCATATCTCTTTCTCGCTTGCAATGCCTCTGATTGTATGGGTAAAGTATACAACCAGGATGAGGTTTAGTCAAAATATTCTTAAATATATCTTCCCTGTACTCAAAAAAACCTTAAAAATATGCCGGTTTTTCTCAAAAAAAACAGGGGATTGTGCACTTTATACAAATATGTGTATTGGTTCTCGGACACTTTACCACTACCTTCTTGTTTTCTTCTTGCATATACTAGTTATTAGATTATAAGTCAATTAGTAACCAATGTATGCTTTCTATTGACTGTAATGCTCGCGAGATGTTGAAGGCGGTTGTGGTAAAAATACACGGCGTTCAGGATGGTATGTGCCCTCCTTCGTATCACTATGATATGTCGTCCGCACATACAGATAAATCGATGTATGATCCTACTGATGCAGAGACGCTTCACTTACACATTGGAGAGGCCGTTGATATCTTTCGCGATGTTTCTTTCCCCGACGTTTTGTTGTTCGCGTGCAGGTAACGTTCAATTGTGAAAGACAAAGGTGGTGAAAACAGATGGCAACCATTGACACAACACAGCGGCCATCCGATGACACAACACAGCAGCCATCCAAAGGTTTTTTTGCTCATCATCGTACTTTTATTTATCAGGTAGTGCTCTTATTAGTCATTGGAATTGTTGCGGGCTATGCCTCTACGTTTTTTGCCGGGGCTTCAGCTGGCCCTTTTGATGCAAAGACGATTAATGCCGGTGATACTGCCTGGGTGATGACGGCGGCTGCTCTTGTGATGATTATGACTCCTGCTGTCGGCTTCTTTTATGGAGGTATGGTTACCAGTAAGAATGTGGTGAGTGTAATCAAGCAGTCTCTGCTGATTCTGGGTATTGTCAGTATCCAGTGGGTGCTTGTGGGCTATAGCCTGGTATTTGGCAAGGATTTTGGTGGGATCATCGGTGGCCTCAATTTCTTCGGCCTCTCGGGCGTCGGCTATGCTCCCAATCCTGACTATGCCGGGACGATCCCTCAGCTCACGTTTATGGTCTTCCAGGCGATGTTCGCGATCATTACTCCCGCTCTGATTATTGGCTCTTTTGTCGAGCGCATCCGTTTTCGCACTCTGGTCATCTTTGTGATCCTGTGGTCAACGCTGGTCTATGATCCTATCGCTCACTGGGTCTGGGGCATCGGCGGCTGGCTGCACACTATGGGTACGCTCGATTTCGCAGGCGGCACGGTTGTGCATATCAGCGCTGGTTTCGCTGGCCTTGCTGCTGCCATTGTGGTTGGTAAACGCCGCAGCTTCAAGCCGGGTCAGGCGATTGCTTCCAATAACATCCCCTTTGTGCTGCTTGGCGCTGCTCTGCTCTGGTTCGGCTGGTTCGGTTTCAATGCCGGTAGTGCTCTGGCCGCCAGTCCTCTCTCGGTCAGCGCTTTTGTGGTCACCAACACGGCTGCCGCGGCCTGTGCTCTGACCTGGATGGCTCTGAGCTGGGCTGAAAACAAAAAGCCGAGCGCGATGGCGACTGCTACTGGCGCTGTCTGTGGTCTGGTCGCGATCACTCCTGCCAGCGGTTTCGTCGGCCCCATCGCCAGTATTGCCATCGGTGTCATCGCTGGTGTCGTTACCTACCTGATGCTCTTTGTCCGCAACAAGTTCTTGACCCGTATCGACGATACGCTCGATGTCTGGGCTGCTCACGGTATGGGTGGCCTGACCGGGGCGATCCTGACCGGTGTCTTCGCCGAAAAGGCGATCAATAGCGCGGGCAATAACGGTCTGCTCTTCGGCAACCCGGGCCAACTCTGGACGCAGGTCCTGGCGGTCTTAGTGACGCTGGTCTATTCCTTCGTCGTCACTTTTATCCTGCTCAAGCTTCTCTCTCCTCTCGGCCTGCGCGTTACTGCCGCTGACGAGAATGAGGGTCTTGACCTCGCTGTCCATGGTGAAGAAGGCTATCGCTTCTAATCCAATCCCTGTGACCCACTCTCAATACAAAAAAGCAGGAATCCGGCATATAAGCGCCGGGTTGCTGCTTTTTATTTTGTGCTGGCTTCCTCTTGACCTCAAGAGCGCACGCACCTGTTTCCCCCGGCTATCGTTGCGGTCTTAGATAACCGAACGAATCGTGCCGCCATCGACGCGGAGCGTTGCGCCACTCACGTAATCAGCGATCGGGCTCGCCAGATAGGCTACTGCTGCTGCGATCTCCTCTGGCCGACCGAGACGGCCCACGTCATTTGGGGCCATGGCCTGCGTCGCGTTGCGTTCGATTTCCTCCCACGTCTCGCCCCAGCCATGAGCCTGTGCCAGATGGGTGAACTGTGCCCGCGCCGCCTCGCTCGCAAGGATCGCGCCGGGTGCCACGACGTTTGATGTCACGCCGGTATCCTTCAGTTCACGCGCGAGGGACACTGCAAGGTTATGGCGGGCCGCCAACGATGCACTGTAGTGCGGCATGACTGCGCCCGGTTGCTGCGATAGCCCGCCTCCGATCTGGATGACTCGCCCCCAGTGTCGCTCACGCATGGGTGGCACAAGACGCTGGATCATCCGCACGCCAGAAATCACGTTGTTGTTGTATGTCTGAGCCCAGTCCGCAACCGCTGCCTCCGTCCATGAGAGGTAGCCGATGACTCCGGCATTGTTGACCAGTATGTCGATAGGTCCGCTCGCCAGCGCTGCGGCGGCGACTGCGTCAGCTCCGGCGTCGGTGGCGAGATCACCAGTCGCGACCTCGGCTTTCCCTCCTCCGACGCGAATCGCCTCGGCTACCGCGTTAGTTCGGCTTTCGTTGCGACCATGCACCACTACTGCCACGCCCTCCGCTGCGAGCAGCTTCGCGATCGCCTCGCCTATCCCGGAACTTGATCCGGTCACCAGTGCCCTCTTCCCTGCCAGTCGTAAATCCATGTTGTTATCCCTTGTCTTTCACTTGGCTTCTTGCAGGCGCTTCACCTGCATCTCTATGGTATACTGATGCTGATCCTGGAACAAGATGAGCAGAATTCATAGGAATAAGACTCCTATGGTTCACCGGGGAATCGTTCCCAATCCCCGGACAAAGGAGGAGCGTTTGGTACTTCAGCCGCAATCACAAGACCATCGCCTGCATGAACTTGGAGATTTTTTGCGTACACGCAGGGCAAGGCTTATGCCTGAAGAGGTGGGACTGCCGCGTGGAAGCAGGCGCAAGACGCCTGGGCTCAGACGAGCGGAAGTGGCACAGTTGGTGGGGGTGAGCGTGGATTGGTATACCTGGTTAGAGCAGGGACGTTCGATCACGCCTTCCACGCAGGTCTTAGAGCGTCTGGTGCAGACGCTGCGCCTGGATGCGCATGAAAGAACCCATCTCTTCCTCTTAGCTCAGCAACAGGCCCCTCCAGCGCTGTTGCTGGAACCCGAGATCGTGAGTCCCGCGCTACAACATTTCCTTGATCAGTTTGGCGCGCGTCCGGCCTTTGTGTCAGGAAGACGATGGGATATCCTGGCCTGGAACGATGCTGGATGCGCCGTCTTCGATGATTATCGCCAGAGGACCGCCCCTCGCGAACGCAATACGATCTGGGGCATCTTCACCAATCCCCTGGCTCGGCAATACATCGTCAATTGGGAAGAAGATGCGCGCCATCTCTTAGCCCAATTCAGGAGCAGTTGTGGTCGTTATCCTGAAGATCCTCAATTGGCGGAATTGATCCATGATCTCCAGCTCTGTAGTCCGGAATTTCGCGCCTGGTGGCCTGATCATGAAGTCCGGAGTGGACAAGAAGGGCGGAAAGTGCTCAACCATCCACAGGTGGGCTATCTTCTGTTTGAGCGTCTCACCTTTCAGGTCTTTGACACGCCAGATCTCAAAGTCACCGTGTATACCCCCTTGGAGGAAGCCGACACGCCTCGCAAAGTGGAGCAGCTTCTGGAGCAGTGGTATCAGCACGAAGGATCTCATCCTCCTCAAACGGTCCACCATCTTCCACCGACACAGCAATCAGGACAAGATACAGTTGGCTTGTGGCTCGCAGCATGCGGTAAAAGAGTGGAAGGGGTATGGACAGCGAACAGCGATATCATGATCTCCTATGCACAGTGGTGCAAGGCCCACGGACACGAGCCGAAGAAGGCGAAAGGCTTATCTCAATCGTTAGCCGCACATGGCCTGGAAGTCGGTGTGCGACAATGGGTCTCCACGGCTCCAGGGAGACGCACAAAAACACGAGGCGTTCGCGGCCTGAGCGTGTAAGCTTGCCCTCAGACCTCGCATACAAATGGGGACAGATTGTCATGAATGCTCATCTGTCCCCACCTGTAGATTATCTTCTCAAGCGAGTTTCCTGCATTGTCTATTTCTCTTATTTTACGGGAAACGGTCCCCAGCACAATCTTTTCGCGCCTTTTTGCAACCGCTGCCAACAACCAGGCATTGACTTTCAACCTATTACATGGTATTACTAGATACCATGTAAGGTGAATTTATTTTAGTACTGTTTACCCTGGCCAGGAGGATGAGATGACAACTATCGCTCATATCGCGAAAATTGCAGGCGTCCAGGTGCTACTGGTACAACATAGTATTTCATCCGTTCTCTTACTCCCACATCCTGGCTGTTCATTGTGCAAACAGAGCGCCGTCATTACTCTGTCGTAGGACGACAGATGCATGACACCACCCTCGCCTACTCTGCTCTCTCTCTTTCCCGTGTCGTGCTCATGTGTCTTGTAGTCATTCGTCCTGTAGAAAGAAGCGAGATGTAATACACGCATCTTCGCTCGTATGTCGTAGCTGACTCTTTTTACACTGTCATTGGTGACATCTACTACAAAAACAGCGACTGGCAAGGAGGCCTTTGTATGCCTGGTTCTTTCGCATACCGCCGTGTCTTCTCTTCAACCGTCACCAGAAGGTGGTTCTTCTCGGGCAATCTTCTCGCTCTCTTCTCGTTACTCTCCCTGGTGCTGATGAGCCTGGCAAGCTGCGCCAGCAATGCCTCGGGCAAGATTCCCCTGACCATGTGGTACTACAATGGAGGCGTTGATGATAATGTGGTTGCCAGGGTGAATCAAGCTTTCCCCAATATTGACCTCACGGCTGTGAAGGTCAACGATTATGAAAATAAGGTTCGTACTGCGCTCGCCGGGCATAGCGGTATTCCGGATATTCTCTTCGTCACATCCGATGTTGCAAATTATTATCCTGATGAGGATCAATTTCTTGATCTCAGGACGGTAGGTGCGGATGACATTAAATCTGAATATCTACCCTGGAAGTGGAATCTGGGCGTTGCTCCCGATGGGCGTGTGATTGCTCTTCCCACGGATACTGGTCCCACTGCCCTGTTCTATCGTGCCGATATCTTCGCGAAGGCTGGTCTGCCTACCGATCCTGCCCAGGTTGCTGCTTCGATAAAGACCTGGGACGACTATCTGCAGGCCGCTGTCACGCTGAAAAATGCAACGCATGGCTCTTCTTACCTGATCGATAATGCTCAGACGGTCTTTATTCAGATGCTGGCGCAAAGCCGCACGCAATTTTTGACCCCTTCTGGCAAGTATGTCGCTGATCAGCAGTATATGAAGACGATCTGGGATATGACTGCTAAGGCCGTGAAGCTTGGTGCCGATGCGAAGGTGCAGGTGCGTACCCCCGCCTGGAATGAAGCGGTCAGTAACGGCTATATCGCCGGTTTTGTCGGTGCGGCCTGGATGAAACAGCTCGTGCAAACTGCCGGTCCGAATACTGCTGGTCAGTGGCGCGTCGCTGCCGCTCCGGGTGGCCCTGGCAACTATGGCGGTTCTTTCCTGGGCGTCACGGCTGCAACTCAGCATCCCAAAGAAGCCTTTGAGGTCGCGAAATGGATCGAGTCTCCCGCAAACCAGCTCGTCGCTTATCAGGATATCCATATCTATCCCTCCACTTATGCCGCTCTCGACAGCGCTGTCGCAAACCAGAATGAATCTTTCTATGGAGGCCAGGATACCACCAGCGTGTTCGCTGCTGCTGCGAAAGTTATTCCCACCTTTTATGAAAGCCCCTACGATAGGGCTATTAATACGGCCTTTACCGATCAGGTCGATCTGATGGATTTCCAGGGCAAAGATCCCACCCAGGCCTGGAATGATGCACAACGTCTGGCTCAGCGAGAGCTCTTACGCTGACAGAAAATCAGCAGGATATCGATATCTTCCTATCATCGAAGAAAGAGATAAATACGAATGAGCACACTCAGCATCCCAACCAGACGAGCTGAAAATGCCGCGCAAGAGAAACCCTTACGCAAAAGCAAATTGCGTAAATACTTACCACTCTACCTGTCGGTCGTCCCTTTCTACCTCCTTTTCCTGATCTTCGGTTTGATCCCCACTCTTTTCTCGCTCTACCTGGCCTTCCAGCGCTGGGACGGCATCGAGGGGATGACCTTTATCGGTCTGAACAATTTCGTCTACGCTCTGACCGATACCATTTTCTGGACTGCGGTCCTCAATACGTTTGAAATCTGGATTATGTCGACCATTCCGATGCTCTGTCTTGGACTGGTTATCGCTTTTCTCCTGAATCAGCGCAGAAAGTCGAAGTTCTTCTTCCAGATCTGCTATTTCCTGCCCTACATTACTTCGATTGTGGCGATCTCGGTCATCTTTGGCTCGCTCTTTGCTCCCCAGTATGGCTTGATTAATCTGACGCTTGGCCTCCTGCACATCCCCGGTGTACAATGGCTCACCGATGCCTGGCCGATGAAATGGGCGATCTCGACGCTGGTGATCTGGCGCTGGACGGGCTATAACGCGCTGATCTATACCGCCGGTTTGCAGAGCATTCCCGCTGAATTTTATGAAGCGGCACGTGTGGATGGTGCGCGCACACGCGATATCTTCTTTCACATTACGCTGCCCCTGC
>Ga0310811_10006208_pt1 | contig 15242 bp, 12 predicted proteins | sample YCmetagenome_FD_207642 | JGI IMG/M metagenome (GOLD analysis project Ga0310811, IMG submission 207642) | Soil microbial communities from experimental microcosm in Duke University, North Carolina, United States - YC | ecosystem: Engineered > Artificial ecosystem > Soil microcosm > Unclassified ...
CAATCGATACCGAGATACCCTCGTTGCGCGCGCTCATGGTCGGTGGTGAAGCCTGCCCGAGCGATCTTGTCCAACGCTGGTCTCGCCCGGGTCGCCGCATGCTCAACACCTACGGCCCGACTGAAACCACGGTCACTGCCACCTGGTGTGAGCTGGTCCCAGGCCGCCCCGTCACGATCGGCGTGCCACTGCCAACCTATCAGATCTACATCCTCGATGACAAACTCCGTCTCGTTGAGGACGGGGAAAGTGGAGAGATCTGCATCGGTGGCCCGGGGGTCGCAATTGGCTACCTCAATCGTCCCGATCTCACCGAGAGCCGCTTCGTACCCAATCCGATCTGGCACGCACGCGAGATCGCCCCTCGCCTGTATCGCACTGGCGACCTTGGCCGCATCACACGCTCCAAAGAGATCGAGTACCTCGGACGCATTGATACACAGGTGAAGATTCGCGGCTATCGCATTGAACTCGGTGAAATCGAACAGGTGCTGCGCGAGGATCAGACGGTGGAGAATGCAGTCGTCAAGCCGCTTGAGGTCAATGGCGTTGCACAAGATCTCATTGGCTATCTAACATTGCGTTCGCGCATGGAAGCAACCAATATTGAGCAATTACGTGAGCGTCTCCACGCGGCCCTGCGGCTCCGGCTTCCCTCCTACATGGTGCCATCGTTCATTGAAGTCCTTGCCGAATTCCCCTTGCTTGCAGCCGACAAAGTGAACCGTGCGGCCCTGCCAGCGCCGGTCCTACCCAGGCTCGGAGCCACCACGCTGTATATTCCGCCTGCTACCCGGTTAGAAAGCACGCTTGCAGTTACCTGGGGCCAGATCCTTGGTCGTGAGCGTGTCTCGGTCGAGGACGATTTTTTCACCGATCTGGGAGGGCACTCGCTCGTCGCGGCGCAGCTCATCTCCAAATTGCGCCAGGAATCCCGCTTGCAAGGACTGAGCATCGGCGATCTCTATGCCAATCCAACAATCCGCAACCTCGCGCAGTTCATTGAGCACGAAGTTGCACGCCCCACCACAAGCACGCTACCAACGATACAACGGCCCGAGCTGCGCAAGCATTCCACGCCGCGCGTATTGAGCAGCGGCCTCGTTCAGTTGGTCGCGATCTATGTGCTGGTATTCATCACGGTTCTTCCGGTGCTCGGACTACGCTGGGCAATGGACGATACCTGGAGGCTCGTCTGGCTCGGCGTGGCTGAGGTCGTCTGGTTGAGCCTTGCCGGTTTTCTGCTCCCCATTGTCGCAGGCCGTTTGCTGATGACAGGAGTGCGGCCCGGCTTGTATCCGCTCTGGGGTGTGACCTATCTCCGCTGGTGGCTGTATCGCAGGATACTCGCGCTTTCACCGATAGGACTACTGGCCGGAACGCCGCTGTTACCCTTGCATCTGCGTCTTCTGGGTGCCAAAATTGGGAGCCACTGTCACCTCGCCTCGATCAGAATCGGCCTGCCGATGTTTGTCGAGATTGGCGAAGGGGTCAGTATCGGGTATGGTGCGCAGTTGCAACCTTTCGAAGTACAGGATGGCTGGTTACGACTGGCGCCGATCCACATCGGGCGCGGCACCTTTCTCGGCACAAATAGCGTCGTGCTGGCCGGGGCCTGGATCGGGAACAATGCCTTTATCGCAGAACAGACGCTGGTACCTCAAGATCACGTCATCTCGACAAACGAGAGCTGGAGCGGATCACCAGGCAGGCGTCAGGAGGCAATTCCGTCTCTGCTCAAATTTATGACGGCCAAAGCGGACGGCCGTCGCTGGCCTATTCCGGTGCTGCTCGGTTTTGTCACAGGCACGATCGTGCTCACCGTGCTGGCCGCACTCATGCTCGTTCCCAGCACCGTACTGGTGCTCCTGGTTGCGATGCGCGCTGGTCTATACTGGGGTATGGCGAGTACGCTGCTCGCGGGGCCGCTCTTCGTGTTTACTACCTGCACGCTCGTGCTCATAGGCAAACGTATCGTAATGCCCCACGTCGAACCAGGCATCTATTCTCTGCGCAGTGGATTTGGCGTCCGCAAGTGGATGAGTGACCAGCTGATGGCAATGAGCCTGGGCTTCACCAATACGCTCTACGCCACGCTGTACCTTGTCCCATTCCTGCGCATGCTGGGGGCACGCATCGGACGCTGGGCCGAGGTGTCGACGATGGGCAATCTCGATCCTGATATGCTGAGAATTGGCAATGAGAGCTTTGTGGCTGACATTGCGGTGGTTGCGCCCGCCGTGTTTCATCATGGCAGTGTCGCGCTCGCTCCTGCTACGATTGGTGACCGCAGTTTCGTGGGCAATGGCGCGCTTATCCCGATCGCGACACAGATTGGCGATAATTCCCTGATCGGCGTCTACTCCCTTCCACCAGCGCAACAGGTCGATCCCGGCACCTCGTGGCTGGGCTCGCCCGCAATCTTCCTGCCCCATCGCCAGGAGAGCAAGAGCTTCGACGATGCTCTGACCTATCGCCCCCGCCGCAGCCTGCTCGCATGGCGTCTCTTCATCGAATTTTTCCGTGTGACGCTGCCAGCAACCATCCTGGCATTCACCATTCTGCTTGCATTCGAGGCCATGTTCTACTTTGCGCCCATCATCTCGCCGCTTGCCCTTCTCGGCCTGACGCCCTTGCTCACGCTAGGAATCGGGGTGGCAGCGACGTTGCTGGTGATCGTGCTCAAGTGGACCATCGTTGGCCGCTACCGTCCTCGCGTGGAGCCGCTATGGAGCGTATTCGTGCGGCGGAGTGAGCTGATTACGGCACTCTACGAAGCGGTTGCGGTCCCCTCGCTTGTGGGACTGCTGACGGGCACGCCGTGGATCGCTCCGCTTCTGCGGCTCTTCGGCGCGCACATCGGTCGACGCGTTTGGATGGATACCACCTACCTGACCGAGTTTGATCTTGTGGAGGTGGGAGACGATGCGGCCATAGGCGATACAACTTCGCTCCAGACGCACCTGTTCGAGGATCGCGTGATGAAGATGTCCACGGTCAAGATCGGTGCCGCCAGCTCTGTGGGCTCACGCTCCGTCGTTCTCTACGATGCGGAAGTTGGGCCGGGCGCTACCCTCGATTCGCTCTCGCTGGCGATGAAGGGCGAGACGCTGCCTGCCGGGAGCCGCTGGCGCGGCATTCCCGCTCGCTCCATCTAAACGCAGTTTTTTCTTCTATGCTAGAAGGAGGAAAGCGTGTCAAAGAGCATGCCAGATTTACATAAAAACAGGCCGCTAGCGCTGGTCTATCGTGGCCCTGCGGGATGTCCGGGATGCTCGGAGGCCGTTGTAACGCTGCTCCAGAATTCGCAATGGAGATTCGAGGTGCACTACGTTGGTCCGCATGAACGTCTGCACCTCTCCGCTGCGACACTCAAGATGGCAACGCTCTATGCACAACCCGGCGGCAATGGCACGGTGAAAGAGGCATTCGCCTTATTGCAAGCAAATGCTTCTTCCATCCGCAAATTCGTCAAAGCAGGTGGACGCTACCTTGGTTCCTGCATGGGAGCTTATCTGGCAGGCAGCGATCCGGGCTTTCATCTTCTTCCAGGTGATACTGATCAGTTTATCGCCTCCCCTCGTGCAAGCGTGACGAGCGAAGAGGATACGATTGTGCAGGTCACATGGCGCGACCAGACGCGTTTTCTCTACTTTCAGGATGGTCCCTATTTCATCCTTCATCGTGGGACAAAAAACGTCACGGTGCTTGCGACCTACACCAATGGCAAGATTGCCGCGCTGGTTGCGCCCTATGGCAAAGGGAAAGTTGGCGTCGTGGGTCCTCATCCAGAGGCGACCGCTGCCTGGTATGAGGCATATCAGCTCGTCGATCCCGATGGACCTGATGCCGATCTCGGCTACGATCTGCTCAATACGCTCATGCAAAGCTAATCGAATGCTACCGATCAGGTGAAGCTGCGTAGTGAAGATCCAACTCTTGCAACAGCCCCTGTTGCCCGGCTTCAGAGAGACGAACGGCACGGCTACCATCTAAACGTATCATCCAACCCTGCGCGAACCATTGCGCGGCAATACTCGCACCGAGCGCTCCGGCGAGATGATGGCAGCGCTCGCTCCAATCCAGGCAGGGGAAAGCAAATGCCCGCCGTTTGCGCCTGATCTCGGACACATCAACCCCGATATGCGCGACCCAGCGTTCTCCCTCCGACGTCAGCGTATAGCTCTTCTCAGCTTCTACAAGATACTTCCGCTGTAGCATCGCCTGCGTAATGCCGCTGCCAAGTTTTCCCGCAAGATGATCGTAGCAGGTACGGGCAAAACAGAGCGCGCGGGTCTCGTCGGACTGCCGTAAAGAACGAACGGGCGGACGAGGCGCGATTATTTGCAGAGCCTCCAGCGCATGCCCGACATCAGCGTTTGCGAGTCGATAGTAGCGATGCCGTCCGCTGCGTTCTACCGTCAACAAGCCTCCTGCCACCAGCTTTGCCAGATGTGCGCTCACCGTCTGCTGCGTCAGCCGACAACGCGCGGCCAGTTCGCTCGCAGGCAAAGCGATATCGCCGAGCAATGATGTAAGGATCACGGCGCGCATCGGATCACCTATTAAGAACGCAATCGAGGCAATATCGGGTTGTGTATGCATACTTCGATGATACACGAAGTATTTCTGTTTTACAATAGCAAGCAGTGAAAGCTTCTCCCATACAGGAAAAAGGCAGAGTTCTGCTCCTGGTTTACTTTTCTACTCTCACTGGAGGATAGTATGACACAACAGCTTGAAAATGCTGAGCTTACTACTACTACTACTACCGATCCAAACGCTACTCGCACGATTACACCCACAATTTTATACTTTGGCACACCGGTTGTGCTGATCAGCACGCTCAATGAGAACGGGAGCGTCAATCTTGCGCCCATGTCGTCGGCCTGGGCTCTGGGCTATACGGTTGTGCTGGGTATAGGTGCAAGCGGGAAGACCATCGAGAATCTGCAACGCACCCGGGAATGTGTGCTCAATTTCCCCTCTGATCAATTATGGCAAGCCGTCGAACGGCTCGCCCCGCTGACGGGCAAGAATCCGGTCCCGCCCACAAAAGCCGCCCAATTCCACTATGAAGAGGCGAAGTTTACCGCCGCCGGACTGACGCCCATCTCCTCCGAATGCGTTGCCCCGCCGAGAGTCGCAGAGTGCCCTTTACAATTCGAGGGCCGTGTCCGTGACATTCATCCTACGCATCAGGAAGGCGGGGCACTGATCGTCGAGGTGGAAGTGATGCGCGTCCATGCTCACTTGAGCGTGCTTCAAGGCGAGCGCCATATCGATCCGGCAGCATGGCACCCTCTCATCTATAACTTTCGCCATTACTTCGGTCTGGGCACTGAACTGGGAAAGACGTTTCGCGCGGAGATTTAATCGCCTCTCAGGAAAGCATAGTTTTCTCGCGCGCCGTTGCAGAGAAAACCGAGAAGGGAATCCTGGGAGGACGAGTCTGGCAAGAGTGAGAGCGTAAACATCGCGGCTCTAGCGCTTGAAATTAAAGACAATATTGACCACCATAATGGTGAGACAAATCATCCCGAGTCCGATCAATGCTTTAAAGAGAGCCATAGGGCTGTCTCCCATGGACAATGTGATAGCCGAGATCGGTATTAATATGCTTACTGAGACAATGGCAAGAGCCAGACGCATGCCAGCAGGGACGCCTCGACTGGCGGCCCCAGTATTTTGAGATGACAGTTTCTGCTGTTCATGCGAACTCACGAAGGGGTCTCCATACCCTGTTGCATAAGGGGGATCCTGCTGTCGGTGATTGATCTCATCGAAATCCATATGTTGTTGGGACATGATGTGTAGTTTCTCCTTCAATGCAGGTGTAGATAGTTCATACCGCTGCTCTTATCTGAACATAATTACGGGTAAAAGTATAGCGGGTTGCAATTAAGAGATCTTGTGACGATAGGGATTCAGGAGGATGTATATCCATGTATTCTATGCTCGATACTCTTCCTGCCTTTTTTCTCTATCAATTGAAACCATAGCAGGTATGCCCGCGTAAAATAAATAGAAGGCATATTACGAACCACATCTTGTGTTGTCCAGCAAATACTCAGCAGGAGGAGCGCGTGATTCCACTAAAGGACTACCCCGGCCAGCGCCGCCGGATGCCCTGGGTAACATGGGGCCTGATCCTCATCAATGTCGTAGTGTTTCTCTATCAGGTCTCTCTGGGGTCTCTCGCTGAGGCCTTTATGTTTGCCTACTCGGTCGTTCCCGCTGCTCTTGTGCACGGAGTTCCGCAAACATCGCTTGTCACCCAGACGTTGCCATTTCATACGCCCGATCCTGTTTATCTTACGCTGATCACGTCTATGTTCCTGCATGCGGGATGGTTGCATATCGGCGGAAATATGCTCTTTCTTTATATTTTCGGCGACAATGTCGAAGATCGTATGGGACATATTGGCTATTTGATTTTTTATTTGTTTTGCGGGATCGTTGCGTCTGTGGCGCAAATTGCGGTTGATCCCAACTCGACCATACCCAGTCTGGGAGCCAGTGGAGCGATTGCGGGCGTGCTGGCAGCGTATCTCGTGCTTTTCCCCTGGGCGCGTGTGAAGACCGTCATTTTCATCTTCATTTTCTTTACCATTGTCAATCTGCCTGCGATCGTTTTGATCGGGATCTGGTTCCTGCTGCAATTTTTCAGTGGTATTGCGGCTCTCTCGACTGTGCAACAAAGCATGGGCGGGGTGGCCTATTTTGCGCATGTAGGCGGTTTTGTCGCGGGCTTGCTGATTACGCTGCTTCTGAGCAGCCGTCTCCGTCCGCCTGCGGATACCAGCTATCCCTACTTCCCTCGCCACCCCAACACGATGATGGATCAGGCCATGTGGCGTTGACATTTCACGCCCATAGGCATGAAGTAAGCGACCTCTCCTCTCAAGGGCGAGAGGGATGGAGCGAGTTCGCAGGCACAGTTCCGTTTTCACTTCACTGTGCCTCTACTGAGTCTACGTCACCGCTCGAGGTTGCAAACTCTCATGACAAAAGTGCCGTCACCAATGAGTAAACAGGATTACGCTTCCGTCTAGCCAAAGTATCTGGTATAAAAGACCGTTACCCAGTTACGAAAGTCGGACGAAAAATCCTCTTGCTCACTCTCCGGACCACCACTTTGCACACCATTCACAGTGGAGGACAGGATTAACCCGCTCTTTAGCAACCATGGACCACCTGAAGAACCTGCGGTCAGATTACCCTCTTTGTCAACTGTTTGCTTGAAGCTACCAGTAAAATTTCCGCGACACTCCCACATATCCTCTCCATTGAAATGGTAGCCCCCATCACCAGTTGCTCGCGCAGGATACCCCAGTGTATGCCATGACGTACTTCCGTCAGGAGTTAGCCCCACTTTCAGATCAAGCTGACCAACGACCTTGCCAATTGACACGCCATCTTCGTCCAACTCAAGTGTCACCAGACCTACGTCGTAGCCGTGCCGCTCCCAGAAATCCTCTATCTTCGTCCATGGCTCCGGGACCCCGTATTCTGTAAAAGACCATGCACCAAATTTAGAGATCGACCCTTCAGTATATGCCGGACAAAAGAGCACATTTGCCGCCCACAGTTTTGTCGAAAACTCGTAGAGACAATGCGCTGCGGTCATTATCCCACTCTGGTTTACGACAGCGGCTGAACCGGCGAGACGTCTCCCCCCAAAGGTCCAGAAAAGTTTGCCAGCGCTCTGATAGGGAGGGAGATAGATTCTTGGGGCTCTGATCATGGTCGTCTGGAATGCTTGCTCGTCCGGTTCCGTATGATGCTTGCGGGATGCGAGGCCAGTTCGCACTGGGGGAGTGGGCAGAGATACCGGTTGCGCGTCTGCCATGCGCTCTGGCGTCCAATATGCCAGAATCTCCTCGGCTGTCTGTTCGCTCTTGTGCATGATGTAGTGTACAGGCTGGTCTGAATGTGTCATGCTTCTTTCCTTTCCGATGATTCGAGGGTTTCTAGCATCTCTGTAGGAAATGGACTCAGGCCAAGCGTATAGAGACCCCCGGTAATCGAGGGGCGATAGAAGTAAACACGGAGCTGGCTGCTCACACCCGGCACAGTTGAGCCTTGATTAAGCTGCTCAAAACCTCTGCCTTCTCCCTGATTAAAAAAGCTAACCAGGATGTAGTTGGCACTGTCATTACTATGGACACCAGCGTTCGCATTCTTGATCCAGTTCTTCAACTGCTGACCGGCTCCAGCAGACAGCAACAATCCTGCCAGATCGGAAGAAGGCACACAGTTTGCGTCCAGACCCATAGTGACAAAGACCAGGGCATAGTTCTGGTTATTGCAGTTGGAAGCACGAATATCTTTTGCCACTTGATCATACATATTTTGATAGGTCTGTGGCCAGAAGCTGGGTCTGACGGAGTAATATTTAGCAAACCTGACACTCTCGTATCCGAGGAGATTCTGGCGATCAAGAATGATAGCCATACAACCACAATTGTACTCGGCAGGCACATCTGGAATAATCTGGCCTTTGCCGCTTAGCTCGACCAGTGGCACACTTTTTGGCGGGCTCCAGGTATTCACAGAGAGTTGTGGGTGCATAATAGAACCAAACTGCATCCAGGCTTGCTGCACGACAGCCGATTTGTTGCCACATAGCTCCCAGATAGGCGAGAGACGGAAATTTACCGCTGAGGTATTGTCTTCAATACTGGCGATCCATTGATCGTAGGAGTTTACTGTCGTCGGGCTCGGGTCTTTTTCGGCAATGCCAGAAAGCGCGCCACGCGCCACAACACTTCCACCCAGCACATTGACCTTGATGACACTTGTTGAGATATAGCTCTTCCACTTCTGTGAATTGGTCAGTTCAGCACTCAAACTACCTTTCACAAACAGCCCCCGGTAATGCGCCTGCATCATGACCCCGACATCCTGTGCACTGTCAATACTCGTCTTACTCACGGCCACATAGAATTCCATCGAAGCCCCAAGGCGCACGCGTCTGGTATAGTGTGTGCCAAAAGTCCCGAAAAATTCCGCGAACAGATGGAGATTTTCCGTGTTGACTGTAGAAGGCAATCTTTCTATCGCTTCGACGAAATAGCCCTCCCGGTAGGCCATTGCGACCCCAGGGTCCAGTTGTAATTCATTTTCTCCATCGTAAAAAGACTTATGAGCAAACATATACTCAGAACTATGAGCAATCTGGCGCGAGAAGGCCAGTTCCATATGCCCGCTAAAGGCTCCGTAGGACGTATTCACATTGGCGGTAGCAGCGATAGATTGCTGGAATTCTTCGCGCGTAACACCAGACTCGCTCACAGAGTCCGAACGCAAGATTTTGAAAGAATTGACATAGGGAGGGGCCAGATAATCTTGTTGGCCCACTTTGATCACGTGGGTAGTATTCCCGGCATGAAACAGTGGCTTGAGCAGACTATCCACGGTATACGACCCGAAGATATCAAATCCCTGTCCTAAAAGGTTGGCATTGTCCAGTGTCGGAAGTGTTGATTCTGGCATATTTTTTCTTTCTGAGTAAAAAACGCTTTTCAAGTTTTCCGTACAGCAGTGCTACCATATAATAGAACGCAGTCACATAAAGAATTTCGCGTATTGCTAATCGATTTTACTTTATTCATAAATCCACGATAATTCTAAATGCGCCAGAATTTCCGACATTTTCGCGATCCGCGCTTAAATAGCACAACCTCAACAGCATGAGAGAGGTGACAACCGGGGAAGCAACACGGTGGGTTGCAAATTGGGGTAAAAAGAGTCAGCAGATTCGAGGGAGGAGCGTCGAGAAATCACCGATCACGGCAATGCTCATCGGCTTCCTCTCCTCCAGAATGCATCTCACCATACAGCAGATCACGCCTTTGTGCCCTGCCATGTTCATACTATCAGGGTATAACCGCAATCGCTTCGATTTCAACGCGCCAGGGTGGCACCAGACCGACCTCAATCGTGCTGCGTGCTGGGAAACTATCCGGGAAAAATTCGCGATAGGCTTCATTGAATCTGGCGAAATCGGCGATGTCCGTCAGAAAGCAGGTCATCTTCAAGACATGCTCAAGATCGCTGCCCGCCTCTTTCAGGATCGCCTGAATGTTGCGCAGGATCTGCCGGGTCTGATCCTGAACATCCTCAGAGACCAGCTTTCCGGTTGCGGGATCATCGCCAATCTGGCCGGAGGTGAAGACGAGCCGATCCCAGCGTACGCCCTGCGAAAACGGACCGTGCAGGTCCGGCGCATTCTTTGTGTAAATTGGTTGGCGTGACATGTGTTCTCCTTCTTCTTTTCCATTAGCACAATATCGTTAAATGGGCCTCGCCTGCTTCCAAAGGAGAAAAGGCGACTTCCATTATCCATTGTCAAAGGATCAGCGTTCAAACATTCTGTGCAAGACGCGGGATACGTGGCGTCGGCATCCATCCCTGCGCTTGCGGTATGCCGAGGCGATTGCGCAGGATGCCGATGCCGCCCACTTCGAGTTCGACGAGATCGCCGGGCTGGAGCTTGCGTCTCAGCTCCATGCCACAGCCAAAGCCAGCCGTCCCGGAACCAATGAGTTCGCCTGGGCGTACGCCCTCGACTTTCGAGATGTAGGCAATGAGCTCTTCCACCTTCCACAGCATGGCCGAGGTCGAACCATGCGACCACTCTTCTCCGTTGATACGAGCGCTCATCTCCAGATCGTACACGTCGAGCTCATCAGTGGTCGTGATCCAGGGACCCACAGCGGTGGCGAAATCTTTGCTTTTGGACGGACCAAAGCCCGCCGCGGTCTCCCGGCGCTGAATATCACGGGCGCTAAAATCGTTAAAGATCGTGACGCCGAAGAGGTATGAGCGAGCTTCTTCGGGTGTCAGATTTTGCCCCTGCCGTCCCACGACAAAACCAACTTCCAGCTCGTAGTCGACCGCCTGTGAATAATCGGGCCAGGGCACCTCCTGCTCGTTGGCAATGATGCTCAGATGATTGATTTTATAGCTCACGGGCAACTCAAAACAGACCGCTGGAATAGCCTTGTTCTCAAGGCCAAAGGAATTGACCATATGCTGCTCAAATGACATGCAATCGCGCATCACAGGCGGATCGAGTGCTGGGAGCCACGTCACTTCTTGCAGTGAGAAGACGGCTTGCTCATCCGGCGTGGTCGCGAGGCAGCGCCGGGCCGCTTCGAGAAAGGCCGGACCAGCAGCGATCGCAGCACTCATGCTGGAAGGAAACAGTGCTGCGGACAGCCGTAGCGCCGCTTCGGGAGTCGCGCCACTGTGTAGAAGCCGGTAATATTCCACGCTCGCTAAATCGAATACCCGGTCCTGCTCAGGTAGCACCGCCACCAGTCGCGGGATGGATTGATCGAGAGATTTGCGAAGGATTCGCCCCAATTTCATAGACAAATTTCTCCTGGATAGACCCCGGGCGCAGACAAGCCGCGCCTCTACGAGAATACCTCCCGGGCGCAGACAAGCCGCGCCTCTACGGGAATGTGTACGGGTGACCTACGAGATGTGCCATCCATACCGTGATATGTATGGATAGAGATGCTCCCCACTGATGGGGATAAACTCAACCTCGAGGCGTCTCGAGCCGGACGCCATACCCTCGCTCGACCAGGACTTCGCCATCTTTGATCAGGCAGTTTCCGCGTACCCACGTCTGGTGGATACGACCACGAGCCGTCCCTTCATAAGGAGAATAATCGGTCGCCATATGCCCTATCGACAGGTCGGTTTCGCCGTTGGGATCAACCAGGAGAAAATCAGCGTCAGATCCCACGGCGATAATCCCTTTGCGCGGCCACATGCCGAAGATGCGAGCAGGCGCTTCCGCCGTCAATTTCGCCAGTTCTAACCAGTCGAAGCGACCCTCCAGCGTTGCCGAGATGAGGATCGGCATGCGAAACTCAAGTCCCGGAATACCATTCGGAACCTTGCGGAAGTCGTCACGATTGAGCGCTTTTTGCTCTCGCGAGAAGCTGTTGTGGTCCGTCGAGATCAGGTCCAGCGTACCAAGCTTGATCTCTTTCCAGAGCGCTTCCTGATGATCCTTCGTGCGGATAGGAGGCGAACAGATCCACAGCTCTCCGTTTGGATGCCAGAACACGTTATCATCCAGGAACAGGTATTGCGTACACGTTTCTGCGTACACCTCCTGACCACTCAGACGACGCTCACGGATCACCGCCGAACCGTCCGCGCTCGAGACGTGCACGATAAAGACGGGAACATCGGCGTCGGCGGCCATCGCGCAGATGCTGCGGATCGCATCCGCCTCAGCCAGGGCCGTACGCGAATCTAAATGACCGTGTGGCACCAGATTATTTTTCGCCACCTGATCCGCTATCCCCTTGAGAATCAGGCTTTCGGTCTCGCTATGGACAAGAGGCAGGAGATTCTCGCGATGGCAAATTCTGAATACCTCCTGAATCTGTCCGAGCGTCAGGCCAATCGAATCGCTGTAGGCACTGAAAACCTTGACCGTGCCAATGCCCTGGTCCTTCAATCCTCTGAGATGAGCAAGCGATTCTGCGAATGTATGACCAACGACGACGGCATGGAAGTTATAGTCAATAAGGGACATGCCCGCCGCCTCTTGATAGCGCCGACTGAGCGCTTCCTGCGTCGTTTCTCCCTCGGTCGGGATGGCGAATTCGACGATACTCGTCGTGCCACCCATGGCGGCGGGCACGGTCGCGGTATAAAAATCGTCCATCGTCTTCTGGATTTTGCTAAATTCCATCTTGATATGGACGTGAGGATCAATACCGCCTGGCAGAACCACCAGACCATCGGCATCAATGATCTGCTTGCCCTCTAATTCTGAGGGTGCTCCAATCGCATGAAATGTTCCATCCGAGCCAATTGCCAGATCAACCCGGCTGGGTCCCTGGGGAAGGACCACCAGCCCTCCTCGGATAACAATATCAAACATGTAGATCTCCCTTTACTTGCTTGCCTCTACGGGGATTTTCTCATTATTTCGTTGTGCTGGCCTCGGGTGTACGTTTCCCTCCAGCTGCCGCAATGAGAGCTTCTGCCGCTTGCTTATCTACAGGATTGAGCAGTTGACCGCCAACTTTGGCCGCCGTTGCTACGATGACGCCATCCGCAGTACCCAGGATCTTGCTCATATTCCCGGTCGTCGCGCCTCCGCCAGCCCACAGCGGAAGATCTGGAGCCACGCGCTTCACACGCTGCAACCACTCGAGCGTTTCCGCTTCGCTGCGTCCGGTAATCACCAGCCCTTCGGCCTTGCCGAACCAGATTGCCTCGTGAACCGTCTCCTCCAGCGACATACCAGCCAGCGGCACACCCGTGCGATCGTGGATATCGACAAAGATCAGGATATTCTCGGCCCCGATAGCCTTGCGATACTGCAAAACCTTACGAGCGGCCCCCTGCACAATGCCCTCGGCTCCCACCATCGCGCCAACCCAGACTTTGACGCGCACGAACACCGCTCCGATAGCCTGCGCAATCGCCAGCGAGGCCAGCCCGTCATTTTTCAAGACACAGACGCCGAGAGGAAGATCCACCGCGTTGCGAATCTCCGTGCCCAGCGCGCTCAACCACGCCACCGTCTCCGGTCCAACCTCGGCATCCACGGGCAGATCGCCGACGTTCTGGATCATCAAGGCATCAAAGCCAGCGGCTGCGTACGCTTTTGCATCAGCAACTGCGCGCTGTATGTACTCCTCGCGGGCCATCCCACTATATTCGATGGAGCCGGGCAGGGCCGGGAAGCCGACCACGCCAACCATCGCATTCTGCTTCATCCAATCAGATGCAGCTACCATGTTTTCACCTCTGTCATTACTGTAGCAAGCCGACGCATTGCCTCTTCACGATCTACCTGGAACGCATGGCGTCCCCCGAAATCTGAGGCCACAAAGGAGGCTGAAACCGTCCCATACGCCGCCGCTACCCCTAAGTCATTCGTTTCACACCAACCGGCCAGAAATCCGCCACAGAACGAATCGCCACAGCCAGTCGTGTCAATCGGGCAATCTGTAAGCGTGGGGATCAGCCAGCTTGCCTGATCCGCAGCACGAAATACCAGCACCCCGTCTTTTCCCATCTTCAGACAGACGACCGGCGCGCCCCAGGATGCCAGCGCACGCACGGTCGCTTCTGGTCCGTCCCATCCCTCCAATAGACGTATTGCCTCCTCGCGGCTCGGGCAAAATACGTCCACTTCCGGCAGGATGCTCTGCCAGATCTGAGCCGTACCATCGACATCCTGATGATGCGGATCTACAAGCACACGAATGCCTCTGCTCTTCGCCCAACGAACCAATGGTATCTGGAGATTGATAGGGATCGGCGCAATGTGGCACCCCACAACGCCGTCCAGCACGGCAGGCGGAATCTCCTCAACCCGGGGAGCCAGATCGGCATAGTTGCCAGAGGAGCCAATCAGCACATAGTTGCGTCCACCTTCGTCATCATAGAGTTGCCACTGACGGATATGATGGCTGTCGCAGGGAATAAAGCCATCGGTCCGATAACCGCAGGCCGCTAACTCATCGATAGTGCTCGGGAGATAACCCCGACCGAGACGCGTCACAATGGCGAGATCATCGGTCCAGACATGGGTTCCTATCGCAGCATACAAAGCATCGCCACCCACCGTTCCCATCGCAGTGCGCCCATCTGGCAGAACGGTATCATCAGTCGTCAGGTTACCGAATAATAAGTAGCGGGCCATTGTCATCTCCATAACAAACCTGCTATCCAGGCGAAATTCATAGAAACGTTCGCATGTTGTTGCGATGCTGAGAGAGGAGGTGCAACCAGAAGGATCATCCAATCCTCTGGCAACACCAACTGGTGGCAATAATCAGCTTCGATGAGCTAATTTGTAGAATTTTCGAGCGTCACGATCTCACTGCCAAAGATCTGGCGGAAGTTCACTTCCATGCGATTGCTATCGTTAAATCCGAGCATCGTCAATCCCTTGGTGCTGGCGAAATAGTACGCAAACAGCTCCAGGGGAACACAATAAGCAAGCGGCGTCAGGGCCTCGTCCTGGAAGCCGGGAACCGGGAAGACCACATCCGCCAGACTCGCCGTCTCCGTATCATCAGGCGAGCAGATCACTACCGCCGTCCCCTCCATATCGCGTACGGCCTGCAATTGCTCACGAGCACGACTGCTACTTGCACCCAGCGGCGCAATCACCATCGTCACCGTTCCCGGGCCTGTGCAGAAATACTGCTCGTGCGCCCATTCTTCCAGCTCCTGTCCCACCGCAG